>Ga0315282_10000946_pt1 | contig 56757 bp, 72 predicted proteins | sample YL17G07_20_MG_FD_203693 | JGI IMG/M metagenome (GOLD analysis project Ga0315282, IMG submission 203693) | Sediment microbial communities from Yellowstone Lake, YNP, Wyoming, USA - YL17G07_20 | ecosystem: Environmental > Aquatic > Freshwater > Lake > Sediment | place: USA: Wyoming | collected...
TGTTTTTTGGGTAGCGCTCTCTTCAGGAGCCTACCAATTACTTCTTTATTTTCAGAATAGAAAAAGTTTACGCTACTGCATGACTGAACTCCCAGTCAAAGACTGGGCAGAAAGTTTTGCATTCTATAAAAGCCATCATCAGCAGTAAAATACCTTTTACAATCTTGACAAAAATATTTCTGAATTTTTCCTCTGTTCTCTGTTTTTCTGTATCCTTTTCGAATGTAATTATTTGACTTGCAATGTATACATTTGACCGATATATTTTTATTGTCCTGTCCATTGCTAACCTCTTCGGGTTGAAATGCTGAATCCATTTTGACCTCCGCCTTTCGGTGTTCACGCACCGTTGGGGCTTTTTTCTTTTTAATATTTATCGTCCTACAGATAGTAAAGTACATCTAGTATATAAACCTTTCTATTTTTAACAATTCATCGTCCTATATGTTATAAACTATATATTTAAACAACGATAAATTTAAATATAAGTCGTCCTTTACATTATATATATTAAAATTGTTAGAAGGACGATTTGGAATGGAAAAAAATATAAACCCAGAAGAACTACAAGAACTGAAAGAACATTTAGAAGGGGGTATTAAAGAAGATAGAAGGGTTGTAAAAATAATTTTTGACGGTAAACAGACCTCTATACGAATACCTTTAGAGTTTGTAGAGATTATGGAGATCGATCCAAAAAAAGATATGTTTGAATTTAAGATTGAGATACCACCAATAGAATCAGAAGATAACACACCAAGACTATATGGGAAATTAATTAAAAATGCCTGACAAGAAAAGCCATTTCAATAAGCACGAAAAAGCAATATTAAAAGTTATTTATGATTCAAGAAGAGCTATGACTATTAGAGAGATAGCAAAAAAATCTAGTATTAGTTGGGTTACTGCTAAAAAATATCTAAAAAGATTAAAAGATAGAGGCTATTTAATAGAGGTATAAAAATGGCTAGAATAGACATCTCTAGAATTAGGAAAAGATATAAGTTTAATTATGATATTTTTAAAATTAAACAAATAAAATTTCAGCAATTGAAAAAATTGAAATTGGGAAAATGACATACTCCCAACCCTAAAGGGTAGAGTATCTTAAAGAAAATGATAAACAAAAGACAATTGGAGTGGGCTATTAGTTTCTGGATAGGAGTAGGATTAATGAGTATAATAAACGCCTTGAAACTAACAAATGGAAGTCCAATCCGATATGGTTGGGTTATGTTTGGAATTTCAGTAATTTTAGTAATTTTTTATATTATCTTTTATTATAAAATCAAAGACAAGAAAATGATAAAATTATATAAAAGCAAAGGACAAATTGGATGGGGTATTGCTTTTTGGATAGGAATGGGTGTAATGAGCATAATAAATGTCTGGAAGATTGTTTATAATCAAAATGCAATAAGATACTCTTGGATTATGTTTGGGATTTCTATAATTGCTATAATTATATGTGTGATTTTAATTAAAAAAAGAAATGGGGGTCGCAATTCCTCCCAACCTTAAAGTTGGGTATCCTTGCGAACTTTATATAAAAAATGATACAACATAAACTAATTTTAGGGGATAGCTTACAGGAATTAAAAAACATTCAGGACGAAAGTATAGATTTGATTTTTGCCGATCCACCTTATGGACTAGCAAAAAAGAAGGGATTAGGGTGGGCTTATAGCAAACATATAACTTTAGAGGAAGCATGGGACATATTTTCTAAAGATGAATATTTTGAGTTTAGCTTAAAATGGATTACTGAATGTGTCAGAATATTAAAGCATGGTGGTAGCTTTTGGGTATGCGGTTCTTTTCATAATATCTATTTGATAGGGTTTATTTTGCATCATCTGGATTTAAAAATAAATAACAGTGTAGTATGGTTTAAGCCAAATGCACAGCCCAATATAACTTGCAGGATGTTTACAGAAAGTACAGAACACTTAATATGGGCTGTAAAAAACCACACAAAAGCAAGATGGACTTTTAATTATGAGGATACAAAGAACAAAATATATGATAATCTAAACCCAAAAGGAAAACAAACCAGAAATGTTTGGAGCATCCCATTAACACCCAAAAAAGAAAAATGGGCTGGAGAACACCCAACACAAAAGCCTATAGAACTATTAAGAAGAATTATTTTGTCTTGTAGTAAGGAAGGGAATTTAATATTAGATCCTTTTGTTGGTTCTGGTACTACCTCTATTGTTGCTAAAATGTTTAATAGGACTTCTATTGGAATAGACAAAGACAAGAGATACTTGGATATTGCTAAGAAAAGATTATCACAAAATAACTTAATTTAGATTTATCCTATTTGTGTCGCTTTACTTACTATAACAAATATTTCTTTTTCTTGGATCATGGCATCCATTAATTCTCTAAATACCCTTGCTGGTTTTTCTGGCGGAGTATTCTTTTCCATTTTAATCATTAGTTCAATAAGATGACCTATAAAATCAACTTTGTATTCACCATATTTATTTAGTTCTTCAAATGGCTTTAATTTCAATTTAGTAGTTTCTTTAAGTTTGCATTTTTGCCTATCTTGTTTATTCTTAAAAGCCTTTACTGCATCATACATACTTCTTAAATATTTCATAAATTGAATAGTAAGTTTTCTGTTATGCTCTTTTTTGATAAGTAAATCAATTACCCAATGAATATGCTTAGGGGTTCTTAATCGCTTCCCTTGTTCTTTGTATTTAATAAGAATGTCATGATCAGGGTTTGCTCCCCTATTACCCTCAAAAACCCCTATGATTGTACCATCAGATAGTTTAATTTCTTTAATCGCTATATGCTCTTTACCCTCCCTTTTAAACCTCATATAACCGAATAAAGAAAATTCCTATATAAATATGTCGTTTAGGTGACGTTAACTTAACAGCTCAAATAATCCAAATCTTTATAAATAAGAAAGCATTTCCAGTATGTAAGCTAGTGTGTCTAGCCATTCTAATACCGCAAGGCATGAAAAAAAATGACTTCAATGTATGATGTGGAACCATCTGAGCTTGTAGAAAAAACAAGCGAAGAGCTAAAGAAGCTTCAAGAGCTAAAACCGGTAGCTTGGGCTGTATTTGTAAAGACAGGAACCCATAAAGAAAGGCCTCCGGTAAAAAGCGACTGGTGGTATGCAAGAGCTGCATCCATTCTTAGGTCTGTTGCATTATTGGGTCCGGTAGGGGTCTCTAAACTAAGGACCAAATATGGTGGGAAAAAGAACAGGGGATATAGGCCTGAACACTTTTTCAAAGGCTCAGGAAGTATAATCAGAAAAATACTGCAGCAGCTTGAAAAAGCAGGTCTTATTGTAAAGGCTGAAAAAGGCGTCCACAAAGGAAGGGTCATAACCCCCAAAGGTATTTCATTATTAAATAGCGTGGCTTCAAAGATAAAGGGTTCCAAACCCAAGAAGTCTGAGCAGCCTGAACCAACAGAAACAGTGATTATTCCAGAAAAAAGACCGGATAAGGCATCCAAAAGAGAAGACAAAACATTAGAAAAATTGGATAAGATTGAAGACAAAAAGGAAAAAAAGGTAAAGAAGCTTGTGAAAAAGGATGTTTCCTTGGTAAAGGAAAAAGAAAAATTGGAAAAGGAAATAGTGAAGGAAGAAGCAGCGATACAAAATATTGCGGAAGAAAAAGAGAAGATTGATGCTGGCAAAAATGGATGAGCTCGAGGCTTTAAAGAGAAAAAGGCTGGAAGAATTAAGAAGGCAGCAGGAAGCTTCATGGGAAGATCAAAGGGCAGAAGAGACACAGCTCAAGCAGCAATTGGAAGAACTTGAGGGTATAGTGAAGCAGATCCTCACAAAAGACGCCTTGTCTCGGTATGGGAACATCAAGGCAGCTAATCCTGAAAAAGCTGTTCAGGTTTTAGTTGTGCTTGGCCAATTAATCCAGCAGGGAAAAATCAGAGAGATTAATGATGCTCAATTCAAGGAAATATTGAAAAAATTAACACCAGAAAAAAAGGATTTCAAGATTAAAAGGATCTAAGATGACTCGTTACAAAACTCCAGTCAAGAAACAAAGATTAGTAAAGCTGCATGGGCAGACTAGATGGGCACCCTTCTGGACTGTATTTAAGAAGTACGGTAAGGGGAAGAAGGTCCACCCAGGAAGATTCACAACTGTAAAAAGAAGCTGGAGAAGAACTAAAACAAAGGCTTAAAAATGGCTAAGAAGGAAGAAAAGAAAAAAGTTGTATTGGAAAGGAGTTATGTCATTCCGCTTAGAAGAGAATATTTGAAGGCCCCGAACTGGAAAAGGACTCCAAAAGCTGTCAGGGCAATAAAGGCCTTTCTAAAGAGGCATATGAAGTCCGATGATATAAAGATTGGAAAATACCTTAATGATTTTATGTGGAAAAACGGAATAAAAAATCCTCCGCATCATGTCAAGGTTGACGCAAGGAAAGAAGAAGACGGCATAGTTTATGCAGAGCTTGTCGGAGCTCCAAAAGAAGAGGCTCTTCCAAAAAAACCTGCAAAAAAAGAGGAGTCTCCAGAAAAACCACCTGCACATCTTACCAAAAAAGAAGCTAAGGAAGAAAAGCTCGAAGAAAAGATGGAAGAGGTAAAAGAAGAGGAGCAGGAAAAGGCAATTGAGATAGAAAAAGAGGAGATAAAAGAATTACAAAAAGAGCATCCAAAGATGCATCCTCCGAAACAGCCTTCTGCCCAGAAAAAAGTTGAACAGCATCAAAAAGCCCCGGTTGGGAGACCTGTATAAATAATAGAATTTCTTCGTTTTATGAATAAGCTTCCATTCGAAACAATAAAAAGCGAGCTTAGAGTCAAAAAAGAGGCTAAAACAGACCCAGCTAAGGGCTGTAAACCAGAGAATATGCCCGCCTCAAAATTGATAAATTATGGCATAGTTAACATTGACAAACCAAAAGGCCCAACTTCTCACCAGGTTAGCGATTATATTCAGCGAATTTTACAAATAAACAAATCAGGCCACTCAGGAACATTAGATCCCAACGTTACAGGTGTTCTGCCTATCGCTTTAGGTAGAGCGACAAGAATTGTACAATTTCTGCTAAAAGCTGGAAAAGAGTACATATGCCTGATGCACATCCATAAAAAGGTAGAGGAAAAAATGGTAAAGGATGTCTTTAACCAATTTTTAGGTGCAATAAGGCAAAAGCCTCCTCTGAAAAGCGCTGTAAAAAGGGTTGAAAGAACAAGGCATATCTATTATATCGAAATTTTGGAAATAGATGACCAGGATGTCCTGTTTAAGGTTGGATGTGAGGCAGGAACTTATATCAGGAAATTATGTGATGATTTTGGGAAAAAATTAAAGTGCGGAGCCCACATGCAGGAACTCAGGAGGACAAGAGTAGCCTGTTTTGATGAATCCACTTTGTGCAGTTTGCAGGATTTGGCTGATGCTTATCATTACTTCAGGAATGAAAATAATGATAAGCTTATTAAGAAATTTATACAGCCAATTGAAAACGGGATTAAGCATCTCCCGAAAATATATGTTCTTGATACAACTGTTGAGCCATTATGCCATGGTTCAGAGTTAAAAATCCCTGGAATATCTGCTCTGGATGACACTGTGACAAAAGAAGATTTAGTGGCTGTAATGACACTAAAAGCTGAGTTAGTCGCAGTAGGGACTGCAAAACTGAACTCTTTAGAGATAATGGAGAATGACAAGGGAATTGCAGTAACCATCCATAAGGTATTTATGGAGCCAGGAACTTACTTAATCAACAGTGAATAGATTGCTGTCATGCACATCAAAAATACCCAGCCTTGCACCGGCATCTAGCCAGCCATGCGCGTAGTTTAATGCTGCAAAAGCATTCACAAAATCCTTTTTCTCCTTGAAATGCCGTGCATCAGAAAAATATCGTTTTATCATATCAAGAAAATCTGCTCTCTCTGCAACCAAATCAGTCCTATTTCCGCTTTTCTCTGCAAAATCAATAGCTTTGCCCGTGACTTCAAAATACTTCTCCAATTTAGTTAACGTTACCCTGTCTTCCATTAAAACTATTCCTTCTTTGGTATCTGGGGAAATGGTCTTTTGATTGATATAGGGATGAGCCCAGCTTCGAACTCCATTTTTGCTATCTCAATCGGATTATAGTTGATTGCTTCCAAATCTTTCTCAGTCAACTTCACTTGAAAAGGAGCGCCCATGCCAATCTGCAAAGCCCGTGAGCCAATCATTCTTGCTTTCTCATATTTTGAAAACTTTTCCATTATAATGCACCCCTTATTTCCTTGGCTTTTTCAATCCCAATATCAATCATTTTCAAGATCTCTTCCTTTGTTAAAGCGCCTTCCTCTCCTTTTTGCATAGCGCACAAGGTTCCATCCTCCAAACTTGAGACAGTTAATCTTGCCTCAACAGATTTCTCCTCCTCGATAGATGGATCTACCAGGAAGCTGTCCCCTATCTTTATTATCGTTACCGCAATTGGATTGCCTTTAACCTCCAGTTTTTTGTCAGTTTTTTCTTCAAAAATTACCTTGTCATCCTCAAGCTTCAGAAAGACAGTTTCCTTTAGAGCTGCTAGTGCTGCTATAGCGGAGGCATCCTGAAGGTTGCCTGCATCGTTTAAGGGACAAATATCAATCAATAAGGTCCAAACCAGCTCCCCTTTCCGGATACATAGTTTCTTGAAATCAATTGCCTTGCTCTCCCTTATTCCCCTGTCCACAATTCTTGCAAGCTCAACTGCATGTATCCCTGGTGGACCTAGCTCGAACTCTGGATTAGACAAAGGCAGTAGCTCTGCCCCCACTATTATAGTGCCTTCATCAGGCATATCAGGATAAGGCTCACCAAGCTCCATTTTTACACCGACTATTACCTCAGTCTCGCCTAAGGTAACCTTTGCAGATCCTTCAGCTGTCTTGACAACCCCATACTCCACTTTAAGGGGTTTTCTTATCTCAAGAGGTTTTCTTCCGTCAAGCCTCATATCTGACTTTAAAAGAAGCTTAATGTGATCTTTTAATGCGTCGTTCATTCTATCACCTTTGTTTCAGTATATTTGCTTTTCAAGGCCTTTTTCTGTATTTCATAAAGTTCATTGCATGCCTTTTTAGCCATATCTAATAATTTTGATAGGTCTTCTTTTTTAGCCAAACCATCCATTTGTAGCAGGACAATTTTGCCAGAATTATGGAGGTATGCTACTGGAATATCCGCAACAGGGGCATCGGCAAATGCCTCTTCGCTGTAATCCAAATCAACAAGCAGCTTATCTCCAATTTTTCCCACTGAAACAGCAGTTACCATATCTTTCATAGTGAGGCCTGCATCAGCTAATGCCATTGACGCTGCGCATATGCCAGCGCATCTGGACCCTGCTTCAGTCTGAGGGAATTCAATAAAGATGTCCACAACCGAATTAGGATACTCCTCTAATTCAAGTACGGGCATCAGTGCTTTTTCTGTAACGAGCGATATTTCTTTTGCCCTTCTTGAACCTCCAGGACGCACCCTTCCATGCGAACTTGAAAACGGCATCATGTTATAGTTGCATCTTAGTATGCCCCTTGAAGGATCCTGCAGGAATTTTGGGTAGAGATTTCTTGGCCCGTAAACAGCAGCATATGCCCATGTCTCGCCCATCTTAAAATAAGCTGAGCCATCTGCTCTTTTAATGACTCCCACTTTTGCCTCTATTTTCCTAAGTTCCTCAAATCCCCTGTTATTTAGTCTTTTTTTGTAAACCATAATTATTCACCCTGTAATTTTTTTCCCGTTTTCTTTTCAAGAAAAGCCTTAACCTTATCAGTCAAGCCAGATAGATGGGATTGTTCCTCAATCATCCTTAAAGTCTCTATCACTACCAATTCATTTTCAGGAGCTCCGCTGATCCATACTATTCCGTTCTGGCCAACAGTAATCCTGCAGTCTGTTGCCTGTTTTATCATGCTTACCATTGAGCCCTGTTTTCCGATAATCCTTGGCACCTTATAAGGATTGACTTCAATGATCCTGCCTCCTTTAAGCTTCATCAATCCTGGCCCTTTCATGCTCACATCAATTAGTTTCTGGGTTGTCACATTAGTTATAGTGCACACCAAGTAATCTCCTAAATCATAATATTGCCTGAGGTCAGCCCCTCTTTGGATGAAGTCAGATGTTGCATCCTTCATTCCTAGCATCGCCTGGTAGGCGCAATTTGTGTCAAGCATCCAGCCACTGAATGTGACATCCTTGACCTTGCAGATAAGGGTATCCCCTTTTTTTGGAGAATACCTTCCTGACAGTGGTATAAGTTTGATGGTCCTTCCAGCTATGCTCACAAGACCCAAAATCTTTGCATAGATATTCTGATCTTCCCTATAAGTTCCCAGGCTGGGAAGATAATCCATTCCCTCAGCTAATACCTCTCCTGGAATGACAATCGATTTATCTTCTGTTAATAGTTTACCCATTTTTTCACCTTGTTTTCAGTATCTTTGTTTCCACATTACCATGACATAGAGCGTTTAGTTTATTGTGAAAGTCCTCTTCTAAACCACCGGGAATCTCTACAACAGCCATGTAGCTGCCATCGCTCTGCCAGTCCTCCCTCAATTTTTTTCCAAACTGCTGGATAATGGGGTATGATTTTGCAGCATAATCCGGGGGTATTTTCACCGCAATCTCCTTGATCTCAAGTTTTATAGGAAGGATCGGCCTTATCATTGCAAGGGCTTCCTGCATCTGTTTCTGTACGTCTATGAATTCATCAACATGAAATTTTGCCTCCTGCAGAGCAGATTCAATCCTTTGGGGAGGGTGTGGCGCGTGGGTTTGCGGGTCTACTGCATTCCTGTGGATCATGTTCACAATCTGCTTCAGTTTTTGCTCCTTCAACTGATGCCTATATTCTGTTGTCATCGGAAGCTCCCCTTTATTTATAATAAGCCTCGCTACCTCCAACGGATCCTCAGTGCCAAACACCTCTTTCATTGAATTTGGTGATGCAACCTCCGCCCTTCTTGCGTCAGCAAAAACCTTTTCAACAGCAACAACAGAAGACATATCAACATCCTTGCCTTGGCGTACAGCGAAAGCAAGATTAAGATCAACTAAAATTTCAAAAACATGTCCATGAGATTTAAACTTGATAATATGTGCTGAATCAACGCTTACCATTTTATTTTTTCTTTGGCCTGTTATCTTTTGCTATACCTGAAAACTTCTCTATCTCTTCATTTGTCAGTTTTGTGAATTTCTTTTCTTCTGTTCTGATATAGGCAGCATCTATTCTCTCAATGACGAACTTGTCTCCAAGCACCTTCTTTAAGGATTTTAGGCAAAGCTTTAAACCTTCTTCGATTGAATCATCCTTGTTATATTCTTTATGCAGGATCTCCTCTATTTCTAGCTCCCCTTCCCCAATTACGCTAGCCTTGTACTCAAAATATATTCCGGTAGGATCTGTCTCAAATAGTACAGGTTTTGATTCATCAACCCCTGCTACAAGGATAGAAACCCCAAAAGGTCTTAATCCTCCAGATTGCGTGCATATCTGTTTTAAGGTGCATATATCCTTAACAATAGTCAGCGTATCTATCGGGCTGTCAAAAGTCACCCTATTTTGCTGGGCCCTTACTTGCGCTCTTTCAATCAAGACCCTTGCATCGGACAATATGCCAGATGCTGTTGCCCCTATGTGGTCATCGATTTGCCAGATTTTTTCCACAGATTCAGGAACGACCAGAGGATCAATAACCCTCTTGTCAGTTACTAGTATAACGCCGTCAGAACAGACCATACCTATAGCAGTAGAGCCTTGCCTTACGGTTTTCTTTGCATATTCTACCTGTAAAAGTCTACCATCAGGACTAAACATCGTGATAGCCCTGTCATACCCCATTAATTGATGCGGCATTGGTTGCATTTTTTCACCTCAAATATTTTTCCTGAGCCTTTTTTAATATTCCGCTCATACCGATTGTTTTCATGCTAACTGAAACTCCATTTATTTCATCCAGCTGAGTTAGGGCAGCTCTTACCTCTTGAGCATGATTATGATTGACCCTAATAAGCCCTCTTTGCAGATTTGGATTCCATTTATCCTTTAAAATATAAATATTTGCCTTGCTCATGCCTAGCTCACCTAAAAAACAAAGGCATCTTTGGTAAATAGCGTGAAATATTGGCTCAAAGTCAGTCATTTTTTGATTTGATTTAATCTCAAAAGCCAAATAACGCTTCTTTTCCCTTGCACTTGGTAATATACGAGTTTTCTTACCCTTTACCATCTTTTAAAGCCTAAAACAGCTTAGTTGTGAGAAAAAATATGTCCTTTTTTCTCTCTCTTCATAAGCGGAAAATGACTGAATATATATAAATGTTGCTTTTTTGAAGATAGATCATTTACATTTTGTGTATTAGATAAATTGAGATTTATCTTAAGAAGATAGATTTAACATAATTCGTAAGTTTTAAAAAGAGCTGTTGATTTGCCAGAAAGATGGACGAAGTCTTACCGGATCAGCAAACTGACAAAACCTCGTGTTATCATCCCACTACCAGGGATCTAATCAAACCCCCTGTTTACACTGCAGTTGTAATTCAAAGAAAACATGGAAGTTATCAGGCAAGGATTCCAGGGGTTATTGCAAGTATGGCAAGACAACAAGGGAAGTATGCTCAATATCCATTTTTTCTGGTAACAACCAGTGACCGGGCTTTTACTGACAGGAAGGTATTTCTTGCAAGTTTGCAGCGCGTTATAGATGATCATTGTGAGATTTTCGATATAGGCGAATTAAGTAGTATTATACGAGAAAATCCATCCTATAGGGTATGGGATCATGAATATAGGCATCCTAGGCATATAAAAAAAGATAGGAGTAATATGTGGATTGGCCCAAAAGTTAATGATCCATATACTCCAAGAAATCCTCATGCCCAACGCTTAACTAACCACTAATACTAAATTAATAATGACCCTAAGGAAATCAAACAAAATATCTAGTGTTTCTCTTCGTTTATCTTGCCGCTTATCCAATCCTTTAGAATTATTCTGGATGCTCTCTCTATATCAGGCAGATTTCCTTTCTTCTTAAGATTCAGCTTAAGCGCAATAGCTTCAATGGTTTCTTCCTCATCCTCTTTTACCTTGACTTTGTATTTTTTTTCAATCAGATGAGGGTAGTTTTTAATCAGTTGTATAGCAGCAAGATCAGGATCTTTTATTGTATGCGGATTTTTTGCACCTAGTAACACTAGTTCTTCTTCTTTGGTCTCTTCTTCAGGAATTACACCTGGGGTATCTATTATCAGGAAATTATTACCTATCCTTAGATTTTGCGCTGCCCTTGTATAACCTGCTTCTGGAGAAGTCTTTGCAGAACCCCTCCCTTTCAAGGCATTGATGACAGAGCTTTTTCCTACATTAGGGTAACCTATTACCCCAACCTTAGGATTTTTTAGTTTATTCTTGCTCGCCAAAATATTTATTGTTTGCTTTAAAAGTCTTGTTCCAAGATGGTTTTTGGCAGAAACAAAAACGCAGGGTTCCAATCCCTTTTTAGCTTCATCCAGATATTCTTTATCCATAAAATCGCATTTGTTTATTACATAAATTAGGATTTTATTTTTATTTCTTATTTCTTCCTCTATATTAGAATTCCTTGTTTTTTCTATGAATCTTGCATCCAACACTTCTAGGATAATGTCAGATTTGTTTATTACCCTGTTGACAATCTCTGCAAAATTTCGCATAACCTTATGTTTATTACCTTTTATATAAAGGTAACTGAAACATATTGGATTTTTTTAATAAATAATTTTAATAGAGTAAATAAATTGAATATTGATAAGTAGTTACCATGATGATTTTAGAGACAAGGAAATTAAAAATCAAATGTATAAGAGTAATTTTTATAACTCCATTAATTTGGGATGGGCAAAAATTAAAAATTCACTCAGTACCATTTTTTATATTATGTTCATATTTACCCATAATTAGGATTAAGAGTATTAAAACAGTGCTTATAGTAGCTAATAGGTACCAGCCAATTCCAATACATATGCCTACTGCAGATGCAATCCACAATGAAGCTGCCGTTGTTAGGCCATGCACTCCTTTATGCCCTTGAGCGATAATTGCTCCAGCACCAAGGAATCCTACTCCAGAAACAATCGAAGAAATAATCCTTGCAGTATCCTGAACAAAGTAATCAATTGATATCATTGATAATAACGCAGAACCTAAGCAAACTAAGGTATGAGTCCTCAATCCAGCTGGTTTATGCAATTTCTCTCTTTCCCAGCCTATACAACCTCCTAGGATAATCGATATGCCAACCTTAACTAGCTGCTCATAAATTAATTGCATAAGCGCAATTTATATAAACACATATAAAAGCTTTACGGAAATCTGTTAAAAAGAAAGAAACATTATCCTAATTATTTGCTACAATGAAAAGTAATTATTGCAGAAGTCAATAGATAAAGTTGTTTATTCTTAGAAATTAGTGATTTCATAGTTTTTATATACCCTTTATTATTAACGTATTCCTATGGAGCAAGTAAGAAGAGTCATATATATATCATTTTCATGCATTCTATCTGCTATAAGCCTCATAAGTAGTGGATGCGCCTCTCAGGAGCCAAAACCATTAGAAAGCGTTGTAGCAGCTCCTTCTGAATCTGTTGATGAGCTGGCTACCCGAATTGAAAGCTGGAGCAAAAAATATTTTCCGGATGGAGTAGTGCTGGATCTTGGAAAGACCTATGAAAATCGATATAGGTACGCAACTATTGAAGTACCCACTCAAAACGGATCTCCAACTTTAGACATTGCTGTATATATGGGGGCAAATCCAAATATTGAATCAACTATCAGGACACTCTTAGGAAATGAATATTATAGTAATGCGAAAATAGTATTGGATGAAAGCGGATCAGACAAAACCATATTTCATGATGTGAAAGCAAATGGCATAAAAGCTACGGACGGAGATTTTATCGGTTTACAAGGCCCAGGGCATGACTTAACTTATATGGTAGGTGAAGAGATAACTAAAAGACAAGAGGAAGTTTCCAAGGATTACAGATTTGTTTTGGGATTAGTGTTGGATGCCATTCAAAAAGAAATGGAAAATAATCCAAAAAAGTTCACTAAATGATTGCGTAAATTATAATATTCTAAAAGCCATCTGGCTGCTCTTTTGTAAGAAAATTTGCTGAAGATTTATTACCTTGGCTTCAAACAAATTTCGAGTGTAACATTTTGTTTAATGCCTGCTTATAAAATCCCTAGGTTTCACCATATGAAAACGCAAGGTTTAAATAAATCGAAGGTATATTAAATAAGCATGAACCCAAATCTTAGAAGATTAAAACCCAAAATTGTAACTATATTAAAAAAAAATGATGTAGAAAGGGCAGGAATATTTGGCTCTTATGCAAGAGGGGAGGCTAAGAAAAACAGCGACATAGATATATTAGTTAAATTCAAAGGGAGAAAGAGCTTGTTTGATTTGGTAGGCTTAGAGATGGAGTTGAAGAAAAAATTAAGAATGAATGTTGATTTATTGACCTATAATTCAATAAATCATCTGTTAAAAGATAGGATTTTAAATGATGAGATTAGGATAATATGAAAGAACCAAAGATCTTCATAGAACATATCCTTGAGAACATAAAGGATATTGAATCTTTCTCTAAAGGGCTTTCAAAAGATAAATTCCTAAAAAATAAATTAAAGCAAAATGCAATAATGAGGTGTATAGAAATAATTGGTGAAGCAGTAAAGAATTTGCCACGTGATTTTACTACCAAGTATCCGAATATTGAATGGGACAAAATAGCATGAGCAAGAGACAAGATAATCCATCACTATTTTGGAGTTGATTTGGATTTAATTTGGGAAATTGTTGAAAATAATATACCTCAATTAAAAAAAGAGATAAATAAAATTCTGAGAAAACTATAACTCTTGTAAAGAGCACAATATTCTAGCAAAAATACAATAACAGGTTACCCTTAAACATATATATTTTGATGTATAAAGGTTATTATTGCCACCATATAGTAGCGAAAGATTTATATATAAGTAGTAACTACTAATTAATACTAACTAAAGGTGATTAAATGATAAAAAAAGCTTTAATAACCGGAATTACAGGGCAGGATGGATCCTATTTAGCAGAGTTTTTGTTAAAAAAAGGGTATGAGGTTCATGGGATTGTCAGAAGGATAGCAGCTGAAGACCCTAGCGAGAGATTAGGCAGAATAAACCACTTGATCGGAAAGGTTAAACTTCATTCTGGTTCCATTGAGAATTATGCAATTGTGTTTAATATTATTAACAAAGTAAGGCCTGATGAATGTTATCATCTTGCTGCTCAAAGCTTTGTAAAGGATTCTTTTGAGGATGAATTTTCCACAATGCATCAAAATATTAACGGAACAAATTATATTTTGTCAGCATTAAAGAATATTGTTCCAAAATGCAGGGTATATTTTGCTGCTTCCAGTGAAATGTTCGGGGATGTAACTGAAACACCCCAGACAGAAAAAACACCATTCTGGCCAAGATCACCCTATGGAATCTCAAAGTTAGCTGGTTATCATCTGGTTAAGAATTATAGAGAATCATACGACATGTTTGCATGCAGCGGTATTTTATTCAACCATGAATCCCCAAGGCGTGGTTTTGAATTTGTAACAAGGAAAATAACCCGTACTGCTTGTAAGATTAAACTTGGTCTTGCATCTGAACTGGTGTTAGGTAACCTTGATGCAAAGCGTGATTGGGGCTATTCCAAAGAGTACATTGAAGCAATGTGGCTGATGTTACAGCAGGATAAGCCAGATGATTTTGTGATAGCAACAGGCGAAACCCATACTGTAGGGGAATTCTGTAAGGCTGCATTTGAGCACCTGGGTCTTGATTACAAAGATTATGTTAAAGTTGATCCATCTTTCTATAGGCCAGCCGAGATCCACCTTTTATGCGGTGATATGAAAAAGGCAAAAAAAATCCTCAAATGGAAACCAAAAACAACCTTTAAGGAATTGGTTCAGCTAATGGTGGAGTCGGATTTAAAAGAGTTAAGAGAACTGGCAGCTGCAGATATAGTTGAAGATACACCACAACCTTTAGCCCCTCTTATCAGGCCTAATGTGTTAAAGATGGAAAAGGAAAGGATGTTGCATGGAAGCTTAAAGATAGAGCCTATTTACTCGAAAGCGGAAGTTGGAGAAATTTATTCTAAAACTTCAAGATCTACCCAATGAAAATTTAATGAGCATAAAAATGAAAGGCTGTGTTGTAATACCAACATACAATGAAAAAGAAAACATCTCAAAGCTGATCAAGACCTTGCTTAGGGTGTTTGAATCTGTAGATTTCGAGATGGATATACTTGTTGTAGATGACAATTCACCAGATGGGACAGGGAAGATAGTAAATAGATTTGTGAAACTATATAACAATGTGCATATGATTACTGGGCAGAAGAATGGTCTGGGTGCTGCATATATACGTGGCTTTAAACATTCTATTGACAAATACGATGTTGTAGTTATGATGGATGCTGATTTTTCCCATGACCCTTATAAGATCCCTGAATTGCTAAAGGAAATCCAGAATGGATACGATCTTGTGATAGGCTCAAGATATGTTCCAGGTGGTTCAACACCTGACTGGAGCACAACAAGGAAGCTCATAAGCAGGTCTGGCAATTTCTTTGCAAGGGTGGTAGGTGGTCTATATAAGGTGCATGACTGCACTGGGGCGTTTAGGGCTATTAGGACAGATTTGCTGCGAGAGATAGATTTAAAGTATCTAGCTACAAGGGGTTATGCCTTTTTATCAACCCTGCTTTTTGAATTGCAGATGTGCGGGGCAAAAATCAAGGAAATCCCTATAACATTTCATGACAGGGAGTTCGGCCAGACCAAATTAACAAAAAAAGATATGGTGGAATTCTTTTTAAATGCCTGCAGGTTAAGGTTAAGAAGCGGACAGAGGTTTGCAAGGTTTCTTACTGTGGGGTTTAGCGGGATGATTGTAAACACCTTTGCTTTATGGTTACTGGCTACACAAGGGCTCAATTATCTGGTTGCAGGTGCAATAGCTGTAGAAGCTTCTATACTATTTAATTTTAGTCTTAATGACATTTATACTTTCAAGGACCAGATTGGGAGATCAGACTATTTAATACGGATGCTTAGGTTCAATGGTGTTGCTTTATACGGTTTTGTTGTTAATCTGTCTGCCTTGTATCTGCTTACCACATATACTGGCCTAAATTACCTTCTATCCAACTTCATTGGAATGTTCTTAGCTACTGTATTCAATTATGTTGCAGTAATGGATTGGACCTGGAGGATAGAGAGTAATGTTTATTATTCAAAGAGATTATTTGGGACAAAATCCAAGGCAGGTCATTAGTTCGTCTATTTGATTTTAATTACTTTCCTAATATTGTCTTATTGAGAAAAACATATGTTAGCAATATGGGTTCTAAGTTTGCTACAATTGGATATATGTTGTTAGACTGATTTTGTAGCCACCGAAACTTTATCTTCATTGACTTCATGCAAACTACGTACTTCACTTCCCACTATATCTGAATTTTTTGTTATAGTCTTTGTGGTCGCACACATCAAGTACAAATGCGACTATTTCTATTTCTGTCTCTCCCTCTGTTAGTGTGTAAAGCATTCTCCAGAATTGGGGCAACTCCACCCTAAACAGATTAGTTACACCGTATTTCTCTTTATATTCCTTTGGTATGAGTTTTTTTGCTATTGGATCGCCGTAATGAATGTTTGCTTTTATCAGTTCAATCTTTTTGTTAAGGGCATTCAATATCATGTTTTCAGATTTTGATTCTGGCGCAAGCTCGTTTAAATGTTTGTAAACATATTCTGCTTCAGGTGAAAAAATTACTCTTACTTTTTTCATAGCTCAAGACCGGTTTTTATTGTTCTTCTAAGGTTTTGGTTTGTATTATGTATCCAGGTTATTCCTTTAAGGGAGACTGCTATTTTGTTGCTTTCTTCAAGGTACTCAAGAATTACTTTTATCATATTATGGTTCACCTGTTTTGGCAGTCTTCTTTTTAATTCAGCTATTGTTAATACACTTTCGTCTGCATTTCTTAGAGTATCTTCCACCATTAAAACTGTATTTAGTGTTGGAGAATGCTCAAGTTTTTGGCATTCAATTTTCATTGACATATTAATCACTTTTTCTTATTAATTAATAACTAATAGTTATTAACTAGTATATAAAGATTGTGTTTTTAGCTAATTAACTGAACTTCAGGTTAGCAAACTGTTGAATCCTGGCTGAAACAGATTAATTATGAAAAAAAGATCTTCAGCAGCTATTTTTATAATCTTGATTGTATTCTCAATTATTGCAGTCTGAATTGCTTGAATTGATTAAGCTTCCTAATACTAAACCTTCTGTTTGGATTTTCAAAAAAATTCAGAATAGTTAAATATGTTTCCATCCAGAAATTAAGAATTCCGGTTGTCTATTAATCTTTCTCTTTAAATAATTAACTATCATATAGTAGTAAAAATATAGAAACATTTATAAATAGAAGGGATTTGCTTGATACTATAATGAAAAAACTAACTTACTTTATAGTCATTTTAATCTTCCTAATCCCAACCCTGATCGGATATTTAACAAACAGGGATATGCTATTCTCAGGCCTTAGCACAACAGATGGAAATACTTATCTTTCCTTCATGAATCAGGCAAAGGAAGGAAAGCTTTTGTTTACCAATATGTACACATCAGAAGATGTCCCTTACATTATGTTCCGTCCAACCTATTTGATAGCAGGCTGGGTATCTTATATCACGAGATTGCCTAATATTGTAGTTTACCATTTGTTCAGGATAATTGGAATAATCTTATTCCTGTATTTTCTTGAAAAGATTGTCTCATTGTATTTTCGGGATAAGAAAGAGAGGTTTCTTACACTCTTAATTTGTATCTTCGCTTCTGGTATTGGTTTCTTCTTCAAATTTCTGACATTATTTGGAATAAAGCAGTATGGCTCAATTGATCTTTCTATAACAGATGCAAATAATTTCCTGTTATTAATGGCCCATCCGCATACAATATTTTCAATTGCTCTCATGGCTGCAAGTGTATATTATTTTCTCAAATGGAACAAAGATCCTAAGCCAAGATATATAGCCTATTCTGCCTTCTTTTCATTCACATTAGGATTTGAGCATCTTTTTGACGTCATTACTATTTACCTTGTTATTGGCTTATTCATGATTGACCAGTTTATATCACAAAAAAGAATAGACTGGAACAGGATAAAACACCTGATATTATTTGTGTTGATTACAGCCCTGCCATTTATTTACACATATATCATGTTTACAATGCCATCCTTTTCAGACTGGAATACCCAAAATGCCCTGGATACCCCTAAATTCCTTCACGTTATGTTTGGCTATGGATTTATGTTTTTCTCTTTTTTAGCGGTTCTTTTGTACTGCATACTTAATTATAAAAAAATTAATCCTGAAACCAAGTTTATGCTGTACTGGATAGCTGCTGTTTTAATCCTGATATATAGCCCTTTTAACATGCAGAGAAGATTCTTCGAAGGAGCTCATATACCTTTTGGAATTATCACTGGAATATTCCTGTTTTTAATCCTTAGGCCCTATTTAAACTCTAAATTCAGCAAAAAAATACCAGTTACAATAATAGTCCTGATCTTAATATCCCTATTGCCAACAAACATATACCATTTTTATAATAAGACAATAAACATAGACAATGGAAGGGGTAATGATCCATATGCAGTCAATAATTATATATATCCAAAAGAGCATGAAGCATTGCTTTGGCTAAAAGATAATTCTGAACCTGGCTCAATAGTCATATCTACCTATAATATCGGAAATTATATCCCAAGCTACATGAACCAAAGGGTATATCTAGGCCATTGGGCCCAGACCATTGATTTTGAGCAAAAGACCATTGATATTGAAAACTATTTTAAAGGTATTAACAATATTACGCTACAAAAACCCGCGTATGTTTGGTATGGAGTTGACGAGAAAATATTGAATCCCGACTTCTCATTAAGCAACTCAGAAAAGATATTTGAAAACAGTAAAGTAACTTTATATAAACTAAAATGAAAAAAATAAAAACTGAAATCTGGATATTTGTAATCACTTTTATTATATTAGCATTATTCACTAAAACATACGTAGGTTCTGGTAATGTTGGCTCCAGATTTGCAACAATTGAATCTCTGGTTGAAAGAGGCACTTTTGTGATAGACGATTCTACTTTCTTTGGAAATGCCAAAACCTACCCAATTGTTGGAGAAAAACCAGTTATGCGCAAGAATAATTATGAAGCAATAAACGGTACAAATGATAAAGTGTTAATAAATGGGCATTTTTATTCCGATAAACCGGTTGTATTGCCATTTTTAGCATCCGGTCCCTATTGGGTGCTTAATAACTTAGGTATAAATTTCAGAAATCATGGTGGTCTGGCAACTTATCTTCTTACTCTATTTACTGTTGGGATAGCAGTATCCTTTTTGGCAATGTTTTTTTATAAATTTTCTAAGAAAAACAAGATAAACGACAAAAATTCCTTAATACTTACGTTTTCCTTAATATTTGCAACTTTAATATTTCCCTTCTCAGTTACATTCAATAATCATATTATTGCTGCATGCTTTATCTTTATTTCATTTTATCTTTTAATGTATGGCAATAAAAATTGGCACTATTATATTGCAGGATTATTAGCAAGTTTGGCAACAGTCATAGATTTAGTATCCGGCGGAATTTTTATGGTTGGTTATCTATTGTACCCTATATTTAAGAAAAAATACGTTAATAGCATTTTTTATTTATTAGGTTTAATAATACCCTTGCTATTACACGCAGTACTCACAATCCCTATCACAGGAGATATCTTACCAGGTTCTATGCACGCAGAATATTGGCAATATCCAGGTTCAGGTTTTGACGAAACAAGCCTAACAGGGGTTGCAAAGCAAGGTAGTTCTGTTAATGTTTTAGTTTACAGCTTTCATTCTCTTTTAGGTTATAGGGGATTATTCCTATATACGCCATTATTGGCCTTATCCATATTTTTAGCTTTAAAAAATATAAACAAAAATTTTAAAATAGAATCTATACTGATACTGATATCCTGCGGTTTAATAATCTCATATTACATGCTTTTTTCAGACAATTATGGCGGTTGGTCTTATGGAATTAGGTGGTTTGTAAGTTTTATTCCTATGTTATTCTTATTCAACGTATATGTATTCAAAGAAAACAATTATAAATTAGTGAAAATATTTTATATATTATCAGTTATATCTTTAGGATTTAGCATAATAGGCGTATATCAACCATGGACCGATATGTGGTATAGCCAGATCCCTTTTATAAATAATCTTAGAGAAATAGTCCAAAATCTGTTACATAAATAGGATGGAGTATAAAGTCAAATAAAGATTAAATTGATTTCAAAAATAATCCAGAAAAAGTATGTGAAAATAATAATGCAATAGTACAAGTTAAAATGAGCACAGTAAAAAGAGTTGCAAAGAACAGCATCTATAATTTCTTAGGTAATAATATTACTAAAGTCTTAACTATGGTTCTCACCATATTTATTGCTCGTTTCTTTTCAGATGTTGAATTTGGAAAGCTTTCATTTGCTTTGTCTTTTACAGGGCTGTTTGTTATATTAATTGATTTAGGAACCAAGCTTTTAGTTGTAAGGGACATTGCTACAGACAAGAAAAATGCTTCCAAATATATCTCTAATATAATAATTCTAAAGATTTGGTCGTCCATAATAGTTTTCTTAATTATAGCCGTAATAATTAACCTTATGGGCTATCCACAGGATACTATCATTGCAGTTTATTTAGGTAGCCTAATAATAATCTTTGAGTCCTTGTCAGAAAGCTTTGAAGCTATGTTCCAGGCATTTGAAAACATGCAATATGCTGCTGTTGTAAAGATAATACGAGTCTTGCTGCGTTTCACTATTACATTGCCATTATTGTTCCTGGGTTACAGGTTAATTCCGGTTTTGATTGTGTATCTGATTGTGCAAATCATCAGTTTTTTAATCATTCTGTCTATTGGGATAAAAAAATTTACTAAGCTAAACCTTAATCCAGACTTTAAGCTAATTAAAAGCCTTATTGTGCGAGGCTGGCCTTTTTTATTATCTGCCGCTTTTGTCGTCATATACTTTAGAATTGACATAACAATGCTGTCTATAATGAAAGGTGATGCAGTAGTTGGTTGGTATAGTGTTGCATATAATTTGATTGATGCTTTAACTACTATCCCCATGGCACTTAATGCTGCCTTACTCCCTATAGCTATTGTTTATTTTAATGAATCTAAAGATAAATTAATTAAATTGTATAGATTATCAGTAAAGTTACTATTTATACTATCTTTTCCCATTGTTGTTGGAGGTACCTTTTTAGCGAAGAATATAATACTGCTAATATACAGCAATAAATACGAAAATTCTATTCTAGCATTGCAAATACTCTTATGGGTGCTGATACCTTTATTTACAGTCCAGATTCTTGGAGCATTATTAATTGCAATAAAAAAAGAAAAGTTAGGTGTTCCTGCCTTATTTATAACATCATTGACAAATGTAGCCCTAAATTGGGTCCTCATCCCAAAATACTCTTACGTTGGCGCTTCAATTGCTACAATAATATCAGAAATTGTTTATTTAGGGATGTATTATGCTATAATTTCTAAGAATCTTGAATTTGTAAACATATTCTCTCTGGCAATAAAACCTTTTATTGCAACAGTTTTAATGTTTTTATTTATAAACTTAATCAGTAAGTTAAATTTTATCCTTGTAATTTTAGTTAGTTCCATATTCTACTTTTTAGTGTTATACCTAATAAAAGGGATTTCACAAGAAGAAACAATAATGTTGAAAAGGTTAATCAAGAAAGCTGAGAAATAATTTTATTGCAGATTTCGTTATTCTAAAAATCAAATTTTAAAATTAATTCTTCCTAAATAATCTCAAGGATTGTATTATTTGTTAATTTTATTTTGTTTAAGCAAAAGGGCAATTTCAACTTCTAAGTCAATAAATCTCCCATATAATTTAAATAAACTCTCAAATCTGTTTAGTTTATTAATGTTCTCTCCATAAAAAAAAATCTTTTTAACTTTATTAAAATAAATTCTCTTTAAAAACAGATCTAAAATTACATTAAATTCTAATAGAAACATTCTAAACATTTTGTATATCATACCTTTTTTTTTCTCTAATGTAGAGAACCTTAAGAGGGGATAGTGGTACTCTGTGTCTAAAATCTCCAAATCTATTTTTTTAAGCTCTAATACAAAATTAGTTAAATTAAACTGATGAATATGTCCATGGGGATTTGAAAAAGGATCTCTTGAATTAACTTTATCTGATTTAGTTACAAAATCAGTAGAAAGTAGAATATATTTCTTTGCTACTCGTTTTAACTCTCGTAATGCTCTTCTATAATTGGGGACATGTTCCAAAACTTGGAAGCATATAACTAAATCAAAAAAATTATCTCGGTACGGAATGGAAAATAATGAAGCTTTTTTAACTTCTTTATAACCTTTAACGTCTTTTAATAATTCTGAAGAAACATCTATCCCATAAATCTCTTTATTTTTTATAACTTTGGATAAGTAACCTCTAGAACATCCTGCATCAAGAATTTTATTAATTCCTTTTTTTGAATTCAAAAAGTCTTTTACAGTAAGAAGTCTTCTAAGCAACTCAGGAGTTTCTCCTACGCATTTTTCATGTTTAATATATGTAGTTTCATAAAATCTTTCAAGCTTTTTTAAAGATATTTGTTTTTTCATACTCATGTTATATAGCTTGAACAATATTTCTAATTCTATTTATAAACAATTGTGTATCGTACTTTTTTGATTTTTTAATAGCTTCTATTTTAAGGCTCGTATATAGGTTTATGTTTTCTATCAAGTTTTTGGTATAGTCAAGCAATTCTTTTGGCTCATTCCAACAATAACCATTCTTTCCATGTTCAACAATCTCAGGTTGAGCGCCTAGATTTATTACAATAGGAACGCATCCTGCAGCCATAGCCTCAACAGTAGTTATCCCAAAATTCTCATATTCATTCAGATCAGTTTCACCATAACCCCTGGAATGCCAATAAATCTTACAATCTTCAAGAAACTTTAGAACCTTATCGTGAGGCATATTCATATGGAATTTAATTGGAAATCCTTTAGCCCTCTCTTTTAGCATATCAAGGTATTCTTTCTTGTATAAAGGCATATTATTTTGAAAAGAGCCTATAAGATGAAAACTATAATCCTTATTTTTCTTATATAATTCTTTGAAAGCATCAATCAGGACCTCATGCTTTTTCTCATAAGTGAATCTTCCAATAGTTACTATCTTATTTTGCTTTTTTCTTGGTTTTATTTTAGACACTTCTACAGGAGGATATATAACTTCAATTTTCTTATTTGTTAGTTTTCTAAGACACTTCTTAGTGAATCTGCTATTGCATATTAATGTATCATACTGGAATGCTTTTTTTGGGTCAACTAAAAGATTATTAGTAATCTTTTTCCATCCTTTTTTTTTACTTTGAAAATAGGGATAATGAATATAACAGATAGTTTTGGGCTTCAATTTCTTAGTAAACCATCCATTTGTACCGGTATCAATAACCAAGTCATATCTATTTAAATCATTAATTAATTTAACTTGGAGACTAGTCTTATAGGAGTTTAGAAAAGGTAGCTTCTTTATTATCGAAGCTACCTTCCTAACCCTAAATTCTACTTTTTGTAAATCCAGACCGTAGAATCTTGATATTTTTTTCTTGTCTACCTTATCTGATGATAATATTGTAACGTTATGGTCTTTAGCTAGGGCAAAAGCTATGGTCAATGTTACTGTTTCACCGCCACCATAATTGTTTATTTGCGGATGGAATATTGCGATTTTCATTGTTATTCACTAAATCATAATAGTCTTAATTTATAATTCGCTTTACAGGATATATATGTAAGTGAGGTTATTATGATACATAAAATGTATGGATTAATAAAATTATTGGAGCTACTAAGGGTGGCAATTTTGATAAAAATTTGGTGAGATACATAAGCAATTAAAGAATTTTGCCCGAACACTTTCAAAAAATTAAACCTTGTCTTAAATTTATTTTCATTTCTTAAATATAGGCCTAAAAATAGTAGGCAAAGGGATATAGAATATATTAAGTGATATATCGTAGGTGGAAATTTATATTGGTCAATATCTATTGTAATACCTGAATTTAGATAAAATAAAAACATAAATAAGAAAATAGATAAAAATAGGGCTCCGCTTATTATTAGTATTTTGGATTTTTGCATTAAATTTTTTTTGTTATTCTTTAAAAAATTCCCTATAAATATACCCACTAGGAAGGGGAGTATCCATTGAAATATTGGGAAGGTAACCCAATCCATATGGCCAAATAATAATGCTTTCAAAAATCTAAACGATGAATTAAAACCAATATAATTTATTTTGTAAGAAATTAGATAACTTAGAACACCTATTAAAACAAATACATAATAATTTCTAATTATTTTTTTTTGTATAATGAATATAAAAAAAGGAATAACAGTAATGTAAAAGCTAATAGGAATTAAAATTAAAAGGTCGTAGTTTAGATCAAGTAAAAAGATTGTTCTTAAAAGAGATAACGGAGTAACCTTGCCAGTTACAATAATAATTGAAGCTGAATAGGCTAAATATATCATAAATATTTTAAATGCTCTCTTTAAGAAATAAATAGATATTTTACCATAGCCCTCTTTCTTAAATTTCTCAACATAATGGAAAGTAACCGAAATGCCTATAAGCATTAAAAAACCAAAAACAACAAAATCAATAAGACTAATCCATAAATTTTTGGCTCCGTTAACCCTAAAAAAAGCGTTATAGAAGTGTATAATTAGCATTAAGAAGATTATAGTCCCTCTGAAAATGTCCAATGAATGAAGTCTATTTTTTTGCTTCATTTTTTTTAGATAATGTGCAATTTAGAAATGATGCTGAAAAAAAGTATAACGAAAATAATTCAAAATAGTCTTCGGTATTGTTATGGAAGACATAATCTGCCCATATGGCTATTATTTTCATAAAAATAGCAAAAATAAAAAGTTTAATCCAATCTGAATCCTGTTTGTATTCCTGAATTATATACTTATAAAAAAGAGATATTACGAAGATGAAAACTATAACATATAAAATATTGACTAGTATAACAGGAGGGATACTACCTCTACCCTCAAAATAAGCTGATAAAGCTATGTGTATCCTAAGATATTTATCTAATAAAACAAATAAAAAAATACCTAACAACATTATCCAGAAGAATCTGGAAACTATACTCTTTACTTTTTTAGATACGTTAAGCAGTATTAGACAAGGAGTTAGCACAAAAAAGGTATTACTTATGATATTAAAATAACCCATTTTATAGATATATGAATAAAATAATATGCCTACTAGTAGGATAAACGTTAATAGGATTATTATAAAGTATTTCTTATTGTTCATTTTTGTAATCTGTAAGGATTTTTTCTATTTTCTCTGCTGATTTTTTCCAACTGAATTTTGATTTTACGTATTTTTTACCTTCTTTTCCCTTTTTTTTCCTATAATTGGCATTATTTAATAAGAATTTTATCTTCTTTGCAAGGTCAATAACATTATTTTCTTCGAAATATTCTACTTTATTTTGGTATACTTCATGAAATATAGGTATATGCGAGCAAATACAAGGTTTACCACATATTAATGACTCTGCAGGAGGTATACCAAACCCTTCAAAAGAAGATGGAAAAACCATAAACATAGATTTTCTTAGTTCTAACCATTTTTCCTCATCAGTTACTCTTCCTTTAAAATCACATTTAACATTCAATTTATTTGATAACCCCTTTAATTTGTTCTCTTCTTCACCACACCCGATAATCACTAATTTAGGAGCGTCTTTAACCATAGACAAAGCTTCAATTAGTATATCTACATTTTTGTATTCGTTAAGCCTACCTATGTAAATGATTTGATTTTTTTCTCTGATATTACTTTTTTTCCTAATAAAATCCATACCTGGGTATATAGGAACCTCTACTATCCTTTTCAACCATTGTGAGCATTCTTTTCTTGTAAGTTCCGAATTTGGGATAAGAAAGTTCGTCTCTTGATAAGCAAATTTTGTTTTTTCCCAAGATTTTTTGAATTTCCCCCTATATTCATTTTTGAACCTATTTCCAATTTGTTTTTTCATCCATATCGGAGTTTCAAAAATGAAATTTATGCTTTTTATACCTAGTTTTTTAGATAATTTTACTGTAGTAATTGCTTCCTCTCTTAAGAATCCTACAATATAATCTGGTTTTTCCTTTTTCATGTAAGGTATAATAACGAAATGTAAATATATCTTCTTCCAAATAGTGTCTATTACTTCCCATCCTTTAAACAACTTAGGGAATTTCCCTCTAAAGTTTAGTTTTAGTTTTTTAGGAAGTTGATAGTTTTTAAAAAAAACTGGTCTGTCTCCTCCAAAAATTGTAACATAATTACCCCGCTTTGCTAGATATTCACCAAATTTATATTGGGCATAACTACCTCCCGCTACTTCTTTTCCGTTATTTATTAAAAATACTAATTTCATTTTATTCTCCTTTAAAAATAGACCTAATATATCCCCTTGGGTGTCTTAGGATTTGTTTTAATTGAATTATTATATCAATAAAAAAAGGTTTCAGATCAGTTCTATCAAAGACAGCAAAAGATCTTGCTCTAATAAGCGAATTAAAATACCTAATTACGTTTTTTATTTTTTCTTTTCTCAAAAATATTTGACCTGGCATATTAATCAAATCAGAAAATAATTGAATAAATCTTATATCTTTGTTGACGTATATGTTTCTCTTTGGTTTTACTTTATGATATAAACTTCCATACCACAAATTAGGTAAATCGATTCCTTTATCAATCTCCAATTGTATAAAGTGATGTGTTCTTGGATTGAAATCTATTAGTTTATATTTGCCATCCCTCTGATCTTTTATGAATTCTATTGCAAATATTCCTGTATATTTTATTCCCCTAATAAATCTAATTGCAAGATCTATCAATTCCTTATCATAATAATTCTCAACGTATACGCCTATTCCTATTATTGTAGGCCTTTGTCTCACCTTCTTATCCGAAGTTATGGCTACAATTCTATTGTCATCATTAACAAATCCAGAGACTAAATATATATTTTCATATACTTTAGGAATATACTCTTGAACAATTGGCCAGCAAATATAAGGATACTTTGCAACTATCTTGTCTTTACTGTATTTTAGTCTATTTAGTTTATATAATTTTAGAAATTTTTCTTTACTGAATATAACCACTCCTTTTTTGTTAGCAATTAAGCAAACGTGCGTCTTAGGTTTAATTACAACTGGGTATTTTATTTTTTTCGACAGTTTTTTCAATTCTTCTTTACTCTTTGGAAAGACAGATAAAGGAGTAGGCACATTCCATTTCATGCACATCTTGTAGGTTACATCTTTCAATAAAACAGATTCAAGTGCTTTTTCTGAAGGTAATTTTATTTTTATATATTTGGATAACTCATCCCTGTATTTTAACGTATACCAAACAAGAATATCTGAAGTTGGGAAAAAGACATCGAATTTATGATTTTTTGCATTGGTAAGGAGCCATGATACAAATTCATGCTCTTTGTTAATTTCAGGACAAGGTACAATTTCTGCGACATATTTTGAATAATTAGTTATGGACAATTTAGTATTATACGCTACAATAACATACAATCCCTTTTTACCAAAACTCCTTGCTGATGCTAAAGTGCATTCATAATCAGAATTACATAAAAGGATTTTTTTGTTATATTTGATGATTTTTTTCATTTTTTAACACCTAACTTTAATGTAAATTTCTGATAACGGACCCAATGGTACTACTTTCTTATTTATTTTGATAAGCATTTTTGTATGTTTGAATAGTTTTTTTGGCGATTGTATCCCAACTAAGATCTGTGCAGTTCTTCTCATATCCTTTTTTACCAAGAGATCGCATCATACTAGGTCTTTTTAGAAGGTATATTACTGCATTTGCTAGTTTTTTAGCGCTTTTAGGGGGGATTAATATACCAGTAACTCCATTTTTAACAATTTCAGGTATACTTCCTACTCTTGTTGCTACCACTGGTTTCTTAAAAGCGTATGCTATAGGGATGATGCCACTTTGTGTTGCTTCAGTATAAGGCAAAACTATTACATCAGCCTCAGAAAAAAAATAAGGAATTTCATCATTTTTTATATATCTGTTGTGAATCTCAAATTTATCTGGATTTTTTATTAATTTTCTGTATTTATCAAAAGGCTCCCCATATCCAGCTATTACAATCTTATAATCTTCTAGTTGTCTTCTTATGTAGGATTCTGCTTTAATTAGATATTCCAAACCCTTATAATGCCAAATTCTGCCAAAAAATAAAATTTTTTTAATTTTTGATCTTTTTCTTGGAATTTTTTTGAAAAAAGAATTAAAATTTCCATGTGGAATATTGTCTATATGCTTAACATCGATATTTAATTGTTTATGTAGCTGATTCTTTAAAAATTCTCCATGCACTATATACCTTTTGGTAAATTTTTTGGTTATTATATCCCTAAAAGTCTCCCTAAGTTTTTCTTCTCCAAGGTGTTGCTTCGGATCATGAAGCGTTGTGACAATGGAGTAATTCCTTAGCAACCACAAGACACAAGAAAACCACGGATCACTATCTTGCATGTGGATTATATCTGGGTCAATTTTCTTAATTTTAGTAACGATCTCTAATGAGTAAAAAATATTTGTGGCATATCTCAATCTTGGTCTCTTGAAATATTCAATCTTGAACCTTCTATTTCCATTTAGTTTATAATATTCTTTAAAACCTTCAGGAACTACTAAAATAACATCTTCACTTTTGGCAAGACTATTAGCTAGTTCTATGATATATTCCATATAATGCCAACTTAACAGAACTATTTTCATATATTTCCTCCTTCAGTCAAACCATTGTCTTTATTATTTATTTGCCCTTCTTTCAAGTCGTATAAATCTAATTTGCCGGAAGAATATACTTTATTTTGTATAGGCTCAACGGATTCAAAAAATTGCGTTTTTATGTTGGAATCAGGACTATCAACAATGTAAGTTATATTATAAATACTGATAACTTTCTGGGCGTTTCTATCATTTATTGACATTTTGTTAATATTGTAGATGTGTCTACCAAAATAATAATTGCCACCGAAAATTGGATCTATTAAATTGTAGAATCCAGTTACTTTTTGCCCATTACTAAAACTATCCAAAATCTCATTGAAAGGAACTTGTTTTATTGTAAAATTCTTATTTTCAGTAAATACACTTTGAGCTGCTACGGCACTGACCTTTTTGCCATAATAACCAATTTTATTATCATATTCTATCAAAGATGATGTATGGATAGAAATATCTCCTTTATCTTTTAAATAATTTCCAAGTTCAATAAAATAGTTTTCTTTTATAAGATTATTTGTTTCAACAAGTCCAGATTTTGACAAAAAATATTCTCTTTGTATAAAAACATTTCCAACAACTAGGTGCACTAAAAATATAATAATTAAAAATAAATACACCATTTTTCTGCTAAATCTCAGTGATAATTGTCGAATAACAAAGGTTAATCCAATACCAATTAGTATAGCATAGATTGGAAGCATATATAACCTGATGTATTCCCAATCTAATAGAAACTGTGAAAAACCCATAAATACAAAAATAAAGAAGTAATTATAGAATGTTTTGTTATTTTTAAGATAAAGGAAAATTATTCCAATAAAAGCAAAATATATAAGTATAGTAAGGTTGTCGTTTAGATTAATGATAAAATTAATCATTATTATCCATGGAGAATTCCCTTTTAGCAAGAAACTTTCTGTATAATGTTCAAGTCCAAATGTGTAGAAATTGTCCCCTGTAAAGTTTTTTGTAATAAAGGATAACATTATCAGAAGCAATAACCATGAAATAACTACCTCTGGTTTCTTAATTAGAACAATTATTTTATTTTTTATATAAGAAACAAAATATGTGATACTTTTGAATTTTTTTATTATTAAAAATACTGATAAAATAGCTGCTATTACCAGTAAGATTCCTAGTAGGATTAACTGGAAGTAATATTGTTCCAGCAACCTTATCAGATTTATAAACAATCTACCCCTTTGTCCTAAATCAACTGCTTTTGATGCAGCACCATATATCATAAATAGGATTATATCAAAAATAAGGGATACTTCTGTTCTTCTTTTCACCAAAATAACATCAAACAACAGGAAATATAATAGGATTAGTACAACTTCTACTATCCATATTATTTTATTCTTAATAAGGTTAAAACTCAAAATCAATACTATTAATAATATTAAGTCTATATAGGCTACTAAGATAGAATGTTCATATGATTTCTTCCTTATATTGTATATTTTTGTGCTTTTAAGCCAACTAGCGATGTTATGAAACTCAGCAAAAATTATTGCTGATACAAATGCTATTATGAATATAAATGATAATTGTCCAAATCTGTGGTTTAAATTCATAAGTACAAATAAGGTTATTGCAGTAAATATATGTTTGATTGATAATCTATTTTCTTCTTTGTGGATCTTATATAGCTTAAATAATACTAGTATAAATAAAGGGTAAAACATCATATTAAATATTCTGGATGATCCTGTATTAGATACATTTTTAACAAAATATACCATAGTTGCTAAAATAAAAGCTGTTATAAAGCTTGTTTCAAATGATGAAAACTCACGCATCACTAGGTATACTCCGGCAACGATAAAAAGCGCAGAGAATATTGAAAACATGTAAAATAGTAGTGGTAGGTCTATATTTGTAAGATTATTTAGCGCTGAAAAGAAGAACTCCAATCCTGACGGTATAGACAATGGATAATAGCCAAATAAGGATATTGGATTCAATACCCATGGCGCATATCCTTTTTCTATTAATGCGTAGGTATACTGTCCTAAAGTATAGTGGTCAAAATCCCAAGGATATTTATAATATGTTGTAATTAAAATTATAGTTATCACTAATAAAGAAACTAACAAAAATTTCTGTTTACTTGTTATGTTTGTTTTATTTTCCATAGGTATTTATAACCCAGCAAGTTTTGTAGCAAATATGGCTGTATTATCTTTTATGTTAATCCCTCTCCTGCACAATTTGCATGAGTTATCTAAGCTATTTCCTTTAGAATAAGTTACTGCACGAAAATAACCTGCCTTTTCAACTAGTCCAACTACCTTATCGTTACAATCTCCATTAGGATATGCAAACGAATTAATTGGTTTCCCTAACCTTTCTTCAATCTGTTTCTTTGATTCAAATATTTCCCTTCCAGCATCTTCTAAAGGAATAATAGTAAGTATGGGGTGTGTTAAAGTGTGAGAGCCTATCTCGAAAACATCTGAAATGGTTTTTAGATCATCCCAATTCATAAAATCATATTCTTCTGGCTTTTTCGAGTTTTTCCTTAAGCCGGTTATTTCAGCAACCTCTTTCTCAATATTGTTGGGATGCAAGGTTTTTATTCTTTGGAAATCAACGCATTTTTTTGAATATTCTAATCTATCCCACCAGGTAAAGGTATTTTGATCAATAAATTCACACGTTACAAATACAGTAGCAGTCAGGTTGTATTTCTTAAGTATAGGATAAGCATATAGAAGGTTGTTCTTATAGCCGTCATCAAAGGTTATAACAACTGCATTTTTATTTTGAGAGGATACCTTGCTTAAGGGGATTACATTGTAATGTTTGATCAAGTGTTGTGTTTGTTTTTCAAAATATTTTGGATTTACCTTATGAAATGTTATAATCCTAGTGTTAAAGTTTGATAACCTAAACAAACCTGTTCTATAGATAATTTCACATCCTATCTTCTTGATTATGTTTTTCATTCTAAAACTTTCATTGTTTGTTCACAAATTTTATCCCAGGAATAATTGCTGGCCATTCTAACGCATTCTTCTTGGAATCTTGAAGGATTTTCTAAAGCTGTATTTACATAAGAAGCAAAATTATCTTCATTTGCAATGAACCCAGTTTTGTTATCTATAACGGCCTTCCTTACATCACCCACATCAGAGCTTATTACTGGCTTTCCGCAGGCTAAAGCCTCTAAAACTACAGTTGGCATACCTTCATATTTAGAAAAAAGTACTAAAGCATCTGCGCAGTTCATTATCTCAGGTATATGATCATGGGCTATCCCTTTCATAAAAATGACATTGATTAAGTTAAGCTCCTTGGCAAGATTTTTTAAGCTGGATTCTTCTCTGCCATCACCTACAATGATGAGTTTAGCATCAATTTGGCCAAAACTTCTAATAATTTGGTCTACTTGTTTTTCCTTTTCAAGCCTACCGACATATAAAACCAGTTTTTCACTCAAGGAGAAACCGTATTTATTCCTTAGCTCATTCTTATTAAGCGGTCTAAATTCCTCACTAATCCCCACAGGAATAACCTTAATCTTATTTTTCAAAAAAGGATATCTTTTCTCATAATATTTCTTATTCTCATGAGATACCGATATAACAGTATCTACCCTCTTAAACGCAATGCATTCAAGAAGTCTATAAAACATGCTTACAATTTTTCCTTTTTTTATATTGACATTTTTATAATGAGAACCATGAAGGAAACAAACTAATTTATTCTTTCTAAAATAGAAAGGTATTACCCTATCAGGCCTATCAATTAAGATCGGAATATCCTTAGATATTGAAATAAATGGAGCTTTAAGGAAAAGATTAAATGTAAATTTTCTGCCAAGCAGTCTATTAGATATAACAATTGGTTTAAATTCATTGCTTTCTTTTTTTATTGAAGACCAGCCAAGAACATTAACCTTATAGTTATGTTTATTTAATTCTTTAATCAAATTCTTAGTATATATTTCAATGCCCCCTAAGTTAATATTGTAAGGGTCATATTGTCCAACTAGTATTGCTTCTTTCAATTTAATATCTCCTTAATTATCACAGCAGTTGTATCTTGCCAATTATTTTTGATATGACTCTTGATTTTATCTCTTAATTGAGGTTTGGAATCATTTTTCAGAAAGTTTTTCATAATATGCTCAATCTCATATATATCAGTAGTTTTAACAATAGCTTTCAGTTGGATTAGTTGTTTATTCACTTTCATATCCCTATTAGTAGTATACAAGGTAGGTGTTCCAAGCAAAGCTGATTCTCTAGCTATTGTATCTCCTGAGGAAATTACGAATTTCGCATAATAGATTAAGCTAAGGATATCCTCAACTGGGCCTTCCAAAACTTTACAAAGTCTATGGTACTTCTTACCAAGGGCTTTATTTTCTGGGTAATACAGAATTTCATATCCTTTTTTTCGTAAGTAATAGAACAATTCAGAAAAGTCTTTATATTTTGAGTCTTGATAATTAAGGCTTATTGGTGCGACATCTCTTACAAATACATATTTGTTAGGTTTAACAGAATATCTTTTTGAAATTGAATTTGGTTTAAAATCTTTTAGATAGGCAAGCTCCTTGAATCCTTTATACTTTTTGATATTTTTTCCAGTAGCAGGAATGCTTTTTGGAATAATGAACCTATCACTGAATATTTTACACATATTGAAATTGATCTTATACTCATAATCGTCGTAGAAAAGAACAGACTTAATACCAAATAATTTAGCTGCAATTGCAGGGTACCAACCAAATGAACTTACTCTATCAAAACGTTTTCCTAAAAAAAGCAAAATAAATCTTATCTCCCTATCGATTAAACCTAATAATTTTCCTATTTTTCCTTTCCTGTGTTTTCCTAAAGGTATTACTTTAAGTTTCGGGTACTCTTTTTTAACAATATCAACAAGCCTTCCACGACCAAGCACAGTTAGAACTATCTCATGTTTTTTTCCTAGTTCACCTATTGCCTTCTGATAAAAATTTACATCGGCTGGATGAACTATATCTATTAAGATTCTCATTTTAAAAAATCACCAATCCCAAAACACAAAAAACAGCAGTAAACCCATACAAGACCCAAACAGCCTGCCTCTCTGTTAGGTTAAACCAGCTCACAATCAGAAACTTAAGTGATTTGTATTTCATGGTAATTGGAGCCTGTATTGTTCCATCTTCTCTTATATATCCAAATTTAACATCTGGAATCTTTCTAAGCAGGATAGTGTAGCTATCCATGAGAAAATTAATGATATGTGGTATTAATATAAAGGCCCCAAACCAGGTTAAGCCATTGGTAATGAGCAAAGCCCCAATTGCACACCCTACCATGAAATCACCTACATTTCCAGGCAATACCTTTGCAGGATATACTACAAATGGGAAAAAGGCCATTACCACTCCTAATACAGGCAGTATAAACAAGAGTGAACCAAGCCCGTTGACCATATACATCTTAATCCCTACAGTTATTAGCAATATTAGCTCCAAACCAGTTGTTAGGCCATTATAGCCTGCATGAAGGTTAATTGCATTAGCAACAAACATTACAAACATGGGAACAAACAGTAATGAATAAAGGCCATCAAGCTGAATAGAATATCCAAGAAAATGTATAGCAGTATCAGGTATCAGAGAAGCTATAGGGATTGTTAAGACTAAGGTAGCTAAAATCTTATCGTACCTTGTCTTAAACTTAAATATATCATCCAAAAGTCCAAACAATCCATATACAATGACTACAAAATATAAGATGAAAAGGTTACCAAGCTCTAATGACTTCAATAGTATCTCTGATAGGCTTAAGGAAACAAGTATCCCAATGAACATTGAAACCCCGCCAAGAAGCACAATACTTCTTTTATCCTTTTTATACATGTCATTGGTCATATATCCATACTTCTTTGACTTTCCTGTAACATACGGTATAGACCAAAGTGTAGCAAAATAGCTATACAGAAATATGATTATGAACTTATAAATGGTCTGGATTTCCATTATTTTTAGCCTCTATTTCCCTATTTATCACTACTTAGTGATAGTTATATATGCATGTATATAAATCTTTCGATTTTTCACTACTATTAGATGGTTATAAAAGAAAAGCTTAAATAATAATATATCACTCCTAATTCAATATGGTTGAACTCTCAGAGATAACGAAAAAAGAAGATTTAATTTTAGTGGATGCAACCGTCACGAATCTCACTGCAGAAAATCGGGATTTCTACTGGAACATATATGATTCTAGAAGGTATAGCCAATTACCTTGCCAAGTATTGGCAAAAGTTATTTCTTCCTTGGAGCATTCAATAGATTTGCTTGCAAAAGGCAGTACATATACAATAAAGGATGTTACGGATAAAATAAGGGATTTAGAGCGTACTGTAAACGCAAAAGTTGACGGTTTTTTAGAGCCTGTTAGGCTTCCACATGCCGCAAAGAAACGTGTAAAAATTGACAATAGGAATAAGAGGCCAAAGCAAATGATGCATGAATTACAGGGATTAGTATACCAAGCCAGGTTGCTCTGCAGAGAAAGGCAATTAAGGTTAAATAATCCAAATTATGAGTTGCTCCTGGACATGGTAAAATTACTAGAAAGTGAGATGTATTTGAAAAAAGACACATCATTTGCATTAGGGTATCACAGCAGAGACCAATCACATGAATCAGACACTGCTGAAAGGATTGTAGCTGCAATTTACTATGAAAGGCTGTTTCATGGCAGGGACTTCTGTCTTGTTACCAGAGATACTGATTTTGTATCTTTATTGGGCATTTTTACAAGAATTTTGGGCTCATTATATTTTTCCCCATATAATTCCCCCTTCAGAAAAACATTTTCTGAAAATCCAATTAGGTTGTACATAGGTGTCAAGAACAGGTTTTCGTTTGATATAAGGTATCTTGCTCCGTCATTTGATGAAGAATTCATTATTTATAAGATAACGCCGCAAAGAAATTCTGAAATCATGGCAAAGATAAACGGAAGTATGCAGCGTCTTTATCGGTCAACCGGAAGTTACCAGGAAGAATCGTATCAACCTCTCAGTCCATTAAGAATGTGACTTCTTAAAGGTTGAATTCAGAAATAAAGGGAATGAAGAAATCAGTTTTCTTTAAGCTTCTTCTCCACAAAAGAGAACAACGTTGCGATATAAATATTAAGCTTGAGCTTATAGCTTATCCATGTTTCTTTAGGGATCCCTTGGCCACGATAGTGCACACCATTTCTTAGCAACCGCATGGTCTCTAATGTTTCCCAGTCAAATTCAAACTCTGGATGTTTTATGCAAAGATGTGCGCCTATGCACTTATGGTCGGTTGGTTTTATCTTGTCAAAAATCGCCAATACATGTATGAGCATCCTCATCACATCATATCTATTAGAAAACAATTTTGAATAATTTTTTGTCTTTTTCTCTCTTGCTCTTTCAAATTCTAATACTTCTACCCAATCAGATTTAGCCTGATTGTATAGTGATTCTGCTAATTCTTTATCAATGGATTCTATGGGTATAAATTTCCCATTTGCTTGACATTCGTTATAAGCAAATTCCAGTTCTTCAATGTTCATGTTGCAGCCACCTCTATGACTTCGTAAATATCTCCTTTTACAACATAACCGCGCAAGACATTTTTTAATAATCCTGACCTAACCTCTTCCATCTCCTTTTTTGAGTGGAATGTGTGGACTTGGATCTCTCTACCTTTACCTTGAAATCCCAGTCCTTTCCAAAACCTTCCGAACCTAAAATTCCCGCTTTCTCCGTAGACAAAAACATCAACATCACTGTCTGTATTCCAGTCGGATCGCACATAACTCCCAAAAATAACTATTGTCTTTGCATCTTTTAATCTCTGTAATGTTTGGATAAGGCCTGTTTGATACAACTTCTGCAAGGCATATATTTTTTTCCTATCCTTGTATTCAATATCTTCGTAGTTTCCAACAAAGTAAGGCATCTTTCCTTCAGTCTTTATCCGCTTGATGATTTTATTTTTTTGAAAGCGCCTGAGCCATTTGCCAGTGATGTTTTCACTTACACCTGAGGTCTTCACTATATTAGAAAAATGCCAGTGTTTAGTCGGCTCATTCATAAAAAGTTCTAATATCCTTTCTTCTTTGGACGGTATTGCCATTTTACTAACCTTGAAACGCAGTATTATATTTAAATGTTTCTATTGGAAAGTGTTATTTTTTAGCACTTCTTGTAATAATAGATTACCTGTTCTGATTTCCATTTCTTAAGGAATTACTAAGTAGATATGATTTAGTGCTAATTGATGAAGAGAAGAGTTATGTATCAGTACTGATTATTAATTAGTAAATTAAGAACTCTTCCAGTATTCAAATGGCTTGGCTGAAGCTTAAAAATAAAGAATTCCAATAAAAGAATAAAAAAATTTATTTCCTTTTCAGGAAATAGATACCAACACCAGCTAGTGCAAGTCCTGCAGTAATTGCAGTAAACTCAGGAACTTCCTGTCTAAATGTGGCTGTAATCTCTTGGCATGCATCGCAGATTTTTCCTCCGCAATCTACACCTGTTTCATCCTGGTTTTGGATTCCATCATCACATGTTTCAACAGGGTCTTTAGGCGATTCTTTTTCATCGCAGGCAGGACAGATTCCACCGCAGTCTACTCCAGTTTCATCCTGGTTCTGTATCTTATCATCGCAAGTTTCAGTACCTTCTGTAGGAGATTCTGTTGGTGTAGGAGTTGGTTCTTCTGTTGAACAAGCAGGGCATACTCCACCACAATCTATACCTGTCTCATCCTGGTTTTGGATTCCATCCTCACATGTTTCAACAGGGTCTTTAGGCGATTCTTGTTCATCACAGGCAGGACAGCTTCCACCGCAATCTACTCCAGTTTCATCCTGGTTCTGTATCTTATCATCGCAAGTTTCAGTACCTTCTATAGGAGACTCTGTTGGTGTAGGAGTTGGTTCCTGTGTTAAACAAGCAGGGCATACTCCACCGCAATCTACTCCTGTCTCATCCTGGTTTTGAAGTCCATCAGAGCATGTTGCTTCAGATGTTGAATTGTCCTGTGTGCAGGCAGGGCATATCCCGCCGCAATCTATACCTGTCTCATCTTGGTTTTGGATTCCATCTGAACAGTTTCCGCTAACAACAGAATTTGTTGAAAAGCTTCCTCCGCTTCCGCCGCCGCCTCCAGATCTGCCAGTAGATTCAAGGCCAGGAATTGTTATGCTTGCACTTTGATATATAGTTCCTTTAAAGTATATCTCTGCCCAGGCCTTATCGCCTGCTTCGCATTTATTGTCTTCGAGAACTATTGAAAAGCTTCCATTATCCTTTACAACAACATTGTATTGGATGACATTATGGCATAATATCTTGATTGTTGCTCCATTCATAGGATCATTTGAGCTAGAATCGAATAATGAACCAGATAATATGATTTGATTTCCGTTGACTGTGTAAGCTATATTCCTAAACTCAGCTACTGCTGTTACTTCCTTTATAACATCTGGAACAACAGTAGAATTATCAGTTATCTCAGTAAGATTGGCAGATTCAGATATTAAAACATTTATTTTGTCTGTGTTGTCTTTAACATCAGACTTATTGGCAGTGCATCCAACAAACATTAGACACATTAAAACAATTAATATTTTATTCATTTTGACCTCCGAAAATAGTATATAGAAATGCACACCTATTTATAAATTTTACTATTATTTAGTAGTTATATACAGTTTTTCCTACTAAGTAACATAAATAATAAGGTTATTGGACTGAATAATGAGTTTTATACAATACCTTAGAAAACCCTAGGATTACAAAGAGATATCCTATGCTTGATATGCCTCAAAAGTGCTCTTTATCATGTCCCTGACAGTTTTTTTTGGCATCCATTTCAGAATCTTCTTGGCTTTTAAGTTTGATGCAACAACAATAGGTGCATCCCCTGCCCTCTTTTCACCAAAAATATAAGGAAAATTAACACCTGTAACATCAATTGTTATATCAACAAGCTCCTTAACACTAACCCCATTTGAGGTTCCAAGATTGATTATTTCATTCCTCCCAGCATTTAGCGCATAGATATGCGCTTCAACCAGGTCATTGACATCAACGTAATCCCTAATGCATGTGCCATCCCTCGTATCATAATCCTTCCCGTATATCACAAACTTATCCCTTTTTCCTTGAATTACTTCCATCAGAATTGGAAAAACATTCTCAGCTTCAGGATCAACATAATGAAGTCCACAATCTCCTGCAACATTAAAATATCTCAGACTGACATAATTAATGCCATTAATTTTGGAATACCAGGAGATGATTCTCTCACATTCAAGCTTGGTAAATCCGTAATAGTTTATAGGTTCACAGGGAGTCTCCTCTTTTAATAGAGGAGCATTTGGCACACCATAAACAGCAGCAGAAGATGAAAAGATTATTTTTTTAACTTTATATAAAGACATTGCATCAAGTAAATTTATTGTCCCAGTTATGTTATCTGAATACTTCTTGGGATTTTTCATGGACTCTCCAACTGCTTTATAGGCCGCAAAATGGATAACTGCATCTATTTTCTCAAAAAAAACCTTTGAAAGTTTTTCTTTATCAGCCAAATCTACTTCAATAAACCTGGCTTTTGGATGGATAAGCCTCTTTAAACCCTTTGAAAGGTTGTCAACAATCGTCACTTCATAGCCTTTCTCAATTAAAGATTTAACACATGCGCTTCCGATATACCCTGCCCCGCCTGTTACAAGTATCCTAGGCATCAGCTAGCACCCACTTTCTTCCAAAATGCCAAAAAACAATAAAATAAACTAGGAAAAATATCCATCCCGCATTTGTATGAAAGACATCAACTGCAAATTTGGGCGATAACTTAACTGCAATTAAAACAAGCAAAAATACCCTTAATATGTTCATAAAATAGGTTCCGATTAATCCAACCATAAATAGTATTAGCATCCTTTTCTTATTTAAATGCTTCCAATTTGTTATAACTAAGATTATAAAAAGTGAAATAAAGAGCAGCAAAGACTCAATTCCGGAGCATACCTTGCTTATCCCAATATAAAACCCCTCTACACCTAAAGTGGGCCCTGCTCCGTTGCTTACTTTAAATACAACATTATCAAACATTAATGAAAATACAAACTTCAAAATCACTCCGACAGTACTGCTAAAATATAGCCATGAATCCTGGAACCACCACATAAGCCTATAGTAAAAAAACAATAAAACTGTGAAACCCACAATATCCTTGTAATACCTCTTAATAAACGAATAAATAAACTTCTTATTGTAAGCTGCAAATGCTAAAAACACAATAAATAAAAGATTAAGCGCATACTTTAGCAATGTGAGCAAAAAAGAATAGCTTAAAGCAACATTCAGATTTCTGTTTATTAAAAACTTTAGTAAATAGTGTAAACTAAAAGACAAAAAAGCTAATAGGCTAAAAATAATAGTTTCCTTGCGCTCTTGTTTATAAGCCTTAAATTTTTTAATGTCCTTCCAGCGCCAAAGCAAGAATGCAGCAACAACAAAAAAAGCGCTTGACAAAAAATTCTGCTTATTAAGCCCTTCCAAAATAGGAAAATAAAACTGCTCAGGAACAGCCAGATATTTCCTAAAAAAAGGCTTATTAGATAGAAACAAGAATATGCCAAGCTGAAGACTAATTAAAAAACCAAAAAAAACAGCAGTCCTTGCAATAAATTGTTTAAGCCCTTTTTTTATCATTTTTTTATATACTTTAAGAGTGATGGAATCTTTTTTCTATAAATGAACAAAGTTATAGCTGCTAAACAAAAAGTAATTATTAATTCCCACTTCCACATATTAAAGGAATTTATCCCTCCGGTTATATTCTTGACCTGTTCATTATATCCTAAACATATAGCTATGGCAATTGTAATCATAATACTATACGCAATGGAGAGCAAAATCCTTTCTAAAATCTTTACTTCCCTAAAAAATATCAAAGTAATGAGAAATCCAGGTAAAAATAATGCGAAGATTAATCCGCTAATCATTTCTTATCACCCAAAAATGTATTTCCTTGTCTGTCATGTTTACACTCACCTTTCCAAAATCAAAATTATTTTTTATCGTAAAATTCTTAGCAATACTTGCATTCTCGCCATTATTAAGATATAGGTATTCCTTACCCAATGATATGTCTTCTATCTTCCTTAACCTGCAGGGGTCTTCATTAGTTGAAAAGGGAACCCTCTCTCTGGTTGACCTATCAAAGAATGTGATATCTGATATTAAAAAATGGGTATTTAAAGTTGAAATCGAAAAGAAGCCATTTGACAGATCAGCCTGTATATTACCATGAATTTTTTTGCCGTTTATATAAATATCCAGTTTGCCTGATTCATACACAAAATCAATACGATGCCTAGAAGCGATATCCATATCCAAAGTGGCAGTACTTCTTGAGATTTGGTCAGTATTCGTGTATAAAAAGCTGCTGTTCTCAGGCTGATTTAGTATTAATGTTGCAACCTTTTTTCCGCTGGTATCATGAAATGATGTTTCAAGTAGTCCAGCTCCCTCAAGCATGCTAAAGGTGTAGCTGAAACTGTAATTCCCCTTGTTGTTTACGGCTGCATTTGGCCCGTCAAATACATAATCTTCAGAGGGTATGTTTTCGTTTATCACAGATGGATTAAGCTCAATATCATAATCCAAGGAAGGAGCAGATTCATTTTGAGGTGTATACCCGCTTAATATTGCTGCAATCCCGAGCAATGGATTAACCCCTAATCCTGCTGATATCTCCTCAGGGTTGCTTGTAGCTTTAAGGTCTCTTCTCTGGGTAATGGACCTTTCAGATTCAACACTATATACCCTTCTGCAGCTTTGTTTATTGCACCCTTTTTCTGTAACGAGTATGTTTCCTATAGCCATAAGAGTCTTTTTTGTATATAAGGAAATATTTTCAAACCTGATCTGTTTTTTAATAGTAAACAATGGCTGGTTATTTACGCTTATTTCAATGTTATCGTCATTTGAATTCAGAAGCAACTGATTAGCCCCCATTACCACAGGGCTTTTTGCTTTTGAGATATTTGAGCCTGAATACAAATAAACGTCAGAGTTAGAAAAAAGTATCTTGATATCATCAATAACTACAAGAAGGTTATGGGATTGTGTATACGGTTGAAAATCCATTCGTAATGTATAGTTAGCCCAGGGCAATGCTTCAACAGTTGTGTTTTGGATATATGCCCTGCTCTCAAATATTCCTGAAACATTTAACCCGGCAAGAATAGATAGCTCAGAATCATTGTAATAGTCAGGGTTATCAGATATGTTTATTTCATGCCTCAAAATGGAAATTTTCTGATTTGATTCTTCAAGTTTTTTCATGATAACAGAAGAATCGATTGAATAATCCCTTATGTATTTGCCGCTAACAACCTGGATAGGTGAATCCTGATAAACAACAAGGTTAGTCACAGAAGGTATTATTGTGGAATTAAAGTCAACCCAACCGTTTGTTGGCATATCAATAGATTCATTGAAGATAAGCTGGTCATTGATATAATATTTCAACCCATTTGTTGTATTTATGAGAATGTTATTGCTTGCAGACAGGTTTGCTTTCCTCCTTATGCCATTGAATTCTATTTCAGAGCTGTCTTCATGTATTGTAAAATAATATAATGGACTTTCATTATGGAATACTGTTGTAAAGGTCCCGCCCTCCATAAGGTTGGTGTATGAATACTGGATGGAATAATGTGGCCATTCAATCCTCCCATAATCATCGCTTTCAGTGTATAGGGTTTCATTTCCGAGCCATTTCATCTCAACCTTTTTTCTGTTTTTTGCAGAGCATTTATAGATACCCTCTGTAACATCATATAGATTATAAAGTTCCACTTTAGCTTCATACGAAAAGGTTTCTGCACTTTCTTCATGATTTGCTACAGTAAAAGAAAAATCATAGGTTTTATTTGTATCAATATAGTTTGGCAGATTACCATTAAAATAAAGCTCGCTAAATCCCTCATCTTTCTGGTAGGTAAATATATGGAATAAGATGGAGATTACTATGGCTGATACTAATATATACACAAATAGCTTGAACTCAATTTCTGCCATATATATAAGCAATTTAGCCTAGTATTTAAATCTTTCTTTTTTTACTACTGTATAATGATTAATTTTATCTTCATCTTGCAGATACAACTATTGGTTGAAGATAGGAAAAATTATAGAAAAAAGTTGCATAGTATAACTAGGAAATTTTTGCAATAAGAGTGCCAACCGCCTCCTTTGCGAAACCAGAAGGATCAGAAAACTGAATAGATATTATTGCTTTTATCTTCCTGCCGCTTTTAACCAATTCCGGGCAATTTGCACCACTAAAAACTAAAACACCTGAACTGTCTACGTCAATTGCTGTGCTTTCTGTTAGTACGCAGCTATTCCCGCTGTAGGAGATGTCTGATGCTCCCGATATATTAATGCGGTCTGACAATGAATTTTTTATCTTCAAAATGATATCTGACCCTGCATTTATGGTAAATTTATCGCAATAGAGGCCGGTACCTGTTGGAAAAATGCATTTTTCAGCTATAGGAACCCTGATAGCTCCGAAAAAGATCAAGGCTCCTATTACTACAATGATTATCAGGATTACCCATCCATATGTCATAAAGAACTCAAGCGCTGCTTGAGCTTTCTTAATCGTGTTCATCTTTCCCTAAAGGAGGCTCTTTTGTTAAAATGACATTTACTTCTCCTCCGATCCATTCAGGAGGCGCTGCCACAACAGCTTTTTTCTTGCCCACTGAAACAACCTCCACATCTTTTATAATCCCATACTCATCTCCTTTCAGAGGGGCATCTTTAACATTTGTAAGCCTTTTCTCTAATCTGTCTAATTTTAATCTTTCAGCATCAATAAATTTCGGGATCATAAAATGAACCCACTTGGCTAATACCATAAAAAAAGATATGAATGCAAAAACAACTATAAGTGCTGGTAGGTCTATTGGAGATTCAGAATATACTAGGATTACTATAAAAACTGCCGTAAGATTAATAACAAAATGAGAAGAAATCAAATAAGCAAATTTTTCAGATATGACTCTGAAATATTCCATAAGTATTAGGAAAATAGCAACTGCTACCACGAAAAGCGCAATAGATAGTCTTAACTTGTATTGCACAATCTCAGAAACATTTGAATAAAAAAGGTGTCTTAACATATCCAAAGCAACAAAAAGCAAAGTAAAATTGTTTTCAACAGCAGATTGCCATCCAAGTGTTTCCTGGCAGAATCTGCCAAAATAAAATTCCATAGCAATCATTGTCACCATCAATGGAATTAAGAACCAGAGCATCTCTGGACTATCCTTAAATGTTCCCAGTAGCTGAACAACCCTAATCCAGATGAGATTAAGATACTCAATCATAATGTAACTTTTGTAAACTAACTATATAAAACTTGCGCCTTGTGTTATTCTAATAATTTTCAAAGCCTCCTACCCAAATTTATGCGAAACTTTTAAATACCTGCTAATCAGATGTATATAAAAAAGGAGGTTGGAAAATGGCTGGGAAATATGAGGTTAAACGAGTTCCAACTGGAATTCCAGGATTTGACAGGCTAATTGAGGGAGGTTTTGTTGCAGACGACAGCTACGTTCTTGCAGGTATGCCTGGAACAGGTAAGACGATATTCGCGTTGCAATTCCTTTGGAATGGCGCCGCTAAGTACGATGAAAATGGCCTTTACATATCAGTTGAGCAGGGTATAGATGAGCTAAAGCGCCAGGCAGCGCAATTTGGATGGGATTTTGAGAAGTACAAATCCAAAGTAGCATTTGTCAAGGTTCCATTAGACAAGCCGGACTTTGGGATATTGGAATTTATAAAAAGCGAAGCAAACAAGATCAAGGCAAAAAGGATTGTCATTGATTCTATCTCTATTATTGCGATAAATGCACCGATGTATGAGCTGCCTCTATGGCAAGCAGACCAGAGGTTCAATTTTACTGGCAAGCAGATAATAAGCCTTCCAACAATAGACAAAATAAAGCAGTTTATCTATCTCCTTATAAGCAGCCTGAAAAATATAGAGGCAACCCTTTTATTCATAGGAGAATCTCCAAAAGAAACAAGCGAATTTCTGACCAGGGACACTGTTTCAGAATTTATTTGTGATGGAGTGATAACCTTTCACTACAGCTCAGGTCTTATGACAGGGGGTTATGAACGTGGCATTAAAATAGTCAAGATGCGGGCTACCAAGCATGTTGCGCTGAAAGGAAAAAATGCATATTCCCCTATGACGATTACTCCATCTGGAATAGTAGTTAGATAACAAAATGGTAAATTCCCTGCTCCAAACAGTCCTTTACAGCCTCATCCTTAGTTTTGTTATTATCCTTTTGCTAATTTGGGTAAATAGCAGGAAAAAGATTAAGAAAACAAAGCTTGCTGGCAAAAGAGTGACAACAGGAATTCACGGCCTCGATGAGACAATACAGGGTGGTTTTCTTGAAAATACCCTGAACTTGGTTTCTGGCGGAGCCGGAACAGGAAAAACATTATTCGGTCTGCAGTTTATCTACCACGGTGCTATGATTGGTGAGCCCGGTATCTTTGTAACCTTTGAAGAAAAAAAGGAAGAGCTGATTGAAGACGCCAAGATATTTGGATGGAACATGGCCGATCTTGAAAAAAAAGGCAAGTTGGAAATCCTTTATTTTTCTCCATTTGAATTGGGAGACTTTGAAGATGCTATCAGAAAATCGATAAAGAAGATAGGGGCCAAAAGAGTTGTAATAGATCCTTTCTCTGCTCTCGGGATGGGCATTGAAACAGTGGACCAATGGGAAATAAAGAAGTTACTGTCTCAGCTGGAAGCAACCTTAAAGAGTTTGGACTGCACGTCAATTCTTATCAGCGAGATGGGTGGAGAAGCGCCGCTTGACATTACAAAAGTCCAGAAATTCAGCAAGTACGAGCAGGAGGAATATATTTGCGATAGTGTGATTATCCTTCATTATGGGGCGCACGAATTAGCAAAGAGATACCTTCGAATAATAAAAATGCGTAGGACTAATCACGTTAGGCTGCCAATTCCATTTAAGATAACAAGTGAAAAATCAAAGAAGGGTATCCTTGTTGGTGAATAGGGATGGTAATTTTTGATGCAGTTCTGGAAACAACTAATTTGATTCTTTCTATTGTAGCTATAATCATAGCTATCCCTTTGATAAGAAAATCAAAAAATGTCATACTTGTGGCATATTGGAGGTATCTCCTTACAGCCCTCATACTTTTCGGTATCTTCCAGATTGTGTCCAACCTGAGAACTTATGGGATAGTCCAGATTCCATATTTCACCCATGTTATTACCTTTTTTATACTGTTATTTTTGTTGATAACCTTAATCAAGACAGAAAATGTAGCAAGAGAGTGACTTACACACCCTAAAGGGTGGGGCTACCAACAGCAGAGCTTGTTGAAGGTTTTGCTGTTATAGTTCCTGCTTCATCCACAACAGCCAACAAAGTTGGTCTTACATTATGTCCAACAGGTGTATAAGTTCGGGCAAGTCCTGCCCTACTTTCGGTATGTAAACTTGATTTAATATCACGATGCTCAGTAAAACCACAAGACGGACAATGAAAGATTCTCTTAGACAAAGGCATATCAACCTTCTGTCCGCAAAAACACCTGCTTGTAGTTCCGTTGGCAACAACTTCGCTAATCTCTCCACTGCTTTTTACAGCTTTGTAGGGGAGCATAGAGAGAAATTGTTTCCATGCAGCATCGTTTATGCTTCTGGCAAGATAATGATTTTTAACCATTCCTTCGACATTCAGTTTTTCAACAGAAATTATTTTATATCTCATGGTAAGATTTCTACTCAGTTTGTGCAGGAAATCCATCCTTTGGTTAGCAAATTTAAGAGAATTAATCAATCTTTCCTTCTGTTTTCTAGAAGGATACAGACGATATTTATACATCAGCAAGCTCATATTAACAATTTTATAGAAATTGGAATGTATAAACCCCACGGTGCAAAATGCCCAGTGGGTATCATGCCAATTCTTAGCACGGAGTTATAAAATGCCAAACCCAGATGTGATACTCCCGACTTTAAACATAATATTAGCTGTTGCCATAATGGTCTATTTTATCCGCCTTTTTTTCCTTCCAAAAAGGCTAATATACATGCCCCCATGGCAGCTTATCTTCACAGCATTTTTTCTGTATATAATAGAAGAAGTTATGACAATCGCGCGCTCATCTAATTTAGTTCAATATCCACTTACAGTACATAGGGTACTGGAATTATTGATCATAGTGCTGTTTCTTCAAGCTTTATGGCTGCATAAAAATTATGTAGATGAGAATATATCATTGACAAAATAGGGTATTCAGATTTTTTTCAATTTTTCAAGAAGCTCCTTTTTCTTTAACTTCAACTGTCTTGGATTGATGTCCAAATATTTTAAGTCTGTGAAATTTGAGATTATTTTTTTAAGCCTTTCATAAAAATGCTCTATTTTGTATTTCTTCAATATATTGTAATATTCCTTAAAATCCATTTCATAAAAAGAAACTAAACCCATTATATCAATCCTGTCCTTTTCCCCTTTAACTGAATACTCTCTATCCTTTTCAGCCCCTTGTTTAAGTATAAGCAAAACCTCTGGTTTAATAACCTCAAAACCTTCAATCCTTGTTGTGTAACTGTATATTTCATCCAAAGGAATGGTCAATCTAGAGAAAAAAGGAACATAGATATCGATATCTATTTCGTCAATCTTTATCTCATATTTTTTTAGATTGTCATTTTTTCTGAGTGTGTACTTCCTCTTTAGAGGGAGTAAATCCTTAACATCAACAATAATATCTATATCCTTGGATTTGTGTAATTTTGTCCACAAATATGCTGCCCAGCCACCTATAAGAATAAATCTGAACTGCTGTTTACTTAATTCCTGCAATATTCTCCAGCTTTTTTCGGTTAGTAGGCTGTTCCAGTACTCCATTTGGCCTCCACGTCTTTCAAGAAGTCAGCAGCATACCACTCTCTTAGGTTCCATAGATCAACAAAAAGCATCCCCATAGTCATCTTAAAATTTGCATCCTTTCTTAAAACGAAAATATTTGGACTCTTCTCATTCTGGGGAAATCTTTTCTTGATCTCATCAATATTATTGGAGTAAACATAAACTTCAGAATAGTCTGCGGGAACATCTTTAAATCTAAATTTATAAGCGGAATAGGCTCCGTAACTAACATCTGAAGGCATCTGACTTTCTATTTCAGTCACGGATTTATCTGCCCTAGTTCGATATAAAATATCCTTATCTATATTTCTTAATGAAGCCCAATAATACAAAATTTTTTTTGTGTCAATAACATCAAAGCTCCTTTGGTTTACCCTAACAGCATTCATCCTCTTCAATGGCTCCAAAGCGAGGTTTACAACGCTAAGCGATAATTTTAGGCTTTTAGCTAAATATGATTGTGTTAGATTACCTTTTTTCATTTCAACTGCCTGATATAGTATCTCTCTGTAAATTTCCTCATATCTTTTCATATTTCTAAAATAATATTACCATATTTATAAATCTTTCTATTTTTATAGAAATATATATAAATAATGTTTATTTAAATAGAAAATAGAATAAACGGTTCTTTTTGGCTAATAGTGCTGTACTGTAACATCCTCCCCTAAATAAGGGTCTTCTTGCTGCGAAGATAAAAATATCTGTAAAAAACAGAACAATAATTTTATATATCCTAATAACTAAGTTACAAAAAAGAGGTAAACGTAACATAATCCCTCACCCTAAGATGGGGCTTTTGTTTAACCGCAGTTGCGCAATAATCGCGCATCATCACTTTGAATGTGTTGTGGTATAAACAAGGGAGGTAAGTGTCAATTCCTACCTTAAAAGGATTGTGTATCTTTGACAGAATTTTATGAAAAAAGCTCAGCTAAGCATGGAGTATAAGATGATATATGGTTGGGAAATAATTGTATTTCTGATAATAGTAGGGGGGTTTTTTGTTTATGGTTATGCCAAATTTCATCTTCCAGAAAAATGCCTTTTTCCACTTCATTCTGAATTGTATTGTAACAGTATAGAGCTTAATACAGCTAACAACATAACAATTAATATCAGGAACTTGAACAGATACTCAATAACCACATCTCCAGATTCACAGCTGATATGGAAAGATAAATCATGCAATGCAATCGAGGGAGTTACCATCCAATCAGAAGCTAATGGAAATATCACGTTTAGAACAGGTATAAATTGCCCTGCGATTCTCGCTAAAGGAAGCAGAATAGTAGGAGATATTAAACTTAAATACAGAGACGATTCAGGATTCCCGGAGCAGGCAACGGGGACATTAGTTGCTCAAATGCCATAATCAGAATTTTGATGATCTAGGTCTATATACCTAAATCGTTTACCAATGGCTCGCAATCCTCAATTGGTACTGATTTTTCTGCAATTTCCCTCCCTTTTATAGTGCAATATATAGGATTAGAATTTTTATCAAGTTCCACAATAATCTCCCGGTCCACTATGCCCCCCTCTTTAAGCGCTTCATTATACTTTCCTATATACTCTCCATTATAATTATAGGAAGTTGCGTCTGCATCATTCCTAAAAGAACCGCCTTTATAGACCTCAACCTTACCAAGGCTTCTCTTGTTTGTCGCAATCTCACCTGAATCTGTTATTCTTGTGCTGTCAACATAAACACCATAGTGGCAGTGTATAAAACGGTCAGCACCAGTCTCGTATTCAACAATGCAGGATGCCTGTGTCTTTTTGTACACATCAGTAGCCTCTATATTTGTGGCTCCTCCGGTCTTCTTGAATTGGCAGCCTGATATTATTAATGCGCAAAAGATCAATAATATCCAAAGTTTTTTTGTCATTTTTTTGGTAATAATGCAACATTTTACATTGGGTGAAGTATATATTTAAAGATTTCTATTTAATCACACGCATAGCTCTTATTTTCGCATTGATTCAAATGCAAAAATCATTGAAATTCAATTATGAAAACCCCATAATAGAAAAGTTTATATTAGCCAAAGCTAAAAAAGCCTTAAATTAAGGGGTTTGTTTAAGAAAATTCATAAAAACAAGTTAAAGTAGAGTATAAAATATATTAAGTGAGAAAAAAGAGGTAGCTGGGATGAAGAGGCAGATTGCTAAAAAAAAGAGGATCCTATCTACAACTCATTCTAAACTCAAGGTTGAACCAAAGCCTTCGCAATATTCTCCTTTCCAGGAAGAAATAATCAAACTTAGGGAAGAAAGGAAAATCAAACAAGAGACTGAAAAACAAAAGGAACTATACAGACAAAAACAAAAAGAGGATAGAATTAGGAAGATGGAAGAAGAGGCTGGAATCCTTGACCAGCGGATCAAGCATATGAGGGAAATTGAGGAGAAAGAAAAAGAAAAGATAAGGGAAGAAAAAGAAGAGGAGCATAAACTTAAGAAAGAAGAGCTCATAGAAGAAAAGACCATTAAGAATCTTAAAGAAACAGAGCAAAGAATAAAGGCACAAGGGCCTGAAAACTACCTTGAAAAAAAGGTTGAATCCCTTATTGAACAGGGTTACGATGAAGATGAAATCTTATCTGCATTGTTAAGCTTAAATCACGAGGAAAGGCATGTTAAAAATGCCCTTAAAAAAGTAAGGCAAAAAAGGAAGTTAAAGGAGCCTAAAAAAGAGATTATCAGCGATAAGGATGTTAAGGTAAAGACAGAGGTTGACGACATCTACTACCATATAAAGCTGGAGGAGAAGATAACTATTGCAGAGCTTGCTGCAAAGTTGAAGATGACTCCTGAAAAGCTGAGGAAATGGCTTGAATATCTTGAAAAGGATGGCCTTATCACGATTAAATGCAGGTTCGGCGGAAAGGAGTTTGTCAAAATAAAGGAGGAGTTTTAAAATGCTTGAATCTTATTCCATTTTATCAGAAGGCCAAAAAATAAAAATAAAAATCACCGATGATTGTAAGTACGTTGTGGAGTTTATGGAATTTCCGATTGCCACACTGACTGTGATTAGCCAGCTCAAGAACAAGATCATCTCAAATCTCAAGTTTATCCCTTCCCAGATAACAAGTTTTGAAAAAAGAAGAGAACTAAAAGAAGGGATAAAAAACAGGGCTGAAATAGTAATCAAAGAGGAATTCAAGGGAGTTGATAAGGAAACTGAGGAATACATAATCTGCGACATGGTCAGGGACATGATCGGCCTTGGCAAGATTGATATCCTCCTTTCTGATGACCAGCTTGAGGAAATAAACATAGTAAGTTCCTTAGAGCCTGTAAGGGTATATCATAAGAAGTATGGTTGGATGCCGACAAACATCTTAATGAAATCAGAAGATGAAATTAAGGAGGTTGCTACTAAGATTGCAAGAAGAGTTGGAAAAGAGATAAGCAACTTGTCTCCTTTGCTTGATGCGCATCTTATAACAGGAGACAGGGTAAATGCAATATTAAGTCCCATAACCCCCAAAGGGAATAGCATTACAATTAGGAAATTTGCCAAGGAGCCATGGACAGTTGTCCATTTCATAAAAAGCAATACATGCAGCATTGAATTATTTGCCTTGATATGGATGGCGATGCAATATGAAAGCTCTATCTTGGTTTCAGGTGGAACCGGCTCTGGTAAAACCTCTATGCTAAATGTTATGATGCCTTTTATTCCACCAAACCATAGGATCGTAAGCATTGAAGATACAAGAGAGCTTCAGCTGCAGGAATTCCTGTATTGGGAACCTACTGTAACAAGAGAGCCTAATCCAGAGGGCAAAGGCGGTGTCAAAGATTATGACCTTATGATCAATTCATTAAGGATGAGGCCTGACAGGATCATCTTGGGCGAGATAAGAAAAAAAGAGACAGCAGAGGTTTTCTTTGAAGCCTTGCACACCGGGCATAGTGTATATGGTACAGTGCACGCAAATAATTCAGAAGAAACCATTGAAAGGTTAACCCATCCTCCAATATCAATAAGCCCAATTCTTCTTAGAGGGATTGATCTTAATATTGTTATGTTCAGGGATAGGAAAAAAAACATAAGAAGGGTTGCTCAGGTGGCAGAATTCATAAAAAGGACTACAGCAGACAACCAGATAACAATTTCAGATAATCCGCTGTACCAATGGGACGGGATTAAAGATAAGATAGTAAAAGTGAACCCAAGCCAAAGGTTCATGGAGCAGCTCAGGCTTACCACTGGTATGAGCCAAAAGGATATCGAGAAAGATTTGGCAGAAAAACAAAAAATCCTCTTATACATGGTGAAAAAGGACATGACAAACATAATTGAAGTGGGAAAAATAATGAAGGCATACTATACAGATATGGCCAGTCTGAAAAAATTAATAAAATGAACCAGCGAATTAAAGCCAAGCATCACTTCATCCTGCCTCTTGCTGACCTGATAACCAATTTCTATCCAAGCCTTGAGCTAGACTTGAGAGCAGCTAAGATTAACAAAACTCCAAAGGAATATCTTATCCCATTACTTCGGAATTCCCTGTCCTTGTTTATCATCTTTTGTGTGTCAGCTTTTTTATTCGCATATTATCTCGATAGCCTCGCCAAGCTTCCCTGGTTTATTTTATTCGTTTTTTGTATGCTAGTGATTATGACACTTCAAAAGCTGATGTATCCAAAGTATCTTGCGTTTGGGAGGATAAAACGGGTTGAGGCAAACCTAGTTTCTGCCTTAAGAAATATTGAGATCCAGATAGATTCTGGCTTGTCTCTTTATCAGGCAATTGCCCATGTGGCAGAAGGTGGTTATGGAGAGATAAGCGAGATTTTTACAGAAGGCGTCAAAAAAATGGAGATAGGCGTTTCACAGGCAGATGCACTAAGGGCCATGGTTGTAGATAATCCATCCTTTTATTTCCGCAGGGCTATATGGCATATATCTACTGCTTTGACTGCTGGAGGTGACATTTCGCAAGTGTTAAAGGACATCATCAATAACCTTGTGAATGACCAAAGCAACCAGATAGCTCTTTATGGAAGCAAGCTAAGGCCTCTTGCCATGATGTATATGCTGATTGTCCTCATAATTCCGAGCATTGGAACTACCTTTATAATTGCCCTGATTTCTTTTATCTCAACAGGTCAGTATATAGGATATATTATATTCGGGATAACTGAGATACTCGTATTGTTCTTTCAGATAATATTCTTAGGAATGATAAAGGTAAGGAGGCCAAATCTTTTAAAGGAAAATGATTGAAAAATTTTTCATGCTCTATCCAGAATTATTAAGAAATAGGATTAAAAAGACTTTGTCCTATTCTGGCTTTGGTGTAAAGCCTGAAAAGTATGGAGGCATAGTAATTGTTAGCATATTTCTTCTGTCTTTTTGGATTGGTTTTTGGTTTTATTTTTTGATATCCCCTCTATTTGCCTTATTATCACTGGTATTTTGGTTTGTTGTGTTGCACTTCTTGCTATTGATGCTGCTTGACTTGATAGCAGACAACAAGGCTAAATTGATTGAAACAGTGCTTCCTGATGTGCTGAATCTTTTTGCTATCAACTTAAAATCAGGCCACACCACACCAGAGGCTTTGATGTTAAGCTCAAAGCCGGAGTTTGGCCTGTTTAAGACTGAGATAGAAAGGATAGGTACTGAGATTTCACTGGGAAAGACCTTTAATGAATCTATGATGGGGCTTACTGAAAGGATCAAGTCAGCAAAGCTTGAAAAGGCAATCAGGTTGATTGTTTCTGCCCATGACAGTGGAGGGAAATTAAGCGACCTTGCAGAATCCATAGCAGAGAATTTAAGGCAGCAGAAAGAGATGACAGACCAGGTAAAATCTCAGGTGGATGTATATGCCATCTTTATATTCATTGCAATATGCATTGGAGCTCCTTTGCTTTATGCCTTAAGTACAGTGCTTATCAAGGTTGTTAATGGGGTTATGTCAGAGGTTGCAGTGAGCGTGCCAGCAAATATGCAGATAGGTATTTCCGTAAATCCAAGTCCAGTGAGTCCTGCATTTGTTTTAGTCTATGCTATTGTTGCATTAATCTTAAGGATTGTTTTCGGATCGCTAACACTTGGCTTGATAATGGAGGGAAAGGAAAGAAGCGGCTTAAAATACATCCCGATATTAGCAGTCATTGCCTTTGCCCTCTTCTTTCTGATTAGATACGGCCTTACTTTAATGATGGGGGAATTCTTTGCATAATGAAAAAATGCCAAATAAGCCTAGAATACATGCTGGTCTTTGGGATGGTTTTTGCTTTGGTAGTTGCAGCGTTTTCAGGAACTTGGTTTTATTATAAGGAGTCAAAAAATGCAAATGATGCTGAGGAGGCAGTTGCAATCCTAGCCAATACAGCCGACACAATATATGCCCTAGGTAATGGCTCAATGACTAATGTTGTTGTGAATTTGCCTTATAACGCTCAAGTTAGTGCGGGAAAAAATGAGATTGTTTTTATTATAAGCGAAACTAAAAGCTCAAAAATATATAATGCATATACAAAAGGCCCTGTAATGATAGGGATCCTTCCCTCAAGATCAGGCCGGTTTCAGATTTCAGTTCAAAAGCTTTCAAATGGAACAGTAAAGATAGGTGATTAAGTGAAAGCCCAGGTAAGTATTGAATACATGCTCATTACCGGAATCCTTTTAATTGGTGTTCTGTCCATGTTTTATTATACATCAGGAGAGTCTCTCCTTAGGTCAAGGCTTGATGCAGCAAATGATGCAGTCAATGCAATAGCCACAACTGCCAATTATATTGGAGTTATGGAAAACCAGTCCAAAACACAGGTTTGGGTAAGGATACCCAGAGGTGTTGTTTCTACCAATATTTCAAATAATGAAACCCTAATAAAGTTACGCTCATTTAACGGCAAGCTAACAGATGTTTTTGCCAAAACAGATTTTGAGCTGGAAGGAAGTATTCCAACAGAAGCTGGAACTTACAATATAAATATACAAAAATCAGGAAACAAGGTGAAAATAGGCTGATGAGAAAAGCCCAGGTAAGCGTTGAACTGGCTCTTTGCGTGGCGATAGTTATATTGATTTTTATATCTGTAACTATTGTGACAAGCTTTATTAAAAAGGATATAGGAAAAACAGAGAAGATGCTGGATGAAAGAAAGGACTGCTTGTTATTATCAAATACTATCAATAGCATTGATGCCAACAGGAATGATGGCTCCATTAAAGTTAATATCAGGCACAATGCCTCAGTAAGAGGCCCTTCCAGAATGATTTATTTTAACGATTATTTATGCAGGTTTAATACCTGGAATATAACGAATGGGGCAACTAATATATTCAATATTCAAAAGGGATGTGTTAAGATAGATTATAAGGATGAGGTTACTACTTTGAGTGGTTGTGAAGAGGCTGCACCTACGCCAACACCAACTCCGACACCTACCCCTTCACCTCCAGCATGTCCTGGAACTGTTGTGTTTAGGACTAATGCTACTAATTTTACAGTTGGACAATATAGGGATTACGGTCCAGCTTATACTTGGATAGCAATTAACAACGACAATGCAGGTAACTTAGATGGATATATACGAACTAGTACCCCACCTCAACCGTTCCCTATTATATGCACGACTTTTACAACATCATGTGCATTCCTAACACAATCTAATTGCGTCATTTCTTATACTGTTGAAAATTATAAAGTACTCCGCACCGGAACCTCTCCAAACTTCATAATGTGGGTATGTGACACTCAGAAACCTCAAGTTACGTATTTTAGTTCTTCAACAAATCTAGCTATAGAAACTTCTACCTCTTCAGTAGAGCCTTATACCAGTAGAGGTCAAGAACGATGTAGCTAGCAATAATATTCATCATATTTTTAACAAAAAATTAGAAAATATAAAAAAATATTTACTAAGTGCAGGTTTCCTTAAGAACTTTTGAGTCTCCATCTACTGATATGATCCTTTCAGCACAATAGTTTACTGTATTTCCTTCAACAGTTGCATCTGCAACCCATATAAGTTGCGACTGTTCGTTAGCATTAACTTTTGCTCCCGTATCATATTTACCCATAAGTTCGCCGTCATAGTTGTATTTGCTCCCCATACCTCCACTAAAACTACCTCCTTTATAAATCTCCTCTTTGCCAATCATTTTTAAATTAGCAGTTCCTGCTTGGGAAACTTGGTTAACTACAATACCATACGTGCAACTTACATACTCTGGTAGTTCCCAACTTCCAACAACTGGATAACAAACAGCTTCAGATCTTTTTACTTGGACAACTTCAGCACCTTTTCCAGTTCGGGCGCATCCAAAGATTAACAATCCAACTAACAATACTACCCACATTCCTATTTTTTTCATGTAATCACCTTTTTTATACAACTAGGCAATCATTATTTTAAGAATTTATAAATATTTCCATGTGAAGATAATGGTTAACTTTAAAAGATTTTGTAAACAACCCCCAATCAGAGATTGGGGGATTTCCGTGCCTAGGCGCCAAAGCATAAGAGCGTTTGCTGACTCTGCATGTTTGCGCCATATTTCTGGTTTCTTATGTAATTGATTGTGTCCTGAAGA
>Ga0315282_10000948_pt1 | contig 56652 bp, 39 predicted proteins | sample YL17G07_20_MG_FD_203693 | JGI IMG/M metagenome (GOLD analysis project Ga0315282, IMG submission 203693) | Sediment microbial communities from Yellowstone Lake, YNP, Wyoming, USA - YL17G07_20 | ecosystem: Environmental > Aquatic > Freshwater > Lake > Sediment | place: USA: Wyoming | collected...
GATCGCCCTGATGCTGCTCAAGCAGGAAAAGACGGGTAACAGTGGCATCGCAGGCAAACGCCTCCGGGCGGGCTGGGATCGAGACTACCTGCTTAAGGTCCTCGGCATTTAGATGCGATTGCCCTGGCCGTCGCAGACATTATCGTTGACAAAGCCGGCCCGTTCTGATAGCATATTATCCAGTAGGTGGCTATGGAAGGGCATGATGAAAAGGGTTCCCGCTACCGGTTCCCGGATCCCTCCACATGGACGTTCCAAACGCGACAGCCGTTGGCTCTGCGCACCGGCTTCACAAGAGCGAAAAATCAGACTTGGGTGGGCCCGACTATGAAGAACCGAATTGGAGCAGTCTCATTCTCTATGCGTCTCTTTCGTACGGCTGTGGGGGTGGCCGTGCTGACCGGCGTCCTGGCGACGGTCGCAACGGCCAAATCGTTGTACGTCATCACCCAAATCATCCAATTTGACGCCCCTATCCCCCTCGCCGCCTACAACATCGGGCCCGACGGGCGGCTGACGTTCCAGACCGATTACGAGATTATCTCCCGCGGCGAGGGCGCCGTCGGGCTGGCCATCGACTCCTTCTCCCAATCCCTGTTCGTCACGTACGAGGGGTCCAACCAGATCCAGGTGGTCAGCGCCACGACGATGCGAGGTCTCGGGTCCACGATCGCCCCGGACGCCAAGGACCTGGCCGGGATCGTGTACGACCACGACAAGGGCTTGCTCTACTGCGTCGATCGGGGCGTGCCGAATCTGTACTGCTACCGCTGGGACCCCGTCCATGGTACACTGAGTAATGTTCTGGGCTCGCCCTTCAACCTCAAAGGCGCCACGCCGTACGGGATCGCTCTGGATGAGATTGACGATCAGTTGTACGTGGGCAGCGGCTGGAAGGAAGCATCCGTCTACAACACGTCCGACTGGTCCCTGGTCCGCAGGATTTCCTTGAGCCATCCCGCCATCAGCGTGGCGGTCGATCCCGTCAGGGGCTTCCTGTACACCGGGGCCGGCTATGCGGACGACTTCTACCTCGTGCAGTACAACCTGACCAAAGACCGCGAGTCTGAGATCGAGGTGGACCCGGAGGCCGGCGTCATGGGCCTTGGCGTCGATCCGGCAACCGGGTACGTCTACGCCACCACCGGCCGCAATAACCTGCCCGGAGGGAAGGACCTGCTGGTCTTTGACACCACGTTGCGGCAGATTCAGGCCATTGAAGACATCGGCAGGCCCACCGGTCTGGTGATCCCAGGCAAGAATACCAGCTACAATCCGCTCCACCTGACCAAGACAATCGATCAGCCCTTCGAGGGCCACATCGACGTCAACTCGCCGCCGCAGATCGCCATCGGCGAGGAATTCACCTACACCATCTGCTTCGATCACGACGGGTACGATCTGACGGACATCCGCGTGCTCGACACGCTTCCCCCGGAGGTCGCCTTCGTCTCGGCCGACGGCGACGGGACGTTCGGCACGTATGACCAGCAGACACACACGTACCTGTGGCAGGACCCGCCGCTGAGCCAGGGCACGACAACGTGCCTTCATCTGGTCGCTCGGCTGTCGCCCGAGGTCGTGCCCGATGCCATCGTCACCAATTCAGTGACCATCGACACCGCCCAGACTCCGCCCACGACCGTGAGCCTCGACGCCGTCGCCATCCGGTCCGTCTACAACTACAGCCCGCTCAACGTGAGCAAGACGGCGATCACCCCGGCATCCGACGCTGATCATCCCGCGGCGACCGTCTACGCGAATCCCGATGAGGAAGTCACCTACAAAATCACCTTCGACAACGCAAACAACACTCACGCCGTGACCAATGTAACACTCGTGGACCCCCTGCCGGGCAACGTCTCCTTCGTCCTCGCCAACGACAACGGCATATCCGGCAGCTACGACAGTTTCTACCACACCTATACGTGGTCTTGCCCGCAGTTGACGGCGGGCGAGCGCCGCGAGGTGAGCCTGGTGGTACGGCTGAACAAGGACGTCGCCGCCGGCACCTCCATCACGAACACCGTCACGATCGGCAGTGATCAGACCGTCCAGACCCCCGCCACGGCCGTCATCGTCGTCGGCCAGAGCCAGACAGGGCTGCGCCTGACCAAGACGCCTGTTGCCGGCGTCATCAAGGACCCGAACGTCAGGGGTAAGTACTATGTGAATCCGGGCGGTGACATCACGTATTCGATCTGCGTCGGCAATATGTCCGACACCAGCACGGTGACGCACGTCGCGATCACCGACACGCTGCCCAGAGAGGTGAGCTTCGTCACCGTCGAGCCGAATGACGGAACCGGATTCTACGACTCGAGGACCCATACGTACACGTGGTTCGTCGGATCCCTGGCGGCGTCCGCCCAGGAGTGCGTGAACATCGTCGTGCACGTGAGCGAGCAGGTAGAGCCGAACACGATCATCACGAACACCGCCAGCGTCACATCCACACAGGCGCCGCCGGCGATCGTGGACGTCAATATCGTCACGATCCTTCCGCTGACGCCGATGGCGGCCACGATGTATATCAAGCCGGCCCGGCTGTTCCGGACCGCCGTGGAGAAGCAGCCGTACCTGATGATCGTCGTGCACCTGCCGGTGGGATGCGGCAAGGAAACCATCGCCAACGTGCCCCTTGTCCTCGACCCGGGCGGTATTCAGGGCGTCAACCAGACCATCTACGGCACCAGCACCCAGGGCAAGGTCGTCGCCTACTTCGATCCGGATCTCCTGCTTGGGGCATGCACCGGCTACGGCACAATGCCCTTGACGGTCACTGGGAAGCTCGTCTCCGGACAGTCCTTCCTCGCCGAGGGCAGCATCTTCGTCCTGAAATTCGGCGGGCCATAATCTGGCGCCCAAGCGACCGGCATACGTTCAACCCGAGTCGATCGGTGCCCTGGATGGCGCACACAGTTGCTGCTACACCGGCCAGGCTGCAGGGACGCTGCCCTGCACTCGCCGCTGCGTGCGCAGAGAAAAACGGAGAGGGCGGGATTCGAACCCGCGGTGCCCCGTAGAGCACACTGGTTTTCGAAACCAGCTCGATCAGCCACTCCGACACCTCTCCGTGTCGGGTGAGCCAGATGCACCGCCGGAGCAATGCATCCGCTCCCAACCACGGCCTCTATTGTACCTTGCAGCCGCCCGGCGGCAAGCGAAAAAGCAGGCTTGTGCCCGCGTGTCTGCTGGCGTTCTGTGGCGATGCCAAGAGAGAAGGCTTCTAATGCGTAACAGGCCGCCGCCTCCACGGCCCCCTCTTGTTTGAATCTGGACGCACCTTTCCATTTGTCCTGGAGGCACAGGCTGGTATGACAGGGGCGTCGGCAATGTAGAAACCAGGGACGCGGCTGCGAATGCACACGAGTCGACACTGTGTAAGCAAACGGGGCAATCAGAATGAGGATTTTGCCTACGGCCCGCGGGCACCGGGCGCGGTACTCTTGCGGCATTCGTGGTCGTGCTCGTATAGAGCCTTCAAGCCACGGACGGCTGCGCAGCCCCGAGGTGCGGGGTCGCAGGAAGGCTTCGGAGAAGACCGGCGGGTGGGTGCTGTAAAGGTAACGCCGCTCCCTTGGGCGGTAAGAGTGAGAGTGTGTTCCACGTACGTTCGGGCCGGATTGGCCAGAGCAATCACAGCATTCAGGCTGATGCTGGTGACAAGGGGGGGGTGTTTAACTTGATTCGCCCCGTGTGAGACCGGGGTCTGTGCAAGTATCATCTGCTGCTCCTACCCCGTCAAGCCTTGTTGAAATGCACCAGAATTGTGGTCTTGCGACCGCAACAGTGGTATACTGTGTTCAATGGATTGGTGGCGTGTGGACGGGAATTCAAGGAAATCGTCCGGCCCGTCGATATGGAGGAGAGAACGTCAGGCAGTGCCGGGAGACGGCACGTAGTGCGCCAGTCGGCTGCTGAAGAAAAGTCGGCGATGGTGCGGCGGCCGCGACCTCGCATGAGCCGGACGATATAAGGGCAACGACAATGAAGCTTCGTGAGCAGACAGTACCTGTGATCAGGCCAACCGGCGAATCGAACGGCAGCGTGCCGTGGCCGGACCCGACCGCTCCAAATGGCCCGTTTACTATCGGTGGCCGGCTGCAAAGCGTCCGGTACGCCTTGCGCGGCCTGGCCCTGATGCTCAAATCGCAGCACAACGCGTGGCTGCACGCGTTTGCCTCCTTCTGCATCCTCGTGACGGGGATCATCTGCCGGCTCTCGTCCGGCGACTGGTGCTGGGTGATCCTCGCGATCATGGCGGTCTGGACCGCCGAAGCGCTGAACACGGCGCTGGAGTTTCTCGCGGATGCCGCCTCGCCGGAGTTCCACCCCCTGATCAAGCAGGCCAAAGATGTCGCCGCCGGCGGCGTGCTGATCTCGGCGATGGGTTCGGTCCTGATCGGCCTGCTGGTGATCGGCCCGCACCTGCTCAACCTCCTGGGCCGTCTCCTCTAACCGCATTTCCTCACCGGCTCCGAAGGCAACCGCATCCTGAACATGTATCCCCCTGTCCTGACGCCAAGAGCATGGGTGGCACGGGCAAACTCGTTTGCCCGTGAGGTCTCGTTGGAGCAAGCCTCATCGAAATGAGCACCGTCAAACGAGTTTGGCGGTGCCACCCAGCCTGAGAGGAAGCAAGTGGCCAACTCAAGAGCCTATTGCTATGAGCATGCTCTATTCCTCGCTGTGCTGGATGACTATAATGTCCGCCATCCGTTCAGATGTTGTCACGAATAGGACCTGTGCGTGGAGGATCCGAAGATGGCCCACGGCGCCAAGCGGTCACAACAATTGTCAAGCAAGCAGCCTTTGCGAAACAATGCTTATCTCGCCACATCGGGCCTGTGGGTCGCGCTGTGCCTGCTGGTCGTACCCCCTGGCGCCGGCGCGGCGAATTCCGGCACCGACTCGCTCAGGCCGCTGAATCGGTTCCCGCGCATGGTGCAGGAGTACTTCGTTGCACAGGTGCGGCAGGTCGAGCGGCGGGCCGATCAGCAACGGGCCGCACTGGCGAGCCGGACCGACGCCGAGGCGTACGTCCGCGACGTGCAGCAGAAGATTCAGCAGTGCTTCGGCCCCTGGCCCGAGAAGACGCCGCTGAATCCGCGCGTCACGGGCGTCATCGAGCGCGATGCCTACCGCATTGAGAAGATCATCTTCGAGAGCCGGCCGAACTTCCTGGTCACCGGCAATTTGTACGTGCCGAAGGGCCGGGACTTTCCGCTGCCGGCCGTGGTCGGCACGTGCGGGCACTCCGATAACGGCAAGGCCTACACGCAATACCAGAGCTTCGCCCAGGGTCTCGCCCGCCAGGGCTACGCCGTGCTGATCTTCGATCCCATCGGCCAGGGCGAGCGTCTCCAATACCCGAACGCAAAGCTCGGATCGCGGATCGGCATCGGCGTCCGCGAGCATCTCTACGCGGGCAACCAGCAATTTCTCGTCGGCGAGTTCTTCGGGGCCTGGCGGGCGTGGGACGGCATCCGCGCCCTCGACTACCTGCTCACGCGCAAGGAGGTCGATCCGAAGCACATCGGCGTCACCGGCTGCTCCGGCGGCGGGACGATGACGACCTGGCTGTGCGGCGTGGACCGGCGCTGGGCGATGGCCGCCCCGAGCTGCTTCGTCATGACCTTCGCCCGCAACTGCGAGAACGAGCTGCCCGCCGACACGGAACAATGTCCGCCGAAGGCCCTGGCGCTGGGTCTCGACCAGGGCGACTTCCTTGCGGCGATGGCGCCCAGGCCGATCGTCATTCTCGCCAAGGAAGGCGACTTCTTCGACATTCGCGGCACGGAGAAGACGTACGGCCAACTCCGCCGGCTGTATGGGCTGCTGGGGGCCCCGGAGGACATCTCGATGTTTGTCGAGCCGGGGTATCACGGTTACTCCCAGAAGAGCCGCGAAGCCATGTACCGCTGGTTCAACCGCGCCACCCACATCAGCGACGCCCAGACCGAGCCGAACCTGACGATCGAGAAGGACGAGACTCTCTGGTGCACGCCGAAGGGCCAGATCAGCGAATTGAACTCGCGGCCGATCTACTCCTTCACCGCCGAGGCCTCCAAGGCGCTGGCCCAGAAGCGGCCGAAGGAATTCACGCCCGCACAGCTCCAGCCGCAGGTCCGCCAGATGCTGCGCCTGCCGCAGCCGACTGATAAGACGGCGCCGCCCGACTACCGAATCCTTCGCAACTGGAGCTCTCGCAAGTATCCCAAGCCGCGATGGACTGCCTACGCCGTCGAGACCGAGCCGGGAATTCAGGCGATGGTCTATAAGCTTGGCAACGAGCAGTTGGAGGCCCCGCCTCACGCGGATGGCAAGCGAGCCATCCTGTACGTGTCGCACCTTTCCAGCGACGAGGAGCTTCGCAGCGAGCCGCTGATCCGCGAGTTGATCCAGGCCGAGCCGGATGCGGCCATCTACACGGTCGATGTCCGGGGCATCGGCGAATCCCGCCCCGACACCTGCGGCGAGGATTCCTTCTTCGACCTCTACGGCAGCGACTACTTCTACTCGGCCCACTCGATCATGCTGGACCGGCCCTACATCGGGCAAAAGACCTACGACGTGCTGCGCGTTCTCGACTGGCTGCGGAGCATCGGCCACGAGGACATCCACCTGGCAGGCAAAGGCTGGGGCGCCGTCTCGGCCACGTTTGCCGCGGTCCTGTCCGACCAAGTCCGACAGGTGACGCTGAAGAACGCTCTGACGTCCTATTCCGCGATCGCTGAGTCGCAGGATTACACCTGGCCGCTCTCGACGCTGGTGCCGAACATCCTGACGGCGTTCGACCTGCCCGACTGCTATAAACTCCTGCAAGCGAAGCACTTGCGTCAAATTGAGCCTTGGGGTCCGACCGGCGAGCCAGTCACGACCACGGGCGCAACCTCCGAGCTGCAATCCCTGAGAACAAGGCACCCTGTCTGCATTTGCGCAGCACCACAGCAGGACTTGATGCCGAGAGAGTCGCCTGGCTAAAGTGTCCTCACTTCCCCGCCGATAGAGACGCTCAGCGGGAGCACGCGGCTAGCGTCCGATACGAGTAGTGCGCCTCCTGAAGGCCTGTCGTAAAGAACGCGTTGGCGCGGTTGATTGTCCGCGTTGAGGGTTGTGCGACTATGAGCGACATAAGAGCCGAGTTGAAAGAGATGCTGCACGAGTTCCCCGCCGTCCACGTGGAGGAGACCGAGGACATGATCGCCGCCACGGGCACTGACGAGAACGGCTTCAGGGTCATGCTGTTTGACGAGCCCGAGGAGATCACCGTCTGTTTCGAAGGCTGGCATCAGCACTTCCCGAAGGATCGGCACCGGGAGGCCCTGGGCCTGTTCCTCACCGGCCTGGCGGACACGTGTCGGCTCCAGGTCTTCAGCCGGGGCAACACCGACTATAAGTGGGTGGTCGAGCTGAAGAACTTCCAAGGCTGCTGGATGTACGCCGGGATGCTGATGCGACCGTTTCCCGCATTGGAGCTCTGGAAGACGCGGTCGCAGCGCCGCCTGCAGAACACCACCCTCACCCGCGAGGACATTGAGCGGCTGTTTCCGGAGGCCAGGCAGCCGGAGCCCGAGGAGGAGCCTGCCTCCGCCTGACGGCCCTCTGCAAGAATCAGGTGGAGTTCCGCAAAATGGAAGTTGGGCTTATTATTCAAGGAAATCTGCTTTGGGATTTCCTTGAATTCACAAGCGGTTCGTGCGTGTCACGCACGGCATGCAGGTCGGTGTCGCCCCATGGAGCAAGGCAATCTGTCGTTGCTTCATAGGGTGCGTATCGCGCATTCAAGCCGTCCGTGGTTGGAGAAGGAAAAATGAAAGGCGCATTTTTCCTTCTCCAAGTAAGCCCAACTTCCATTTTGCAGAACTCCACAATCCGCGATCCTGCTACTTGACCCCTGCGGCCGGCCGCGGTATCGTGGCTGGCGAGATTTTGGAAGGGATTCGCACTATGGCACGCAGGGGAAATCTGATTCTGGTGAGTGCCGTGCTGGTGTCGCTGGCCGGCTGTACGAGTGTGGAGCAGTCGCTGGAGCTCAGGAAGCCCACGGCACGACTGCTGGGGGTGAAGATCGAGGACGCCAGTCTGCAGGGCGCAACGCTCGTATTCAACGTGGAGGTCGAGAACCACTACGCGACGACTGTGCCGGCCCTGAGTTTCAGTTATGCGGTCTCGAGCGCCGGCGCGCTGTTCCTCGTCGGCTCTTCCGAGGTTCGGATGGACCTGCCCGCCAACGGCAGCAGAACCGTCTCGCTGCCGGCCCGGATCGACTACGTCAAGGCGCTCAGCGCGTTGGCGAACGCCGGGCCCGGCGGCACGATCCCCTACGAGGCGAGAGTCGAACTGACGGTGAACACGCCGCGGTTGGGACCTCTCGTCCTCGCGATGACCCGCGAGGGTCAGCTCTCACTGCCGACCGTCGCGGCGCCGGCGCCGCAGCCCACCCCGAGCACTCCCAAAACCGAGTGACACAACCCGCTGCAGAAGGTTCGCACTGAGCTGACGGCGATTCCTCAGAGGCGCACTGCCTATGGGATGTTGCCCGCGGTAGCAGATTCCTTAAGGGTGTCCGCGGCGAGTTGGCCGTGAGCCTCCAATTCGAGGATGGTTGTGAAGCGCTTCGATCCGCCGGGCGCGCCGATGATGCGCACCGCGTCACCGGCTGTGGGGGCGAAGGCGAATGTAATGACCTGGTACATCTGCAAGCGATCCAGCGCCGTTGACACCTGCACGCCATTCGGCTCGACGTACTCGCCGTTGTGCAGCACCCGGACTGTCAGGTCCTCGAAAAACCCCCCGAGCGGCTCGTCGTCAGCATAATACGTGTTCATCTTGTTCCAGACGATGTCGCCCTCGTAGAAAGTCGCACCAGTGAAGACTGCCGGCCGGGAGAACGCCAGCTCGTACCAGTCCTTGTCCGGCCGGGCCGCCAGATCGGCAACGTACGTGGAATAGGGCTTTCGGCCGTTGTACGAGTTGTCCGTCACACCATCCATGATCGAGTAGAGACTGTACCTGTCGCGGCTTTCATCGTACGAGGCGACGGAGGCCCTCGGCGTAACGACAATCCCGGCAGCGAGCGCTTCACCCACGAGTCCACCCGGCCCGTTGGGGTCCGGCTTCTCAACCTCGTGGACAAGAGTCTTCGATGCAGGGATGCCGTAGACTCTTGTCCATTCATTGCTGGTGTATGAGCCGCCGGACCGCAGGATGTTCTCCTCGGCCAGGATCAGCATATACAGGGCGACCGTAGTGATCGCATCGGTCTGAGGCAGGGGCGCCGCCGGATCGGGCAGGCCGGGCCGAAAGCTGTTCAGGTAGATGTTGCCGCAGGTGGCCGGGTCCGTCAGGTCAGCCGGCAGGCCGCTGAAGCCGTGAATGATGCCCAGAAGTCCGCCCGCTGTCGCGGCGTTGCAGTCGCAGTCCCAGCCTTCCAGAACTGCGATCTGCACGGTCCGCTTGAAATCGCCCTGCCCATAGAGCAGGGCGAGGACCGTCGCGCCTAGATTGATCGTGGATTCGGCCCAATTGTAATAGCGGCCGTGACTGGCCGCACCCTCGTAGTTGTCGTAGAGCCTGCGCCGCGCGGCGCGCCAATCGAGCGTGCCGTCGGCCGCATCCTGAAGGTACCAGTCGAGCACATCCAAGATGACACGGCTGGTCCGGCTCGTCACAGGGATCGCCTCAAGACCCTTGCGGACAAGCGCGACCACATTGGGCTCGAAGAACGCCTCAGCATACATCGCAGCGTAGACCTGAGCGGCGTGCACGGCGAATCCCTCGTTGGAGATTCGGCCGAATCGACCCGCCAACTCGATCGCCGCCTGCGGCAAACCCGGCGAAATCGCACCGAGGACCTCCGTCGAGATCTGGGCGTCGATAGAGTACCAATGCTCGTTGAGTGTGCGGCTGCCGGTCTCAGGAGGCAGATGGCCGTCGAGCATGAGGGACCACGCTTGTTTGTTCGCGACGTAGATGCCTTTGGCCGCTATGTGGTCGAGCCATTCGCCCGCGATTTCCCCCCAGTTGCAGTCGAAGCCTGACGCGAAGAGCATGTGCAGCGCCACGTATTCGATGTCCGTGTCGTCGTCAGCATCCCAGACGAGTTTGATCCGCCAAGGCACAGACTCGGCCGGGTTCGGCTCGACGCCGCTGTACAGTCCCTCCGTCTCGCGCCCGGCGGCGTTACCGATCAGTTGCCCCAGCCACATCCCGCGCATCCGGTCAAACAGATCGACCGCGGTGATCATCCGCTCGGCCCCCGCGCAGGCCACGGACGCACATCCACAGAACAAGACCAGCAGCAAGTAGACCCTGGCTGGCAAGAACACCCCCTGTTTCACCCTGCCCATCTTATCTATTTTACTCAAATCCAACGCAAAATCCAAGCACTTTCTCGTCACGGCAGTGCCGAAAGCGTATCGCCCGACCCGAAGAAGAAAAAGGGGACATTCTACTTTTCCCCAGCCTCCGCCGGCAGGCTCGCTTGCGACGTATATGCAGCTTGTGTACAGGTGTCCCACGCGGTCCCTCGCCACTGCTGGCAGTCCCATAAATACCGACAGCAAGCATCTGCAAAGCCCGGTGACCGAATGGGGCCTTCGAGTGAAGCGGGAGCCGGGAATCTGGAGCCGCGACACACCGCGTCTGCCCTCGATTTCTCTAGCCTGACAGACATTATTATCGGAAGGTCCCGACGCACCGCGACACCTGTGCGATAGAGAGCCAGGTGGGTATCTCCCCGGCCCTTTACTTCAAGCTATGTTCTTTATTTTCCGATACTTATGCTGTAAAACAATGGCTGATTCACGGATGGCGGAGCCTGGGGTCGATCTGTCCACGCGGGCACGCGAGTTGGGCACCCGCGCGGACAAGCGAACCCAGGCGCCGGATTGTAGCACGGAGGCTGTTCTTTTTTGCGCAGCCGACCGAGACGGAGTCTGGCCACTTACAGCCTTGCGTGCGTCCGAGAAATCGGGTAACGTCGCCTGATTGTCAGTCTCTCTTCGATTCATTGGTGGTGGGAATCTCATGGGTATGAGGGCACTAGTCACAGGGGGCGCTGGGTTCATCGGCTCGCACCTCGCGGAGCGGCTCTTAGGTCGCGGCGATGAGGTGATCGTTCTTGACAACCTCAGCACGGGCAGCCTCAAGAACCTCGAAACCTTCCGGCCGCATCCGAACCTCCAATTCGTCAAAGGCGACATCCGCGACAGCACCCTCGTGCAACTGCTGACCTCGCGCTGCGATGTCGTTTTCCACCTGGCGGCGGCGGTCGGCGTCAAGCTCATCGCCGACGATCCCGTCAGCACGATCGAGACGAACATCGCCGGCACCGAGGTCGTGCTCGAAGCAGCAAACAAATTCGGCCGCAGAATCCTGCTCGCCTCCAGCAGCGAGGTCTATGGCAAGAGCGAGAATGTCCCCTTCCGCGAGGACGACGATTTTGTCTTGGGCGGCACGGCGTTCTCCCGCTGGGCCTACGCCTGCAGCAAGGCCATCGATGAGTTCCTCGGCCAGGCGTTCCACCAGCAGTACGGCCTGGGGGTCGTCACCGCGCGGTTCTTCAACACGATCGGCACGCGGCAGACCGGCCGCTACGGCATGGTCGTGCCCCGCTTCGTCCAGTGGGCGTTGAAGAACGAGCCTGTCCAGATTTATGGCACCGGCACCCAGACCCGCTGCTTCTGCTGCGTGGACGATCTCATCGACGCCGTCACGGCCCTGATGGAGTGCGAGGCGGCGGCGGGCAGGGTCTTCAACATCGGGTCATCCGACGAGATCAGCATCGAGGCGCTGGCGGACAGGATCATCGAGCTTTCCGGCAGCCGCAGCGGCAAGCGGTTCGTGCCGTACGTCGAGGCCTACGGCCGGCCCATCGAGGACATGATGCGCCGCGTCCCGGACCTTGGGCGGATCCGCAGCGCCGTCGGCTGGCAGCCCCGGACATGCCTCAACGACACATTGCAGACCATCATCGACCATTACCGGCAGCAGGCAACGACCACCTGACGTGGCAGCGGGAGAGCGGATGGAAATGCCGGGTGGCAGCGTCAAGCGCAGCTTGGCGATGGCTTGCTCGGATTCAGGGGACCATCGCCAAGGCCTTCGGCCTTGACGCTGCCACCCGGAGATAGCACGAGAGCGGCGTCAATGATCGAGCAATATCAGCCATGACGGACGAGGGGGTGCAGAGGACGCAAGGGAACGAAATGTCCACTGGAATCCGATCCTGGGATTACCTGATTGTCACAGCCTCGAACGAGCAGCAGGCAAGGGCGTACGAGATGCAGCTCGACGTGCGCCGCCGGCTCGGGCTGCTCAGCGACATTCGCGAGGCGATTGTCGTTGCCGACCCGGGCGGGCGGCGAATCGGCAGCGGAGGCAGTACGCTGTACTGCCTGGCGGAGGTCCTTCGCAGGCGCCTGGGGCGGGATTGTCATCGCGGCCCCAACGCCTGGGAGAGAGCTCTTGCAGAGCTTCGCATCCTGATCATCCATGCCGGCGGCGACTCGCGGCGACTGCCCGCCTACGGGCCGTGCGGCAAAGTCTTCATCCCCGTGCCCGGCGAGAACGACAGCGCCGTATGCCTGAGCCTGTTCGACCGCCAGTTGCCCATCTACCTGGCGCTTCCGGAGCCCGCAGCAGGACATGGACAAGTCGTGATCGCCTCCGGCGACGTGCTCTTGCGGTTCGATCCGGCCCAGGTGCGGTTCGCAAAAGAGGGCGTGACGGGACTCGCATGTCACGCGCAGCCGGAGCAGGCGAGCCGTCACGGCGTATTCTGCCGGGGGCAGGAGGACGAAGTCCGGCTGTACCTGCAAAAGCCCTCGCCGGATGAGCAGAAGGCGCAGGGCGCCATCGACGCTTACGGGCAGTCCTGCCTCGATATCGGCGTAATGCACTTCGACGCCGGCACGGCAGTGCGGCTGCTGCGGCTGTTCGGCGCCCGCCCCGACGAGCGCAGGCGATTGTCGCTCGGCGGTCCACGCGGACGCGCCGTCACTCAGCGGGGACTGGATTTCTACCGGGAAGTCTGCTGTGCGATGGGCCGGCAGGCCGACCTCGAACGCTACCTGCGATCCGCGCACGACAGCGGCTCGAAGTGGACGGCGGCCATGCTCGCCGGGCTGTTCCGCACGCTATCCGCCATCCCGTTCAACGTGCAGTTGCTCACGCACTGCGACTTCCTCGACTTCGGGATGAATCGGGCTCTGATCGGCAGTGGGACACGGCTGCTCCAGGAGGACCGCGGCATCTCGCATCTGCAGAGCTATCTCGATGTCAACAATCAAGTGACCTCGGGCGGGACCGTGCACGGCTCGGCAAGCTGGGTCGAGGGCTGCCGAATTCGCTCGTCGCTGACCCTGGGCGGCAGCAACGTCGTCGTCGGCATCGACGTCGATGAGCCTCTGTCGCTGACGGCGGGGATGTGCCTCGACGTGATCCGGGGGCGCGATGCACGGGGCAAGAGCCTGTGGTTCGTCCGATGTTACGGCATCGACGACACGTTCAAAGGTACGGCGGCGGACGCGGTATTCTGCGGCCGCAAGCTTTCCGCATGGCTCGAAGCCGTCGGCGCGAAGGCACAGGACGTCTGGAATGCATTTATCCGCCCGAAGGACCGCACGGTGTGGAATGCGAGGCTCTTCCCGACTGTGCGCGAGCACGGCGAGTACCGGCAATGGCTGTGGATGTTCGATCCATCGAATGCTTCCGAGGCACAGCGCCTCGCCTGGCGGTCCGCTGCTCGCTACAGCCTCGAGCAGATTCTCGCACTGGCCGACCAGGCGGACTTCTGGGCGCGCCGCCGCGCCATTCGCGCTGAGCTCATCCGCGGGTCCCTGCAACGAGTCTTCCGCCCCGACAGCAGCCTGTCCGCTCGCGAGCTGGCCTGGCTGATGCGCGAGGGCGGCAATCCCGGCCTCTGGGCGTCGGAGATTCTCACATATGCATGTCGGAATTTGCAGGGCGGGGCCGGCCCTGCCCCAACCTCGCTGGTGTTCCCGCGGGTCGTGCACACTCTCGGATCGGCACTGATGGAGACATCCGTCGGCGACGCGACGCCGGTGGTGCGCGCGCTGCCTTGGATTCATGAGACGCTCGATTCGGTCACCCGCCGATGGCTGGCGCACCGGGGTCTCGATCCGGGCGCCGGAACGACAATGGCCCAATGGTGCGGCCGGATGCAGGAGGCAGCCTTCGCCGGTCTGGAGCAGGCGATTGTTGACAGCGGAGCCGGACGAGATACCTCGCCCCGAAGCGTGCTGCGGAGCGACGAGATCGTGTGGGCGCGGGCCCCTGCCCGGCTGGACATGGGCGGCGGCTGGACGGACACCCCGCCTTATTCGCTGGAGTGGGGCGGGTGCGTGACCAACGCCGCGGTGAACCTCAACGGGCAGCCCCCGATCCAAGCATACATCCGCGTCATCCGCGAGCCGGTGATTCGCATCGGCTCCATCGACCTGGGCCAGCGGATCGAAGTACGCGAATTCGCAGACCTGTTGGACTATCGCCAGGCGACGGGCAGTTTCGCACTGGCCAAGGCCGCGATAGTCCTCTCGGGCCTGTCCCCCTCCGGCGGCAATCGCAGAAAGAACTTGCGAAAGTCGCTTGAAGACTTCGGCGGCGGCATCGAGCTGACCACGCTCGCCGCCATTCCCAAAGGTAGCGGACTCGGAACATCGAGTATTATGGGCGCCGTGATCGTGGCGGCCCTCGGACGAATGATGGGAACATCTCTGTCGCCGCGGGAGCTCTTCCACAGCGTGCTCCGACTGGAGCAGGCCCTGACCACCGGCGGCGGCTGGCAGGACCAGATCGGAGGCGTCGTGGACGGGGTCAAGACGATTGTCACCGAGCCGGGAATGGTCCCGGACGCCCACATCCATTACCTGCCTCTCGATGTGCTGGACCCGAGCGCCAACGGCGGCCGGACGCTGCTGTACTACACCGGCATCACCCGCCTGGCGAAGAATATCCTCCAGCAGGTCGTCGGGCGCTACCTGAACCGCGACCGTGCGACGATGGCGACGCTGCGGCACATCGGGGCCGTGGCCCGCGAGGTCATGGATGCGTTCATTCGCAAGGACATCGAGCGGTTCGGGACTCTAATGGACGTGGCGTGGCAACTGAACAAGCGGCTCGATCCCAACAGCAGCAACGAGCAGATTGAGGCACTCTTCGCTCGCGTCCAGCCACACATTTATGGCGGCAAGCTCCTCGGCGCCGGCGGCGGGGGCTTTCTGCTGCTCGTCTGCAAGTCGCCACAGGATGCGGCCGCCGTGCGCACGATGCTCGATGCAGACCCGCCCAACGATCGCGCACGCTTCTTCGATTTCAACGTCAGCACCGAAGGCCTGGTCGTCACGGTCTGCTGAGACATGCCATCTGAACTGCACGGCTGCGTAGTGGAAACACGATCCTCCCTGGCTGGTAGATATCTCATCGTTCTGGCGGTTGCCGGGACGCTGTACGCGATCGGTTGCGCGCCGGGGGCGCTGTGGCAGGACAGCGGGCTGATCCAGTACCGCGTGTGGCACAGCGATATCGAGGGGTTCCTCGGGCTGGCGATCTCGCACCCCTTGTACTACATCGTCGCGATCGGCGCCGGGCTGATGCCGTTCGGCGAGCTTGCGCACCGCGTGAACCTCGTTTCGGCGGTAGCCGCCGCGGTGGCGGTGGCGAACCTGTATCTACTGGTGCGGCTGTGGCTGGGCAGGGAATTCCCGGCGATCATTGCGGCCGTGACGCTGGCCCTGTCGCACACGTTCTGGCAGCACGCAAGTGTGGCCGAGACGTACACGCTGTGGACGGCCCTGTTCCTCGCCGAGCTGATCATGCTCCTGCAATACAGCCGGACAAGGAAAGTCGGCTATTTGTACCTGCTGGGCCTGCTCAACGGTTTGGCTATCGCCGTGCATATGCTGGCGTCCATCGCACTGGTCTGCTACGCGGCCTTCGTTGTTCTATTGCTCGCGAAAAGGACGATTCGCTGCAGGGACGCTGCCGTCATCGCCGTGCTTTGGATCGTCGGCGCCTTGCCCTATGCGTACCTGATCGTCACGAACATCGTGCGAAGCGGCGATGTGCTCGGCACGCTGGCCTCGGCGGCGTTTGCCGACCGCTGGCGCGGCGACGTGCTCAATACCAGCCTGTCGTGGAAGATCGTCAAAGAGAACCTTCTGTACATCGCGCTGAACTTCCCGACGCCGAACCTGCTGCTGCTTTTCGCAGGCGGCTACGCCCTGTACAGGATCAAGCCCGCGCCGGCCTTTCGCAACGTCGTCTTGGCTCTGCTGGTCCTGTTCTTCATATTCGCCTTCCGATATACCGTCGCAGACCGCTACGCGTTTTTCATCCCGTTCTACAGTGTGGCCGCAATCGTGATCGGCGCGGGGGCCTATGAGATTCAGGCGCGAGTGCCCCACGAGGCAACGCCGTATACAATTGCCTTGTGTTCGCTGCTGCCGGTCCTCGTGTATACCGCGGCGCCACTGGTGGCCGAGCGGATGCACATGCAGATCGGGACCCGGGGCGACATCCCGTATCGCGACGACTACCGGTATTTCCTGGAGCCGTGGAAGACGGGGTACGACGGCGCGGACCGCTTTGCCGACGAGGCGTTGCGGGGCGTCGAGCCGAACGCGATCATCTGTGCCGACACGACGACAGTCGGCCCGCTGCTGTACGTGCAGGAGGTCAAGGGCGTTCGCCCGGACGTCCGCGTGGTCACGGGGATTATCAGCAGTAAGGACGCCCCGCCATACAATCGAGGATTGCTGGAGCTGCTCATCGAGACCCAGCCCGTGTACGTGACTTCGGTCCGGCCCGGCTACTGCCCGCCCTTTGTCCTGGAGGATTACACCCTCGCCAAAGCCGGCGTCCTCTGGCGGGTCGAGAAGCCAGCATCCTCAGTCGCTCGATGACATGTGTGACGCACCATGCATCTGAGAGAGCGATGGCCATTATGACCAGGACTCATGCGTACCAGGATTGAGGCGGACAATCCGTTTGGGTTTGATCGGTACGGCTTTGCGTGGCAGCACGTACCGGGGGCTGGGACGGCTCACCTCGACTTTGGCTGCGGCGACGGACGCTTCCTCGTCGGGCTCAAAAACAAAACTATCGGCCGGCTCGTCGGCGTCGATGTCAGCCGCGAGGCGGCGCAGCAGGCAAGAGCCAAGTGCGGCGATGCGGAAATCGTGCACATCGACGGCTCGTTGCCTTTGCCGTTTCGCGACGCGGAGTTCTCGTCCGTCAGTCTGCTCGACGTGCTGGAGCACGTGGATGAGCCCGACGCGCTGCTCGCCGAGCTGCATCGCATATTGCAGGACGAAGGCATCCTGATCGTCACGGTCCCGAGGCTGCACCTCTTTTCGATGCTCGATACCGGGAATCTGAAATTCTGCTATCCCCGGCTGCACCGATGGTACTATTGCCGAAGACATTCCCGCGAGGAGTACGAGCGCCGGTACGTGTCGAATCCGGACGGCCTGGTCGGCGACGTCTCGGCGAAGAAACGCTGGCACGAGCACTTCTCGCGGCGCAAGCTCGCGGGGTTGCTGAATCGCAGCGGCTTCCCGGCCGTCCGGTTCGACGGCACGGGATTCTTCCTGCGGGTGCTGAAGATCGCCGAGCTTGTTTGCGGCCGGATCGGGCCGCTGCAACGCAGTGTGCAAAGACTCATGGCATGGGATGCCCGCCGGTTTCAATCGGCGAACCTGTTTTGTGTCGCAAGGAAGCGCACCACGTGCGCGAAGGATTCAGAGTAGCACGATATGGCCAAGACAGTCACCACCTCACGAGCACTGGTCCGCAACACGTTCTTCAATCTCCTGATGCTGATGAGCAATGCGATCGTCGGCTTCATGTTGATTGGGTTCTTCCTCGCGCAGCTCGGGAAGGCTTCTTATGGCGTGTGGGTCCTGATCGGCGACCAGTTCCGCTACCGGACCCTGCTGGGCTTGGGCCTCAACAGCGCGATCAACCGCCGGATCCCGATGTACTTCGCGAAGGACGATGAGGATGGCATCCGCCGGGTCGTCAGCACGGCCCTGTTCTTCTTCACGATCATCGGTGCGGTGCTGGCGCTTCTGAGCATCGTACTTGCCGTGAAGATCGGCGACTGGTTCACGATTGAGCCGGAACTGGTCCGGTCGGCGAGCGTGCTCACGCTGATCGTCGGTTTTTGCTTCGCAGCTTCAATGCCGCTGCAACTGACCACGGCCGTGCTCAGCGGCCTGCAGCGATACGACATGGTCAGCATCACCACCGTCGTGATACTGACGGTCAGAACGGTGCTGACGGTTGTCCTGCTGCTCCGCGGCTATGGGCTGGTGACCCTCGGCCTCATCTACGGCATCAGCGAGGTCATCTCCCGTGGCGTCCAGCATTTGCTTGCCCGCAAACTGTTGCCCGCCGGCTATGCCTCTTGGCGCTACGTGGACCGCGTGCTGCTGCGCGAGATGCTGTTCTACGGCATGAACACGTTCATGTATGCGATGGGCGCCTTGATCATCTACCTGGCGAGTGTGACGATCACCGGCATCTTCCTGACAACGTCCCATGTGGCACAGTTGAAAGCGGCGGTGGCGGGCCTGCTGCTGCTGTCGGAGTTCGTGCAGGCGTTCACGGCCGTGATCAAGCCGGCCATCAGCGACCTCGACGCACGCGACGACCACACCCGGGTTCGACAGATCGCCTTCCTCACCCAGAAGTACAGCCTGCTGATTCTCGTTCCCGCGGCCGTGTTCCTGATCGTGATGGGCCGCCAATTCCTGACGGTCTGGGTCGGCGACGAGTTCGACGACCCGGCTATACGATCCATGGCGACCGTCCTGGCCATCTTCACGGCGGGCTACCTCTGCACCTTGAGCCAGCACAGCAACTTTCTGGTCCTGGCCGGCCGGGGCGAGCACAAAGTTTTCGGGCTCCTGACGGCGGTGGAAGCGGTTTTGTGTGTCTCCAGCGCAGTCGTCGCGGTGAGAGTCCTCAATCTGGGCCTTGAGGGGATCGCCTGGAGCAACTTCGTGCCGATGGTCCTAGTGGCGGGGATCGTCCTGCCGATCTATTTCAATCGCAAGATGAAGATTTCCGCCCGGGACAGTATCCGGCACGTCTGGTGGCCGGCCCTGCTGGGGACGCTGCCGAGCGTGGCGTTGACCGTCGCCTGGAAGTACCTTGCCCCGCCGCACTCGTGGCGCGAGATTCTCGCCGTCGTAGCTGCATCGGGCGCCGCGGCGATGCTCTTCGGCTGGCTCCTGAGCATGGACAGCGTCGAGCACCGGCGCGTGCTCTCCGTTCTTCGGCGCCGCCGGAGCGAGCCGGCACCCCAAGTCGTCGAAGTCGCACCCGCCCCGCCAATGCAATGAGGCAGCGCCTTTTCGCAGTTTCGCGCCTATAATACCTGCGTCCGCATGGATGACCCGTTGCACATCCTGGTCGCTGATTACGTGCCGATTGCGAACAAGGGCGAGGAAGCCATCGTTCGCGGAGTCGAGGACATGCTTCGCACCGACCGGCCCGTCACAGTGGGACTGTTCGACAACGTCGAGCAGATGACGCGACGCGACAACATCACTGTCTTCCCGAGGCGGTGGGTCTTCCGTTTCGAGGGCAATGCCGCCCTGTCCGCCCGGAGCCGAGTTTTGTCACAGGCTGCAATTGCGGTGCAGCTTCAACTCGGCATTTACAGCAGGCTCAAGGGCCTGACCACCGCGAGGGCCGAGCGCTACCGGCCGCTCCAGGAGTTCTTCCAGCGGGCGGCATATGTTCTTGTGGGCCACGACGGCGTCTTCGGCGTCGAATCGTGCGGCATCATCCACCTGGCAAAGCAGCATGGCAAGCGTTGCGGCATTCTCGGTGCCAGCACGGGAATTGCGGGCGGGCGGTTCTACAAGGCTTCGCTGTACCGTCGCGCGATGGACGAGAGCGACTTCTGCGTCTTCCGCGAGCGGCACTCGCGTGACAGCATGGCGCAGGTCTGCCGCGATGCAGGCAAGCTGGTGGTCGGCCCCGATCCGGCGTTTGCGATGCGGCCCGCCGAGCCCGAGCAGGCCCGCGAGGTCTTGGAACAATATGAGCCTTACCGGCGCGCCAAGAACGACAGCAGAGCGGTGGTAGCCGTGACGGCGTTGGAAAAGGGCAGAGTGTATGCGGGCTTCCGGCCCGATCTGCAGGGCCAAGCCAAACAGCGGGCTCACGCCGAATACCTCGCTGGTATCCTCGATGGCCTTGTCCAGAAATACCGCGCGTTCATCCTGTTCCTGCCGCACTCCCTGGAGCAGGACGGCAGTGATCTCGTCGCCGCCCGGCACGTGCTCGAACGGATGAGATCCGAGCCGGATGACTCGATCATCCTGGAGCAGGACTGCGGCCCGCGATTGCTTAAGAGCATCATCGCCCAGTGCGATTTCCTGGTCGGCGAGCGGACGCACTCGCTGATCGGCAGTGTCTCCGTGGGCACGCCCTTCGTCGCACTGACCAATCGCCGGGATACGCGGACGCACGGAATCATCGGCGAGATGTGCCGCTGCGACGACCACATCATCGATATGGACGCGACCGGCGGGCCCGACGCCTCACTCAAAATCCTGAAGCTCTTCGACGCCCGGGACTCGACCCGAGAAGCTCTTCAACAAATTCGTGCGGAATTGTCGAAACAGATCGAAGACATCGCGAGCCTCGTCCGGGGGTCTCGCAGAGTACAACCCGCGTCGTGAAAGACAGGAACCAGACAATTCAGCGCGTGGTCGATCGCAAGCTATGCACCGGCTGCGGCGTCTGCGTGGGGGTTTGCCCGTACAATGCGCTCGAGATGACCCTCGACCAAGCCAGGGGATGCTTTGTCCCCCAGTTATTTGAGGGCCACTGCCGCCGGTGCCGGCTGTGCTACGAGGTCTGCCCGGGCCACGGCGTCGATTTCGAGGGGCTCAGCGAGGCTCTTTTCGGGGACGTTCCGCAGCACCTGGCGCTGGGCCGATACCTCGCCTGCTACGTGGGCCACGCCGGCAACGAGAGCATTCGTTACCACTGCGCTTCCGGCGGGCTGGTGACGAGCCTGCTGATCTTCGCACTGGAGCACGAGCTGATCGACGGCGCTCTGGTGACGCGGATGCGAAGCGACAAGCCGCTGGTGCCGGAGCCGTTCATCGCCCGCACGCGAAAGGAAATCCTCTCGGCGGCGGGCTCGAAGTACTGTCCCGCAGCCACCGACGCGGCGCTCAAACAGATTTTCGAGTCGCACGGCCGGTTCGCCGTCGTCGGTCTGCCCTGCCATATCCACGGCATCCGCAAGGCCGAGCAGCAGATCCCGGAATTGGAAGGCCGCATCCGCTACCGCATCAGCATCGCGTGCAGCTTCAACTACAGCTTCCATGGGACTCGCCGGCTCATTGAGAGCCTCGGCCTGGCGCCGAGCGAGGTGCAGCAATTGCAGTACCGCGGCCGGGGCTGGCCCGGAAGTATGCTGATCCGCATGGAGGATGGGACCGAAACCGTCGTCCCGCTGGCCGAGTATTACCGCAAGCTCGGCCCGTATACACTTTGGCGATGCCTGCTATGCAGCGACATGCTGGGCGAACTGAGCGACCTGTCGTGCGGCGATGCGTGGCTGCCCGAGTTGGTCAAGACCGACGCGGCGGGCAGCTCGTTCGTCATTTCGCGCACGCCGGAAGTGGAAGAGCTGCTCGAAAGTGCGGCGACGGCAGAAGCCGTCGAGTTATCGGAGCTTGGGGTCGAGGAATTGCTCGCCTGCCAGGGGCACGCCCTTTTCAAGAAGCGGAAGCTCAAGGCCCGGATGTGGCTGGCGAGGCTGTGCGCGCGGAGTGTCCCGAAGTATCGCCAGAAGCTGCTCCAGCCCACCTTCAGCGACTACATCAACACCGTGAAGCTGTATACGGCCCGCTACGTGCTCGGAGGCAAGCACCGCATCCTCGGGCGACTCTTCCACATTGCGAGACGATTGAAACGGGCGGGGCGCCGACGACCAGCCCGCACCGAGGCGGCCGTGCACCACCAGTAAGTCAGCACAAAAAGCGAACGTCCCATATTCTTGGGATTGGGCGGACACAAGCTACGCGACCGGGTGGCATCGTCAAGGCCAAAGGCCTTGGCGATGGCGAATGGACAAACCATCGCCAAGCTGCGCTTGACGATGCCACCCAGAGGCTCACGCCCGGCCGCGAAGAATTCAAACGCAGCCGGCCTGATGACCTGGTTGCCCCCGGCCGATATCTGTTCTGATGGACACAACGTACGCCAATGCGATGGACGAGAGCGAGCTGCTCGACGATCTAGAGGACCGCACGTCCGATATCCAGTTGCCGCCGGCGATGAGCTTTCTGTTGCTGGCGATCTGGCTGGTCATTTGCGGCGTCGGCTTCGCCGTCATGCTCTTGGCCCGCAACATCGTCGCCGGCGCGGCAATTATCGCTGTGCCGACGTTCCTGGGCATGATCCTCAAGCCCACGTTCGCCCTGTGCATGCTCATGCTGGCCCTGCCGACGGGGGCCGGCGTCGGGTATGGCGAGGTGTTCAGCCTCGACCGCGGCGTCGGTATGTCGCTGGCTGCCAGCTTCTTCCTGAACGTGCTCCTGACCCGCCCAGGCCTGCGGGTGCGGCATCGGGCCTTGTGGGTGGCGACGGCCCTGACTGTGTGGATGGGACTCGGATCGCTCGTGCAGCCGTACCTGACGATGGAACTGATACGCATCTTCACGCACGTCCAGCTCCTCGTGCTGATCTTCATCGTCTACTGGATTCTCGAAACGAATTACGAGGACACGTTCCGCTGGGCCCTTCGCTCCTATGTGATCGGGATGGTCGGCTCGATCTTCCTGGCCGTGAGATCGGGGGCGGCCATGCGCGCCACCGAGGAGACGCGCGACGTGCGGTACTCCGCGACGCTCGGACACTCCATCGACGCCAATATGCTCTCGGCGCTGATCGCTCTAGCATTTATCTGCGCGATCTACCTGTTCGCGCGGGACCGGAGCCTGTTCTGGCGAGCCTTCTACTTCGTGGCCATCCTGTTCCTGCCACTGATGATGATCCGCACGGGCTCTCGCGGCGGGCTGGTGGCGCTGGCATTCACGATGCTGTCACCGCTTCTGTTCGTACGGCAGGTGCTTCGGCGGCCGACCCTGGCGGCGCTGCTCCTGCTGGCGATTCTGATCGCCTCGATTTCCGCCGGCGCCCTGATCAGGAGCCGGGGTCTGGCGACCGCGGTGTCGGAGCGTCTGACGAACGTCGGCCGGGCCGAGCAGGCGATCGAGTTCCGCATGACGGCGGTGAAGTACGCGTTGCACGCCGTTGCGAACTGGCCGGCTGGCACCGGATACTGGAGCTGGTTCGAGCGAACAGGCAGCGAGATCTGGCCGCACAACGATTTCTTCTTCTCGCTCGGCGTGTACGGAATCCCGGCGGGCATCCTGTTCGCGGTCTTCGTCATTCTGCTCATGCTGACGGTCCGGCGGACGCCCCTGACGCTGGAGAAACTCTACGCCCGCGCGGTGCTGACATTCCTCCTGGTGATGGGGCTCAACATCAAACAGGTTTCGGCGAAGTACTACTGGGTCTTCCTGGGATTCGTCCTGGCGGCCGAGCGCCTGGGGTGGTGGCACGCCGAGCCGGCCGCCGAGCCGATCGAGGAACTGGATGACGAAGCTCCGGATACTGGCGATTAGCCACATGTTCCCCACGGCCCAGTCGCGGCAGTACGGGGTCTTCATCTGCCGCGAGGCCGAGCACCTTTGGCGGCATGACATTGAATTGTGCTTTCTCGTCGGTCGGCCGTGGGCGCCGTGGCCGTTCCATTATCTGCCGCGATGGCGCCAGTACGGTCCGGCGAATCCGCTGTCGCCGCCGGAGGGTTTGGAGGCGCGCCTGGCGGCGTATCTGCGGCCGCCCGGCTTTGCATTCCGATGGCTCGAGGGCAAGTCGATGGCCCATGCCCTGTTGCTGCCGGCGAGGAAGTGGCACCAGGAGAAACCGTTCGACGCGGTTCTCGGCGTCTCGATGCTGCCTGACGCGGAGGCGGCAGTCGCTGTCGGACAGGACCTCGGATTGCCTGTCGCCAGCCTGGCAGTGGGCAGCGACGTGATGGTGTACCCGGACCGGATGCCCGTCCTTTGGCAGAGACTTTGCGATACTCTGGAGCGGGTAGATTTGCCGGTAGGCGTGAGCCGGCCGATCTGCGAACGACTCACCAGCACCGGGAAATGCCACCGCGAGCCGCTGTGCATTTACCTGAGCCGGGATACGAAGCAGTTCACGCCGCCCGACGACAAGGGCCTGATTCGTCATGAGCTTGGCTGGCCGCATGAGGCGGTCGTGGCAATCTACGTCGGCGGACTCGTGGAAACCAAGGGCCTGGCCGAGCTGGCACAGGCCGCCGAGCCGCTGCTGAACCGGTATAAGGACTTCAAGCTCGTGTGCGTTGGCGACGGGCCCGCGCGGGATCGGCTGACCGGCCTGAAGAATCGCGTGGCCCGTGTCGGGGCAGTCGTGCTGACGGGGCGGATCAGCCCGGAAGAGGTCCCGCGCCTGCTGCAGGCGTCGGATTTCCTCGTCCTGCCGTCGTACAGCGAGGGCATGCCGCAAGCGGTCCTGGAAGCGATGAATTGCGGATTGGGCGTCGTCGCGACGCAGGTCGGCGGCATCCCGGAAGCGGTGATCGACGGCGAAACCGGCTTGCTCGTCGAGCCCCGGGACGCCGGCGCGCTCGGGCGCGCGATGGAACGAATGATAACCGATGACGCCCTTCGGCATACCGCCGGCCTGCTGGGATTTGCCCGGGCCACGAGCGTCTTCGACTCCGAGCGCAACGCCCGCCAGCTCGCCGAGGCATTCTGGTCGCTGGTGGAAGATCGACATGAGACTGCGCCTGACGATGTCAGCCGGCCCTTGAGCGGGGATCGTGATGAATGATCCATCGAGGCAGCGTCGCACCAAGGTCTGCATCCTGACCTCGGTCCATATTCCGTTCGACGGGCGGGTCTTTCACAAAGAGGCCGTAAGCTTGGCGAAGGCGGGCTACGACGTAGCGCTGATCGCCCGGCACGACAAGGAGGAAGTTGTCTCGGGCGTGCGCGTGGTGCCGCTGCCGCAGCCGAAGAATCGCCTCCAGCGGATGACGAAGGTCATGTGGCGGCTCTATCGCCTGGCGGTCAGGGAGGATGCCGACGTGTATCACTTTCACGACCCCGAGCTGATGATCGTCGGGCTGCTCTTGAAGCTTCGCGGCAGGAAAGTGATCTGGGACGTGCACGAGCACTATCCGAACAGCATCCTCGATAAGTATTACATTTCCAGGAGTCTGCGGCGGCTGGTCAGCCGGTCGTTCGACCTGTTCGAGCGGGCGGTGGTCCGGTTTTTCGACTACGTGATCTACACGACGCCGTTCGTGGGGGCCCGGTACGAGACCATGAAAGTCCGCTCCGGCCGGATCGAGAACTACCCGATCATCAAGCTCTCCGGGACGTTCGAGAAGCACCCGCAGGAAAAAATCATCTATCTCGGCGGCATGTCGAAGATCCGGGGGCTGGTCGAGGTGATCGAGGCCTTTGCCGAGGTCGTGACGACGCACCCGCAATGGCGATTGTGCCTCGTCGGCTCGTGCAGTCCGGCGTCCTTCGAGACCGAATTGAAGAATCTCGTCAGGACCCTGAACATCGAGGCGAACGTGCAATTCGTGTCGTGGGTGCCGTATGAGCAGAAGGAGGCCTTGTCCTCACAGGCGTCGATGGGCGTGATCACGTATCTGCCGTACTCGAACAACACGAGCTGCCTGCCGAACAAGCTGTTCGACTACATGCTGGTGGGCTTGCCGGTGATTGCGTCGAACTTTCCCCTGTACCGGGAAGTAGTGGAGGGCAGTCACTGCGGGCTGATCGTCGATCCGTCGAAGCCGCAGGAGATCGCCGCGGCGATGGCGTACCTGATCGAGCATCCGGCCGAGGCGCGACAGATGGGCGAGAATGGCCGGAAGGCCGTCCTCGAGAAATACAACTGGGAGAAGGAAAGCGACAAATTGTTGCGGATTTATGACGCGGTGCTTGGAGAGTCATCTGTCTTTGAATAGTCAAATGAAATGGCCGTGCACGGCCGGGATCGTTCTTGCGACCCAGGCTGTGAGCCATTTCATTTATCCATTCAAATATCCAACAGGAGGTCATTGATGTCGAGAGTATTCCTGATCGTCGGAGCGAGGCCGAATTTCATGAAGATGGCGCCCCTGTATTTCGCGCTGGCCGGGACGCAGAATGTCGATCCGATCATCGTCCACACGGGCCAGCATTATGACTATGCGATGTCCCAGGCGTTCTTCGAGGACCTGGAGCTGCCCGAGCCGCACCATTTCCTCGGCGCCGGCTCCGGCACCCACGCCGAGCAGACCGCCCGCGTCATGATCGAGTTCGAGAAGGTCCTCAACGCCGATCACGCCGACCTGGTCGTCGTCTTCGGCGACGTCAATTCGACGCTCGCGTGCAGCCTGACGGCCAAGAAACTGCTCATCCCCGTCGCGCACGTGGAGGCGGGCCTGCGCAGCTTCGACGAGACCATGCCCGAGGAGATCAACCGGCGAGTCACCGATGTCATCTCCGACCTGCTGTTCACCCCGTCCGCCGACGGCGACGCCAACCTGATCGCCGAGGGTGTGGAGGAACACAGGATTCACAGGGTCGGCAATATCATGATCGACTCGCTCGTGACGATTCTCGGGCGGATCGGCCCGGATCAGGAAGCCGACATTCTGCGCCGCATGAATCTGGAGAAGGGCGGGTACGTGCTTGTGACGCTGCACCGGCCCTCCAACGTGGACGACCCGGAGAGCCTGCGACAGATTCTGGAGTACCTCAACGAACTGGCGGCGCAAGTCCCCGTGGTCTTCCCAATGCATCCGAGGACGAGGAAGAACATCGAGACCTTCGGCATCGACATCCCGCTGCGGGAGGGGCTCCAGATGATCGATCCGGTCCGGTACCGGGAATTCATCGTGCTGGAGAAGGATGCGAAGTTCGTCCTGACGGACTCCGGGGGAATCCAGGAGGAAACGACATATCTGGGCCTGCCCTGCCTGACGCTGCGGCCGAACACGGAGCGGCCGGTGACGATCAGCGAGGGCACCAACGATCTGGTGGACCTGACAACGGTCGCGGAGAAATCGCAGCGGATTCTCGACGGTCACTGGAAGACGGGGCGGGCGCCCGCGCTGTGGGACGGCAGGACCGCCGAGCGCATCGCCAGGGTGATTGCAGGCTTCGTGCAGAACGGGCGCGAGCCGGCGGGTCAGGTGCGCTACGGGAATACGAGCGGCTGACCCCGGGCGTCCAGAAGCCGGACGGCCCAGGCCTCCAGGCACGTGGCGGCATTGACCATCTTCTTGTTCTGGGCCCCCTCGGGCAGATTCTCGCCGCCGTTGGTCAGATCGTAGGCCATGGACAGAAACAGGGCGGTCAGCTCCTCATCGTAGGGGGCGAGGCGGTGCCAGCCGAACCAGACATTGCCCGCCCGGCCGTGGCCAAGGCCATCCATCTCGCCGTCACTGCCATCGACGTAATTGTTGAAGTAGAACGGCCCCTTCTCCGGCGCCCAGATCCGATATCGCAGGGTATTGACCAGGCCATCGATGACGCAGGAATCGATCAGGCCCTCGGAGTACGCCCTGGCCGCCAGCCAGACGGTGCGATTGGAGTGGGACGTGTCCATGGGCTCGCCGAGCTTGTTCGGATCGTAATTCGGCACCGCCAGCCAGGTATACCCCTCAGGCGTCGTGTGAACGAACAGGCCCCAATTGTTGGGGACCCGGTCGAGCAGCTCTTCCTGGTGCGGAGCCGCATCGTTGGGGTCGTACCGGGGCGTCAGGTACACGTCGGTCAGCAGCTTGCCCCACTGCCAGTATGGATAGTCACGATACCCAAGTTGATTCAGGTCGAGGCAGATGCCGGCGAAGTGCTCGCGGACATCGCGGGCCCCGTTCAGAACCGTCAGAATATAACGGTTCGACTGCGAGCCCGTCAGTTGTTCCGGCGTGATGGATGGCTTGTAGAAGAGCCATTTCTCGACCACCTGCCGCTCCACGAAATCGGCGATGTCTTTCCATTGGGGCTCATTGATCTGTTGCAGGGCGCGTGCGACCATGAGGAAGCCTGCACTGCCCTGAAAGTCAGCCAGTTGATTGTGCCCGCCGGTCTGGGCCTGAACGGATTCCAGGTAGAAACAGGGCCACAGGCCGCGGTACTCCCCATGCCAGAGCAGCGGCTGAGACTGGGCCGTCGCTTCTTGGATCGCCTGTAAAGTGAGGTCCCTGGCCTGGTCGAGGTAAGCGCCTTTGCCGGTGGCACGCCACATGTCGATGAAGGCCTGGAGCTCCTGGCGCAGGTAGTAGACGGCCATACCCTCGTGGAGGTCCCTGTCCACGTGGTCCACGAGGTAGGCCCCGTAATCCCTGCCGAACGCCAGCATGAGGCGGTCACACAGGATGGGCAGGTTCTCCTCGGCCAGAGGGGACAATTCCGGGTTCAGACTCGGAAGCGCCACCTCGTACGCCGCCGTCAGGGTCTGGGCTGACACACCAGCGCTCCACAGCGAAAGAATCAACGCGGACAACAGGACGGCAGGACGCGGCGCGCTGGACAGACGTCGGCTCATAGGGATAGCTTCCCCCGTGTCACACTACTGGACAGCCATCTGGCGAACACTGACGTTATTATACCATATGTCACGGGCACAGGCAACATCGTTCTGCCTGGCAGAAGCCCCGATTCTCACGGGACATCCCGGAGCAGGATTCACCCCGGGTGACAACCTGGGGCAATTTGCGCAGCACGATGCTCTGTCCGTGACGCGCGCTAGATTTCAGAAGGGCATATGCACATACTCTATATCCACCAGTATTTTGCGTCGCGCAAAGGCCAGACGGGGACGCGGTCGTATGAATTCGCCCGGTACCTCGTGGGCCGAGGTCACGCCGTGACAATGGTCACCTCGGGGCTGTCCAACCGAGAGTTCCCGGTCTGTCCCGGCGAGCCCTGCTGCGAACGGGAGCTCGACGGCATCCGAGTAGTGTCCGTCGCGGGCGGCTACAATGACCCGAACATCGGGACGAGCCTGCACGGCTGGCAGCGGATGCTCAAGTTCTACCAGTTCGCCCAGGCGGCATCCGGGGCGGGCAAGGGCCTGGGCAGGCCCGATGTCGTCTTCGCTACGCACACCCCGCTGACGGTCGGACTGGCCGGGGCGGCCTTGGGCCGCTACTTCGACGTCCCGTTCGTCTTCGAGGTGCGCGACCTGTGGCCCGAGGCGCTCGTGAACGTGGGGGCCCTGACCAACCCGGCGGCCGTCTGGTGGCTCAGGCGAATGGCCCGCAGAATCTACCACCAGGCCGATCATATCGTGGCGCTGTCGCCCGGGATGAAGGATGGTGTCGTGCGAGCGGGCATTGCACCTGAAAAAGTCACGGTGATTCCGAACGCCGGCGACCTCGACCTGTTCCGTCCCGGCCTCGACGGCAGCGCATCACGCGCACGCCTGGGGCTCGGCGACCGGTTTGCCGCCATCTACTTCGGAGCGATGGGTCTGGCCAACGGCCTCGACTACGTCATTGACGCGGCACGGATTTTAGCCGAGCGGGGCCAGGACCACATCGTCCTTGTCCTTCACGGCGACGGAGGCAAGCGGGCCGAGCTGGAGGCCCTCACCCGGCAGTATGGCCTGAAGAACGTGGTCTTTAGTGACCTGGTGCCCGACAAGGAGGAAATGGCGCGGATCGTAGCCGCGTGTGACGTGTGCCTGACAATCTACCGGGCGAGCCGGGAGCACACCTGGTCGCCGAACAAGATGTTCGACGCGCTGGCGGCGGGCAAGCCGGTGCTGGTCAACGTGCCGGGCTGGCTGGGCGAGACCGTCGAGCGCAACCAGTGCGGCCGATGCCTCGACGCCGACCGGCCCCAGGCCCTGGCTGATACGCTGCAGGAGCTGTCGAATCAGCCCGAGCTATGCCGGCAGATGGGCCGCAACGCCCGCGCCCTGGCCGAGCGCGAATTCGACCGCCGCCTCCTCGCGAAGCGACTTGAAGAGGTCCTCACGAACGCCGTGACCCGCCGCATGAGATGACCAGAGCAATCACGAAGTCCTTGAAACGGAGGCGTGGAAAGCGTCAGCCGGGTGTCATCGTCAAGGCCGAAGGCCTTGGCGATGGTCCTGCGCCCGCGGAGATTGCCAAGCTGCGCTTGACGATGCCACCCGCCGTGCTAGGCGACTTGGTCTTCGGCCTGACGAAATGACGCGTCGAGGTTGCAGGGAACGCCGCTTGCCGGTATATATCCGGGCAAGTCTTTGAAGGAGAAATCATGGAAGTACCGTTGCTGGATCTCAAGGCCCAGTATGCGACGATCAAGAGTCAGGTCATGGCGGCCATCTCTGAAGTACTCGACTCGCAGCAGTGCATCGGCGGGCCCAAAGTGCTGGAGCTGGAGAAGCAGATCGCGGCGGTCAGCGGCTGCAAGTACGCCGTCGGCGTTTCGAGTGGCACCGACGCGATCCTCAACTGCCTGATGAGCCTGGAGATCGGCCCCGGCGACGAGGTCATTACGACCCCATTCACGTTCTTCGCGACCGTCGGCTGCATCGCGCGAGTCGGCGCCAAGCCCGTCCTGGTCGATATCGACCCGCGCACGTACAATATCGATTCGGCGCTGATTGAGCCGGCCGTCACGGACAGGACGCGGGCGATCATGCCGGTGCACCTGTTCGGCCAGATGGCCGACATGGACCCGATCATGAAGGTGGCCCGCCGGCACAAGGTGGCGGTGATCGAGGACGCCGCCCAGTCCATTACGAGCACCTATAAGGGCCGCAAGGCCGGCGGCATCGGCACCGCCGGCTGCTTCAGCTTCTTCCCCAGCAAGAACCTCGGCGGCATCGGCGACGGCGGCATGGTCGTCACCAACGACGAGCCGCTCTATAAGCGCCTGCTGATGATGCGCAATCACGGCTCCGAGCCGAAGTACTATCATAAGTACGTAGGCGGCAACTTCCGGCTGGACCCGGTCCAGGCGGCGGCCCTGCTGGTGAAGCTGCCGCACCTGGACGCCTGGTCCGAGGCCCGCAGGCGAAACGCCGCTTATTACGATACGAAATTCGCAGGCAGCGTTGTGCAGACGCCCTGGATCAGTCCCGATTGCCGGACAATCTATAACCAGTATTGCATCCGCGTCCCTCGGCGGGACGAGCTTGTCGCGCACCTGAAGGCCAACAAGATCGGCTGCGAGATTTACTACCCCGTCCCGGCCCACCTGCAGGAGTGCTTCGCCTACCTCGGCCACAAGCCGGGCGACTTCCCGGAATCCGAGAAGGCCGCCGGCGAAATCCTGGCGCTGCCCATCTATCCCGAGCTGACCCGCCCGATGCAGGACGCCGTCGTCGAGCAGATTCTCACGTTTCTGGGCTGAGCGATCCAGGCCAGAGTATGTCATCCTGAGCCGAAGGCGAAGGATCTGGGCCACGAATGGAAGGTTGCTCTCGGTACCCATGCCAGATCCTTCACTCCGCTCCGCTGCGTTCAGGATGACAGAATTCGGCGGGTTCGAAGACCTGCTCTCAAGTACACACGATGTCTCCAGGAAGCGGCAAAGTCATCTGGATTGTGAACCACTACGCGGGCAGCCGCGTCCATGGCATGGAGTACAGGCACTATTACCTCGCGCAGCACTTTCTGCGGATGGGGTTGAGGCCGGTCATCCTCTGTGCGGCGTTTCACCATCTGCTGACGAAGCTTCCGGAGAAGGACTCCGGCGAGGTGGATGGCGTCCCGTACCTGTGGATCAAGGCCTGCCGCTATGAGAAGAACGACGCCCGGCGGGTGATGAACATGGTCGAGTTCTCCGCGCGTCTGGCGCTCCGCGGATTGCGAGAGCTGCCCCGGCCGGACGTTGTGATTGCCTCCTCGCCGCACCCGTTCGTCGCCTTCAACGGGCACCGGCTTGCCAAAAGGTACGGCGCCAAGTTCATCTTCGAGGTGCGGGACCTCTGGCCGCTGACGCTCCTGGAGGTCGGAGGCCATTCGCCGCGACATCCCTTCGTGCAGACAATGGCCCGTGCGGAGCGACTCGGCTACGAGCGATGTGATTTCACCGTCTCGCTGCTCGGCGGCGCCAAAGACTACATGATCGCCCACGGGCTCGATGAGCGCAAGTTCATCTACGTACCCAACGGTATCGATCCACCGGCGCCGGAAAACGCCGACGAACTGCCACAGGAGCACAATCGGGTCATACAAGTTCTGAAAGACGCGGGTAAACGGATCGTTCTGTACGCCGGCAGCCACGGAGAGGGCAACGCGCTAGGCAACTTGATCGAGGCGGCCGGCCTCGTGACGGACGAGCCGTCGATTCATTTGCTGCTCGTTGGCCAGGGGCCTGAGAAGGAGTCCTTGCAGCGGCAGGCTCAGCAGGCCGATCTGCAAAACGTCACGTTCCTGCCCCCGGTCGGCAAGTCGCAGATGCCGGCGCTGCTGCGTGCGGCGGACCTCGGCTACCTCGGGCTGCAGAAGAAGCCTCTATTCCAGTACGGCGTGAGCCCGAACAAACTGTTCGAGTACATGTCGGCGGGCCTGCCGGTGCTCTTCGCCATCGACACACAGTACGACGAGGTGGCCCGGGCCCGGTGCGGCGTTTCGATCCCCGCCGAGGATCCGTCCGCCTTGGCCGCGACTCTGCGCCGGGTCGCCGCCATGCCCCAGTCACAACTTCAGGAGATGGGCGAGCGCGGCCGCCGATACGTTCAAACGACGCACACCTACGAAGTCCTCGCACAACAGTACGCAAGACTGTTCGAGGCCTGACGCCTGACCGCACATCTGGTATCTTCAAACGAACGCCGGGTGGCAGCGTCAAGCGCAGCTTGGCGATGGCTCAAATCGATCGGGAAAAGGGCCATCGCCAAGGCCTTCGTCCTTGACGCTGCCACCCGACCCAAGAGGGCGCGGGCCGTATACGTGCGCCAGCTTGCCGATGGCGTTCATGCAAGGCGTGCACTTGCTGATGACACAACAGTCTATGTATAGACTCACGAAGAGAACGCTGGATATTCTGATCGCCGGGCTTTCGCTGGTGATCCTGTCGCCGCTGCTGGCGGCGATGGCGGTGGCGATCCGGCTGGGCAGCCGGGGTCCGGCAATCTTCCGCCAACAGCGTGCGGGTAAAGACGGCAAGCCCTTCACGCTCTACAAGTTCCGGACGATGCGGCCCGATGCCGATCCCTTCGGGCCGAGTCCAAAATCCGGCGAGGACCCACGCCTGACGCGCCTGGGCCGGTTCCTGCGAGAGCATTCCCTCGACGAGCTGCCGCAGTTGATCAACGTCATCCGGGGCGACATGAGTCTCGTCGGCCCCAGGCCGCTGTACATGTCGCAGGTCGCGGAGTGGAACGAGCGGCAGAGGAAGCGCCTGGAGGTCAAGCCGGGCCTGACGGGCCTGGCCCAGGTCTCCGGCCGGGGCGACTTGACCCGCGAAGAGAAACTGGAACTGGACGTCAGATACATCGAGCAGGCGAGCTTCGGACTGGACGCCCGAATCCTCCTCGCCACGGCCGCACGCGTCTGCGGCGGAGAAGGAATCTACGAAAAGAAGTACTCCCAGGTCGAGCAGACGCGCGGCCAAGGGGCATCCGACGACAAAAAGGATCTCACCGCGACAAAATAACCCTGAGCGGCCGGCCATCGCCGCCGCTTGAACCACGAGGTTTTCATTGTGATGCGTATCGTGTTTCTGTCTGTGCTGCTGGGCTGCTGTGAGGCCGCGCTGGCGCTGGAGCCGAACGAGATTCTGGTCATCGCCAATAGCAACTACGCGGCGTCCATGAAGCTGGCCCGGTACTATTGCGAGCAGCGGGGCGTGCCGTCAGGCAACGTGGTTCCTGTGTCACTGGGTCCGCAGCTTCGGGATTTGATCAGCCGGGGCGACTACGAGACGCGGCTCGCCGGACCCATCCGCCGGATTTTTGCCACGCGAAAGGACCTGCAGCACATCCGCTGCCTGGTCACGACGTACGGTATTCCATACAGGGTGGGTCGGCGCGATCCCCTGCCGGGCATGGACGGGCAACTGAAGCAGTTGCGCCAATCGCAGCAGGAGGAGAAGGACGCCGTAGCGCAACTGGAGCAGGAGGGCCAGGCCAATTCGCCCGCCCACCGGGAGCATCAGATCAAGCTCGCGCAAATCCAGATGGACATGGACCGCATCACCGGCGCGGAGACCGAGGCCTCTGTGGACAGCGAGCTGTCGCTGGTGCTGGCTCCGCCGTATGAGTTGTACCGCTGGCAGCCGAACGTGTTGCGACAGCCCGGGCCGCAGCCGTACGCGGCCCTGATGGTCAGCCGGCTCGACGGCCCCCATTATGGAATCGCCAAGGGCCTGATCGACAAAGCCATCGCGACCGAGAAGAGCGGCGGCCTGACCGGTGCGGCGTACATCGACTCGCGGGGCATCGTCAAAAACGATCTGTACGGCTACTACGACCAGTCGCTCCGCGACCTGGCCGCACTGCTCCGTCAGCAGACCCGCCTGGCCGTCTTTGAGGAAACCACGCCGGCGCTGTTCCCGCCCGACAGTTGCCTCCGAACGGCGCTCTACTGCGGCTGGTACAGCCTCAAGAAGTACGTCAACGCATTTCAGTTCGTCGACGGCGCCGTCGGATTCCATATCGCCAGCTTTGAGGCGGCCAGCCTGCACGACCCGAACAGCACGCTGTGGTGTCCCGCCATGCTCATGCACGGCGTCACCGCCACGCTCGGGCCCGTGAACGAGCCCTACCTCTATGCCTTCCCCGAGCCGAAACTCTTCTTCCTCGAGCTGCTCAACGGCAGTTGCCTCGTCGAGGCTTTCTACCACACCGAGCCCTTCACCTCCTGGCAGATGCTCCTGATCGGCGACCCGCTCTACCGCCCGTTCAAGAAAGACCGCTGACCTTCCACCGATCGGGCGCGCCGCCCCCGCCGCAAATCACACTGATTTCACTTGAGTTCTTCGCAGCAAATCGCAGTGATCCGGGTGGCATCGTCAAGCGAAGCTTGGCGATGGTCGTCTTCGGACCAGGTCAAACCATCGCCAAGGCCTGCGGCCTTGACGATGCCACCCGGAAATACGAAATTCCCCCGAAGGAACCAGTATCAGGCCACGTCACGATCCCCTCTCATGGGCCGCGGTCTTCCTTCTCTTGCTTCTCCGCCAGCATGGCGTCGAAGAAGCCGGTCTTCTTGAGGTACTGGTACAGGTACGAGACGCCGACCAGGGCCAGGCCCGTCGCGAGGAAGCCCGCGATGCGGTAGATGGTTTCCAGCTCCCGCGTGTCCACAAAGAAGATCTTGCCCAGGAGCAGGAGGAAGATTCCCAGGGCGAGGTACCGCAGAGGCCGGACGCGACGCCAGAACCCGATCACCATCAGCGCCGTCGCATACACCGCCCAGAGCACCGAGATGTACATCTGCGCCAGGAATCGCCAGTCGGGGCCCGGTCGCAGGCGGTCGTAGTACACCCAGACCTCCTCCGTCAGCAGAATCCAGAGGACCAGGACCGCGCCGAAGGCGACGAGCACCGAGAATACGAGATCGTCCGCTTCCTGCCGCTCGGACCGCCGCAACAGCCACGCCGACGCGAACAGCGCGGCCACCAGCACCATAGCGCGGGCAAAGTCGCTGTTGACGAAGATGGTGAAAGCCCGCTCACGAAAGTGCGGAAACGCGACGGCCAGATACGTGCCGGCGATCAGGGCCAGCAACATCCCGGCAGTCCGGCACAGCGGGCCGCGTGGGCTCAGCGGACGGCCAACCAACAGCAGGAGAAATGCCGCAAAGACCAGCGCCATCTGCTCCCAGAAGAACCGGCCGCCCCTGTCCCCGGGCATGTTGAGCTGGCTGTGCCACCACAATTCCATGACGACGGCCGCCATGAGCAAGCCGAGGCCGGCGGCATAGAGCCCCTGAGCGGCCGGCCCGCGCAGCTCCGGGTCCAAGTGCCTGTCGAGCCGATACAGCACGTGGCAGACCAGCACGCCGGCGGCGACGAAGCACCACGTTCCGAACGCGGCGTTGAACACCGGCCGGAATGCCTTGCCGTGCATCGGCAGGTCCGTACACAGGTCCCCCACCGCCAGTGCCAGCACGATCGCGCCCATAAGCTGAACCGCCATGTTGCGGTAGCGCAGTCCAACGAACGCCAGGAGCAGTCCTTCGACCGTCCACAGCATTGCGACGGCATACGCCTGGAAGTAGATCGGTATGGCCAGCGTCACGAACACCAGCGCCGCCACCAGCAGTGCCCGCCACAGGTCCACGTCGTCCCGGCATCGCACGATAACGATCCCTGCCACGAGCAGGTGAGCCGCACCCAGCCCCACGCTGCACAACGCCATCGCGACGTGGGACCGGTCGTACAGCATGGTCCACAGGTAGTAAAACACCACGGCGGCATTGGCCAGGATCAGGATGATGTCCTGCACGTCCGACTTGACCCGCCGGACCAGCGTGTGCAGCAGCGGCAGCACGAGGTACACCAGGAAAAACACCGTCAGCCAGAACAACGCGACGCCGAGCTGATCCGGCCAGCCCCCGTGCCTCACGGCGGGACGATAGAAGCGCTCGAACCAGCCTGTGTACAACAGGTACGTGCCGACGAAGGCGAGGATATTGACCGCGCTCCACTGGCGCCGGTAGGCGCACATCATGGCGCCGGCGCTGAGAATAAGGACATAGCCGAACAGCAATGTCGGCAAGTTTTGGTCGGTGGACAGCACCCAGGGCGTCAAGTAGCCGCCGACCAGCGAGAGCATGGCGATGACGATCTCATCGAGCACGACGGCGTAGCTTATGGCGGCTGCGGTGATCGCAATGGCCAGGACGTAGGCCGGCGCCGAGCCGATCAGGCCGTACCATCGGTGTGCGGCGAATACGGTGGCATAGAGAATCGCAAAGCCCAATGCCGTGACACCTTTGGCCACGATCCCGTAGCCGCGTCGCCGCGTCGATTCGCCGATCGCCAGCGCGACAAAGCCCCCGATAGCGGCGATCAGCACACGCCATAGCGGGCCGATCCACCGCTGGTCGTACGCATATTTCAGGAAGAACCCCACGGCAAACATCACCGTGATGACGCCCGCGATGAGCACCCAGCGAGTCCCGATCCGCTGCTCGAGGTCGGCGGCCCGGGACCACGGCGCAGGCCTCGGCGACTCCGCAGCCTGCACAACAGGCGCCGCGACAGGGACCTCTCGCTCAACCTCAGCCGCCTTGACCGGCTCAGGTGCGATCCTCCTCGGTGGCTCGGGTCTGGCAGGCACATGCGGCTCGGGTTTGGCAGGTACATGCACGGGGGGAACCTCGACCGGTCGCCGGGCCGGATGCACCGCGAGATCATACACGTCTCGCTCCAGGTCCTTCAATTTCTTCAGCGTGACGAGGCTCACAATCAGCGCGACGGGCCCGCTGAGCAGGCATAAGAGCGCCAGCAGAATCATCAGGCCGATGGGTCCGTCCATACTACCGCTCCCGATCACGCAATCCATGCTGAAAGCCGACGACCGGACCTAGTCTACGCCATTGCCCCGCCGCATGTCAAACCCATCCCCAGGCTACCTGGGGATACCGACGACGGACATGTAGACGACGCTCTCCTCGACGCCGTCCACTCCGAGCAGCGTATTCACCTCGTCGTCGAGCAGGGCGCCGATCTGGCACGTGCCCAGGCCCAGGCTCACCGCCGCCAGCGCCAGGTTTTCGGCGATGTGTCCGGCGTCGAGGTAAACGTAGCGGTAGGCGCGCTGGGCGTACTTCCACTTGGTGCGGGCAAATACGGCGGTCCAGACGAAGACGGCCGCCGCCGTGGCGCACATGCCCTGTCCCAGGGCCGCCGCGGCGATTTCGCGGCGCATATCGCCGGGGCGAATCCGTTCCAGCTCGTGCTTTCCGACTCCGTAGTGATACGCGCCGGCCTCCAGGTCGCGCACGCTATTCGCGATAATGTATGTCTCAATAGGGTACAAGGCGCCGGCCGATGGGGCGGTGCGGAACTCGTAGCCCTGTTCCGTGCGCTGGATGCCCGCGGAGGCCCAGATCAGGTAGCCCAACTGGTCTAGTCCGATCGGCTCGGCGCGGAACCGGCGGACGCTCTTTCGCCGATTCAGCGTCTCGTCCAGGGTCATCGCACGCTGCGGCTCGAACGACGGCAGCACGACCTTGGCGCTGTCGGGATAGGTCTTATATGGCTCCGGCCGTGCGGTCCAGCGCGTGGCGCCCCCCTCGACCTTGTCCGGCCGGTACTTGGTCTCCTGCTGAAACCGGTCCCCAATGCCATTCATCGCAATTACTCCATAAAAAAGCCGCCTCGGCGACGCATGAGCCGCCTGGCGGCCTCCGTATCCGTTACATTTCAGTTGACGCACGTTCATCATCGCAGGAATCGCCCCCGATGCAAGTCAAAACACAGGGTCCTGTGAGGCGGGTGCACGACAAGATCGTGGCAGAGCAAGCATGAAGTCGTGGGTGGCAGCGTCAAGCGCGGCTTGGCGATGGCCTTGCTGCGGCGAGGAGAGATCGTTGACAACCTGCGTGTCGAAGGCGTCTCGCCTTCGGATCGCGGGCGGGACGCCCGCGACACAACCATCGCCAGGGCCTGCGGCCTTGACGCTGCCACCCCCGTCCAGATCGCCATCTTCTTGTCGTACACTCGTGAGGAGTGCACGACTACGTCTTGTGGCGATCAGTCAATGTAGGGTGGGTTCTTGACCCACGCGTCAAGGCTTCGATCAGAGACACGCGTGGGACAAGGACCCACCCTGCAATGGCATCGTGCATTGGGCGCTCTTGCGGATGCGGTGTCGAATCACACCGTGGTATAGACCTTTGCCTCCCAGGGGAAGATGGGCTCGCGGCCGATCCACTCCTGGGGGACGGGACGTTCCTGGGTGACCTCCCGCCACGTCTTGCCCTGCGGCGTGGCGGGCCAGTTGTGCACGCGGTACTCCGCGGCGCTGCTGCCGGGATCGGCGGTGCCGAAGTCGGAGAAGTTGGCGACGACGACCACGATGCTGTCCGAGCCGGGTTGGCCGCGACGCCATGCCAGAACGCGCTTGCCGTCGGCGATGTCCACGTGGATGAATTCCGTGTCATTGACCGCCAGGGCGTCACTCGTCGTCCGCAGCTTGATCAGCCGCGCGACGTAGTGCTTGACCCGCCGGCGCCACTCATCGCTCTCGCGTGAGAAGTTCACGGGATCGACCTGTTTGCCGCCATCCTGGGAGACGTTCCCGCCCTCGCCGAAGAAGTCGTGCTGATCGGCGAATTCCTCGCCGGCGAGGATCATCGGGATGCCGACGGCCGTCAACAGGCAGGCGAAGGCCAGCTTGATGCGTCTTTCCGCGTCACCGACGCCGCTGCTGCGAAGGAAGTTGAACAGCCGCTCGTTGCGATAACCCTCGACATCGTGAGAGGTCAGGTAGATGATCGCCTGGGCCCCGTCGGTGTAGCCGAAGTGGCGGCAGTCGATGGCCTTGCGCACCGTCCATTCGAAGTTCGTCTTGTCGTCGATGTTCTGGCCCAGCAGTGCGGCCCGGATGTGCCGCTTGAACTGCTCGTGCCAGAGTCCCTCCAGCCGCTTCTGCGTGAGCAGTGCCAGCGGCTCCTCGAGCTCTTCGCCGACGACGAGGAAGCGCCGATCGGCCTCTTCGGTCGTCGCCTGGCCGGCAAAGCGGTCCTGCCACGCCTTTCGGGCCAGGTCCTTGTACTCCTGGATGAAGTCCCAGTTCGAGACGTTCTCGACGCTGTCCATGCGGATGCCGTCGATGTGGAAGTCGTTCATCCACCGCAGCATGCCGGCCTTCATCAACTGTCGGGCGGGATAGAGGGTCGCTTGCTGGCCGGAGATCGGGTCGTAGCCGTTCGTTGCGCCGGCGTAGCGGAACAGCGTGCTGCCGAAGCCGTTGCGGAGGTTGTTCTGACCCTTGCCGCGGGAGTTGTACGCATCGGGATCGGACGAGTCTGCCTTGGGATTGAGAATGAAGAAATCGTTGGTGGCCCCGGCCAGGTAGGCGTTGACTTTGGCAAAGGCCATGACAACGTCGGTGAAGAACCGCAGGCCGTGCGAGTGACAGGCGTTGATCAGCGTCCGCAGCGTGCAGTTGCACCTCGGCCAGGAGTACGTCACGGGGAAGCCGAGCTCGAAGTCGGGGGCGAAGAAGTTCGTCGTGCCGTAGCCCCACTGCCGCACGTAGAAACTGTCCGCGGGCGGACACAGCTCGATGGCGTTGACGCCCAGCTCGGTCAGGTAGGAGCGGCCCTTGGCCGTGACCTCCAGATCCGAGAAGTTCTCCCCTTCCTCGTCGGGGTCCACCAGGGCCGTCACGTCGCGGAACGTGCCCAGGCCTCGCTCCCGCTCGCCCCCCGAGCCGGTGCGCGTCCAGGCGGTGGGAAGCTCGTAGATCACCAGCCGGTTGTTCGGCGGCATCTTCGTCAGCGGCAGCTCGTTTTGCCAGCCGTCGCCCTCGCCGCCGATATCGCAGCCGAGCAGCTTGCCCTGCCTGAACATGACGACGGCGGCCGGGTACTGGTCGTCGTCGCTGTAGCCCGGGCTTTCCGGGTGTGCGGCGACCAGCCGCCAGTCCACGGCGTACGCCATCGGGTCGGTGATCCGGATTCGCTTGCCCGGACGCTCCGGGTGGGCGTCGGTGACCTCGAACCAGTAGTGGTAGACTCCGCCGTCCGTCAGGTTGCACTGGGCGGCGGGGACCGTCCAGAGGTCGGGCGAGCCCGGGACCGGCTTCAACTCCACCTGCTGCTCGCCGGCGAGCGACACCGGGGCGCCGGGCTGAAGCTTACCGATGATCAGCCGCGGCGCCGGATTCGGTTGTGCCCGCCACAGGACAAAGTATGTCTGCTTCATCGACAAAATGGCCGCATCCATGGCTTTCTCTCCTTCTCTGAACTGTGTGTTCGATCTCGGACGTTCTCGCGGAGTATGCCGCATCCTGGTTGCTGCGGCAACGATTATACCGCCCCCCGTCGCCACGCCAGTCATCAAATATGCTGACCCACCGAGGAATGTGTGACTGCATTTCGTGGGGGCGTTGCAGCCGGGCGAGCCAGAGATTTCGCATTCGGTGCCTGTTCCGTCCAAGGTAAGGCAGTCGTGCGGGGACGCACGACCTACAGGAAGCGTGGGCGACCCTTCACGTAGGGCGACCGTCCCCGCTCGCCCCATCGTGGTCCGTCCTGCCACGGCGGGACGGCACCTCCGCAATCGTCAATGCACACGATGAGCGAGCGGGGACGGGGACGCCAATCAGAAGGCATCCCGGGTAGGGAAACCACGGCCGGCCTATGGAAAGCCTCGCGGAGCGTCACCGCACTGCGACCAGACTATCGAGGAGAGTCTCCGGTCAGTCCAACCTTACAGGAGGTGCCAAGATCTGGGCCTGCTGGAAGAGGACGAACGACATGTCCGCGCCGGCGCCCGTCCGATCGGTGAGCGGCTGCCAGGTCGGGGCATCCTTGCCGAGGTCGGCGACCATGGCGGCGGCGGCGCCGAATGTGCGCTCGTGGTTGGTCCAGCCCCAGGGGTAACTGGCCGGCTTGGAATCCTCGTACACTGCGACCACGCTGAACCAGTATACGCCGTCGCCCTGCTTGGGCGTGAACTGTTTCTCAGCGGGCAGTTGCACCGAGTACCGGAACACGGGCTCGCGTCCCGCGTCGGCCGGCGGATTCTCCGGAAGTCCGTCGGACCCGACGAGCACCTCGTCGTAGCTGTAGGCTCTGTACTCCCAGAGCTTCTTGCCCGGATGGCCGAACTGCTTCGGGTCGTTCGCATCGAGCGGGGGCACGTCGGACCAGATGGAGAGCACGAAGTAGTCGGGCCTGACCGGCTCGGGCAGGTCAGTACATTGGCAGGCGCGTTCGGTGTACCCGAGGTAGGAGCCCCACCATGCGGCGGCGACGACCGGCGTGATCTGCCCGCCCTTCCAGTCATCGGCCACCTGCCGGTCGACTGACTCAGAGGTGGGCTGGCCGGAGGTAGTGATCGTGAATGCCATGGCCGTGTGCTGACTGGCGCGCGGGTGCATGGACGGATAGCTGAGCTTCTGCCAGGCGCCGGAGTACGGCTCGCGGGCCTGGGCCCACACGGCGTCGTCGCCCGACGGGCTCGCGGATGTCTTCCACCCGAACCGAGCCATGCTCACCGGCGCCTGGGCGATCTGGGCCTGGACACTGAGCCAATACACCGCGGGTTTGTCGGAGGTGCCGGCCTGAACGAAGGCGACGCCCGGATCGACCGTGAAGGTGTACTTGAAGGCCCGGTCGTGGCTGTTCATGGTGTACTTGCCGTTGCACGGGCTGGAAAAGCCCTGCGACTCGGACGTGCTCTCCTGCACGGTGAACTGGCCCTTCTTGAAGGTCTTGGACCACAGAATCTTGCCCGGCTTGCTGTAGTCGGCGGAGGTGCGAGCCGGAACGTCCTCGCGGATGCTCAGGACGAAAGCGAGATTGGCCGAATCGTTTCCGGGCGTCACGTCCAGGTAGTAGGAGCCCCAGATATCGATCTGGGTCACGGGGCCGGTCGACTTGCACACAAAGTCATCCGCCACGATCTGCGGGGACCAGGTGGCTGGGGTGTCGGCGGTGGCGTCGACATCGAGGCCGCTGCGGCTCATGTCCGCCGGCTGGCGGCACTTTGTCACGACGCCAGAAGTGCGGGCGGCCTCGGCCGTGGAGGGCTCGTCCTCATAGAAAGGCCAGTCCCGCAGTTGCGTGAATGGCTGCTCCCACTTGATCCAGATCGAGTCCGTGTCCAGGGCGAAGGCCATGTCATATTTCGCCGTCTGCCCGCACGCGTCGGGCCCCTCCACCGGCTCGATGTGGATGGCGCTGATGGCCTGACCCGACGGCAGGACATCCAGCTCGCTGGCGTATCGCACGGCGCCACCCATCCAGCGCTGAGGCTGAGTCTTCCAGCCCCACACGTGCTCGGGCCTCTTCACCTTGTATAAGGCCGTGACGCTGAGCCAGAACACGTCACCCTCGTACGTGTCGGGCCAGAAGTACTCCACGGCATTCAGGGCCAGCGAGTACCGGAAGCAACTGTCTTCGGGCTGCCCGGGGAAGCGGTCGGACCCCGCCCATTCGATGCTGACGCGGTCGGGCGGGACCTCGAATTGCCGAAGCTGGAGCCCGGGGCGATTGAAGGGGACGTAGGCATCCGCAGGCATGTTCGCCCAGAAGGTGAACCGCCAGGCGTCCGGCGCGTCGGCCGGGGGTGTTTCCTGCTGCCACCCCTGGTACGACCCCCACCAATGAACGCTGGTGACGGGCATCGGGCCCGTGCATCGGAAGTCGTCCGCCTCGTACTGCGCCAGGCTGGAGGTCGCCTTGGGTATCTGCTCCGCGTAGGACGGGTTGTCCCAGGCGCAGAACAATGGCGTCCTCGACAGCGCGTCCTGCTCGATCGGCGGCTGCTCCCACGTGAAGTGGCTGTAGGCGGCGGAGAGCTCGGCCGGGTCGTCGACGCGGACGACATAATCGCCGCCTTGGCCTCGTGCGGCGGCGCCAAGCAACAACAGGCTCACCAGCCCTGTGATCGATATGGCCCTGGCAGAATGACATAACCGTTTCATGATGCGATCCTCCAAAAACCAGACACCTTGTAGTCGTTCCGGCAAGGCCGCCGAAGGTCATCTGAAGTGCGGCTCCATCCATATGGCAGCGCATGCCGTGCGATGATCCTGAAGGATACCATGTTCGCCGGGATTCGCAAGCATTTTTTGCCGGCCGTTGCCATCGCCGCCAGATGCCGAACCCGGCACAGGGGGATTGCATATAAAGAAAGGATGTGGTATAAGCCTGCTTGTGATTTCCCCTGAATATTGGACAAGATGATTGGATGGGCACTATGGAAGTAATGGAATTGAAGACGGCGATTGGAGCACTGGAGGCCCGGATCGAAGAGATCCGGGACTGGCTTTGACTTGGCAGGCAAGCGCTCGCAGCTTGAGGAGCTGGAGGGACGGATGTCGAAGCCGGGCTTCTGGGATAACCAGGAAACCGCCCAGGGCGTCGTGAGCCAGTTGAGCGCGCTGAAGTCCGTGGTCGAGCCGGTGGAAGAATTGCAGCACGAGGTCAAGGACCTTGTGGAGCTGTACGAGCTGGCGGCCGATGAGGGCGATACGGAGGAGCTGGCGCAAATTGAGGAGGACCTCAAATCGCTGGATAAACGCTGCTCGCAGATCGAGCTGCAGGGCCTGCTGTCGCGACCGAACGATATGAAGAATTGCTTCTTCGGCATCCACGCCGGGGCCGGCGGCACGGAAAGCTGCGACTGGGCGAGTATGCTCCTGCGCATGTACACGCGATATTTCGATGCCAATAAGTACAAATACGAGGAACTGGCGATCACGCCGGGCGAAGAGGCGGGGATCCGCTCGATCACGCTGCGGGTGGTGGGGCCGTTTGCATTCGGCAGATTGTCCTGCGAGAGCGGCGTTCACCGGCTCGTGCGCATCAGCCCGTTCGATTCCAACGCACGCCGGCACACGAGTTTTGCCGCCGTCGATGTGCTGCCGGAGTTGCCCGAGGCCGATTTGGAGCTGAAGGAGAACGATCTCGATATCGAATATTTCCGCCGTTCCTCCGGGGCCGGCGGGCAGAACGTCAACAAGGTTTCCACGGCGGTCCGCATCCGACACATCCCCACGGGCATCGTCGTCGAATGTGTGAACGAGCGCAGCCAGTTGCAGAACAAGAAAATGGCCCTGTCCATCCTGCAGGCGAAGATCGAGCGGCTGGAGCAGGAGAAGCGCGACAAGGAGATCAACAGGCTCTACGGAGACAAGGGCGAGATTGCCTGGGGCAACCAGATCCGCAGCTATGTGCTCCAGCCGTACCAATTGGTCAAGGACCACCGCACTGGCCACGAAACCGGCAACGTCGATGCTATCCTCGACGGCGAGCTGGACGAGTTCATCGACTGCTGCCTCCAGCAGCGCGCCAAACGCAAGACCAAAGAAGATTGATGATTGATTGAGGATCATTGATGATTGAAGATGAAGTCCGAAGCTCTTCTCTAATCATCAATCATCCATCATCCTTCATCAATGGATTCCAAAAATGAAGCAAATCATCGATGTGAACGTGAAGACCCGCAGGGCGGGATTGGCCGCATGCAAGACGGACATGCTGGTCGTCGGTCGGTTCTGCGACGTGGACGAGCCGGATGAAACCATCCGCGAGCTTGACGAGAGGCTCGGCCGGGCCATCCGCCGGCTGACAAAACTGGGCGATTTCACCGGCAAGGCCAAAACCCACGCCGTGCTCTACACCGGCGGAAAAATCGCCGCCGAGCGCCTCATGCTCGTCGGGCTCGGCGAGCGCAAAAACGCTATGCTCGACACGCTTCGCAGGGCCACGGCCATCGCCGCCAATCGGGCCGTCGATCTGAAAGTCGGCCGGCTTTCTCTCGCTCTGCACCGCGCGTTCGGCGACACTCTCGACGCAGCGGCGATGGGCAGAGCGATGGCCGAGGGCATCTATTACGGCAGCTACCGCTACGACGAGTTCGTCACCGAGGGCGAGAACGGCCGGCTCGCCTCGCTCGATGCCCAGATCGTCGATCCCGACGCCTCGCAGATCAGGAGTCTGCAAGCGGGCATGGCGATCGGCGCCGTGATCGGCCACGTGCAGAGCTATGCGCGGACGATGTCGAACCGTCCGGCCAACGTGATCAATCCGCCGGCCCTGGCCAGGGCGGCCTGCGACCTGACCCGCGGGTACAAGACTCTGCGATGCACGATCTACGACGACCGGCAACTTGCGGCTAACCGCATGGGCGGCATCCTCGCCGCCGGCGCCGGCAGCCAGAATAAGCCGAGATTCATCGTCCTGAGATATACCCCCGCCAGGAAACCGGTGGCCCGAACGCCGACGGTGGCCCTCGTGGGCAAAGCCATCACGTTCGATTCCGGCGGCATCAGCATCAAGCCCGCCCAGGACATGGACCAGATGAAAATGGACAAGACCGGCGGAATCGCCGTGCTGGCCGCATTAAAGGCGGCGGCCGACCTGAATCTGCCCGTGAGCCTGTGGGGCCTGATCCCTGCGGCGGAAAATCTGCCAAGCGGGTCGAGCTACCGCCCCGGTGACATCGTCACGACCCACAGCGGCAAGACCGTCGAGGTTCTCAACACGGATGCAGAGGGCCGCATGATCCTCTGCGACGCGCTGGCGTACGCCGTGCGGCGCAAGTGCGACGTGGTGATCGACATCGCCACGCTGACGGGCGCGTGCATGGTCGCCCTCGGCCCGTACAAGGCCGGACTGATGAGCAACGACGACGACCTGGTCCGCGAGATTGAGAGGGCCGCCGACGACAGCGGCGAGAGCGTCTGGCGCCTGCCCTGCGGCGACGAGTACGCCGACGAAATGAAGAGCAAGATCGCCGACCTGAAGAACGTGGGCAGCCGCTGGGGCGGGGCGTGCACGGCCGCCGCCTTCCTGCGCCAGTTCGTCGGCGAGACCCGATGGGCCCACCTGGACATCGCGGGCATGGACGTGTACTCGACGCCGGTCCCGCATGCAGCGCTCGGCTCCACCGGCTTCGGCGTCCGCCTGCTGATTACCTATCTGATGAACCTGAGCGACCGGAAGACGGGGAAAGCCTGATCGGCCCCGCCGACCCTGAGAGGCATCGAATCATGGCAAGAACACGCAAGAAGAAGATCGACGCCGAGCGAATCCGCGAGGCCGTCCGCGAGATTCTCCTGGCCGTCGGAGAAGACCCCGAGCGCGAAGGATTGAAGAAGACCCCGGACCGGGTGGCGCGGATGTACGCCGAGCTGCTCGGCGGCACGTTCGAGAACCCGGCCATCCACATCCGAAGCGTCTTCACGGAAAAATACGACGAGATCGTCCTGCTGCGCGATATCCCGTTTTTCTCGATCTGCGAACACCATTTACTGCCCTTCATCGGCAAGGCGCACGTGGCCTACCTGCCGACGGGCAAAGTCCTTGGCGTCAGCAAGCTGGCGAGGATCGTGGACACATTCGCCCACCGGCTCCAGGCACAGGAGCGGCTGACCGGGCAGATCGCGGACTTTCTCATGCAGAGCCTCAGGCCGATGGGCGTCGCCGTCGTGATGCAGGCCTCGCACGGTTGCATGACCATCCGGGGGATTCGCAAGCCCGGCTCGATGATGGTCACGTCGGCTCTGCGCGGCTCGTTCAAGAAGGACGCCCGCAGTCGCAGCGAAGTGCTCAGCCTGATGCACAACGACAGGATGTGAGATTATCACACGTAGCTGCGATCTGGCAAAATGTCGGACTCTCTGTGGGCGCAGATTCAATCACCTGTTCGAGGACTTGCGAGCTTCATCGTGGGCGATACGACCGTTGCTCGACGCATTGGGGCAAGTGCCGGATGTTGATCCAAGACTCTTCGCGTGCGTCCTCGTCAATCTCTACGACACCGCCATACAGTTTGTCTTCTCCATTCCTCTTCGGTCCGGATACCCAGTATCGCTCTCCGGTTTCAGCATCCACACAGTTGTACTTGTATCCCTTGACCTTGTGTAGCAGCTTCCCACCGTATCGGTAAGCACGCCGAGAGCGAGTCAACTCCACCCAGCCAATTCTGCCTGGTCCATCTAATCCATCACCCTTGTACTCGATATACATGACCCTTCTCATGATCCACCTACCTTCGAACAGAGATCCGACGTTCCGCGGTCATTGATTGTGGATGGCTGATGATTGTCTGTCAACCATAGAAGGGTAGAGTGTGCGACTAATTTTCGTGGGTCTGAATGGCTTCGCAAGGCGAGCGGGGACGCTCGCCCTACGCGGAGGGCCGTCCGCGCTCTTGGTAGGTCGTGCGTCCCCGCACGACTTCCTTCCCTTGGGGGAAGAGGCATTGAAAAGCAAGGTTTCCCATTCGGCCAGGAAACTTCCCCCACGAAATGTAGTCGCACACAAGGGTAGAGGCAACATGACCCATCATTCGCTTTTTTCATTCCTTTCGGCTATAGTTGATCACACTAACTCCGGTGGACCCCCGTCGATCGAAGGCTGTGATGGGTGAGTCCGCATCCGGAAGGACAATTGTGCAATCGTATGAAGAGAATAAGGGTGCTGGGATGGTTCGCTTAGGCAGGCTGGTGCGGTTCTCGGTCACGCCGTTTCTCGACCAGGACGAGCCGGGGTCCAACTCCTATGCCTCCAAGCCGTCAGGCGAGGGCCTGGCGCTCTTCCTGGAGCTGGCCATCGAGCTGGTCGGGCCCGCGGCGCCGCAGACCGGGCTGCTCGTGAACGTCAGCAACATCGACAAGGTCGCCCGGCGACTGGCCGTACCCATCTTCGCCGAGCACATCCATCAGCATTTTCGCCGCGCCGAGCACGTCGGCCTTGCCGCCCTCGCACGCATCCTCCAGCTCGTGCACGAGCGGCTCGCCGGCCAGTTCCCCGGCGCGCAGGTGGACCGGCTCTGCCTCAAGCTCAACCCCTTCAGGACACTCACGATGGACGCGAAAGAACCCGGCATGATCTACCTCAGCGAGAAATTCGAGTTCGCCGCCACGCACAGACTCTGGAACGACGGCTTCTCCGAGCGGCAGAACCGCGACATCTTCGGCAAGTGCGCGAACGCCAGCGGCCACGGACACAACTACTTGGTCGAAGTCGCCATCGCGATCCCCACGCCTCGCCTGAGCCCGCCCGCTCGCGCGACTCCTGAGCAGTCGAAGTCGGAGCCGCCCGCCGTCGGCATCGGCCGCCTCCAGTCCGTTGTCGATTCCGAGCTGATTCAACGGCTGGACCACAGGAATCTGAACGTCGATGTCCCCGCCTTTCGCGAGACGATACCGACGGTGGAGAACATCGCCCTCTTCGCCTGGGGATGTTTGACCGGTAAGTTCGATCCCGCCCGACTCCACAGCGTCACCATCTGGGAATCCGACCGTACCTACTGCACCTACTACGGCTCAGCCGAGTGAGGAACAACTTCTTCATCGTAGCATGGGCATCTTGCCCGTGCGTCCCGCGGGCGTCTCGCCTGTGGTGAAGTGGCGACGGACAGGGCCAAGATGGCCCTGTGACTCATGGGCAAGATGCCTCACTGTTCTACACATCTTCTGAGTTGTTGGCGTAAGTATATGGCGTTCTTGTGGCTTAAACGCAGTTCCCCGACAATTTGGAGCAACCTCCCGGTCGGAATAGATGGGATGTAACGCGGTAATGGAATGCTCATCAGTCGAAACATGCGATTCTTCATCAATATCGCGGTTTCACCGTCCCGAGATGTGTAGAACAGTGAGGCAAGATGCCCGTGCTACGTGTCATTCTGCGAGAGACTGTCAAAACCCGGGTGCCATGCTTACGCTCGCGTAAGCATGTCCTTGGCAGTGAGGTTCTGCATGGCTACGCGAGCGTAGCCATGGCACCGACCACTGCCCGCCCACCAGATGGGGATGGTCGGCGTACTATTGAATCTTGAATGGATAAATGAAATGGCTCACAACTCGCGTCGCAAGAGCGCGTTCGGCCGCTCGCGGCCATTTCATTTGACTATTCAACGCACGATAATTGTCGCCCTGCGAGAGGCTGCCACCACAACTGGCTCAGTGACGCGCTTTGCGCCGGATGGAGCCGCGATCCGGCTTCGACTGCCGGCGCACGCCGTGACAGGCCTCCTCTGGCGACGGCTTCTTCGACCGTCTTGAATCCCGCGCGACGTGCTTGCGCGCTTTGCACGCCGGCGCCTTCACTCTCGCTTTGGCGCCCTTACGTCTTGCCTTGATCTTCTTGCCATTCTGCCTGCGCATTTGCCGCAGCCAGTTGGCGTGCACCCTGCGCCGTCGTTGGGGCGGCCACTCCTCTGGCAGATTCACCCAGGCATACACCCCGCCGCACTGGACCGCCCTGTAATCATACGCCCGCGCCGCCTCGATCTCCTCCTTGAATGTCCCGAGGTGAGACGTTTCCCCCTTTGCGGTGAGCATGGCACGCCACGTGTCGCCACGCCTGGAGGGATAGACGCCCTTGAACCTTGATGCGCTGCCAATGGGTTTGCCTTTGTTCTGCGTGTTCTCATCCGCTGTGCAGATGCGTAGGTTGATCCTGCAATTGTTCAGGCGATTCCGGTCCATGTGATCGACGACCATGCCCTCCGGCGGCTGCATGATCTGGCGATGCATGAAGATGTACTTCCGACCTTTCTTCCGCGCAGCATATCCATTGCGGACTCCCCACTTGTACTTGCTCAGCGCCTCGAAGTCGGGGGCATCGACATAGGCGTACAGGCCGCCGGCGAGGGGGATTCGCTTGACCGTCCCGTCGGCCAGGTCCGGGTCCTTCGGCTTGGCGCGGTAGTTGCGGCAGACCTCCCCGGGCGGAATCTCCCTCATCAGTCCCGGCGTCTCCGGGTGATTGGCGCACACCGGCCGGTACGGCATCCCCAGCCCCATCCCCCAAACCCACTTGCCCTTCTCCCAAAACGCATACACGCACGAATGACAGCTCGCCTTCGCCATCCTCTTCTCCCTTCCCAAAACCCATCTTCCCCATTCCTTATTCTCCACCACCCTACCCCCTGCCGGACAATCCTCCTCCTCACCCCCGCCATCTAACACCAGTGCCACGTTCGCCATAGTCTAAACAACTATGGTCATTAGGTCAAGAAGAAACCTGGGAAAATCCCGCGCCGTAAGTCCTTGTCTCGAAGGGACTAAGGGAAGAGACAGTGGATAGATGGATGATAGATACTCGCGAAATGTCATCCTCCCCGAAGGGAGGCGTCAAGTCTCTCTTCATCATCCACCAAGAGCCCCAATGTCGACTCTCCGGAAAGATGATGCAGCTCAAACATGGCGGCGAAAGAACATCGCCACCTTTCCATAGTGATGACCTTCGAGTCCCTCCAACTGGTGCTCAATGTCAAAAGACGATCCGAGCTTGCTGCTCCACTTCCCATTGGGAAGTTGTTTCGCCGCATGTGTAGGTGTGCTCTGCCTGATGTACAGAGCGATCTTCTGGTAGCCCACCTCATATTCGCGGTTATCGCAGATCTCGAATCCGATCGCTGCAAAGGCAGCAACGTAAGCCTCTGTTGTTTCCTTGCGTGGGCAATTTGGCGGCCAATAGTACATGTCTATGGGCGACCACCACGTATTGTCCGAGCCTATGGCCCAAGCAATGCAGTTGTAGCTGCTCGCTTCAGGACTGGACACAGAGAATGCAGAGTTTCTAAGACGAGGGAACTCCTGTAAGAGTCTCGCGTCAACAGTATCCATGCCTGCGTCCCCATTCGAGCCAGGCCTGGGTCATAGCCTCAATATTGCCACGGATCTCTTCCGTAATCGGGTTGTCGCCCGTCAGGAAGTAAAGTGCGTGAAACCAGAGGCCTCGCTTTTGTTTCATCCGATCAAGAATGAACGGCACTACTGCTGGACCCATGGCAATGATCTCCAGATGAGCAGGATGCCTTACAGCCTCGCCTGCAGAAGAAAGGAGTTTTGTCTCCTCTTGCCACGTATCGGCAAGATGGTCAAATCTCTTCTTCAGTCGCTTCTTAGCAGCATCCTCCGCCTGCTCCGTGGCCCATGACGTTGCGGCCTCACCGGTTCCATCCGGGTCATGACCGTAGATGTGCCCGGTAGACGCTGACGGGCCGATGCTGCCGACATCGTGCAAGTATGATTCGTCAGGTTCAAAAACCGAAGTCCTCTGTTTGGTATTCGAACGCGCGTATAGGAGTCTATTCATTCTTAATACCTTTCTTGGCAATCTGCTCGGCCAATTCGATGTTATCTCCGAGCCAGGCATAAATGGCTCTTGCTACATCTATGCTCATCAGCGCCTCCACCTCCACCTCTCGAATAAACGCGTCGCGTTGCTTCACGTTTGATTTACCCGTCAGCTTGCCATCTTTGATGTCATATTCCTCGCGTTGCGGTATGGGCCGTCGTTCGTTGAACAAAGCTATCTGGATGACGTCCCCCCTCGGGGTAATACCTCCATGGGCGCCATCGACTCGGATGACCCTGAAACAACTGCTCTTTATATAATCGAAGGCTATGTGGCCCTCGCGCGGAACCTCCAAAGGTTCTATCTTCTGAGCGGGCGTATCGACGTTCTCTTTGCGCATCCCCAAATCATCTGCCATACGATCCCTGCCTTCTCATATGCATTGTTCTTGCCATGCGCTACCATAACCATATGTCATCTTACCGATCACTGGCTCCAGGAGCAATCAGGGCGAACGGAATTTCGAGGAATCCCCAGGTTGCAGGGCCCGTGGGGGAGAGGCCCTTGCCATCTGTCGCCGAATCCGGAGACGGACTGTTTGTGGCGAGAGGCTCGGCCGCGCGTAGGCAATGAGGCCGTACCGCAGACCCAGGGTTCGGGGCAACTTCTCGCCGAAGGCCAGCAGTTCTTGTCGTTCGACGTTAGACAGGGTGCGTCGGCGGGGGCGGGGGTCGGCGGAAGAAATGTATCAGGGCAGGGCTGGCGCGGGGGGTTTGCGCTGGCCCTGCCCCGAGATGGGACGGACTGGGTGTCCGCCTTTGTGTCAAATCTTCAGCCTGCGAATCAGGTTTGTGCGGGGGGTCGCGGGACTTGCGGCCGGACGCACAGGTCACGGTCCGCTACAGGCTGTTGCAGTCGAGGGCGTTGCACTCCAGCCAGTGAGCGTTGAGGATCTCCAGGTCCAGATCGTTGACCCTGCAGTCGCCGTTGATATCGCCGGGGATCGGCACGTACGTGGGCAGCGACTGGGCCGCTTCGCAGCTATCGTTGAACACGTTGATCGTCACGGTATCGGAGCCGGTGTACTCGCCGTCGAAGGCCTCGAGCTTCAGGACATATGCTCCCAGGCCGTTCAAGGTCACGGCGGTGTCCTCCGCGGTCGCATCGGCGAACACCACTTTCGTGTCGTTGGGCTCGCTCACGACCGTCCACTTCATCGTGCACGGCTTGAGGAAACCGTCGTCCGTCACCGTGGCATCCAGGGCGACGGTGGCGGCTCCGCCGGTCAGCCACGAGGCCACATCCGCTCCGGCCTCGACGACGGGGACCAGGTTGTCGGCCCTGAACGAGAAGATCGGGCCGAGCACGGGGTCATCTTTGCTGCCGACGTAGGTGTCCACCGCCCAGTAGTAGCGGACCTTCGCCTGTGTCTGCACGACCACAGAAGTGACGCTCTTGTGATTGACGATCTTCGGCGTCAGCGCGGAGCCGCCGATGGGGAAGTCCGGATCGGTGCCGAAGTAGACGTCCACAAAGACCGTCTGGCCCGGCTGGCAGGGGTCGGGCAGGACCCACTTGAGTTCCACCTGGCCGGCCGAGACGGCGCCGCCGTCCTCAGGAACCGGCTGGAGATGATGAATGCCCTTGACGACGATCCGGCCGGGGACACTGTCGGTATCCACCACGACCCGCCCGGCCCCGTCATAGGCCTTCATGACGCCGTCGGTGATCGCCTGGTTGACGGTGGCCAGATTCTCGGCGTTGTTCGTGAGAGTCAGGGTGCCGCCGCTAAAGTCGATCTGGGACTTGCCCTTGGTCACGTGCAGGGTGGCGGCGTTGGCCCAGAGGTTCATCGTGCCGCCTTTGAGGTACAGGTGGCCGGTCCCCGTCGCCTCCTCGCCAATGCCGAGGTTCTGGTTGTAGACGTTCACGACGCCGTCGTTGTCGACCACCATGTAGCCCTCGCCCTGGAAGCCGACGAAGATGCGTGCCTGGCAATTCAGCACGCCACCGACGACCTCCAAGTGACCCGCCTGGTCGCCCGTATTCGCCTGGGCGTAGCTGATGATCGACCAGTCCGCCACGGTCAGGCTGCCCGCGATGATTCTCAGCGTGCCGCCGCCGTTATCGCCGACAGCGATCTGCTTTGCCGTGGCCCCGGCGAAATCGACGATGCACTCGGCGACCGTGGGGGTGACGAACTGGGCCTTCTGGGTGGCGTCGGGCACGCCGTTGCTCCAGTTGGCTGCGTTGCTCCACAGCTTATCGACAGTCCCATTCCACCGCGTGTCGGCGCCAAGCGTGCCGGCCACGCATAAGAGGATGCTCAAACACACCACGATTCGACTGTTTCCGATTCTCATGATACGTCCTCCGACAAATAGGTGGATACACACCCACGGCGGGTGCCTTTGTCAATCGATGCCTCCACGGAAGCGGCCAAGACCGATCACCCTGCGACCGACAAGCGGGGCCAACCGCTTCTCGGCCTCTATCTACAGAATCATACTACAGGAGAGGCGGCGACTTGTCAACAAAGCACAGGCAAATCCTGCATGCCTTCTGGATTCGCAGGAAGCCGGGGGATATCGCGCTCTTCGCTCGCAGGGAAACGGGAGGAGGACGTCACAGGGCCTGTTGCGGCAAAACGCTCGCCCATCCTCACACGACGGGCCCGTAGCGGGGGCCGAGAGTCGGGACCAATCCTTCGCCGAAGGCCGGAAATCCTCTGCACTCGCTGTCGGTCAGGGGCTCGTAGCGCCGCGCGAACTCGACATTCTTATGGGCGCGGGGAAACACCAAGCTGAAACAATGGAATGGTGGGCAGCATGCACGTAATCACCCATCATTCCACTATTCCATCGTTCCAACGCTCCCGGCGTCACTGCAAGCCAGGCTTTCGGCCTAGATGCTGTCGCCCGGCGATCTTGTTTCTTCCGCCTAAATCTTGGCCAGGTCGAAGCCGGGGCGGTAGGGCTCCTCGATGAAACGCTGGGCCTCCGGGGCGTTGGTCGCCTTCATGTTCGGGCCGTCCCAGGCGATCTTCTTTTGTGCGCGGATCGCGACGTTGCCGAGCAGGACGAGTTCCGTCAGGCGGGCGCCGTAGCTGAAGTCGCTGCAGGCCTTCGGGCCGCCCTTGCAGGCGTTGAGCCAGTCGCGATGGTGGCCGGGACTTCGCGGCAGCTTTTGCGGCGGCTTGCCGTAGGCACGCATCTTCGACTCGGGGATGAGCCGGGGCGACTGGCTCCAGCCGCCGCCCATGATCGTGCCTTTGCTGCCGATGATCAGGATGCCGTTGCCGCCCTCGCCGAGCCGGCGGCCTTCTTCAAGCTCCGGCGGCCGCGGCGGCAGCAGCGAGCCGTCATACCAATGGACCAGGACCGGCCCCATGCCCTCGCGCGGGCCGAACTCCCAGATGACGTGGTTGTTGCCGCCGATGACCTCGGAGTCCACGAAGTCGGTTTTGACGGCCTCGACACTGATCGGGTGACCGAGCTTCAGCGCGGCGAAGGCGGGATCCAGGTTGTGAACCGCCATGTCGCCGACGCAGCCGGTGCCGAACTCCCACCAGCCGCGCCAGTTGTAAGGGGCGTACGCCGGATGGTACGGCCGGTCCGCCTTGGGGCCGAGCCACAACTGCCAGTCGAAGCCTTTGGGCACTTCCGGCGTGTCCTTCGGCCGGCCGCGAGCGCCGGTCCAGCCACCGGCCTCGCTCCAGGCATGCACCTCGCGGACCTCGCCGATGGCGCCGGCCCACACTAATTCGCACGTTATGCGGTTGCCCACGTCGCTTCTGCCCTGGTTGCCTAACTGGGTCGCGACGCCGGCTTCTGCCGCCGCCTTCGCCACCGCCCGCGCCTCGTTGATGTTGTGCGTCAGCGGCTTCTCACAATATACGTGTTTGCCCTTGTGGATCGCCGCCAGCGTCACGAACGCGTGCCAATGATCGGGCGTCGCGCATAGAATCGCGTCGATATTCTTCTCCTTGTCCAACAGTTGCCGGAAATCGATGTAGTCGTTGCATTTGAACTGCGGATTCTTCTGCGAGTAATGCTTCTCGACCTCCGCCTTGACGGGCAGCCGGCCCGCGACGCCCTTGTAGTAGTAGGGGCTGTAATCCGCCTCATCCCGCGGGTCGGCGACCGCGACGATCTGCGCATCGTCCTGCCCGAACAGGCCGCGGACGTTCGTCCGGCCCTGCCCCCCGCAGCCGATGACCGCGATGTATACCTTCTCGCTGGGCGCGACGAACTTCGGCCCGCCGAGCACGTGCCTCGGGACAATCGTAAACGCCGCCGCCGCCCCCGCCGCCGTGATGAACTGCCTTCGCGTGATTCTGGAACTGTCTCTGCTCATGTCCGCCCTCTCATCTGAAAAAGTTGCCTCTGCCATTGGACCTCTGTGTCATTTCTGCACAAGACCGTCTTTCACCGGCCCCCGCCGCCCCGCACCATGATACCACAACAGCCTCGCCGCAGCCAACGGAAAGACCCCGTGCCACAGGGCGTACGCATCTAAATCACAGCCTGCCTTCTTGCCCTCGAAAACGCCGCTCAGAAGGTGCTTGATCCGAACGACGGTTGTCCACAACTCGGATCAACCTGCGTTTCTGAGGACAGAATGGCGGTCGGCCAATTTAGATGCAATTGCCCTGCCCCGTGCCAACTTCGTGGGGTGCGGTCGGTATTCGGTGGCGGATTCCGACCACACCCGATGGAAGGACGCCCGCCCGTTGCCTGTTTTCTGTCGCCCCCTACGGGGCTTGCGGATATCATTCGCTATAGCTCCTCCAACAATGTTGCAAAACGCCCCTTTCAGGGGCTTGGACAAAAGGGACGTTGTCAATCCTGTAGACCAGCTTAACTGTTTCCTCGGCA
>Ga0315282_10000949_pt1 | contig 56645 bp, 86 predicted proteins | sample YL17G07_20_MG_FD_203693 | JGI IMG/M metagenome (GOLD analysis project Ga0315282, IMG submission 203693) | Sediment microbial communities from Yellowstone Lake, YNP, Wyoming, USA - YL17G07_20 | ecosystem: Environmental > Aquatic > Freshwater > Lake > Sediment | place: USA: Wyoming | collected...
ACATCAAAGTTCTAGAACGCTGAGTTAGCTTTATATGCACAGTCAGCGTATAGACTCTTGACTAAACATGAAAGACCAAGAGTTGATAGATGAATGGTTAGAAGAGTGCAGGACTCAATCAACCAAGCGTCTTTATGGCCAGAACATCAAGCTATTCCAAGAATGGTATCGAAAGCCCTTAGAAACATTCCTAGCTCTGTCACCAAAAGAGATGCGACATGAGGCCCTGAAATTCCAGAGTTTCCTAGCTGAACGGTTGACCAAGAGAAAAGCATTGATGACGGCGAACTCGATAATAAGCGCGTTGACGACTCTAGGCAGCTTCTGCACTTTCAACGACAAGACTCTCAACCTGCGCGGAAAAAGGCTCCGCACTCGGATAGACCTGTCAAGCCATGTTTTCACTAATGGCGAGTTAAGCCGACTGTTCGACATAGCAGGCGTTGAGGAAAAGGCGATCTTGGCGACATTCTGTAGTCTTGGATGGGAAGTGTCAAGTCTGCTAGAGCTGAAACGGCCCTTCATTGAAAGCCTCATTAAACAGGCGAAAGAGGAAAACAAACAGTTCATTTATTTCCAGAGCCAAAGGCCAAAGACAGGCGCGCTCCGACTGGGCATTCTGAATCCGCTGGCGATAGAATGGCTGAGTAAGTGGCTTGAACAGTCAACCAGTGAAAGGCTTTTCAGGTTCACGACTAAGGAAGGAGTCAACGCCATGATTAAAAGGTTGGCGCGAGAGGCGCATATCACCAAAACAGGAAGGATTCATACGCATCTGATTCGCAAGTGGGTTATGAGCGGACTATCTAGGGCTGGATTCAACGAGTTTCAAATCAAATACATTCTGGGAAAAACAATCCCTCTTTCTGACATGACGTATTTGCAGACTCTCCAGCAAGAAGTAGAAACGAAATATCCGAAGGCATATGAGTACGTCAACATCAAACCCGCTAGAATCGTGACGGTTATAGACGAGGGTTTGACTCAGCAACTACGCGAACAAGCAAGCAAGCTTGAAAAGGAAAACATAGAATTGAAAGTGCGCATAGCCAAAATGGAATCTGAAAAGCTGAATTTAGAAGGGCGAATGGTAAACATTGAGAAGATAGTTAAGGAAATGAAAGAGAGCCTTTAACTATCCCTATCCTTTTCCTGTTCTAGCTCAGTTTCATATTTTGTTTCACTTTAACCTATCTCTCCTAGCTTGAACTATCTCTTTGAGCGATTGTTTTTATAGTTCCTTTCTGCATGACTTTTGATAGGTGGTCTTTATGCTTGACGCATCGTATGTGCGCGGATGGGATGATTGTTTAGAGGCAATATCTTCAATCTTGTCAAAAGTGAAGAATGTCGGCGAGATGAAACAAAAGATTGACAAGTTGCGCGAGTTGATTAAGGATGACAAGTTTGAGAGAATCAGATATGAACTAGGGGCTTTCGACATTTTCTAACCGACCACTTTTTTCTGGCGCATGATTTCTTTGTATTTCTCGTTGACGAGCATTCTGACTACATCTGCGTTTGATTCTATTCCAGTGTCGCGTCTTATGGCTACAAATTTCTTCTTGAAGATTGGGTCATCGTCGAATCTGAGCAGAACTTGCTCTTTCTTTCCTGTTTTCTTTCCCATGCCCTTCATAGTAACTTATTGTAACTCTGTCTTATTAATTTTGGCTAGAATTGGCGTATAGAAGTAGTGTATAGAATCTAACTAAACAAGATTTGTGAGGTTTTAAATAGTAAGAGAATGTAAGAAGGTGTAATAAGGTGTAACATGAATGACAAACGATACGCTTCAAGTTCGCGTAGAGTTTGAGGGCGAGCTCTTAAAACGTCTCCAAACCCTTAAGGATTATTATGCTTTGGAAAACGCTACCGAGCTCATCCGCGTTTTAGTTCAAGAAAAGTACAAGCAACTCTTTCCCAAGGAGGCTTAGGCTTTGGCTACAGAAGAAGTGAAACAGAAGTTTGAGGCGATCCGAGCGTGCCTAGCGCGGCTTGAGAAAGAGGTTAAGATTTGCCGAAAGATTTTGAGAGGCGAAACAAGTTGAAGCATGCATGGAGGAATTAAGATGAAAAGATGTGAAGTAGTTGACTGTAACAGGTTTGCTGTCTGGCGGAAGAAGGGCTTTTGGCTTTGCATGGCACATGTGGATTGTTGTTGACAATTAGGGGGGAGATGGCAAATGAATGATAAGAAGAAGTACATTCATTTCTTGGTTCCTGAACTGCTGCTGAAAGAGTTTGACAAAGCCATTTTGGGCAAGTACGAAAATCGGACAGCGGCCGTTCATGAAGCCATGAGGCGACTCATTGCTGCGGAGGCTTAGGAAGTGGCTTCTTTCACCGTGAACGCTTACGGATGCGACTTGAAGCAGATTGAACCTTCGTGGAAATGGGTAACTGAGTGTCAGGACAAATCGCACGGCAAGGTTGAGCTGTGGCAGATAGAACAGGACAAGTTTGGAAATCACTATGTCATAGTCACTCGGTACTTAAGGAACCGTCGTGGCTGCGAACCGAAAGTCAGGTTTCTCAAAAAAGTAAGGGAGGCTTGAGAAAAATGGTTGAAGAATGTGAGAGTCAAATTGCTAATTTGCTTGCGAGCATGGTCAACCTGCCTGAAGCTGACGTTGACGGCAAATTTGCGGTGTTACAGAAAATTTTGGAGTTGTTGCAAGGTCAGATTGAAGATTTGCAGGAGCAACTAGACGACCACTTTGAAGATTACGAGCATAAAGAGAGGAGTTACAAATGAATAGGGCTGCTCGGAAATGGTTGTTGAAGGCCGCTGCGAAAGAGCAGAACCCGTACGTTCAAGCAGAAATCTTGTATTCTGTGCTGGGAGAAAGAAGAAATGAGGACTCGTCATCACGTTTTTCCAGAGGGAATATTGTGCGAGTTGAAGCCAAACGGTCGGTGGGTTAGGGTGAAAAAGAAATGAGTGAAAGTTTGGAACAGAAAGCCAAATTTGGAAAAGACATTTTCAAAACTTTAGCAGATGCCTTCAGAATAAATTATGATTTGTGGAATACCCTGCAATTTGAAGAGTGGGTTAGGCTTGAGGATGCACAGCAAGACAAGCAGGACACATTAAAGACGGCATGGTCAACATTAGAGGATGAATGTAAACGTATCCAAGACGAAATAGATAGAGGTTGCTATTCTAATCCTTTGGACATTATTTTTGAGGTTCATGAAACGGTTTCTAAATGTTTTGAGAAGTTGTTGGAAGAGGAGAAGGAAGCTCAACCATGAAGAAAAAGATTTGGGCATGCGTTAAATGTGGAGTAGCTTTTCCTCAAGGATTGCCATATGAAACTAAAAACTGTCCTTTCTGCGATGGCAAATTGAAATTGCATCGAGTTGTTGACCCTTTTACACTTGCATTGGAAGGGAAGAAGAAGGCGAAACTAACATGAAAATTAGAAAGGGATTCATAAAATGTTCTTGCGGATATTGGATTTCTACTCGTCATAAGATAATAAAATGTTGTATATGTGGAAGAATTTGGAAACAACATGGCTGTTTTTATCTATCGAGAAAAGAGAAGGAAGCTCAACAAAGTGATGCGTTACGCATCAAGCAAGAGGAGAAGGCGAAAGCATGAATCAATCACATCAAGCTATTGCCCTTGGACTGTCTTTTGCTATTGTGTTTACTGTGACTATTCATGGCATTCAAGTCAAGTGCCCATTGACACACCTAAATGTCCTAAGTGCGGTCGCAGGTCTGGCGTGAGAAGGGAGGCGAAACCATGAAATGCTTTAAAGGTTTTACAATAGAATTTAACCTTAACTCTGATGTTTGTATTCAATGCGTTAATGTTATTCATTGCCTAATGCGGCTATACAATGAACCTTTGCCTACTTTAGTTCTCTACTCATCTGACTTATCAGAGAAGAAGGAAGCTCAACCATGAAATGTCCTAAATGTGGTTACGAATTTACATTAAAATATAGAAGAGACTGGTGGCGAGAACATGCTGGACATTATATTTATTGTCCAAACTGTAATTTCCGTATTCATACTTGAGGAGAAGGCTCAACCATGAAGGTCTATGTTGTCAGGTCAGGGAAGATGAAAGTCCGCCTTATTGTAAAGGCTGTTGGAATGAGAAAGAGAGTTGTGGGACACCATGCTTGACGTGTAAGAAGAAAGATGAATGGGACTGTTATGTACTCGTATTGAAAAATAAAATCGTGCTCAGAATCTTCACTAGGAAGGAAGCTCAACCGTCAAGGGAGAAGGCGAAACCAACATGAATGATGTTGAGGTACTAGCTTACTATATCACATTTCTATGGGTTTTGTCAATGTTTCTTATTCAATATTGGATTGGAAGGGAGAAAGAGGAGAAGGCGAAACCAACATGAGCAAAGAAAAAACCAAACTAATTGAGCTAACTGATGAAGACTTGCTGAATTAAGGCGATGGTGAAAATGAGTGAATCGTTGAAAGAAAAAGGCTTAACACTAGAAGAACTAGAGAAAATTGCGTTTGGACTACATGATGAATTGACATGGGGAAAACAAAAACCGTTTTGTAATATCACAACTCCGCTTTCGCATCAAGAATTTAACCAAAAATCTGCAGAATATCATTCTGATTTATGGGTTAGGCTTGAGGACGCAGAGCAAGAAATAGAGAAAATCAAGGGACTAGCAGAAGAAACATCCCGCATAATGATTGAAGCAGAACGTGAGGAGTTGAAACAGAAACTACAACGAAGATATGATGAATGCAAAAGGATTGAGGAGACGACAGCATCGCCGTTGTGGCGCGAAGGTGCAAGGTGGAATATGAAACTAATTGAGGAGTTGTTGGAAGAGGAGAAGAAGGCGAAACCGACGTGAACAACTTGAGTTCGAGGTGAACCAAATATGAGGTGGTTTGTCGTGTTTCTATTCTTCCCTGTTATTGCGGTTATTACGGTTGTGTGGCTGCTAGGCTGGACCTTAACCGTGATAGGCGAAAGAAAGGAGACAAACACATGAGCGGTTGTGCTAGCCGCCTAGACCTTACCTTGACAAGTTCAGACAGGTTTCTGTATCAGAAGCTCCGTTGCCACTTGACGGTTGAAGGCAAGAAAAGGTTCAGCAGCGACGATTTCCGAGCTTGTGACTTGGAAAAGTTTTTGACTGGAGACTTGAGCCACGCGATAGGCTTAATCTTTGCAAAGTGGGTTCACCACGGCCTGATCCGCGAGGTAGGCTCGGTTCGAAGCTTGATTCCGAGCAACCATCTAAGAAAGATTAGCCTGTACGAGTTTACGGAGTGAGTGGCGAAGAAGAAAGGAGATGAGAGGGAGTGAACAAGGTTAGGGTGCAAACGATTGGAAGTAGGGCTTTAGGACTAAGCCACAAGAAATAGGTGATCTGCATCTCATGACCTCTACTTTCCCGCATCGCAAATCGAGAGTTCAAAAGTTCAAAAGCAGATTTGAACTCTTAGGGCCGATGGGCCTGGAAATTCTGAAACGTCTCGGAGCAGGAAACACGGCGAGCGAGGCATGTAAGGGGTTATGTTGCAAAAGTAATGTGTCCTATTGGAAAAACAGGCTCTTAGACATTGGCGCGTTAAGGCTGCAGACGCCTGGCCTAATCAAATACTACACGCTTACTCCCTACGGTTCAAAGTTGCTCGCTAGGAGTGAGGGTGGGCGTTTGGAGTGTGTGGTTTTGGAGGATCATGCTGTGAAGTTTTTGGTTGTTGAGGGTGAGCGGAGGCGTTTGGATTGGGTTAAGTTGGGTCGGCCTTTGAATTGGGAGATGTTGGGTGTTCGGGTTGGTTGTGTTCGTGTTGTGAGGACTAGTCGTAGTGTTATTGTTCATCCTGGTAGGTTGAGGGGGTTTGATGTTGATGAGTTGTTGGTTATGGCTGGGCGGATTGTTGAGTGGGTTCGGTCGGTTCTTGAGGGTCGGTTTGGTATGGTTTTGGGTGAGATGGTTCCTTTGCATAAGCCTGTTTTCAGGTTTTATAGTGATGAGGCGAAGGAGGATGTGAAGAATGGGACGTGTATTGTTGAGGGTGTTGGAAGTGTTGATAATAGTCCGCCGGAGCGTGTTCCGCATGAGGAGTATCAGGGTAGAGATCGTGCTAGGGCCAGGTTGCTTTTGCCTGATTCTGTTAGGCGGTTGGAAGCAAAGATTGACGTGATGGCTGAAAGCATGAATCGTTTAGTCGGGTCAGTTGACAAACTTTCTGATGCTCTCGGTAAACTGCTAGCTCCTGAAACTAGTCGTGAACTCTTGCCGAAAGAAGGTTCTGACTATGTGTCTTAAGACTTACTACGAGTATCTTGAGATTTCCCGTCTTTTCTGTACTTTCTTGTGAAGAAGACTGCGAACACGAATGAGATTGCTGTGGAAAGTTGAAGGGAAGCTGAAGAGAATGCTTCTGGTGTTGGAAGGGCTAAAGTTTTGTAGTAGGATGAGTAGAGAGTGTAGCCTGCCGAGGAAGCTGAGTATAGGCTTGCAGTGACGAATATGATTGAGGCTGCGTCTACTAAGAGGTTGATTCCCATTCTCTTAATGTTCTCAGTATTTAATTTCATTCTTTTTAGCTCCTAACAGAACCATGAGAACGTAAACGAAACAGTATGTTAGTAGGGCAATGGCGATTATGCTGATCAAGATAGTTAAACTGTCACTCATGCTTCTAGCCCATAGTGGCTTGTCTAACTGTTCCTAGAGGCTCTGCTAAAAACTTCGATTCTAGATTCCATCGCTGTTAGCAGGTCTTCAAAGAGAATCTGCCTCAGACCGTTTGACATGGTCATGAGTTTCTTGTAGAGGCCCTTCTTCACTTCTTCAGGTTTAAGCTGTGGTTGCGGTCGGAAGTAGGCTGTGCGTCTATGGCGTTCTTTCTTGACTAAGCCTATTGTTGTAAGTTGGTTCAAATAGTTCGATTCTACTGCTCTGGCTCGACCTGTTCGGCTGGCAACATCTGAAGCTGAGACTATGCCTAGTAGTTGGGTGGCTAGCAGAGTCTTTCGTAAGTGGTCAGGGATGCTTAACAAAGAAATGAGGGTTTCTGTTTGTATTTTGCTCATCTTTTCACCCGGTGGTCATGGGACTATGGTCATGGTGACGTTGAACGGTCCGACAAAGTCTAGCGCGTGTGCTGAGGTATTGTTGATGCTTAAGTTTACTAGCCGTGTTTCACCTACCGCTATTGAAGTCTGAGTGCCAGCTCCGTTCGGTGTCCAAAGAGGATTAAGTCCTAAGTAGGCCACAGCCACATTGATAGTTGATACACCAACATTTTTGATCGTGATAGTTGTGTTGAAGCTCGATGTTGCATTATACCAAGTCCAGATGCTGGCTTGGTCAATTGTTTGGTTTATCTCAGTTGCTCCGTAGTAAGCTGTGAAGCTCCCGGCTGGAACCTGTAGAGTTTGAGTCCATGACACTGTAGTGTAGTAGAGAGCGTACACGAAGCCTGTAAAACACAGGGCTGCTATTATTATCCCAACCAAAACGACTTTTCTCTTGTTCATACATCTTACCTCCTTAAAGGGAAAATAACTTAATTTATTATTTTGTTATTTTTCTTGTAGGTGTGGGGACGTGAGTCCAAAAAAGGAAGTTGCAAGTTCGCAGTTGTCTGCTGGGCTAGTAACGGATGAGGTTGCTCGCAAGATAGACGCGCTTTTCACTGAGTTGACCTTGAAACTGCAGGGTCAAGGCGTGGCTAAGATTCCGAAGAATCAGCTTTATCCAGCAGCCCTCATCGAGTATCTTACGAACAAACTGAGTTTGCTTGAGAGCGTTCCTGAGGCTCGAAAAGCAATATTCATTAATCAATTCATTGAGGATGTTCAGAAGGTTTTGAGGGAGGCTTTCATGCGTGAGCCTTAACCTGCTGTTTTTGGTTGGCGCGGCTGTTTCGGGAACAGTTTTGGCTGTGCTGGCAGTCGTCTATTGTCGGATGGGAAAAACGTCTTTGGAGAAGCCAGCGATTGAGTCTGCTCTGTCGTCTGACGTGTTAGAGTCTCTTAAGGCTGCGCATGAAGCTAGGAAACATGAGAAGGCCATGACAATGCCTGAAGCTGCAGACTACTCGGAAGGTTCACAGGTTACGCGAGAATTGCAGTCTGACGCCGATACCGCATCAGCATTTTCCCATAAGTCAGAATCTAAGAAAACATTTCTGGAAATAATGACTCAATTGACTAGAGAGGAGAAAAAGGATTGATGAAAAGGTCAATCGTCATAGTTGGTTTGGTTCTGGCTTGCCTTCTTATGCCAAACCTTAACCTAGTGCATGCGAGCGGAGTCTACGAGGCATCTCTTGACCTGCAGACTTACCAGACGACCAAGATAACATTCAACTTTCCCTACACGAACAATGCCAGCATCGGCGAAGTCACCACGATAGGAAGAGGCGTTTACAAGTATGAGGGAAGCGCCACCTACTTGACTTTTATTGCTGATGATGTGGACGAGTATTCTTTTCAGCTTCGCATCCACTATGAAGCTTCTCCGCCGTCAAATCAGACTTTGGGAAACGAGACTGTAAGCAATGTTACTACTGCTATGCGCAGCGTTATTGTGGGGTTATGGAGTGGAACGCTTCCGTCAGACGGCTACCTCTACAGGTCAGACGCATCCGACTTCGTCATTACTGTCAGGTTGAGCGTGGGGAGACAACCGACTTATCCAAGCAAAGACGAGGTTGCCGATGAAGTCATGAATAAGATTGAGCAGAAACTTGTGATTCAGACAGAAGAGAACCGTAAGCTTATGGAGCAAATAACTACGACACTGTACATTAGCATCGTTCTCGTGTTCATAGCTATCGTCATGAGTATGACAAGCTTCGCGCTGGCAGGCTTAGCAAGCTGGAGGAGACGCGCCATAAGTGGTTGACCTGCTAATCTTTGTTGCGTTGCCCATCGCAATCGTGTCAGCTGCAGCTTTGCTTCTCATCTATCTCTTCGTGCTTAAGCCCAGAATAGAGGAGCCGCTTCCAAACGAGCACGACGAAGGCTTATGGCGGATCCCTCTTCCGCAACTGGGACTCATGAATGAGGGAAAAGTGTGTACTGCAAGACGGTTTTTACAGAGCCAATTTGCAAAGCTGATTGACAATTCGCCTCCGTCAGAAGTGCAGGGATACATCAAACTGCGTGAGGAGATCCTGAAGAACCACGCTTTTGCACAGAGGGTTGGACGCGACAAGTACATTTACCTTTTCGACCAGAACCCTTTGGACCCGCAGTTTCACATGCGCGACGACAAGCCAAGCCGTTTGGGCACAACTATTCCAGTTCGTTTTCTGCTTCACATTCAAGATTGCATGGGCGGAGGCAAAGGCGAAGACGGCTTCAACTATGTTAAGGTTAAGATGAAGCCTGAAACAGCAAAGTTTAGTGATGATGAACGCGAAGCCTTCACGCTTCATCTTGACACGTTGAAGAATTTGAAGCTGGCCGCTACTGGCAAAGAAAAACAGAAGCATCTGGAGAATCGCATAGAAATTCTTGAGACTCACCTGTCCAAAGCTTACGACAAACTCAACGAGAGCACAAGCAACCGGGCTGAGAGCGACTTGATAGCTTCAACAACAAGCTTGACTCATCCTGAAGTTCCAGCGCCATCAGGTTTTCACTGGCCGAAAGCAAGAGAGTTCTTCAGTGGTTGGCAAGTTGCCATAGCCATAATTGCTTATCTTGTAACGCCGAACGTGATGGCTGCAGCAGGCATTGTTTATCCTGACCGTCAGACCGTTGCTGTTGCGGTGGCTTTCTTTCTTTTCTTGGCTTTTCCGTTTGTTAGGAAGCTGATTCACAAATGACCGATTGGAGGTGGTAGGATATGGACCTTAAGAAAGTAAGTCTATACACGTACCTGACTTTCTTTGGCGCCATGCTTCTTTGGGTCTGTACTCTAGCGAGCGTCGACATATCTTCTACACGCTTTTTGCCCTTGCTCTTAGTCACAACAGGATGTATGCTCATCATCAGTGAAGGACTGACTAAGATTCGGAAAGCAGTAGGACTAGACATTAAGGAGCCAGACTAAGGTATGAGCGACCAAGAAGGAAAAGATAACGCTGAAAATCCGACTCCTGAATACTATTTGGACCGCATCTTTGAGAAGTTTGAAGAGCAGGAAGCAAGGCTTGAGGATGTTGGCAAAGAAGCAATAGCAAATGTTGACACGTTGATGGCATCGTTGCGTGAGAAAGGCGCGGACATTTTTGACGAAGAGAAAGACGTGTATGTCGGTTTAGACGCTTTCAAGAAGGTTATGCGGTACACAAACCACCTTGTCATAGACATAGACTTGCGGAGGCGAGCTTTGAGCCAGCCTGAAAAGTTGGCTGAGCAGGCTCTTCAGCAAGCAGAGTTGGCTGAGCGACAGCAGACTTTGCCGACGGCAACGGCACTGACGAATCAGCCTGTTGCTGGCGAGTATGGAATGTGGCGGTATTTGGGTGAGAGGAAGAAGATGGCGACGCTTGAGAAGATAACTGCAGTTGCTAAGGAGCCTCAGATGACTACGACGGAGCGTCAGGTTGACTTTATGAATTATGCTAGGGATATTCCGCCTGAACTTAACAAGCTGTACGACTGGCTCGGAGGAACCCTGTTGCGCATTAACAGGTTCAAGTGCGACAAGACTAAACGCATCTGCTACAGCATGCTTCGCACGCACCTTGAAAAACTGACGACTTTAACTATTGGGTTCAGCGGCGCCGTGATCGAGTTTCGCAAGGAGCTTGTTGGAGAGCGTGAGGTTGCTTATGCACAGGCATTCATAGTTTTGGAGCAGGCCCGAATCGCAGCGGCTGCTATGCCTCTTGGGCGTGGTTCTCCAGTAAGCATAGATCCTACGGCTTTGTCAATGCGTGACAGGGTAAGGTGAGTCTGATAAACGAGGGTAAGTAATGAAGGAGCATAGAATCCCAACAATATCACTGGTTTTGTTTACCATTAGTGCCTTTTTAATGTTTTACTACGTAATGCGCCATCTGATGGAAACGGGGGTCCTTCATTGAATGTCAGGACCTAAAGTTATCGTCCTAAAAACAATTTCAGACTTCATAGACGCCGCCATTTGGCATGACTTCCTCATCGCCATTCTAATCACAAGTGCCAGCGAAGGAAAACTGAAGAATCTCGGCATCGATTACGGAGTTGGAAAGTGCTTAGCGGGTGAAACTGAGATTCTGACACCCCGAGGGCCAGTGGAATTGAGAAAAATCCGTAGAGGGGACAAGATTATAGGAGTTTCTGATGAAGGCTTAGTGGTTGGTCAGGTCATGGAGCTTTTTAATTCAACGCAAAAGGTTGTCGAGATTAAAACTAAAACGGGAAGGTTCTACTCTGGCCCTCACCATAGTTTTTTCTGTTCTCAAACAGGATGGGTTGAGGCCTCAAAGTTATCAACTAGAACGGTACTCACTCATATTGGTGGAATCTATGGACAAAAGAATTTGCAGACCTTACACAACGGAAGAAAAGACAGAACTGAAACGATTATACCTAGAAGGAAAGACCTGGCAAGAAATAACCCAGAAGCTAGGGCGGTCAAGAAAATCCATCATGTGGATGAAAAGAAACATGGGTATCAAACTGGAAACCTACGAGAATGGCTACCGCAAGTATTGGGTTCAACCCTTCAAACGAACCATGACGCAAACAGAACTAGCTTATCTCGCCGGAATTGTGGACGGAGAAGGCACTGTAACCATAGTGGCCGAAAGCTACAACAAGAAATATCTTTCGTTACGTCCAGAAATCATAATATCAAACACATCCAACGAATTGATGGACTGGATAACTTCGACTATCAACGAAGCCACCAAGATAGACCAACGAGAACATGGAGCTACAAGCATGCAAATAGTCCTTCGTGGCTTCAAGATTGCTCAAGTCCTTCAAGAGATGTTGCCTTATATGATAATCAAAAAGAAGCATTCCCTATTAGCCATCGAATTTATACAGGAGAGACTGAAACAGAAACTCAGAGAGCCATTCTCCCCACGTTGTGTAGAGATATTTTGGGCAATTCGGAGGCTGAATCTTTCAAGTGGAAAGAAACAGGAACGATTCAAGGAATTAGTGAAGCGAGTGAACGAGAGAAGCTATTTGACATCGCTACGACAACAGGAAATTATTTTGCCAACAACTACTTAGTTCACAATAGCAGTTTAATGTTGAATTTGTGCTTTAATTTCGTAGATATGTACGGTGGTAATTTCAGGCTGAACCCTTGTGTTACGCGGGATGAGAAGTGGAACCGCGTTTTCGAGATGCTTCACGCTTTTCCCTATGAGCTTGAAGAATTCTTTTACAAGGCTCCGAAACGGTATCCTGGCGAGCCTATATTTTTTTTGTTGGATGATGTTCAACGTGTTTTCGGGAAGAGCAGAAGCAGAGATAACTATGTGCGGAGTTTGAGGGATCGTGGGACGACGGCTAGGCCTCAGTTGGCTGTTTTGATAGGGACTGCGCCTGACATTGGGGAGCTTGCTTATCCTTGGCGTTACTTCTTCAATTTCGAAATCAAGATTGCTGAGAGAGGCTACTATGAAGTGCAGAGACTGAAGAAGTGGACCATGTTTGATAATCCGTATCAGACGATGGTGCGTTTGGACTATAAAGGTGAAGTTTCGAGGGAGGTGGAGGCTGAGACTGGCTTGGCGTTGAGGTTTCCGCCTTTACCGCCTGACATTCAGGACAGGTATGACAGTTGGAGAAATGAGTGTAACAAGCGGTTTGACGAGGGAGAAGGCGAATGGAGGCTCAGGAGCATTCTTAACGTGTTGACTGATGAGGCTAGGGATTTGCTTGAGGATCTGGTGGTTCATGGCAGTTATGAGCGGCAACATATTATTACGGTTTTGAAGAGGGGTGACGAGCTTAAGCTGCTGATTAACTGTGGCTTGGTGGAGCGGTTTGGAGATACGGTTGTGCCGACTAAGCAGGCGCGGAAAATGGTGAAGATGATGCCTCCTAAGTTATGGTGAAAGAGCATGGTAAGACATTATCATTATCACGTAGTCGATAATACTTGGAACGGAAAAAGACGTTGGAACCTTTATGTTGAGGCTAACCGTTGTTTCTCTCTGAATGAAATGTTGGCGAAGCAGCATTGGATTTTAGCTCACATTGACGAGCTGCCATTCAACAACATTACTCTCAAAACTGCATCATGTAGGGAGAGCACCCAAATTATAGAGCCAATCCTTCCTGAACCCGGTACTGTAGCTTTTCACTATGACGACATCACTTTGAATAAGGTAGCTCGAACAATTAAGTGGGGCTACGATTTTGTCCTCGAATTTGTCTTTAACAATGCGAAGCATCTTGAGCCATTCTTGGAGTTTTTGCAGAAGCATTGGCATGGTGAATGGAAAAATGATATGCCGCCTAAGTGACTTGAGGGAGGTGATGCGGAATGGCTAAAAGTAGAGTAATACGGGAAGCAATTGAAACTTTAGAAGGAATGGAAGAGCGCATTGGAGACATTAGAGACGAAGATACTAGAGACTGTGTTCGTGCAATCCATAATACCTTTCTGAAACTTTTGAAAGAAGGGTAAGAGTTAAATAGCGTATGCATTATGCGTATATGAAGCGCAAGAGTATTACTATAAGCGATGACCAAGCTAAATGGGTCACAGAGAAACACATCAACCTTTCCCGTTTTGTGCAGGCCAAGATAGACGAGGAAATGAAAAATGAAATTAGATACTGAAAGAGAAGACGGAGGCAGAAAATGAGAAAACTTAAGCATCCGATTAGGGAAGATGAGAACTGGGTAAGAGTAACAACAAACGATAGGATAATTATTCCTAAGAGAAGGAACAAACACTGATTTTTCTTTCGATGTTCCATGCGTCTTGCCGCGATTAAGAAGGGTCGGATTTGGCTTAACCCTAAATTGAAGGGTGACAAGCGGCGAAGGGTTTTGCGTCACATGCAAGTGTTCAAAAATCTGCGGAATGAAGGTGTTTCAAGGAGCAAGGCAATCTGTGAGGCGCGGAGGGCTGAGCATAGGGGCATGACGAGGAAGCAGGTTTTGCGGTATGAGGGTGAGCTTGGCGCTTTGGCAAGGTACGGCAGACGCAAGGGCAGATGATTTTTCTGTTGTGAATTAATTGTGCCGTGGCGTACTGCTCACAGATTTCGCGGTGGAAAGCCTCGAAAGAAAGCACAGGTGTTCCTTCAAGGAGAAGACCCGAAGGTTGCGGCTAGAAAGCGGGCGATCTCTCAGAAGCAGAGACCGCTCTACTACATGAAAGAAGGCGAGGTTCGCAAAGGAGTTTTGCAGGGCGGAGAAGTTGTTGAGGGAGAGCCTGTAGCTTCAAAGGTTGGAAACGAGAAGCTTGGTTATACAACTGCGCAGCAGAAATGTCCAGAGCTGACGCCTTCAAAAGCTGTTCAGCGTACAGAGCTTGCAGAGAAGATTGACGGAGGCACAGTTCTTGAGCTTTTCGCTGGGAAAGGTAACTTGTCAGACAAGGTTTATTCTAAGGAGGCTGACAAAATCGTTCTTGTAGAGAAGCAGCCAGCTCTGTTGAAGAAGGCTGATGAGAAGCTAAACGGTAAAGTTAAGCATGAAGCAGTTTGCGCTGACAATTTGGATTGGCTTAGAAACGAGCTGACGCAGGATCAAATCAGGAAGCTCAGGCCTTCTCTAGTGGACTTTGACCCGTTCGGATCTCCGGCAGCTACAATGAAAGAGTTTTTCAAGCAAGTTCCCATACGAAAGAAAACTTTCATAGCGGTGACTGACGGGTCCAAAATGTATTTGGGCTACAAGAAAGGCGCGGCTGCTCATTCGTGGCTTCGCAAAAACTATGGGATAGACCTTAACGCGCAAGGCACTAGAGAAGATCAGATCAGAGTGTTGGATGCTTTCATGCAGACTTTGGGAAGGCATTACAACTTCAAAGTTAGACCTGTCAACGCGGGGTTCGGAAAGCATAATGCTGTCTACGCAGGCTACGAGATAGTTCCTAATTGATTTTTCTATTGATGAGATATGAGTTCTGCAGCTAAGAAGGCTTGGGCTACTCGTAGAGGGAGGCGTAGGAAGCGTGGTAAGTGGTTTGACAAGTGTCCCAAGTGTGGCAGGAAGACTAGCCGAGATGTTGACGGCACAAGAGTTGAATATAATTGTCCCGTTCACGGTAGAGTAGCTATCTTCGATAGGGGAGAATGAGAATGGTATTTTTCTGTTGTGAGTAAGTAAGATGGGAGATCGTAGTGCAGCTGCTAGAAAAGCAGCAAGAACAAGAAAGATGCGACAGAAACGTTACGGTGAATTAAGGACTAAAGCGAAAGCTGCGGGAATGCTCTTTTATAAGAAATCCATGCAGAAACACGCGGCCAGAACAGCAATTTCTAAACGACCTAAAAGGAAAGGTAGGAAGTTGGATGCTGGGCGAAAGAAGAGGTTTCTAGCGGCTAGAGACGCGGCTTTAGCTGCTGGTTGGAAACCGTTTACAAAGATGAGTAAGACTCAGAAAGCTGCTTGGACAAAAGCATTCCACGGTGAGTGATGGACGAAAGGCTAGGTGTCGAATGATGGGTAGTGCAGCAGCTAAGAAAGCTTGGCACACACGCAGAAAAGGAAGAGGGCACTCTCGACATTACCTTACTGATGTTGAGTCAGCAGAGGCGAGGAAAGCTGAACTTCATGGCGTTGAATATGTATTTCCCGCCGCCAAACATAGAGGCAGGAAAAAGAAACGAGGTAAGGGTATGCCTGAGAACGTGAAAGAATACTTCCGCAACATTACCAAGGGAATGTCGAAGGCTGAGGCGAGGAAAGCGGCTGGGATGCCTCCGAAGTCGAAGGGCAGAAAGAAATGGGGTCCTGGGCATCCGCTGTACGATTGGAAACAGAAGCATGGAAGGTAGACTATTTAGCATTTTTCTGTTAGGTGTTGAATGATGGGTAGTGCAGCAAGAAAAGCTATAGCCACTATGAGGCGCGAACACACAGGCGCTTTCAGAACAGGCGTTGTCGGAGCCAAGTTTGCGAAGAAGCACAGGGCAAAGAGGGCTGTTCGGAAACGGAAGCTTAGGAAGAGTGGGAAGATTAAGAAGTGGGGTCCTGGCAACCCTCTGTGGGAATGGAAGCAGACGCATACCTCGCATCATACGCGAACTGCAACTCGCCATGAGTAGGTGCTCATGGTGTCTTCTGCAGCTCGCAAGGCTTGGGCTACTAGGCGACATGGTAAATCTCAGACTAAATTTCATCGAAGGTCAGGAAAAGCACGGTCGGTAAAATTCAGCGAAGTGCACGTCCCTTTTGATAGTAACCGCAAATTGAAATTGCAACAGAAAGGTTATGTTACTTGGGGTGTGGATGGTAAAGGGTACATCCTTGTAAAGAGAGATGCGGCTATTAAGCAGTTGAGGAAGGGAAAAGCACACTCTAAAAAGTTGACGAGAGAAAGGCGCGCTTTTGAAAATGTGATGAGTCCAGAAGAATACGATAAGCTAATAGCAAAATTCAGGGTTGAATCGGGGAAATGAGTTCTGCTGCGAAGAAGGCGTGGGCTACTAGGCGCAAGAAGAGCCCTAAGAAGTGGGGTAAACGCGAGAAGTGGGTAGGCCGACGCACAGACGCTATGTGCTACGTTGTCAAGAACGGTGAAGTGGTGGCGACTAAGGAATCTGCGTTGCCTCGAGGGAAGGCGCAGACTGTTTACTATTCTACTTTTGAAGCTGAACAAGCAGCTAAGCACGGGCCTCAATGGTTTCTGAAAAAGAAGAAATAGTCTTTACTTTGCATGGACTCTATGGAAACGAGTGCCCTATTTGTGTCAGTTAGGCTAGGCTTTTTCTCTCAACTTTGCTTCATCGTCATGGTAGTTCAATTTTTCTTGTGATGACGATGAGCAAGTATCATGAGGGCGCTAAGAAGGCATGGGCTACCCGCAAGAAGAAAGGTTGGAAGCGGAAGACTGTTGAGGATCGCAAGCTTGAGCTTCTGGGTGTTGCTAGGAAGAAGTTGAAGGGGAGTGCTTTGAGGCAGGCGAATAAGTGGTTGCAGCATCGGTTCAGAAGTAAAAGTCGAGAAGCAGACATGGTAGCCTACTACGAAGATGTATTGAGTTAATTTTTCTTTTGTGATTGACTTGAGTTCTGCTGCAGCTAGAAAAGCGTGGGCTACACGCAGAAGGCATTTCAGGGTGGGAAGAAGTGGTGTCGGAAGACGACAAAAGGTATGAAGCAGCAAGGGTGGTATTGGATTGATAAGAACGGCAAGAAGTGGACTAAAGATTTTGACGGTTCATTGGCTGAGGTTAATCCGAACAAAACCTACACTTGAGTTAATGATTTTTCTCTTGTGATACAAGTGGGATGGCGTACTCGCAAGAGAGGTTCAGGTAGGCAGCGCGGAACAAAGTTTCTTGTGCAAGACGACCCGAAGGTTGCGGCTAGACGACAAGCAATAAAGATGACGCGTCACGGAGTCAAGAAGCTAGTTTATCCTAAAATTGCAAAGATAACTATTGTCGGAGAAGATGGAACCAAAACAAGCTTCAATCTTGCTTTAGATGACGAGCCGTACATGCTCGCAAAGTTCTCTTACAGTTCTTCTGAAAAACCACCATTAGTTGAGTTGGTTAAAACTGCTTTAGAAAGCGCAGGCGAACTTGGATATGTAAAATTGTCAAAGAAGCAAGGAGATAGTCGTTATACAATAATCGTCGAAGGCGATGGAAAGTCAGCTCATTTCCCTCTCGTAGTGGAAGAGAAGCCTTATACTATTGATAAATTTGATATGCCTGACAAGTATTCAGGAAAGAAGTTGTCCGATGTTCGTGCCCTTGCCGAGTTCATACTTGAAAATGAAGCAGAACTCGGAAGGGTAAAAACATAGTTGGTGAATGTATGAGTTCTGCAGCTGCTAGGAAGGCTTGGCGAACAAGGCATGGAGGAAAATATTGGCAGGGAACGTGGAGAGCCCAATCGAAGCGAAGAAAGCGTAAAGCAACCGCACATAAGCCAGAAGAGTTCTGGATAGGACCTGCGGTTAAACGTCCTGGCGCGTTGAGGGCCAAAGTTCTCAAACGGTTCGGGCGAAAAGGGTTTGACGAGAAAGGCAGAATCAAACCGTCTTCTCTCAATCAAATGCTGAAGAGTGCTGACGCTAAGACACGGCAGCAGATTCAGTTTGCTTTGAATGTGAGGAAGCTGAGATGAGCTCCGCAGCTAAGAAGGCGTGGGCTACAAGAAGGCGAGGGAAGAAACCTAAAGGTCGACATCCAAGTAGTAGAAGTTCTGCGGCTACTAAAGCTCGCGCTACTATGAAGAAGGGCAGACGCATCAGGATTCATTCTCCCAGAATCAAAGTGAACGGTTATGCCAAGACTACTTATGCTGCTCCTAAGAAGTGGTGGGATCACATGACTAAGGACCCGCATGGACCTAGTGGCAAGCCTTTGTCGGCTTCTGCTGCGGGACACTTGTGGTTCAAGGTTTACGACAATGCTAAACGGTTAGCCATCATAAAGGAGTACGGGTAAGATGGGAAGTGCGGCTGCTAAGAAAGCCTGGGCGTCTAGAAAACGACGTCACAAACGGAGCCGTTTATTTGGTTCCTCTTTACATGGAAGGAAATCGTGGTTGTTAGAGTGGAATAGCAGTGAGCTTCGCCACGGCAGGCCACCAGGACAATTATGGCAGAAGAAAAGGTTCTCTTGCTACAAAGACCTTGTTGATTTTAGAGTTCAGCACAATATTGACGTTTACAGGGAAAAACCATGCCGGTCTTGACTTTGAAGTTTACGCGGATGAATCCGAGCTTCTTGCATCCTCACAAGCAACACAAGAAGCTGACGACAGATGCGAAGGGCAGGCATGGGAAATAATGAGTAGTGCAGCTAAGAAGGCTTGGGCGACAAGGCGAAGACACGCAGTTCCTCAGAAACAGTTCTATAAATCTACGGGTTTAGGCGGTCATACTGAGGTGGGTTCTTTAGCAAGCCCTACGAAAAGGTTCATACGAGAAACGCTCAAGAGGTCTGCTAAGAGGAAAGTAGTAACACCTATGGATACGGCAAGTGCACAACTACTCGCAGAGTTTGGATACACTTCACCTAAGAAGAAAACGCTCAAGAGGAGAAGTTGACGAATGCCTATCTTGACTTTGAAGTTTACGCGGATGAATCCGAGCTTCCTGCATCCTCACAAAACACACAAGAGGCTGATCACGGACCCTAAGGGAAGGCACTGGCTCAAGATAGACGGCCACATGACTAAGCTGCCTGGGAAGCCTCCTTACAAGTTTACTTATCGCAAGAAGGTTGTCAAGGTCAAGTTTAGAGGGAAAGGCAAGAACAGAACCAGAACTGTCACACCATCTGGAAAGAGGAAGTCTGGAAGCATGAGTGCTGCTGCTAAGAAGGCTTGGCAGACCAGAAGAAGCAGAGGTCATTGACCTAGCCAGATTTTGTCTTCTCAATGAGGTCATAGCTTGTTCATTCAGAAGTAATACTGGACAATCATTTCTTTTTCATAGAGGCATCATATCACTAGAATACAAGCACAACTAAACATACTATTGAAGTTTAGACAGCAGATTCATCATTTCCAGAATCTTTGCAGGTTTTTGTTTCATGTGAATGTTCATTATCAATGAACCATAATCCTTCTGGATTGTTCTATGATGTTTAAGCGATAGCTTTAAGGTTATTATCATCAATTTGATTGCATGGAGAGTTGTTAGATATGAAGAATGTAAAGAATGTAAAGAATGTAGAAAAGATTGTTGTTGATCAGCAATCTAAGAAACTGGGAAAGGAAGAACTGGCAAAGATACATCAAAAGATGAGTGATGCAGCTAAGAAAGCATGGGATACAATAAGAGCAAACAGGAAAGCTGGCAAAGTTTCTGGGAATGGAAAGAAACTGGCAAAGGCTTTGTCAAAAGCAATTCAGGATTCTGGAGTGTTCAAAGCTGATGAGAAGAAAGAGTTGAATGAGCTTAATGGTGTTGACTTGGCAAAGATAGCTCATGAAACTCAGAAGAAACTGGACAGGCGAGACAAGATAGAAAGTGCAAAGGAAGGCAAGCAAGAAAAGAAAGCTTTGACTGTTGGCAAGATCATCAAGAAGGCAAGAGTCGAGAGATCTAGTGGTGGAGTCTCTTTCATAAGAGCATAGCTGGAAAACTGGCAAGATTCTGGGTGATGTTGAATGGCATTCATAACTTTCTGGGAATGGAAAAGATTTGACATGCATGCATGGCTAGAGAAAGTAATCAAAAACAGAGGATGTTCAGCAGTAAAGTATCTGGTGGATGGTTCAGTTGAAGTCATCTTTAGAGCTGACAAACTGGATTAAACTGCAGTACTGGACATTGAGAAGTTGGATGCATGAAGCGAGAGTCTTTGTGGAGTTGAAACTGTATGGCTACTAACTGGGGCAAAACTGTTGCAGTCATTCCATTGACAGACAAAACTGACTTGCACATCAATGCTGATGCAGAAATGGATGGCGGAAAGTTTCTGGTGTTGGCAAAGTATGTTAAGACACAAAGTTACTCGGGACCAGCAAAGAATGGCACAACATTAGTGCCTAACTCTCAGCTGGCAGCTTTCAAGAAAGCATTGGAGGAAGTCAAATGCTGAGTCAGAATAATCAGAAGCAGCTATGGGAAGCCAGTTCGCTCAAGGTCTTCTATAGAAAGATTGGAGATGCTGCAGGTTACTGGCTGCTGTGCTATAAGGATACTGTGAAAGTCGAAGATGGAAAGTTCTTCCATTACTGGCGAATCTTGCAAAGATGGAACGGCATTCCTTATGAAGAGGTTGACTTAGCATGAAGCCGAGAAAACTAAAGCTCATAGCAGAAGTCTCTGGCTTTCCAACTGCCATAGCTGAAGTGCACATTCAAAACTTTGCTTCAGAAGCAGAGTTGAAGGACTGGACTGATCTGGTATGTCCAACATGCTTAGAGCGGCCAGAACATCACGGGGCAAGTTATGAATGTAAGAAATGCGGTCAAACATTCTCGTGGTGGGGTAAACTTCTAAGAGTCATTAAAGGAACAAAGACTAAACTTGAAATGCCAAGACTACTGGCTGAAAAAGAAATTGCAGTTGGCAAACTTTACAAGATGAGCCGAGAGGACTTTGCGAAATACTGTGATGCAACAAAGGCTGAGCGAGGGGTCACAGTTTCAGATGCTGGGTCAGCTCATAACCTGTTCAAACTGTTGGTCGCTACTGAAAAGCTGGACTGCGTCATCATAACAGTGTACAATGATACAACCGAGCAAGTGCGGGCTTTGCTGAAAATTTCTGCGTCTGGAAGGATACTGTTGCAAGAGATCATACCAGCGAATTTGGTTCACATGGAAGAGACTTTGATGTTGAACAGGAACGAGATAACTGAGAAAGATGTGACGGAAGCTAAAGCGTTTGTGGCTCAGTTCATTCCAGAGGCAAGCGAGGAAACTTTGCAGGTTTCAGATTACAGAACCATGTTTCTTGATGAGCATGTGGCTCAGCCTGAAAAGGAAACTGCGAAGGTTGTGCAGATCAAAGAGATTATGGCGAAGGTGAAAGCATGACAGAATACTGTGAAGAATGTGGTGCAGAAGTCACTTGCGAATGTATGAAGTGTGGCGCTCATCTCTGTGAGATGTGCTTCAACGAGCTTCATGGGGTCAACTGCCAGTGTGATGACGAGAAGATTTGGCAACTGCCAAAAGAGAACGAGCAAGCGACAGAATAGTATCAGAAAAGGTATCCATTAATGTTCAGATGAAAGAGGTTATGAAATTGCCAGAACCGAAATTCAAAATCGTGACAACAAAACGCAATTGGGTCGAAAAGGCGAGAAACAAGCCAACAGCCTTTAAACAAGCCAGCAAGAAACTTGAGAAGGGCGAAAAGATTCTCTTCAACATGGCATGGAATAAAGAAGCTATTCTAAGCGGTGAATAGGTGAGGAAAACCAAAATGAACGCCAAAAAAAGAAAGACATGCGTGATATGCAATCCAATCGTATGTAGTTCATACGATTTTTGCCAAATACGCATTACATGGGAAACAAATGCTTTCAAACTCTTAGAGACTCTGGGGAAAGGGCTATGACCACTTTCGAGAAAGTTACGCAGGACATAACTTGCTATAAGCCAAAGATGCACGCTGCTAAAGACCTCAAAGACATTCCTCTTTCTTTCAACAGAAACGCCACTTGCCAAGTCAAAGCTGATGGAGAATTCAACTACATCAAATATGTTCGGGAAGGAGAAACTTTCGCGCTGAACAGGTTCGGCAGAAAGACTGTTGACTTGCCAGCGTTGAAAGAGTTAGCTGAGCTAATGAAGCAATGGAACATAGTTGAAGCTGAGATGCTTGGCGAACTCTATGCTGTTGACGAGCAGGGTAAACCTTTGACTCTTCCAAAACTGGTTCACTATCTGAAAGGCTCAGACACAAGACTGCAGAAATATGTCAAGGTCGGCTTGTTCGAGCTGGTGTCTCTGAACGGAGCCAAAAGCAACTTGATATATCCATTAAAGTTTCAAACCATGCAAGAATGGGTTCAAGGCGGGTCTCTGGTTCATGTGTTGGATTGGATTGAGCCAGAAAACTTTGAGCAAGTGCAAAGATACTGGAAAGACAAAGTTGAAACGGACAAGTGGGAAGGACTGGTGATCAGGTTCAATGGCGACGTCTGGAAGGTTAAGCCAAACGTGAATTTGGACGCTGCTATCATAGGCATAAACAAGAACAACAAAGGGTTCGAACTGAAGAAAGCGAAGAGCCTGAAGCTGGCATTAATGAATGATGATGGGAGCTTCGTGGAGATCGGAGACTGTTCAGGCCTCGGAGAGCAGGAGGCCCAAGAGCTTTGGGGTTTGACTGAGTTTAAGCTGGGAGAAGACAATCAGACAGTCTGGGTGCAGCCAGTAGTCATCGCAACCATAGAGTACATTGACACTTATCCAGACACAGTAAACAAGTGCTATGTAATAGATGGAAAGTCAATTCGGGAGGTTGGCGAGCAAACTTTGGTGAGGTTGAAGAGTCCTCATATAATCGGGTACAGAGCAGACAAGAAAGCATGCCTTGAAGACATTGGATTAAATCAGGTGAGCTAACTGAACCGTATGAGGAAGGAGGTGAGGAATGATGGCAAAGGAAAACTATTTCGAGATAAAGGTTTGGGGAAAATCCACAACCCATACTGAGCAAGAAATCACAGATTTAATCTACGAGCTTCTGAAGGATAAAGCTGAATTTCAAATACAATAGTTTCACACGGACACGGTTTCCAAGTGTGGATAGAAAAAGACCAGCTTGTATTCATAAGTAAAGAGGCTTGAGAAAAATGAAAAGAATCCAGAGAAAAAGAATCAGAGGATGGCGAATGCCATCTAATGCTAAGTATGTCGGGAGACCTACGAAATGGGGAAATCCTTTCAAAATTGGAGACAATGGTTTGACTCGGGAACAAGTGATAGAAAAGTATGAGGATGTAGTTCGTAAAACTTTACTGGTAAATCCTCACTACTTGGACGAATTGAAAGGTAAGGACTTAGCCTGCTGGTGTCCTCTTGACAAAAAGTGTCATGCAGACATTCTGCTGAAGATATTAGGTGAGGGAGGTAAGACGGTAAAAGCCTCATAGTGGTTCGTTTGAAGCGATAGCTTTAAGGTATTTATCATCAATTTCATGGTTGGAGAGTGTTAAAAGGAATGAAACGAAAGGAAAGCGGAAAGCCTGGCGCAAGTCAGGCCCAGTCAGAGCCTTCCTTAGAGGAAGGCATGTATTATGAAAAGGTCTTCGGACCTGAAAAGGTGAAAGTTGACTTCAACGATAAAGGCGAATTGCAGAAGCTGGTGTTTGAAGACAAGAACGGTCAGACTTTGGAAGTGGCTGAAGAACGTTTAGTCTCTCGGTGTTTGATGTACCTTGCGAAATACTCAGGCTTCGGGAATGTTGCAGAGTTGAGGAAGCTGGCTCCGAATCTTCTGGAGCAAGCTTTGAACACTGCCATTCCGAAACGTAACAAAGACATCAAAGCCATGTATGACAAAGAGGGCAGACTGTGTGGAATCGCTTCGACCATGCATGAGCAGATCAGTTGGCAGAGGATCCGAGAGATCATAGAGGGCACAGTTCAGAAGTTGACTGGCAAAGTCATTCAGCCAGAAAACCATGAGCACCCTTTCAAATGGTCTTATCAAGTGCCAGCTGGCAGCGAAGAAGTGAGCACTTGGGTGGGTGTGCATGCTGGCAACAACATCATCAAAGGCAAGAGCGGCGTGAAAATCTTTTCAAGGTTCAGAACTGAACGGGAAGGAATGCGCGGTGGCATAAAGCAGCCTGCTTGTCACAACTGGTGTGGCATGTGGCAGTTTCCAGAGCAGTTCTTCAAGGTTCCATTGAAGGGCTTGGACAGCATTATCAACTATGTCGGCAAGGAAAACGTGAAGGACATTGAGATGCTTCAGTTCCATTTGAGACCTGACCTTAAAGGGTTCGAGCAGGAACTGTCAGGCAAAATTGCGAACATGATAAAGGCTATGGAAAAGATAACTCCTGTCATCAACCAGAGCGTCTATAGTCCTCTGAGCCGAAACGAAATGAAGAACATTCTGTGGGCTTACCAAGCGAAGAGCAAAAGCTATCTGCCAGACTATGTTGTCGAGCAAATCCTGAAGCATGTTGAAGATGAAACAGTCTGGGGTTTCAGCCAAGCTGTCAGCTGGGTGAGGACTCATGGCGAGTTCAAATTCGTAACATCAACCAATACCATGTTCAAAGATGTAGAGGACAGGGACTTGACTTGGAGGCTTGAAAACATAGCTGGAGAAGTGCTTGGGCTGACTCCGACAATCATAGACATTCATAAGCAGTTCGGCGAGATAACTTTGGACTTTCTGGTTGGCGAAGAAGCTGCTAAGCAGATCTGTGAAGCGCAGAAGCAGAAAGAGGAGAAGTTAGCTCTCAAGGTTAAGGTGTAGGAAATGAAGAAGTTCCAAGTTGTTTATGCCATGTCGTACATCGTAGAAGCAGAAACTCCAGAAGAAGCAGAAGAAAAAGCATACGAATTGTTTGACCAAGACGTTGAAAGAGCAATTCAAGAAGCTGGAAGTCTAGACTGTTTCGGCTCTAATGTCGAAGAAATAGTGTGTTACAAACCTCAATGGGTAGATGGACAACAAATCGAAAGCATTTAGAACAGAGAGGAATGTTGGATGGTTTTGGAATTGGTAGCGGGAGCTTTGACAGCTCTCCTTCTTTCAGGTGTGGCTTATGTTACAATCAAACTGGAACAGCGAAAAACTAAGGCTCATTAAACAGATTCTTGAGAATGGAGACAGAGAAAGCTTCACGGAATTGCTTTGGAAATGTGGAGATACGATGTCATGAAAGTCTGGATAGAATTGCAGATGTGTGGTAAGCCTAGCGTGTTTCTGCCTATGAAGTATGATGGCTATGTGGTCTGTGAGGATGGCAGCGTTAGCAACTGGCTAGACAAGTTTGCTATGAAGGGCTGGAGCATTGTTGCTATTGGCGTGATGGCTGACCGCGTTATCGTTCAGGTGGAATGAAATGGCATTGCTAGATTCGTTCATGCAGCAGAAAGTAGAGCTGACAATAAGCTTGTTCGGCGTGCACAGGACAATCAAAGGGTTGTTGCTGGATTACCAGAAGCCTTGGGTTAAACTGCAGATTGCAGGTGTCACGAGAGTCTTTAATGAAAACACAGTGAAGGAGATAGTGCCATGCTAGACACTGAAATCCAGAGGAGACAAAAAATGACAAAACAAATCTTAATCGTACAAATCGTGGAATACGATCCCAAGCATTGCTTGGACACTCCGCAAGAAATAGCGAATTATCTCAAAGAGAAACTTGGCCAAATGCACACTTCGATAGACAAAGACGGACAGTGTTTCCAAGTTGTTTTCAGTCAAGTAAAAGAGGCGACACAAGATGAGTAAAGAAATCTGTTCGGTCTATAAAGACGATTGTATGACAGACTACAAGGTTCCGAGCTTGTTTGACTGTCCTGAAGGCGGCAAACATCTCTTTGACCAGTTGGACATGGATGCTGGAGACTGTGCGGAATATGGTCATTGTGTAAAGTGTGGCAAGTGGATAGACACTAGTTCAGGCGAGAATGAGACAGACAGATTTGAAGCTGAACAGGAGGAAGACCATGACGTTTGAAGTGAATGCTCAAAATGTCAAAGAAGGGTTCGGCGCATGAGCGTTCAGATTTGGAAGCCAGTAGGCAAGGAACCATCTGGGCTGTGGGCTGGCGAAACGAGCAACCTTAACGATGTCTTCATGGCACTATACAGATACTTTGAAACTCACAGCGAATACTCATTCGAGTATCTAGGCGGTTCAAACTATAACGATGAAATTCAGAGAAGCTTCAGTTCAATGCAACTGGCAAGAATCTCAAAGTGGTTAGCGCACTTCGGTTTAGTCCAACACTATGCAGAACACGTTGCTCATACAGATCCGCATGACGAAAAGAAGAAGGTTCTGATGCACACGGTTAAGCCTACGCAGAAAGGACTTCAGGTGATTCTGCAGGGAGAAATCTTTGACGTTGGACAAAGCCACTCTGACAGTCACAAGGTAGGCGTGGGCAAAGGCTATCCATCATTTGCTAAATGTCACAAGTGGCTGAGCGATGCGTACTTGTCAGTGAAAGTTGCTCAGTGGAGGCAGAGTAAATGGTGGGGCGAATTCAACAGGCTCTACTATGACAATGTGGACAAGACGGCAGACGAGATGCAACATGTTCTTTCAAGATGGTTCAGTGAGAAGCTAGCAACTATACCTGTGCGTCGTAATAATCGGCGGATCAAAGCCACAGCTCCTCTTGAACTGTCAATGAGCAAGTCTATCGTAGACTTCATGCAGACGCCTCTAACAAAATTTGCGGGAGATGTCTCCAATGAGAAAAACTAAGGTTCGGCCATCTGGTAGCAGTGATTCCAAGAAAGTGAACGAGGCATTTCTGGATAGGTGGTAGAGACAAATGGCTAAATGGAAATCCTTGTTGTGTGAATTTCACGGTTCGTCTGAATTGCGATGCTTTCACTATCGGAAGAACAGCTACATTTGCAATCATGGTGGCGGTTCCCGCTGTGGACAATGGAGATTCAGAAAGAAGCAACAAATGAAGGTGAAGTCTCGTGCAAACGTGGAAAGATGAGAAGATGGTTTTGGCTGGCAAGAAAGCTCAGATAACCAAGCTGAAGAACCTCGGAAAAATTGAAGAAGCGCGACGGCTCGAGGAAACTTTGATGGGCCATGTTGAGATGCCGAAGCCAGCTCTTCCTAAGCAAGTGTTGAAGCATGTCAAGGTTGCCTATGACGTTCCATACGTTTGCTGTGGAACGGACAGTAACCTGCCATGGATTGAAAAGTACAGGCCAGAAACTCTTGCGGATCTCGTAGGCGAGGTAGGTCCGTATCTGAGAGCTTTCGTAATGACTAACTCTTTCCCTCTGTCAATGGTGTTCTACGGCGATTATGGCCAGGGCAAAACTGCAGGAGCCAGAGCTTTCATTCGAGACTACTATGTGAAACAGCAAGTGTTCAAACCTGAAGCAGTATGGAAAGACGTTGTGAACGGTGTCAACTGGACTGAAGAATACGAGGGTTGCTGGTCGCCTGTGCTGAACATTGATGCAACATTAAACGCGGAGGTTGAAGTCGTCAGGGACAAGGTTCAGAACTTCATGAAGGTCAGAGCTATGTGGAATGTTAAGGGGCTTAAGCTGAAGAAGTTCGGTGTCTTTGACGAAGCAGATCGGCTAGGCTATGCTTCGCAGGGAGCGTTGAGGAGCTTGCTTGAAAAGTATCCTGGGACCGTCACAATCTACATGACGAACAAGATTGAATCTGTTGACCCTGCAATTGTCAGCAGAGCTTCAGGAGGAGTCTTCGAGTTTCAGAAGCCAGAACTGCAAAGCCTCATTGACCATCTGAAACGCATACTGCAGTCAGAACGGAAAACTTTAAGTGCAAAAACAATTGAGGAAATAGCTGTAGCTTCTCAAAGCGTCAGGGAAGCAGTTGGCAGGCTTCAGCAGGAAGTCGCGGTGGAGAGTGTTGACTGAAATGAAGAAGCTAGACTTGCAAATTGATGAAAGTTGTGGCGAATGCCAGAGACTGTTCCAGAGAATACAAGAAATACAGAGGGCACAGCATACTGAGAGAATGGGAACAGAGGACGGCAAGGCAAGGCTTTGGGTTACAGTTGTCATTTCGCCAGAGTATAATCATGCAGGCCAAATTTCATGTTGGCACATCGAATCCGTTCGAGAAGCTAGGAGAAAAGACCGTGATAAAATATAAAGAGTATAAGCAGTTAGACGGCGAAGTCCGTAATCAACTGTCAACAGTTGGAGAAGGTTTGCTGAGACGGTTTGACAAGACTCCTTTCCCGGTTAATGATACAGACGTGGTGTGCCCTCACTTCATGCTCTTGGCATGGGCGAATGGGTGCCCATACAACTGCGCATGGTGTCTGGGCGGAGATACTTTGATACTTACGGCTGACTCAAAATGGGTTCCGATAAGCCAGCTGAAAATAGGTGATAAAGTTATCGGTGTTGAGTTCTTGGGTCGCATAAGAAAATTTGTAGCCACGTCAATAATTGCGAAATCTAAACGGCGAGCTAATGCTATTGAAATGAGTGTGCAAGGAGTTTCTGTAACCTGCTCTGAAGACCATAGATGGTTGACAAGATACCATAGATTTTCGCCTACTATTCTGCTGAAGCCAGGTCGAGAGGTTGCTTTCTGTGGAAAGGTTGAAAATGTGAATCTTGCAGACCCAGAATATCAGAGGGGCTACTTTGCAGGTGTATCCTATGGAGATGGGTGCTGGCGAAACTATGGCAAGTTGCCTTACTATCAACTTGTGATGAATGATGTTGAAGCCTTAAATAGAGTTAGCGAGTTTGTCGGCAACTTGACTGGCGTAAAATTGAACAAGAGGGTTCATATAGCACAGAGGTATGGAAATAACGAAATGCCTATGCTAATGAAGCGTGGGCGTTTTAATGTAGAAAAGGTCACGAAATTATTACATGCAGACGGAGTAAGGAATCTTGAAGATATTAAGCAGTCTTATGTTCTTGGCTTCTTGGCGGGTTTCTATGACGCGGAAGGGAGTTGTGACCAAGGACAAGGTTTAACGACAAACTTTCATAGAAATACCCTGCGATTCTCTAATTCAGATGATGGGCTTTTGCAACTTGTTCATGAATATCTTGCTGAAGCGGGGTTCAAATCTAAAATTGAAGAAAGAAGTGTGCGATTGATAGGGGGTCTCCCTGCAATGCTGATGTTCTTTGCAAATACACAGCCAGCAATTTCAAGAAAGAAAATAGACATTGAAGGAGGAACAACGAAATTTGATTATGCTGAAGTTGAATCAATAAAATCAGTTGGAGAAACTGACCTTTATGACATTCAAACAGGCACTGGAAATTTTATAGCTAATGGTTTAATCTCTCATAATTGTTATTTGAAAGGCACATTCAGGTTCTACGGTCAGAAGCCGAACGGCAGAATACCGATGATCTTTAAGACAAGAGAGAGAATCGGCAAAAGCATCAGCCAGTTTGTAGCGGACAAGAGCTTACCACCTGAAATCATTAACACTGGCGAATTGTCTGACAGTCTAATGGATGAGGGCACTCGAGAAGGTTTGCCTTTCAGCGAGTGGATAATGCAGTTCTTTGACGGTACACAGCACAAGGTCCTGTTCCTTACGAAGTCGACAAACATTCAGCAGTTTCTGAAGCATGAGTGGCAGAAGAACGCTATTCTGGCTTGGAGCGTCAACTCTGAAGAAGTGGCTAAGAAATGGGAGCTGTATGCGCCTACACCACAGGAAAGGCTGGCTGCTGCCAAGGAAGCTAGGGAAGCAGGCTACGAGGTGAGGCTTAGGATTGACCCGATGGTTCCTATTATAGGATGGCAAGACGAATACAAAACTCTGGTCGACTGGATATGCAAGGTGAAGCCTAACCGAGTAACTTTAGGCTGTCTCAGAGGCTTGACTACAACTTTGATCTACTGCAAGGACAAGTCGTGGACTGTATATCTGACTGAGAAAAGCAACTGGGGCAAGAAGCCTCGATTCTCAGAAAGACTGACAATGTATAAAACTGTGGGCGACCAGCTTAGTCTTAACGGAATTGAATGGGGAATCTGCAAAGACACTCTTGCAATGTGGAGAGCTCTAGGCCTCAACTTCAAAACTATTAAGTGCAACTGTGTCTGGTGAGTCTTGGCTTAAAGTGGCGAGTCCGAGCTTTACAACTCGGGCCTCTAACACTCTCCATAAAGTTTTTAGAGAAGCCACAAGCAAACAAGACTCTCCACCTATTGATTTTTCTCTTAGTGATGACTGATGCCTTGGAAAACTCGCATTCACGGTTCTAGCCGTCAACGTGGACAAGCCTTTCCCGTAGAAGAAGACCCTAAAGTGGCGGCTAGGCACAGGGCAATCCAAAGCGGGAGCGGGAAAAAGTCTTCACTTAAGCTTTTCAGGTACGGCGTAACTTTGGAAAAAGACGTGAACGTCGCCTACGTTGTTCTCCTCAACCCATACGAAGCAGAACTGCTTTACCACAGAATCTTGTCAGCCTCCGAAGTCGGCGGCGAACCAGTCACTGAAGACGCGATTCAAGTGGACAAAGAAACTGTTTCCGTAGCTGCTCGCAGTTACGACAAGGCACACAAGATTGCGGAGGCGTTGCAGGCGCTTGCCGTAAGCGTGGACCGCGAGTTTAGAAGCTCTAGGATTCAAGTTTGGCGTGAGGGCTTGATGGTGGGTGTTGTGCCGAGGCCTCAAGCTGAAGACATGGTTCGCAGCGGCGCATATGACTGGATGAACGAGCAGACTATAGTAGAGGCAGGCGCGCCAGAATAGCTAAATCAACCCCATTTTCTTCTCGTATGGTAGACTTGTTCCAGCGTAGACCTCGAGTGTCTTGTCAGCCACGATCATAGTGAACCTTTTCAAGTCATCCTTGCCAAACTCATATTCTTCCCTGAGTTGCTTGCATCTTTCAGCTCTCTGACGGTGAGGCCACATTTCAATTCCGCATCTTTGTCCAGCCTTCACGAAATGGTCGTAGAAACAGACGTCGGAGATCGGCTTGTCTGTCGCGGGGTTAAGGAACAGGTGGGACCAGCCTTTCTGCTTTGCAAGCGCCAGCCTTCTTTGAATGTAGATTGTGGTGGGTTCTTTCTTAGGAAACTTGAACGGAATTCGAAACATGGTAACGGGTACGGTCTGCCACTTTCTTCGCCCGGCATAGACTAGGTTCGCACCACATTTGAGGCAAGACATCTCGAACTTCTGGTTCTCAGTCCCGCATCTTTTGCATACAATTATATGGTCGACTTTCTTGTAACGCTTCTCAACAATCATGTCTTTAACCTCAAAATAACTGTCATATTCAAAGAAGTTGGTTACTTTAAGTTGGGTCCACTCGTTGATCCGCCCTGCCGTGGCAAAGCTCACTGCTATTGCATCAGCGAAAACTAGGCGGTCATCAAAGCTTGTGGGGAGATCCTCTGCGGCTTTGATTAGCTTTTGTAGTCTCTCCCAGCCCATCCAATTCAACACTTCCTTTTCGACGCTGTGACGCTGGTACTCTCCAGGGTGCTTGTCCCAATACGCCTTCTGAGGCTGCTTGATATTACTTTGTTTCCACATGCCATACAAACTCCATAAGCTTCCTCTGAACTTTATCTGCGTCTGACTCTTTGGGAGGCTTTCGAACTTTGGGCAATTCTTCAAGCCAGAAGTCGCCTCTCCGTTTCCGCATCACTCTACATTGAACCTGCTCATGATACGGACGGTAGCGGTTAGGAACTTTCTTTCCACAAATCCGACACTTGCTCAAGGGCATACCATCACCTAAAGGAAAAATATGTAAGGTTTGACCTTATGGTTATAACCTCAAAGTAACATATGTTCGTAACCAAGGCGACTCAAAATCGGGCTCCAGTATAAACTTCTAGCTAGTATGTGAATTAATAAAGTAATATTAATTTGTTATTTTTTGGTTATTGTAGGGAGTTGAGTGGAAAGAAATAAATTAAAGATCCTCTCGTTATTGAAAGGTGACAACTTTATTTAAAGACCTCAGCTCCTTTCTACAACTAACGACTTATATATCTCTTTTAAGGCTAATGTTGCAATCCTGTTCTTCACCATTCTATCGACTTTGATTTTTGGGTAATCTGGATATTTCCTTGAGAACTGTTCCTTGATGTTTTTGTATAATGGATAATACTTCAAGTCTTTCGTCATGATAAGATACCTAGCAATTTGGTTTCCTGCTGAGTGTACGTCTCTTCTGTATTTCTTGGAAAGTTTTGCTGACTGAGTGTATCCGCAGTAATGCAGAAACTTTCGGCAGCTTGAGAACCTGCTTGGATGAGCAAAAGCCAATATTATTGCAAGATATATGTCATATAAGCCCTTTCCAATCAGTATCTTCTGACGATCACTCACAATCATTTCAACGATTTGTTTTCGCTTTTGCCTCTTTGCTTTGGTTATGTTGGACACATCAATTGGGACTTGTTCGCCAAACTCTTTTAGATACGAGATGCGCCAGTTTTTCGTTATCTGAATCATTTTGGTTAACATTATATATTGATGGACTTCCCTAGCTAATGGTGTATCTATCGGCAGTTTATGGTGTAGCTTCTGGTGTTCCTTCCTTGGCATATTTACCGTAAGCTTTGGATAGCGTTGCTTGTCAATGTGGTGGTTCTCTATGGCTAAGGTCTCTTGAGTCATATTTTCACTTGAGGGCTGTTTCAATTAGGTCTAGGATCAACTGGTTCTTGCTCTTGTGTTGTTCTACGGCTAGGTGACTGATTTTCTTCCAAAGTTCTTCGGGTAGTATTAAGCTCATTCTTACTTCGTGTGGCATGGTAACAATAGAGTGCTTCAATGCTTATATGTTTTTACGTAACAACACAACGGTACGAATAAATTAACTTGTTAATTGTTTGTTTCAGCCTATCGTTTTCGCCTGTACTTTCTGCCCAGCAGCAAACCAGTTCCGAGACAGACTAGGCCCACTGCAAATGTTTCATGGTGGACTTGACTGATTGTGAACCATTCGTTATAGACAATGTACTGCTCCAAACAGACGAGGAAAGCAAGAAACCAACAGAAGTACGCGTACCATTCAAGTTTCATGACAGAAAAATCATGCGACGAATGTTTGTTTCCAACACTTCTCATGATACCTTCTACTCTTCACGCCTCCTCGGTTCTTAGAAATTACTCTGTCGCCCACCGCTAGCGGTTTTCGGCAAATGGAGCAACTCAACAGTTTCCTACCTCTTAGTATTTTGAACATCTGCTTTTTGAGGGTGTACTCGTAGCCTCCACGAACCTTGTTAGATTGAGTCAAAGCTTCTCTCCGAAAGAAAAATTAATTTTTCTTGTGGCGACGAATATGTTGATGCGCGTTCAGAAACGCCATGTTCTATTTCATCTTCTCGGAATATCAGTGTTAGGCGGCGCACTATTCTTGGAGTCGCTGGTCTTTTTTGACATTGCTGCTTATGGGCGATTCTTGGCTGTTGAGCATAACCCTTTGGTTTTAGGGGTTGAAGTCTTTTTTACATTGTTTGCGTGTGTCTACTGGCTTTATCAGTATGTCAGGTTTGTAAAGTGGGTGGTCAAAGATGCAGAGGCTTAGGGCTGGCGCCGTGGCAAAGCTCAGTCGTAAACTGCACCTTGCGGTCGGTCAGGAAGTGCTTGTGCGGAACGAGACTGGGCTAGATGTTGAGTTGGAGCAGGAAGAAAACTGTGATGGAAGCAGGCCACGTTTGATCTTGATAATTAAGAAAGTGCTTCGTCGTAAGGATTGATTTTTCTTTTAGTGGAGACGGGCCGGGCTTCTAGAACAAGAGAATCTCCTTTCTCCTATAAATGGTAGTTTCCGACTCTCTCCACGTATTTTTCTATTGAAGGTTGCTGGCATGCCTAAACGCAGGAAGATTAAAGGCAGCGTCATCATTGGCGCTGTCTTGATTGCACTTGCTTTAGGTTTCGTTCTGGAAACGCAGTATCACTTGTTTACGCTTCTAATAAAAGCCTCGTCCACTAAGCAGATGAATCTTCTGGGCGGGTTGGAAGGAGCTAAGTGTGTGCTGGTCGGTGCGACACCTTACGGCTGGACGGATTTCACTGGGAACGACGTGTATTCGCCAGTGCAAGGAGGCACTACGTTCATTGACCATGCTTACTTGACGGCATGGGATCGTGTTTACTGGGCAAACTATCAACCTTCGAACCAACTTGTCTACTGGGACCGGCATTTGATTGGAGAAACTATAGGAAGGAATCAAAGGTCTAGGATGCTTCTAGAAACTCAGCTAGATGTTCCTTTGGAGAACCTTAACAAGATGGGCGATCCGTTAGATTGGAACAGTCAACAGTATTTTGAAATATTGCAGTATGAACCGAACGCCACAAGCTCTTCTGGAGATGTGAATAGGCAGCTTAGCAGTGTTGACCTTCCTAACGGAGACCGTCAATATACGTTGACGAAGAGAAGCATTCTTATCGTGCCTGCTGAGCTTCACCTTGCTCTATCTATTAGTCCCTCTACAGACGGCTCGGATATGAGGGCTTCTGGCTGGGAAGAAGCGAACCCTCCTTGGGCAGGCATACAATATTGGTTTCAACTTGACTTTGTGACTTGGGCGCAGCAAGCTGGTCCTTGGAATAGTCACGACTCAGCACCTGAAAGTGACGCTGACTACTTCAAAGCTAACCCTGCAAGTTCGACAGCTCAATTCGTGACTTACGGAGCGTACTCTGATGGCGGAGGTTTTCCTGTTTCCGCGTGGATTTCAGGATTCGTTGTCAACGTTCCAGTAAGCGGCGTTGACACTTATGACGCGAAAGTTTTCACCCTGACTCCGTTTTTGAATCAGATGCCTGGAAGTGGAGATCCTAACTTTGACAATGTAGTAAAGTGTGTCCCTAGCCTCTTAGGTCATTCAGTACCGCTTTACAGTACGCCTGGAGAGACAGGAACTGGTCAGGAACTAGCCTACATAGGGAAAGATGCGATTCTAGCTGAAGCCAAAACTTATCCTTGGGCTGGAAACAATCAGGCTCCCGCATACTTTTCAATCTCTGCTGACACTTTCGGTACATACGCTTACCAGGACAAACCTCCTTGGGGTGGCTGGACTGTGAAGTATCCTGCCGTGAACTATCGAATCAGAGTACTGTTCGCCGTTTGGGGCACATTCACTTATCTTTGGACAGTTAAAACTGCAGGGGATACTGGGTATCCGGGTTGGTGGGATCGTTCTTCACAGACTGTAGTTATCAGAACTTGGTGGGACGACCTAGTTGACCTGTTTCATAACCCTCTGTTTCTGATGGTCTTCATTATATTCGTCATCATAATCATCTTCTGTCTAATCGCGGTCTTCGCACCTTGGGTTCTCCCGAGATTGTTTAGTGGAGCAAAACAAGCTAGAAGTTTTGCTTACGAAAGCTGGGAGCAAAGACCTCGAGGCAGGTCATATTACTACGGATAGTTGCTTCTGAGTATTTTTCTATTGGAAGATGTCTATGAAAATAGAATTAACGAACATCAAGAATCTGGGGACGGTTTGGCTTTGGCTCGGCATAGCAGTTCTAGTGTTAAACTTCGCAGTTGTAGGCGTGGCCAACTCCGCATTCTGGTACGGCCTAGTATACGGCTTAGGCTTCTTAGCAGTTGGCATAGTGCTTTCGGCGAAGGCTTCAGCTTTGGCAGCGGTCTGTGCAGGCTTAATAGGCTTAATTGCCGTGTTCAACGATGCTACACTGAGTCAGTACATAGCGATTCCTCCAACCGCAATCTTCAGCGTCGTCCTGTTCGCTCTAGTCTTGGCCAGCGAGTTTGGTTATGTTGGATGGGGCGGAAAAAGCGAATCTGCAAAATACGCTACGCTCGCGGCTTTCGCAGCGTGGTTTCTGTGGCCACTGATTTACTTTTACCAGCGTTGGACACTTGGACCAGCCTATTACGGGGTGACTAACCAACTTCCTCTGGAAACATTGCTTTACCACGGCGGAATCATGCTTTTGGCAGGCTTAGACTTCATCACGGTTCTAGGCGCAGTCAAATTCAAACAGTACCACACGTTGCGAGCGGTTTTCGTTGCATTGGCAATCTTGGGCGCAGTCCTAGTGACGATGGAGCTTGGCTGGTCTTTAACTCTGAGAAGCTAAGCAACCGCAACCATTCTTACTAAAGCCAGTAGAATCCTAAACCTAGTTTTTCCCTATTTTCCCTTGTACTGTATTTTTCCTTTGAAAAGTACTGAGGAGACAAGAAAAATGAACATTCCATACAAGCAAATGCTAAACTGGAAAACGGGCGTTCTCGGCTTCACCTTGATAGGACTCTGGTACATCATACTGCCGTTCTTAGCTGGAGGCGTTATCAACCAGTCGATGGTGCTCTTTGGTTTCACTTTCCTTGCAAGCGGCATAGTCCTAGCAAGTTCTCGACCTACAGTTCTCGGTGCGCTGTTCGCAGCACTGATTGGCATGAGCTACTTCATGATGGTGGCAACTACAATAAACGCGGCGATACTATGGGCGTTGAGCATTGTTCTGTTCATAGGCGTCTTAGTGTTTGAGCTAGGCATATTCAAGCTAGGCCCCACTAACATTCATGCGAAGGCTTTAACCATAATTCCAATGGCTCTCTTAGGATTCAGCGTGTTGCTGGGCATAGCAGGTTACAACCCTACAATCTACTTCACTTGGACAGGGACTGCTTGGGCACTCGCTCTAAACTATGTTGCAGTGATGGTGTTCGCTTGGCTGCACGTCTTAAACTACGCTGGCTACAGACCTCTTGGCAAGCACACGATGCTTTGGATGGTTATCATGGCAGTCATTGCGGTGGGACTCAGTCTTCTCGGCATGGCGGAAGGCTGGGGGCTATTCCAGTGGTAAGTATTTTTCCTTTGAAAAGGACTTGGTGACATGAAAAAGAATACAAGAAACGCACTCGCAGCAATAGCTGTTCTAGCAATAGTAGTCGTTGGGCTTAACCAACTGGGCTATGTAGCTTGGTTCCCGAAGTTCTCAACTACAGGCACAGGCGGACCTACAGGCGGAGGCCAAACAATTGACAGCACGATGCGAAGCAACTATCTGAACGGGGTCGGCCAGTTCGAGATGAACACTAAAATCTACGATAGCTTAGTCGTAGCAACAGCTTACACAGTGGGTACAGACGCGAACATCTACTACTATCACTTCTTGCAGGGACGCTGGATTTTAGGAGTGACTGCTTCGGCGGGCACAGACTTGTTTGATGCTAAGCCAGAAGACAACGGGTTCATGTGGGTTGTCGTTGTTCCTACAGCTAACGCGTATTACATTGACTACCAGAAAATCATGGCGAACGATCCCTACATTGTGAATTACCAGTACGTAGACGTGGACGGTACGGGAGTGAGGCATTTTGCGTTCCAGTACGACCTTAAGAACCACGCTATACCTGCAAGCGGCTACCCAATAATCTCGTTCACTGCACACTTGCTTGCCTATGCTGCACCAGCGTTTGGTTCAGGCTTTGGAGCAAACCAATCTGTCGGTGTAGCTACTTTGATACAGAAGTACTTTAACTGGTACTTAACTGGCACAGCTGGCAAAGCTGCTGCAATCTACAAAGTGGAGCTCATAGCAGGCAACTCAACTGTTCCATGCACAGACTTGACGAAGGTCGCATTGAAGAAGCTAGAGATTCCAGGACTCGGATACCTTGATGGCAGCCAATTCTCACAGACGTTCACAACTCAAGACATAAGGTGGACCTACACTGCTACCACAAACTTTGACCATGCTATCTACCTGAAGCTTTTGGCGAACGCGAACAACAGGTTTGACATGAACGGCCAACTAGAGTTCCTCTTAGGAACGACAGCTGCAATACCGATAACATTGACGGTCTACTACTTAACTGCGCCTTCAGGATCCGGTGCTAGCATTAGCCAAACCTTCTACGCCACACTAGCCTAGTCGTAGTCATGAGAGATGGCTTGCCGCCGCTTTCTCATGAGGGCGGCTAAGCTTGCGGCTGGCGTAGCCGCTCTGCGGCGGAAGCCAAGGGGCGGACAATCCCCTTTTTTTTCTCAAAATTCTAGGAAGGATTTTCTAGATTTAAGTTCTTTCGAGGGATGGATGAATGAATAGAGCGTGCAAACTCCTTTACGTTGGCTTGTTTTCGTATGCACAAACGCCAGCAATCTTTTGAATATTTAATGAGAATCTTTTTTGGGGAAAGCTGTACAAAGCCCTTTGGACGTTTCAAACGTAACTTGCTTTCGATGTTGAAGAAGTCTGAAAGCAATGCTTGTATGAATCTGAGGAGATCGTGATTTGTGTTGTAGATTTCAATCCTCCATTCTTGACTGTGAAACGAGAGTTTTTCCCTAGACTTTAGGATTTTAGTGCGTTTACGTTGGTCAAGGCTTCCCTCGCTGTCGTAAAATCCTTCGATGAATGCTCTGGCATTTTCTCTTGATTTTTGGATAAAGTCATATATCTTGATAAATGCTCTACGGTCTGAATTGTGGCTTCTGGCTCCAAACACGCTTCCCAATGATGTTTCGTTCAAGTTTAACCATGCTTGCAGTTCATGAAGGAATGTGGGTGAATAGAAGCGAATTTCAATCCAGCTCGCTTTGTGCTTGATAAATAATGGTTCTTTTCCAACGATTTTCTTTCCCTATCATTTTCCGTCTAGTCCTTTTGGAATATTTTTTTCTATAATGATCTGATGGTCATTTAGCCAGATTTTTAACTGTTCTTTCTCTCTTATTTCGAGGGCTTTGACTATTTCCATTGGAATGGTTATCCGAAAGCTGTCACCAGATTTGAACACAGATCTTTTGAATGTTATAGGCATCTTATCCCCATAGAAATAGAACGCTACCGTATTTAAAACTCCTCTTTTTTTCGTTTAAACTTTCTCAGAACGATTTTTCCTCTGATGAGAATTGCGTGAAAAGTGGACAGTCGGCATCGTGATAGGTTTGTTCTTTCTTTACGTCAGCTATTTCGGTGTTGCTGGCATAGGGCTCAGTCTGTTTCCTAGTAGAAGGACGAACCTTCAAGCTGGAATGTCATGGTCTACAAGCGAAATTAACGGTAGGGACAGTTACACTTATACCGTAACATCCGTGGTCGGTTCGGTTGTAAATATACATCAGAAAGGAAATAATAATAATATTGACATGCAAGATGTTTTTGATGTTACCAACACTAGCATGTACTTGGGCGAGTTTCAAGTAGTAGCAAGTGGATTAAACGTAGGCGACGAGGTTTTCATGGAACCTTCAGGAGGACTCAGTCCAGCAACTTTCTATGTCACTTCAATCAACAGTTTATCTGGAAAAAACATGCTTGTAGTCAATTGGGTTGGAACCTTTTATGGAGACGCATGGCAATTTACCATAATGTATTGGCAGGATTCTGGGGTTGAATATTCAGCGAGTGAAGTAGCTTATGGACAGACAGTAAACCTTTATCAATGTACAACTGCTGACCCAGTAACGGGTGGAACCACTACTTACAACATAATTGCATCAGTAGGATCAGGCGGTTCCATCAGTCCCTCAGGAACCGTAACCGTTAATGCGGGACAAAACCAAGGGTTCACCATAACCGCTGATACCAACTATCAAATTTCAGATGTCTTAGTTGACGGCTCTTCTGTTGGAATAGTTTCAAGCTACACGTTCACGAATGTTCAGGCTTCCCACACAATTTCTGCTTCGTTCTCAGTCACCACTGGAACAACAGCTCAAATCCACCTAACCGCTATCTTTAACGGAAACCCAGTTACTGCAACATTAAACATTCATTTTCCAGACGGACACGACGAAAGCAAGTCAACACCTTACGATAATATTGATGCTCCAGTGGGAACCTACTCGGTTTCAGCAATTTATCAAGATAAGGTTATTTCCAGTTACCAAATCACCTTGGCCTCTGGACAGAATTTTGCTCACACCTTCGACTTTGGAACAGGACCTGTAGTTAATGTCAACTATTTCCTGCTCATAGTGCTGGCTTTGCTGGGGAATAGTAGGCTAATGCTGATTGTGGGCGCTTCAATTACCTTGATAAGCACGATAATGCTGTGTTGGCCTAAACCTCACCCTCAACTCTGATTTTTCTGTTGTGATTAAGTATGCCTAAGTGGCTAGCCCTCTACTCAACTAGATTCTGGTCAATATTTGTTATAGCTGGAGCTTTCTTAGTCTATTTTATAGTCTCAGCGTCATATCCTCAAGACCTTACTTCAATACAAATTCAGATTTTCGATTTGATAAACGTTAAGAGGCTCGCCTTCAACCTTCCTGCACTTACTGAGTCTCTTACCCTTCGTGTATCCGCGATGAACTGGAGTAAGGAACTGGCCTTGGGTAACTATCCTTCGAATATGCACTCGATTTACAATTCCTATGCTGAGATACAGGCAGGATATGCAGACTTTGTGGCTGCTGTATTCCCAAACTATGTTCCTCCAACGTTAGCTGAAGCTTTCGTTGATATGTGGTGGAACTCAGCAGGACATCATACAGTTATGATGAGCAGTTCTAGTTCTCAAATGGGTGTTGGCGTTTATAGAAATGGCGGATATTTCGTAGCAGTCGTGGACTTTAACTGAGCGATTTTTCTGTTGGTGAACAGAGATGTTTGGTCTCGGACTCTTAAGCACTATTGGCACTATTCTTACTCTTCTTATTCTAGGTCCACCACTGTTAGGTGCAGCTTACGCAGTGTTGACTACTCAGCCTATGCCAGTGTTCTTCCCTAAAGACGTGTTGTCTAAAGCGACTTACGGCGCGACGTGGGGTTTCTGGACTGTGTGGCAGTGGATTAGGCCTTTGACTGGGTTGACAGGCGGAGCCCAAGTGGCAGTAGCTAAAATCACTGACGGAACTATAGCGGTGCCCTCTACACCTGATGAGTTGAATGAGTCAAGCACTTGGTATGGTCTTCTGGCTAATGTTGTGACGTATGCGGGGAACGCTACTAGCCTCTACATTCAATATGCGGACACGTTCAGCGTAGATGTGAATCAGTCTTGGCACATAACATTGTTTGTTGTGTCGAACGATGGTTTGGTGTGGCTCGCTCGGTTTGACGCAGTCTGGCTTCCTGAGAATCTGACTGATCCGCTAAACCCGATTTTAGCTCGTATGCAGCTAAACGCTTACGGTCCGTCAGACGTGATTTTAGATCCGCTGGTCTCTCCGCATTATGGAGTTGTTGTTACTTTGGACACTGTTACGCTGGCAGAATTTATGTTGACGGGCACACAGATTGACTGGGCAAAGTTTGCTGCAAACACTCTTCAGACCTTCTACAAGGGCAACATTCAAGCTTGGACGATGGCACCTTGAGTGGTTACATGCGAGACTGGCAAGTATTGGTGATAGTGCTTGTGGCTTGCATTGGATTAGCTTGGCTAGTTTCTACATATAGACCTTTGAACGAAGTTTACCCCTTTACGTGTGATTCGTGATAGTCATGGTGCCGCGATTCGGCTCTATGTGATAGACACGGAGGTTTGGCAGAAGCTTCAGGCTATGCAGCAACAGGGTCTGCATAAATGGGTGGGCGGTGGACTTCTTCGGGATAACAGCTCGTCTTGGGGATTTAGGTTTGACCCTGCGAATGTGAATGTAGCCGACGTTACGGCTGAAACGTTTCAAACTTGGTTGCAGGACATTGCGGACCATCTTGAATATTGGCTTAGTGTAGGACTTGCTTACGTTTGGGCAGAAGTAATAGACAATGCTACCCTGCCCTAGTTCCTAATTGATTTTTCTTCTGGTGACAAAGATGAAAACAAAGATGTTGAGTACGCTTCTTCTGATTGCTGGAGTAACTCTTCTTGTGCTTGGATACTTTGAACCTCAGATAAGAGCAAGCTTGGTGACTGTTGTCACAGATGAGACTCCTCCAGTCTGGTGGAGTGATTATTTCATTCCTGCAGACGGAGCTGTCTACGGGAGCCCAGTTACAAGTATCGAAGCTGGCGCTGATGATTGGGAAAGTGGCGTGGTTTCTGTTGTAGCTACTATTGATACATCACCACATTCTTTAACATTGTTGTATGGGGCGCCCCAAAGTGGTCTCTGGCACTACGACCTAGCTACACCTATTACTAGCGGGCAACACTCTATCACTTTCGTTGCAACGAATGGTGTCGGTCTTCAAGCTATTCACACTGGATCGTTCTCCTTTTCTGCAGCTCTTCAAGGAACATGGTACGTTAACGGAGTAGAAATCACCAGCTCCACTCAGACAGTGACCTCTTCCAGTTTAACAGTGAACTTTACCTTCTCAAAGAGTTCTGGATCTGTGCTTACTTGTAGTGTGGCAGAAGGCGGTACGTCACTTTTGACTTTGACGTCTACAGATTCTTTAACTTGGCGTGGCTCTTACACATTTACTGGTGGAGCACACACTCTGGCTCTGAAGGCGAGTGACGGAACCACGTCGGTCATAATGGCTGTGCTCAGCGTCAACTTTGGAGGTTTAGCTCTAAACTTTACCACTGAGCAACTAGCAATGTTTGCCGTGGGAGCCTGCTGCCTCGGCGGTGGAGGCTACTTGCGACTGCCTAAAAAGAAGCGGTAGACCAGTACCATTTTTCTCTTGTTACTGAAAACTATAGAAACTGCATCTTGAAAGGCTATTTTTCATTTGATGAGTATGGTGAAGAAGAAGAAGAAAGGGTGGGGTCGCAGTGTTCTTGGATATGCGCTACTAGGAATTGCACTGTTCTTCTTCTACGCCGTGTATGAGACTTACACACATCCTTATGGAGACCCAGATCTTCAGACCGCGTGGCACACAACACTTTTCTTTCTTACTCTTTTAGGTCTGGGTTTTGCTGGACTAGCATACACTTTCCTTAAACGCAGATAGACAAGCATTTTTCTTTTGATGCGACTTGAACCCAGAAACAATTGTTAATGAAAATAAAACTTTCAAGGACTCTTGATGAAACATGCAAGCGTCTAAGGACCTGTTAGTGTTCTTTGCCATTGCGTCTTTGCCTATCGCAAGCTTTCTTCTGCTAGGCTATCCTGACACACAGTTCTACATCAGCATGCTCCTAGTGTCTCTCGTCGTGATTGTGTGGCTTGAGAAGCACAATGAGAAGCCAGTGGTTGCTTACACTGAAAACTTAACGTTGGAGAAGCTTGCCATTGCAGTAGGCGGAGTACTAGGATGTTTAGTCGTCACTACTATCTTCACTGCAACATTTCTGCACAGCGTCTTGTATGTGCCGACTCAGAAGTTGGATTTGACTTATGGCGGGTTCATGTTGCCAGCTTTCTGGACCGACATCTTGTTCACGCTTGTCCTAGTTGTGACGGCAGAAGAGTGCACTAAGCTGGTCATTATACTTGCACTTTACACTTGGCTCAGAGACAGGTTCGGATCAGACTTTAGCAAGTGGACCGCTGTAGGCATTGCGGTTGGAGGCTGGGCGTTGCTTCATACTTATTCGAACCCATTGACTTATGGCGGCCCGAACGCATGGGTGTACCTCACTGCAGCGGCCATATGTGGAGTGATCATGTTTCTGGTTCTTCAGTACACTCACAGCTTACTTGCAACGTTTTTGGTTCACTTCGGCTATAACGCTACCGTGCTTTACTTAGCCTATTACCCTATGGCAGCTGCAGCTGTCACTTGGGTTCTGCGGTTCTTGAGGTAGACAGGCATGAGAAAGTTTACAGTTCTGGCATTGCTATCCGTATTGCTTTGCTTCTGCTTCTCACCTGTTCAAGCGGTTTCTAGCTCCTTCTGGATCTATGGAACTGTCACGACAACTCCGTACGTCTCAACCTACAACAACCTCACCTACAGCGAGTTTAACTTTAGCGTAAGCAGTTCGAACGCTACTTGGCTAGGGGCTCCAGTGAACTTGACGGTGGTCATTCCTACAAACCTTCTTGTGGGGATAGCGTTAGTTGTCAACCAAACTCTCAACATGACTGGCGTAGTAGACGTGGTTGGAGTTCCTTCAGGATACTTCGTGTGCGAAGCGGTGAATCAGGCTTCTATGGATTGGCTTGAGTCTTTAAAGGCCCTGATTACCCTAATCGGAGAAATCGGCAAGCTAGTAGTCACCGTGATTGTTCAGGTCATAGGCGCAGCGTTCGGGATAGTTGTGCCTTCATGGGCTGTCACCTTGGCAGTGTTAGCGGCGACTGCAGCTTCTCTGGTGTTTTGGTTCAAGAAACTGCCCAAGCTTCTAGCCATCATCTTCCTAGTCCTGATCATCTCGTTGATTGTTAGTCTAACATTGTAGGCGTATCAACCTTTTCTTATGATTAACTCACTATCTATGGTTTGATGAACCACCAGTCAGGAAAAACAGCGTAAAAGTTGAGCGTCTCCTGTTGCTGAACAAACTCGTCAACCGCCCTCACAACCCCCAGATGGTGAAACGGTGTATAGTCATGACCGCCAATCACGCCGCCCTTTCTCAGCAGCGGGTAATAGTTTAGTATGTCGGCCATCACAAACGAGTAGGAATGGTTTCCGTCAATATACACGAAGTCTAACGGTTCATCAATGTCTTTAACGGCTTCCTCACTGGTTTTCCGTATGAGTTGGGCCTGCTTGTATCTTGAAAGCCTTGCCATCGCCATCTCAAAGTTGTCCTCGCAACTTGTTAATCGTCCATTTTCAACGTAAGCTATGTAAGGGTCGATGAGAAGTAGCTTTTTGATTGGTAGTTCCTGTAAGATGCTTAGTGAGTTGTCTGCTTTGGCTACACCGATTTCTACGCCAATGAGCGACTCACTATTTTTGAAGTACTTCTTTAGGAACAGAGTCATGGGTCTTGGCGTTGTCGTAATTACACTATTAATGTTTGCCATGCTCAAATAGTCCTTGTAGACTTTAGGAGCAATTAGCCTAACTATGCCGTGGCGAAGCTTTGCCGTTTTACGTCTAAAATCTAGCTTCTTCAATCAGTTACCTCCAAGCCTTCCTGGCTTCCTTAACCTCAACTTCTTTCTTCCGAAACAACCTCTCTTTTAAGCCCCCTTTTCCCCTTTGGACTCTCGCATTATTTATGATTTTTCTCTTGATGAAGATTGAAGCAGCTTAATACACTTGTCCTATGCAGTATCGTCATATTGTTACTTGTTCCTATGTTTTCGCTTCCTAGTTTGGCGGAGAGCAGTTGGAGTGCTGTCGAATACGCGAATAACCCCGTGTTAGTGGGCAGTGAGTCTTATGATGCGGCGGGAGTCAGAGAAGCGGAAATATATGCAGGTGGAATGGAAAATGGTAAGTACTACATGTTTTACGGAGGACAAGACAATACAGCACGATCCATTGGCGCTGCTCCTAATACTGGCTGGAGCGTGTGCATGGCAACTTCGCCTGATTTGAACACATGGACTAAAAGGGGCAAAGTGTTGGAGCGTTCTGCTGGAGGGTGGGATAACGCTGTGGATGATGGGGAAGTTTTCAAGTTCGGTGATACTTATTATATGTATTATTTAGGCTGTAACGGTGGTGGAGGAGCCTACCTACTTGGACTAGCCACGAGCAGCAATATTGAAGGTCCCTATACTAAATGGTCTGGAAATCCAATATCGTTAGGAGCAGCGTACGCAACTGTGAGCGTGAGCATTCTCCCATACAGCTACGGCGGGTACAAGTACATTATGTTCTATTCTGGAGGAAACGGGGGGAGTGAGTGGTGGATTGGAGTATCGTTCTCGTCGGATCTGTACCATTGGACCACAGGCACTCCTGTTAGCGGACTAATTCAGCACGAAGAGAATACTGCTATGCTCAATGTTGGTTCACGGTATTTCATGTTGACTAACCACTTTTACCCTTTCAGCCTCTACATGTATGAAAACACAACATCAGATCTTCTGTCTTGGAAATTTGTTCAGGTTCTACTTGCACCGCCGACGAGTGGCTGGGACAGTGGCAGTGTCGGAATGGCGTCCACTCTCTACACTAACGGTAAGTGGTATGTATTTTTTGATGGCACAGTAAGTGGTGGCGGCCTTTATGACCATAAAATTGGCTATGCCATTGCAACTCCGCTCTTTTTGCCACCGCCACCACTTGGCACTTTGAGAGTGTTCGCTACCTATCAAAGTTCATATGTAGCTACAACAGTCTCGGTGACTGGGCCAGAAGCTAAAACTGGCGCCACTACCACAGATCCAAGTAACCCATTAACGTTTGAGGTAACGCCTGGGTCGTACTTAGTGTCGGGAACCTACTTCATACAAAAATCAGAGAATGTAACAGTGGTTAAGGATCAGCTTGTTGACGTGACTCTTAATTTTGGTGGCTCTTTGCCTCCGCCGCCTCCTGAACTGCCCCTGCAACTTATTTTCATCGTAAGTGCGGTTGCTTCAGTAGCGGGTCTAGTGTTCTTTGCTAGGCGAAAGAGAACGCGTCATTTTTCTATTAGTAGAAGAAGAGGCAAACACAGGAGGCAGTTGTAGAATATGAGACCTAAGTTCCTAGTCGGAGTCATAGTAGGATTGTTGCTTGTCTACCTGTCCTTATTCGGCATTTCAGGATTCGGGTTGGCTTTGACTGGGACTCCAGAAAACTTCACAACTTACACGGAGGTGGACCCTGGAGGCTATGTGACCGTGACAGCCTCTAGACTAACAGTTACTAACATGCCAAGGACTGCTACGGCTTATGTGTACAAGGATTTCGGAGTAGACTATTTCGGCGATTTTGAAATGCAGATAGAATCATTAATAACTTCTCAAGACGCAAATGCTGCCCTGTACATTCTTAGTTTAGCCAACCAAGCAGGTCCGTCTAACGCCATGAGTAATAACTTGGGTCTTAGTACGGGTCAAAATAATATTCTGTGGGGGGTCTGGCCGACTTTCGATAAGTGGCAACCGAGTCAGCTAGTCGGAACCACGTACTATTTTCACCTGCAGAGAACAGGCGCTATAGCTATTTGCCAAGTCTATAGCGATTCAAGCTACTCTATATTGTTGCATACCTTAACTGCAACTGTTTCAACCAAGTTCAGGTATGTAATCCCATGTCAATCTGCGGGCTCGACAGAGTCAGACGTAATTTCTGGTTGGACTCAAAACTTAAGGATAGCCGGAAGCACTCCACCACCTACATATTCTGATGTAACCATATCAGTCAGTGGTCAAGGAACTACAATTCCAGCTGCAGGACATTATACCACTACGTACTATGTGGGTGGTAGCTTGACTATAACTGCTACTCCTGCTTCGGGTTGGGCCTTTGACTATATGACACGTAACGGAGTTACAACGTCAAGCATGACTCTGAACTCTCTAGGAGCCACGGAACAGGTAGTTGTCTACTTCAAAACTGGACCTGCCACTACTGGAACACTTCAAGTCTTTGCTTCCTACAACGGTGCTTACGTGGTTGCTTCTATAACAGCCAGTGGCCCCCAAACTGTGTACGGATCTACTACAGTGTCTGCTGGGATAACTTGGACAGTGACAGCTGGGACATACACTGTATCAGGAACTTATGCTTCTGGTTCGGCTACACCTGTGTCGGTGACTGTTCCTGCTGGAGGTGCTGCTCCTCCTGTGACGCTGAACTTTGGAGGTTCGCCTCCGCCACAGGACTTTCTAGCAATGATCAAGGCTTTCTTTGACCTTCTTGCGGTTAAGAGTATACTCTTAGTGAGTGGGCTAGTCTCAACTATAGGATGCGGGATAATGTTTGTGCTGAAAGGGAAAGGTGAGAGGCGTCGACCTGCACCACCGCAATATCCGTACTACTAGGGCCGCACAGACGGATGTCAGAATATGAGACCTAAGTTCCTAGTCGGAGTCATAGTAGGATTGTTGCTTGTTTACTTGTCGATTTTTGGGCTTTCAGGATTCGGGTTGGCTCTGACTGGGACTCCAGAAAACTTCACAACTTACACGGAGGTGGACCCTGGAGGCTATGTGACCGTGACAGCCTCTAGACTAACAGTTACTAACATGCCAAGGACTGCTACGGCTTATGTGTACAAGGATTTCGGAGTAGACTATTTCGGCGATTTTGAAATGCAGATAGAATCATTAATAACTTCTCAAGACGCAAATGCTGCCCTGTACATTCTTAGTTTAGCCAACCAAGCAGGTCCGTCTAACGCCATGAGTAATAACTTGGGTCTTAGTACGGGTCAAAATAATATTCTGTGGGGGGTCTGGCCGACTTTCGATAAGTGGCAACCGAGTCAGCTAGTCGGAACCACGTACTATTTTCACCTGCAGAGAACAGGCGCTATAGCTATTTGCCAAGTCTATAGCGATTCAAGCTACTCTATATTGTTGCATACCTTAACTGCAACTGTTTCAACCAAGTTCAGGTATGTAATCCCATGTCAATCTGCGGGCTCGACAGAGTCAGACGTAATTTCTGGTTGGACTCAAAACTTAAGGATAGCCGGAAGCACTCCACCACCTACATATTCTGATGTAACCATATCAGTCAGTGGTCAAGGAACTACAATTCCAGCTGCAGGACATTATACAACAACCTACCTAGTGAATGACAGCTTGACGGTAGTAGCTAGTCCTGCTTCGGGTTGGGTCTTCGACTACGTAACCCGTAATGGAGTTACAGTGCCGAGCCTGACTCTAACTTCTCTAGGCGCCTCAGAACAGATAATAGTTTATTTCAAAACTGCACCTATATATTCGGATGTGACGGTCTCGACTACTGGGCAAGGCACTACAACCCCAGTTGCAGGACATTACGCAACAACCTATTACGTGGGTGATAGCTTAACCATAGTAGCTACTCCTGCTTCTGGCTGGGTTTTCGATTATATGACACGTAATGGCGTTACAGTGGCAAGTATGACTCTGAATGCTCTAAGCGCCTCAGAGCAGGTAGTAGTCTACTTCAAAACTGGGCCTGCTACTACTGGAACACTTCGAATCTTTGCTTCTTACAATGGTGCTTATGTAGTTGCTCCTGTAACGGCTAGTGGTTCCCAAACTGTGTACGGAGCTACCACTACAGATCCAGCTAATCCTTTAAGTTTCACAGTAACGGCTGGAACGTATACTGTGTCAGGAACATACTCTTCTGGTTCTGCCTCACCTATCTCGGTAACAGTTCCCGCTGGAGGTAGTGCCGACGCTTCGTTGAACTTTGGTGGCACTCCGCCACCTAACGACTTTCTGGAAATGATTATGAAGTTTCTCAATGCTCTTCCCGGAATGCTTAGTAGCCTCTTCAATCTTCTCGCTTTCAGAAGTCTACTCTTGGTGATAGGATTAGCTTTAAGTGGAGGGTGCGGGATAGGATTCATGTTACCAGAGAAAGAGCAGCACTATTAAGAAATTAATAATTTATTATTTTTCTGTTGTGAAAAGGTTTGGCTAAAGCAAAGTTTCTGAGTTTGCTGTTGGTAGTTTGCGTAGTGGCTGGTGGGTTGCTGTCTGTTTTACAGTTTGTTCCAATAGTGAAGGCTAATCCAGATTGGTTGGCTGGCTGGACTTACCGTAAATCACACATAATACAGAATGCGACGGGTGCTGGAACAAACTATCAGGTGAACATTACAGTTATAAACGGGACAGGGACAGATAGCGGAAGCATAGTTTACATAAACAACAAGACTAGAAGTGATTTTGGTGACATTCGCTTTACAAACTCTTCTGGAACGGGACTTTTGGATTGTTGGATGGAAACATTGAATACTGGAGTAAACGCTACTTTCTGGTTTGAAGTTGCAGACGACTTAAGCACAAATCCAGCTACGATTTACGTTTACTATGGAAATTCAACTGCTACGACAACAAGCAACGGTGGCAATACCTTTCTGTTTTTTGACGATTTCTCTGAGGCGTCAATAGATTGGACTAATAAGTGGCAGTCAACGTCTCAAGCTTCTTACTCAATTGAAAGTGGAAAGTTAAAGTGCCTTGATATAGCTGCTGCGACTCAACTTATTCAGACAAAGAATACTTATAATGGGTTTGCTTCTCACTCAAAAATGAGGATGAGTGTAGCAGATAAACAAGGTATGAATATTTTTGAACAGTCTGCTGCAACTTCTACTGGCAAAGATTATGCTTACTTCATTTACGACCAAGCTGATGACAGAGTTGACCTCACCTTAAACGGAACGTCTACGCATAATTACCATACCGAAGACAACATAAACTTTTTCAATGTAATTTATAAGTGTCCCTCTTCAGGAAATGCAGTTTTCCAAGTTTTTAAGTTAGGAACACAAATTGGCAGTGAAGTTGGAACTCCTGCATATAGAACTGATTACGCTAGCTGGTTAGCTTATCTTGCTGGTTCAATAGTATATGTGGATGACGTGTTTATTAGAAAGTATGTTACTCCTGAGCCTGCTCATGGAGCTTGGGGAAGCGAAGAAACAGGACCAACCTACTCAAACATAGGTGCAAGCACACTCTTAGCTGGACAACCATGCACATTCTCATGTTTATGGGCTGACGAAACTAACATGAGCGGCTACATTTTCGGCACAAACAACACGGGCACATTCACTAATGAAAGTTGGACAAGCACTTGGTCAAACTGGCCAACAACAACTTCTGCATGGGCAAACGTGACTAAAACGCTTAACGCTACGGCGGGAATAGCTGTTCAATATGAATGGTGGGCTAACGACACAAACAACAACTGGAACAACACTGGAATCCAATCCTTAATCGTAGGTTTGTGTGAGTATTACAATACAGGCTACGATGCTTCAGCAAGTGTGTATGTTAATTGGTTTGCACAAACCTTCACTGTCGGCGTAACAGCGCACACGGTTACTTCAGTTAAACTCTTATTGGGTCGCTCTGGCAGTCCTGGAACTGTTACAGTGAGCATCAGAACGACCGATGGTACACATCCTAACGGTACAGACTTAACCAATGGAACGACAGACGGAAACACTTTGCCGACAGGTGCTCCTTATGAGTGGCGTGAAATAACGCTGACGGAACTCTCTTTGAATGCAAGCACTAAGTACGCTATTGTCGTCCGAGCACTAAACGGGAATGCGACCAATACGTTGTACTGGTTTTGTGACATCACTAGTCCAACTTATGCTGGTGGAAATTTTGAAGATAGCACTAACAGTGGCGGCACATGGGCTTCTGTGACTGAGAAGGATTTTATGTTTGAGGTCTGGAGCAAACCATCTGCAAACACCGCTCCTACCATCAGTTCTGCTTCAGGAACCAACTGGGACGACACTGACAACTGTTACGCACAGAAGAAGACTTACACTGTATCAGTTACTTACTCGGATGCCGACGGCTTTGGTGACATACGTTACTGTGAGCTGTACTTGAAGACAGGCGGGAACACGACTAGAGCGGAATTCGCGTTTCTCGAAGACACTAACACATGGTCATCTCCAGCAGGCTCAACTCAGTGGAGTCTGACTGGACAGAGCAACTCGTCTTCAGGTACTGACATTGCTGTCGTGTGGGGGTTTCAAGCACAGTGGGACGCAACTGAAGAGTCCGACCTAGACTTCCTATTCTTTGTGAATGATACAGCAGGAGCTAGTGTTAATTCTCTTAACGACACAAACTTTGACGTGGTAACTAGGCTTGTCACGTCAGGATTCACAAGCGACGACAGCAGAATAAACATTGCTGGAACCACAACCATAAACGGAACCGTCTACTACGCCAACGACCCTGCAAGCAACACCTCTTCCGCTAGTTATCCGCCAGATGCAGAGTTTACGCAAGTGGACATTCACGATTCTGGACATGTTGCTAGAGGAACAGACACTACTATAGTGAATGGCGCGTTCAGTGCTTCCTTCGCTATTCCTAACGCTGTGCAAAGCAACACGTACCATGTCTACATAAACTTGGCAGACGCTGACGGGACAGATCAAGATGCTCTGGACGGAGACACAACGGCAGTTATAGGCGACAGAATAAAAGTAAATCTTGGAACCTTAGCTTTTGAGGATCCAGACGGAAGAGTCAACGTTGGTACAGCAGGCATTTTCTCATGCACTGCTCAAAGCGAATACGATGGGCATGTTCTAGGTGCAGGCGACTCACTAGTACTCTCTGGTTACACCTTCACTTACAACGGAACGTACTGGGTAAACTCTACCAGCCCAGCCACTCCAACATCAGTCACTATCAACAGCTTGACAAGTGTGAGTGAAGCAACCTACGGCATTACTGTAGGGAACATCAACGCTAACAGTGCTACAGGTAAATGGGACAGAGTCACGGTTACGCTTTCTATTATGAGTAGCACGATAAACGTTGGAGCCACAGCTAACATCACCAAGTCAGGAGTCTACCAATTAGACGGAAGCACATTCACTGGAACCATCAACCTGAACGACACTGTGACGAAAACCGTCATCGGCTACTACGGCTACACTACAGCCACTATAGTAGACGGAGTGTACGGAATCACAGTCTTCCAAACGAATTCAGTGTACTGCGTCTTTGAGCAGATCAACATCACCCTGTCTGTTGCAGACAGCAGAATCAACGCTGGCGAGAACGCCACTGTCTTAGTGAACGCTACATACTCTTACTATGGTACTTCTATGAATGGCACAGTCACTCTTAACGACACAACTACAAAAGCCTCTCCGGGCCTCTACAACTGGACTGTTTCTTCCATTACTGAAACGACCTATGGACTTACCGCCTTCGTCTCAAATGCTACTTGGTGCGTCTTCGACAATCTAACTGTCTTCAACCTCCAACCAGTCCAGTATTTAGGTTCTGGAGATTTCAAATATCAAGTTCAGATCAAGTATGGCTATGACGGGGTTCTTATCAGCGGAGGTTACGCAGACCTAGCATATCCGAACGGAACTGTTGTAGGCAAGGGCCTGAGCAATGCTACGGGCTGGGTCACTTTCATTGTTGGGCAGCTTAACTCTACCAATGGTGCTTTCAACCTTTACGGAGAGAATGAAACAGCTTACGCTATAACCTATCCTGGAGTTAATCAAACCTTCACAATCTACCTCTGGACTTTAGCACCACAAGACGTTTCTGGGAATAGTTTGACAAGTACGACACAGACGGTCAGTGACGGAGCGACAACTGTCTGGACTGGCACAGCAGGTAGTCTATACATTCCTGCAGCGACATTCAATGTTTCAATATCATGGCTTCAGAACCTTTCTGTCAACTCGACTCTCAACGTGAACATTGCTACCGACACTACAACGAACTTTACTTGCACATGCTATCCCTACGTCATAGGCGGCACTAGGTACTGGGCAGCATCTAACGCAACTATCCTTTCTTCAAGTTTTGTTTCTAACCTTCTCACAGTCGAGTTCAGCGGTGGGAACGACTCATACGTGCTGGTAGCCAGCTGTACGACTCGTCCAGCCTACGTTCTAAACGTGACTTACGACTACACTGCAGCCTTCGCTTCAGGCTATCTTGTTATGCCACATTTTGGCAACGTGACAATAGTGGCTAGCTACGAGAACTGGGGCGGCCTCTATGTTAAGATGACAGACCATCCAATGTGGAGTCTTGGTTGGGTGGGTCAGCGACTTAACATTGTAGCAAATGGTACAGTCGGAAACGTTGGAGAAATAGACGTGTACTGCATATTTAGAGGCCAGCCTGTTAGTACTTCAGGCTTCACAGTAACTAGCTATGTGGGCGGAACGCTCATTGGACTCTACGCTTTCACAGATACTAGTGCTGCAGTTTCATTAGAATGGGCTGTAGTAAGTAGTGGCGGTCCAATAGGAGGGCCGACTCAAGCAGCAAGTCTCTTCATAACGTTAGCCTTCACCTTTCCAGAGACGGTGCAGAGCGGGGCAACTGTAGACGGATTCCTAAACGTTAGCTGGATAGGAGCAGCAAAAGTCTACATTTGGAGTGTGATTGTTGACGCGAATTACGCTAAGGACTGGGAGCTTCAGATTGCACGTTTACCTTGGACTCTGGAAACGTTGATGGAGAATGGACAAACTCAGGTTCCAGTAGTGCTGTACATAACTGGATCTTTAGCCGCAGGCAGCTATTCTGTTCCTTGCGATGTCACGTTCCAGACAGTTGAAGGAGTAAGCAAAACTGTTAGGAGCGTACTTACCTTTGAAGTTACGATTCCCGTAGCTGAAGTACCCAGCACACTAGTCTATGTTTTCTTGGGAGGATTAGCGATAGTTGTGATTAGCAGTGTGTTCACGGAAACTAAACGTAGAAAAAAATATAGTCAGTGAAGAAGTTTGAGGGTTTGCGCTGTCTGCGGAACAAGGGTCAGGCGTGGAACAGGAAGTTACTATGCTGGCCGTTTGATTCATAGAGCCTGCAAGAATAAAGCAAAACTGTTGAGGTTTAACCTGCTTATTCGTTAGTAGCAGAGTGTTCTGTTTTCGCAGTCGCGGCATTTGCAGTTTGGAAATGGATATGTAGGGGTGCTGTCCTGGCCTATTTCGTCTAGGGCTGTTCTGACTTCGCCAGTGTCTGCCTTGTCAGGGATCCGCGACATTAGTGTTGCGGATTCATGTGTTCTGGCTTCAGACGTCATTTTGTATTCTGCAGGCAACAATCTTCTAACATAGTTTTCGTGGTATGGCACAAACTTGCACATTTCAGTGCAGATCTTGCTCTTTTCAATGCCGTTGGCTTCAAGTATTTTTGCTATGCGAACAAAACGCGCTTTCGTCTCTTCTGCTGAAACGACACGTTGAACGTTGCCATGTAGTATGATGAGTTCTTCGGCAAGGTCATCCTTCACATCTACTATTCTTTCTGGCCAGTCCGGGTCGGAGATTTTTCTGGTGCGGCCAACTAGAACTTTGCCTGTTCTAGAGCTTACGAGAACAGGCTGCAGGTAACCTATTTGTTTCGCGCTTTTCTTGAGCAGTTCAACTTGTTCCTTGTCAAAGGCAAAACTCAAGTTGACACCTCAGCAACTCGCCTGCTAATCAGAAGTATTGACTGCAAGAAAGCTTCTTGAACGTGCAGGCTCTGAAGTTTCTCCATCCATCCGGCAGGCAGCTTCGTGTCTCCTGCCACGTCTCGCAAGCTAAGCACGAAGCAGCCCTCCACAACCTTGCGAATGCTGAATTTCAAGCCGTTGCGAATCAGCAGGCTGCCCACGTTTCGGAGCATGTTGCCAAAAATGTTGCTGAACACTATGCTGCGCTCCTCTTCATGGCGGTCAAAGCCCCATTCATGCGACAGCTGCCTTCCATAACTAAGCATTCTTTTGAGCTTTGGGTGCTCATTAGTCTGGGTGAGGATGCGGATTTGCTGGCTGCGCAATGGCAGGTCCATAGTGCCCAAGCCATGTGCCAGCACGAAGAAAGTACCTTTTTCTCCGAGCGTGTCGCCCAAGCCCTTATTAAACGCTAAAGAATTGGTAGGAGCACCCTCTTGACCGTAAGGAATGCTGCCTCGAAACTGAAAAACTCGAGTGCTGAAGCCACACGATAGGCACACTTTTTCTCCGTCTTTCATTTGTAGTTTGCCGTAGCACAATGGACACACGTTTCGTTCAATGAGGAACTCACTGAAAGCGTCGCGGCATCGAGGGCACAAGCTGTTTTGTGAAAGAAAAAGTGCAAATGTGTTTTGAACTGTGTCGGGAACTGCTTTGCAGCTCATCTGAAACAATTGTAGTCTAGCGTCTTAAGCTTTAAAACTTACTACACCGTGCAGGTGTATAAAAGGAAAGGGAAAGGCCGCCGCTTAGCCTTTTAGACCATATGTAAATGCGGCGGCTGCGAGAGCAAGTGCTGCACACGCAATGCCAACGATTATCTTGTCATGCGTGTTAAGAGACTGTATCTTGTCTCCTATCTTATTCGCTTGTTCCTGAAGGTTGTCAATCATGTTCTTGAGTATGCTAGGCTTTTCTTCTGCTGGAGCTGGAGTATAGACAGTATGGGGTTCTCCAACTGTTGTTGACACTGGTTCGCCACCTTCCTTTTCCTGAATCTGCTTGTATTTCTTCGATGCAAACTTGATTCCTGCTCCTCCATCACTAGTCTTGACAGTGTTGTCCATTTTCTCCAAGATTTTCACTGTGACACCAGCAACTTTCTGGCTCATTTCTGCACTCCTGAAAGTGGGTTCTTCGTTGACCCCTACCTTAGTAACTGTTTCCGTTTCGGCATCATCAACATGTTGCATTGTAACTACGTGCGCCCTACCGATCTCCACAAAACCTTCTTCTTCACTTTTTCTCGGCATCCTTTTTCACCTCCATGTCATGTCGCTTTTTAATCAGAAATATCGACCTGCCTATCCTCTGCAACTGATAGCCCATTTCAATGCCCACCGTGCTGATGGCCCCGCTGAGGATCCCCCACTCCACGCCGGTTACGCCTTGAAACCCGAGTTCCTGAAAAATCAGTGTCAACGGAATCATGGTTCCGCCAACTTCCATTATGACCCGTTTTATGTTGTCGATGTCTGTTTTCTTCAGGTCGACAAGTTTGATTTTCAATGCGACAGCCTTTTACAAATCAATATATTGGAATATACGTTTTGCTACACCTTACAGGTGCATAACCTTTTAAACGCTTGGCAAGTAGAATAAGCAAACGTGGCAATAGTAAACATCAAA
>Ga0315282_10000950_pt1 | contig 56624 bp, 48 predicted proteins | sample YL17G07_20_MG_FD_203693 | JGI IMG/M metagenome (GOLD analysis project Ga0315282, IMG submission 203693) | Sediment microbial communities from Yellowstone Lake, YNP, Wyoming, USA - YL17G07_20 | ecosystem: Environmental > Aquatic > Freshwater > Lake > Sediment | place: USA: Wyoming | collected...
GCGACCGATACCCCCACCTATATTCCTCCCCCCTTGAGGGGGAGGATAAAAGGAGGGGGGATAAATTGGAGCGTGGCAATCCATTTGGTCGGGCACCATTTATGGTGCCATTTGGTCGGGCACTCTTCAGAGTGCCGGCTTCGTCACCCTAAAGGGTGACCGACCTACCCCGAGCATACACCACACTGTATGGTTTGACATTTTCTCATTAACAATTTTGGAGTTATCCACAGACTTTTCCACAATATCCACAGGCCTATTTTCCAAATCACAAATTCCTCTCCCAAATTACCCTCAACCCTTCCAGAACCAGGTCTTGATTTACTATATCTATCATCTCTATTTCTTTTGCGATGAGGCTGGCATATCCGCCAGTGGCCACAATTTTGGGATTCCCTCCAATTTCTTTCTTTATTCTGGAAAGTATCTCTCTCACCTGCCCGATAGATCCATAAATTATTCCTGCCTGCATACTCTTTCTGGTGTTCCTACCAATAATACTTTCTGGTTTAGCCAGCTCAACATGGGGCAACTGGGCCGCCTTTTCAAAAAGGGCCTGCGAGGAGATACCGATTCCAGGCGCAATCACCCCTCCAACATATTCCCCCTTTTCACTAACTATATCAAAGGTTGTAGCAGTACCGAAATCAACCACTATGACCGGACCTTTATACAGTTCAAAAGCAGCTATACTTGCTGAGAGTCTGTCAGCTCCCACTTCTTTAGGATTATCATACAAAATGGGCATTCCCAGCTCTCCCTCCCGACCAACCGCCAGTGGCTTGATCTGGAAATATTTCTGGGAAACCTCTTCAAAGACAGGTAACAGGCAAGGAACCACGCAAGATATGGCAATCCCCGAAATTTTTTTTCTATCGATTTTTCCAAAATCAAAGAAATTTAAGATTTCTGCTCCATACTCATCTGGAGTCTTTCCTGCACTCGTGGAAATTCTCCAGCTATCTATCAGTTTCTTCCCAGTATAGACACCAAAGGAAATATTTGTGTTCCCGATATCAATGACCAGAAGCATAACATTTTCCTTTTTATACTTTTGTAGCGGCAAAGCGTAAGCTTTGCCTTCTTATAAGCAGAGCTTCGCTTTGCAGCTAAAATCTGCACGATTTGAAATCGTGCCTACGAAATTTCTGCTACAATTGTAGGCACAAATTCAATTTGTGCATAATCTTTAAATTTTCGATAGTATTGTCACGTCCCCAGCAATAACTCTCTCTTTGCCATCCGGCGTTTTTACAATCAAGGCCCCATACTCATCTATATCTAAGGCTTTACCTTCAATAATCCTATCCGGACATTCGATCTTCACTTCCTTCCCCAGCACAGCCGACATATCTTTATACTCTTTTATAATTCGAGTCATCCTTTGCTTTCTAAAATCTAAGTAATATTTATCAAATTTTTCCAATACCTTTACTAAAAGTTTATGTTTGGGTAGGTCGTGACCTATAACATCCTTAAGAGAAGTGGCCATAGCTCGGAGAGTAGAGGGGATTCGATTATTCACATTAATTCCAAGACCTGTGATAACATAATTAACCTGGCTAACTCTCGAGACCATTTCGCTCAGCACTCCACATACTTTCTTAAATCCAATACCAGTAATGAGACGAATAAGAACATCGTTTGGCCATTTAACTTTCACTTCCAGTCTGGTGAGTTCGGCTATTGCTTTTGCTACAGCGAGGCTACCAATCATAGTTATTTTTGGCACTTCCATCGGGGTTATTTCAGGACGGAGGATAACAGATAGCCAGATACCTCCCCTTGGCGAAACCCATCTCCTCCCGAGGCGGCCCTTTCCATGAGTCTGGATTTCTGCAATAATAACCGTTCCCTCACGAACACCTTTCTCTGCAAGCTTCTTTGCCTTATCCTGAGTGGAAGTGACCCTCACATAATGAAATATTTTTCTGCCTATGATTCTTGACACCCGGGCAGAAACCTGCGCCCCTACTTCCTTCACTTTTCCACCTTTGCACCACCGGGCTACTCATTCCACTGCCACTATGCCATTATGCCACTATCTCCAAACTTATGTCAAGTGCCCTCACTGAGTGGGTAATTTCTCCAACCGATATCCTATCCACTCCCAGGTGAGCAATCTGTTTAATACTCTCTAAATTTATTTTCCCCGAGACCTCGATAGCCGGACTTCTCGCGGTCTTTCTATTCCGAGTCACTTGAACCAGTCTCACTGCCCTGTTCAAAACAGGGAATTTCATATTATCGAGCATAACAATATCCACATCCATAGCTAAAACTCTCTTCAGTTGCCTGAGGTTATCTACCTCTACCTCTACTTTCATGCCTTGAGGAATCTTTCCCTTTATTTCTTCCAAATTCCAGCCGCTCGCAACTCTTCCTCTCGTGCCGCCTTGTGTTATATACCAATGGTTATCTTTAATCAATACCATATCGTATAAGCCCATTCGATGATTATATCCACCGCCGCATCTCACTGCATACTTCTCAAGATACCTTAGTCCCGGGAGGGTTTTCCTCGTATCATAAATTTTTACTTTCCCCTGAGGACTGCTGGATATCACAGCCTCCACATATTTCCGGGTCAGTGTGGCAATCCCCGAGAGGTGCTGCAAAAAGTTTAGCGCTGTCCTTTCTCCTGTCAGGACTACCTGAGCGCTTCCTCGAATTTCTGCAAGGGTTTCCCCCTTCTTTACCGGGTCTCCATCTTTTATCATCTTTTTGAACTCGATCCCCTTCCTTTTCCTTTCTTTTCCTCCCTCTTTTCGAGTAAGTAATCCTTCCACAGCTTTAAACACTTCTTCTGCCACTCCTATCCCTGAAACCACCCCCGGCTCTCTGGTTACTATCTTTGCTTTCACTCTTCTCGTTTCCGGCACAAGCAAATCGGTGGTAATATCTCCCTTCCCTATATCTTCCCGGAGCGCATTATTAACAATCCTTCTTATTTTATTTAACTCAAGCCTCACATTTTCCTCCCGGCTCAATCTGGTCGGGCACCATTTATGGTGCCGTCCTTTGGGCGACCACGGAGTGTCGCCCCTACAGTAATTTGTAGGGGCTCAATTTATTGAGCCCGCTTCTCCGGGTTCGATGAATCGAACCCCTACATTAATTTGTAGGGGCTCAATTTATTGAGCCCGCTTTCCTAGCTTCCGATCTCAATCTTTTTCTATGCGGGACTCCTTTTAACTCAAAAATTTTATCTCTTAATATTGCTGCCAGCTCAAAATCAAGGTTGTCTGCAGCCTCTTGCATTTCGCGCTCAAGCTGCTTCAATACCAGGGGCGCCTGTTCTTGCGTCAAGTAATCGTAACCCCTCTCCCGTAAAATCCCATAAGCCCTCTGTTTCGTCTCATCAATAAATTCTTCTTCTTCCCTGATTCCTTTCTGAATTGTCTGGGGAGTAATGTGGAATTTCCTGTTATAATCTAACTGTTTCTCGCGCCTTCGGTTCATCTCCTCGATGGCGCGACGCATCGACCCAGTCACTCGTTCTGCATACATAACAACCCGGCCATTTACGTTGCGAGCCGCCCTTCCACAAACCTGTATCAAAGAAGTTTCGGACCTCAAGAAACCTTCCTTATCCGCATCCAGTACAGCGACTAAGGAAACCTCTGGCAAATCGAGCCCTTCCCTCAAGAGGTTTATACCCACCAAACAGTCGAATTCGCCTTTCCTGAGATCTTTCAAAATCTCCACCCTGTTTAAAGTCTCAATCTCTGAATGGAGATAGCGGACGCGTAGGCCTTTCTCCACGAGGAAAGAACATAAATCTTCTGCCATTCGCTTAGTTAGCGTAGTCACCAAGACCCTCTCTCTTCTCTCTACTCTTTTCTCAATCTCTTTAATCAAGTTATCAATCTGACCCTCGGGGGGTCTAATCTCAACTGCCGGATCGACCAATCCAGTCGGTCTTATAACCTGTTCTACCACAACACCTTTCGCCTTCTCCAGTTCATAAGGACAAGGTGTGGCTGAGACATAGATGACTTGATTGATCAACCTCTCAAATTCAGCAAATTTTAAAGGTCGATTATCAAGCGCACTGGGCAAGCGAAAGCCATATTCAACGAGGGTCTCTTTTCTTGAACGATCTCCGTTATACATACCATTCAGTTGAGGAATAGTAACATGAGATTCATCGATAATCATCAAGAAGTCCTGGGGAAAATAGTTAATCAGGCAGGCTGGGGGCTCTCCGGGCTTTCTTCCAGAGAGATGCCTGGAATAGTTCTCAATTCCAGTACAATAGCCTACTTCAAGCATCATCTCAATATCATAATTTGTCCTGGTCTCCAACCTCTGGGCTTCCAGTAATTTATTTTGGGACTTCAACTCCTTTAATCTTTCTTCCAGTTCCTTCCTTACCCATTTTATGGCTTCTTCCAGCCTGGGTCTGGTGGTGACGAAATGTTTTGCCGGATATATATATACTTTCTCTTTATCTGTTAGAACCTTCCCAGTTAAAGGGTCAATTTCAGCTATCCTCTCAATTTCATCGCCAAAAAATTCCACCCTAAGAGCGGTTTCCAGATAGGCGGGGTATATTTCCACAACATCTCCTCTGACCCTGAAATTTCCTCGGGTGAAATTGATGTCGTTTCTCTCATACTGAATCTGGACCAAATCCCTCAGTAAATCCTGACGGGGATAAGAGTTACCCTCAAGCAGAGTGACCAGAGACTCCTTCCATTCCTGAGGCGAACCGATGCCATAGATACAGGATACAGAAGCCACAATGATAACATCTCTCCTTTCCAAAAGAGAACTGGTGGCTTTTAGCCTTAACCGGTCAATTTGGTCATTGATAGAAGCGTCCTTTTCGATATAAGTATCGGTCTGAGGAACATAGGCCTCAGGTTGGTAGTAGTCATAATAGCTCACGAAATATTCTACACTATTTTCCGGAAAGAATTGTTTAAATTCGGAATAGAGCTGCGCTGCCAGGGTCTTATTGTGGGAGATTACTAATGTAGGCCTATTAACATTGGCTATCACGTTTCCAATAGAAAAAGTCTTTCCTGAACCAGTCACGCCAAGTAAAACCTGACTCTTTTCTCCTCGTAGAATACCTTCAGTCAGCTCCTCAATTGCCTGAGGTTGGTCTCCTCGAGGCACAAAATCTGAAACCAATTTGAATTTCAAGTCCCTTCTCCGCTAAAAGCATTTTTCCAATTAAGATTCCATCTCTTCAAGGCTTCTACCATCTTATAATCCGTACGGTCGACAGACAGAGGTGTAATCGATATCCTACTATGCTCGATAGCCGCAATGTCTGTGCCTTCTTCAGAGATTCCAGAGACATTCTCACCAGCAATCCAGTAGTACTTCTCGCCACGAGGATCCATGCGTTCCAGAATCTCTTTTCCATATATTCTTTTTCCCTGTCTTGTTATTTCCACTCCTTTGATTTCATCTACAGGTAAATCGGGAATATTCACATTAAGATAGATATTCCTGGGCAACCCCTCCTGGATAATCTTTTCAGCCAGTAAACGTCCAAAATTTGCTGCCACTGCAAAATGGTATCCGCCCGTGACAACTAAAGATATGGCCAGGGAGGGAACATCCAACAGAGTTCCCTCTAAGGCTGCTCCCACTGTTCCTGAATAACTTATATCATCACCGAGGTTGGGACCATTATTTATTCCAGCCACTACTAACTCCGCCTCCTCCTTCATCAAACCCAGTACGCCCAGTCTCACACAATCTGAGGGAGTTCCATTCACTAAGAATTTCTTCTCTTCCAGCTTTTGAATCCGCAAAGGCTTATCCAAGGTCAAAGAGTGGCTGGTACTGCTCCTCTGCTGGTCGGGTAGAACAACGTAAACTTCACCAAGTCCTGATAATGCCCGAACCAGATACTCAAACCCCCTGCTATGGATTCCATCATCGTTAGTCACCAGAATGCGCATTGTCTACTACCTACCTCTATGGTCGGGCACCATTTATGCTGCCTTTTGGTCGGGTACTCTTCAGAGTGCCGTCTTCGTCACCCTGAAGGGTGACCGACCAGTTCATACGTCACCCTGAAGGGTGACCGACCAGTTCATACGTCACCCTGAAGGGCGACCGACCATTTGGGTCGGGCACCATTTATGGTGCCGTTTGATTTATTCTATACCTCTAACCGTAAAATCGACAACAGGATATTTTTCAAACGCCGACAGTAACCATTCCTTTCCGTATCTTTGACTATAATAATTCCAACTTGAAAATTCGTAATTTCCTAATCCATCAATGTTTTGAATAATTCCATGTTTAATTGGATTGTGGTGGATATAATTAAACCTCAACCAAAAATCTCCTTCTGAACGTATACAGGTATCCCAGTACTTACCTTTATACCATATTTTTCTTTTCATTGTACTATCTACCTTGTTAAAAAAATTGGATGATGCACCATTTATTTGACCAATAAATTTTGATAAGGTCTCTGCGGAATTCAAATTAAACAAAAGATGATAGTGATTATCCAGAATAACCCATGCCTTTATCACCACAGAAAATAGTCTTGATTTCTCAATAAACAACTTTTTTAAGTAGGTTTTCTTTTCAGGGTTATTTATTATGCTCAATTTACCGAACGTCGACGACGATACAAAATAGTATGTTTCAGCTTTATAAATATGAGGTGGGCGATGATTTCCAGATTTTATTAGTTTCACAATTAATTAGCCTTCGTCACCCTAAAGGGCGACCGACCAGCTCATGCGTCACCCTAAAGGGTGACCAACCTAACTTGGTCGGGCACCATTTATGGTGCCATTTGGTCGGGTACTCTTCAGAGTGCCGTCTTCGTCACCCTGAAGGGTGACCGACCAGCTCATGCGTCACCCCAAAGGGTGACCGACCTAAGAATTTATGACTGTATAATAACAAAACTTTTAAATAAAATCAATATAAATTTAAGTTGACAGCAACAGCTAATTTATGATATTTTTTGCTAAACTACGAAAAATTTACAGGAAATCGCGAGTGTGGGAAACTATGGTACATGCTCTTTTGGAGGAAATAAGAAGTTTGGTCCAAAGGGCAATTGCACCCGATGGAAAAGAGTATAAAAGTCTCTCTATCAAGGCTGTAAAAAGGATTGCTAATAAGAGAAAACTTCTCGGAAAAGAAGTAGAAATTGCTGCCTTGGAGAAGGGAGTAGTTCCCGAACGCTACCAGAGAAATATCGGAACGGTCGGAATCGAGGGACAAATTAAGCTACTACGGTCAAAAGTGGTTATAGCTGGCGCGGGAGGTTTGGGAGGAACGGTTACGGAGCTTTTAGCCAGAATGGGTGTAGGAAATCTCATAGTAGTGGACGGTGACTCTTTTGAAGACAGTAATATTAATCGCCATATACTCTGTCACGAAAAGAACCTTGGAGAGAGCAAGTCTCAGGCGGCTGTGGAAAGAGCAGGGCAGATTAACTCTGGAATTAAAGTGATTTCTTTTCCCCACCCTGTGACGGAAGAGAACGCTGCTCAGCTGATAAAAGGGGCAAATGTCATTGTGGACGCTTTGGGCGAAATAGGTGCCCGCTTCATCTTGGAAGCTGCAGCTAAAATGGAAAGAATTCCTTTAGTTCATGGCGCTATAGCTGGATTCTACGGACAGGTCACCACCATATTGCCAGAAGATGAAGGATTGAGAAGAATCTATGGTTCACGCGATATGGCTCCAAAGGCTGGAAGTGAGAGCGAAATGGGGACTCCTCCCACTATTGCCAGTATTGTCGCTTCATTTCAGGCCCAAGAAGTTATAAAGGTCCTATTGGGAAGCGATAAACTACTGCATAATAGATTGTTATGTATAGATGCTGAATCAGGGAATATAGAAATAATCGGTTTCTCACTTTAATCTTTCCGGTCCGTAGTAATTAGGTACGGTAGTCCCGACTTGTCGGGACAAAACCTGCCCTCCCTCGGGGTCAGGGACGACCCCGAGTACCTCAGCGAAGGTGCTAAAAATTTTCTTGACAAATAATCCTGGATTTGGTAAATATGAGCTATAAATTATTCAAGAGGGTTAACATGGAGAAGAGAAAAAAGGTTAAAAAATTTAGAAAATTAACCCCTTGGCAGAAACTGGTCAGTAAGTATGGGGTAAAGGGGGCACAAGAAAGGTACAAGAAAATTACCCCTAAAGAGGAAAGTGGGCCAGAAACTGCCAAAACTTCTTTCCAGCCAACTACTCCAACTGAAAGGGAAGAAAGGGTAAGTCTATTCATTGATCGGGGTGCACCGCTTCAGGAACGTTACGGAGAGACTAAAATAGCTCTTTTACCCCGCGATCCCAGATGGATTTACGCTTATTGGGAGATTGATGAAGCAGGAAAGGAAGAGGTCAAAAGGAAACGAGGAGAGGAGATATTTTCAAGAGGCAGCTTAACTCTGAGATTTTATGATGTTACTGATATCCTGTTCAATGGCACAAACGCTCATAGACAATTTGATGTGAAAGTAGATCCAGAAATCGGTAATTGGTACTTTCAGGTGCCCGAAAGTGGTCGTACCTACCTAAGCGACATCGGACTTCTAACTAAGGAAGGTGAGTTTATCTGCCTTGCTCGTTCCAATGTGGTTTCCTTGCCCAAAGGAAAGATATCCGAAATCGGCGATGAGGAATGGATGATTGTAAAAGAAGAGTTTGAGAAACTGATAAAAGAGATGCATCTTGATAAGTCTGGTTTGAGTACTGCGGAGGCAGTAAAAATCCTTTCCCGACGCTTGGAAGAAATCTTACCTATGGGCGTAGGCTCTCCTATTCCTACCTCCCGTAAACCCAAATAGCATTCACATTATGACATAGGAAAAATAGTCTATGGAAAAAGGATACTTATGTCTTCTCCTTCACGCCCATCTTCCTTTTATTCGCCATCCTGAACACGAGGACTTCCTTGAGGAGGATTGGTTCTACGAAGCTTTAACTGAAACATATATACCTCTAATTAGAGTTCTCGATGGATTAATCGATGATGGAGTAGATTTCAGATTGACCATTTCCATTAGTCCAACCCTGGCAGCAATGTTTTCAGACCCTTTGCTACAAAGTCGATATTTGCGCCATTTGTCTAAGTTGATTGAGCTAACCGAGAAGGAACAATTCCGGGTGAAGAAACAGCCCGAGTTCCAGGAAGCTGCAAAAATGTACGAGAAGAAATTGAAGGAAGCGCGCTTTATTTTCGAAGAGAAGTATAATGGAAATCTCCTTAACGCTTTCCGCAAATTCCAAGACCTGGGAAAAATCGAAATCACAACCTGCTGTGCTACCCATGGTTTTCTTCCTCTAATGGTATACCGGCGTGCCGTAAGGGCTCAGGTAAGGATAGCAGTGCGAGATTATGTATTCAAATTCGGTCATCAGCCAAAAGGAATCTGGCTCGCGGAGTGCGCCTACAATCCAGGAGACGACGAAATTCTAAAAGAAGAGAATTTGCGATTCTTCTTTCTCGACACTCACGGCATTATTTATGGCACTCCCCGGCCGCGCTATGCTGTTTTTGCTCCCGTCTATTGCCCTTCCGGGGTGGCAGCATTCGGACGTGACGTCGAGTCTTCGCTACAGGTCTGGAGTGCCGAAACAGGTTACCCTGGAGATTTCCGCTACCGGGAATTCTATAGAGATGTAGGTTACGACCTGGATTACGACTACATTCGTCCATATCTCCACTCTGATGGGATAAGGAGAAATGTAGGAATCAAGTATTATAAAATTACAGGCAAAGTCGGTCTGGGTAAGAAGGAACCCTACCGTCCTCAGGAGGCTCTGGATGTTGCGGCTGAGCATGCTGGAAACTTTATGTTCAATAGAGAGAAGCAGGTTGAGTATCTATGCGATTTTATGGGCCGTAAACCGATTATCGTGGCTCCTTACGACGCTGAACTCTTTGGCCACTGGTGGTACGAAGGTCCCGATTTTCTCAATTTTCTCTTCCGAAAAATCCATTACGACCAGACTACACTTCGACCGATCACTCCCTCAGAATATCTAAATGAAAATCCAAAAAATCAAATCATAAGACCGTCTATGTCCAGTTGGGGGGATAAGGGATATAATGAGGTTTGGCTGAACGGAAACAATGATTGGATATACCGACATCTGCACAAGGCCGCTGAGAGAATGGTAGAAATAGCTGACGAGAACCGTGAGGCGAGGGGATTGAAAAGGCGAGCGTTAAATCAGGCTGCCAGAGAACTACTTCTGGCACAGGCTTCAGATTGGGCATTCATTATGACCACTGGCAGAATGGTCGAGTATGCCGAAAAGAGAACGCGCAACCATATCCACAATTTCAACAGTTTGTATGAAGAAATAAAAAATAACAGAATCGATGAAAACTGGCTTAACGACCTTGAAAATAGAGACAACATCTTTCCTGAGATGGATTACCGCGCCTACCTGTAAAAAACGGGCTCAATAAATTGAGCCCCTACAATTACTGTAGGGGTTCGATTCATCGAACCCGAAAAACGGGCTCAATAAATTGAGCCCCTACAACCCTTAGGGAAATTCGATTTGCGATGACATTAGAAATTCCTGACCCGGGAAAAGGCTCATTTCTGAGAAGCATTGGAAATTTTAGCGAGAGAACGAGGCCGACGAATCTGGCTTCCAAGCAGAATCTTGTCCGACCCGGAGGGGAGTTTGATTCTGCGCCCTGCAGAGGCCGAAGTTCTCGAGCGTAAAAAAATTTCCCCGCGCCGAAGAAATCGAGCCTTTTCCCTTCCCTCAACCTTGACGGGCTCAATAAATTGAGCCCCTACAGTGTTTTTGTAATCTTTACCCACACTTCTCTTCGTCTAGGACCATCAAATTCGGCAAAGAAAACCCCCTGCCATGTGCCCAGGACGAGCTCTCCGTTCTCTACAGGAATTGTCTCGGAGGAGCCTACCAAACTTGCCTTGATGTGGGCAGCAGCATTGCCTTCCAGGTGAGTATAATTACCCTGCCAGGGAACCAGCTTATCCAGCTCTATCAGAATATCTTCCCTGACACTGGGATCTGCATTCTCATTGATGGTAATCCCCGCAGTAGTATGGGGAACGAAAATATAGCAGACCCCATTCTCAATCTTGCTCTTATCCACTACATCCCTTACCAAGGGGGTTATATCCATTAATTCCGATTTTGAGCGCGTTCTAATGCTTAATCTATTCAACATTCTTCTTCTCCTGAAAATAGGTTGCAGAAGTGGTGTCGCTCTCCCACACAGCCACTTGGCTCACTATGTAGCGAGAACCTTTCAACCGGGCTTTTAACTCATTGTAAATAAATCTGGCAATGTTTTCAGAAGTTGGATTAATCCTTTTAAAATGCGAAATTTCATTTAGATACTTATGGTCCAATTTTTCCAGAGTTCTTTCCAAGTAATCTTTCACCTCTCTGAAATCTACGAGCATCCCGGTTCTATCTAACTGTGCACCCCGAATTGTAACCCTTACCTTCCAATTGTGCCCATGCAGTTTCTCACATTTTTTCCTGTAGCCACGCAAATTATGGGCTGCTGAAAAATCTCCCTCCACCATGACTTCGTACATTCATCACTCCATCCCTTCCAGGTCAACTCTTTCTGCCTTATCTATGCCCTTCCCCAAAAACCTTATCCCAAGCTGAAGAAACTTTTCTGGGTCATCGCTGACAAAAAATTTGTATACTGACTTGTGATTCCCCTTCCTCAGTAAATTTTTCTCCCCAAGACTTTTCTTTACAGCCTTAGCTGTAGCTTCAGCAGTATCTATAAGAGAAACTCCTTGCCCCATTATTCTCGAGAGGAGCTCCTTTAAAAGCGGATAATGGGTGCACCCCAAAATGAGAGTATCTATACCCTTATCCTTTAGAGGAGATAAATATTTTTCAGCAATTTGCGAGGTCTCAGGTTCATCAAGCCAACCTTCCTCAACAAGAGGAACAAATAGCGGGCAAGCTTGAGAGAATACTTTTACATTTCTATTTATCTTCTTTAAGGCCTCCTCAAAAGCTCTACTCTTTATTGTTCCTTCTGTCCCGATAATGCCTATCTTAAAATTTCTGGTGGTATATATTGCAGCTTGAGCGCCCGGTTCAATTACACCAATGACTGGAAGGTCTATCTTTTCTCTCAACCGAGAAAGGGCAAAAGATGAAGCCGTATTACAGGCTACTATAATAATCTTTACTTTCTGTGCTTTTAGGAAATTTACTATATCTAGAGAGAAGCGTGTAACTGCCTCTTTAGACTTGGAACCATACGGAAGGTGCGCTGTATCTCCAAAGTAGATAATATCTTCTCGTGGAAGAATCCTGAATAACTCGCTAACAACAGTCAATCCGCCAACACCCGAGTCGAATATCCCAATCGGGCTTTCCACCATTTCAGTTCCTATGTTCACCATTTCTCCAGCCATTCCTTATATTTTTTCACCCCGGCACAAACGGATTCCACCAATTGCTTCTGAAATTTGCTACTCCTCAATTTTCGTGCTTCCGCTCGATTTGAAATAAACCCTGCTTCCACAAGAATGGCCGGCATTTTAGCTCCCCTCAAAACTCTGAAACCGGCCTGTTTAACGCCTCTGCTGTTCCCAATCTTTAATTCCCTGTCGACTTCAGAAGCAATAAGTGAACAGAGTTCACATGACTCATTCATAAATTCATTCATAGCTAATGACCAGAGGATTGAAGATAATTCATTCCCCTTTTCTTTTTTCTCCTCCAGAGCCATTACTGAGTTCTCCATATTGGCTACTGCTTGTGCCTCTTCATCAGATGCCTTGTCAGACAGAAAATAGATCTCAAAACCTCTGGTAGATGGTTTCAGGGACGCGTTGCAGTGTATGCTGACAAAGAGGTCTGCTTTCTCCCGGTTAGCTATGGCGGTTCTCTCGGCAAGTGATAGAAAAATATCGTGATACCTGGTTAAGATAACTCTTGTCTTTAGATTCTTATGCAACTCCTTAGCCAAATTATGAGCCATTTTCAACACCAAGTCCTTCTCCTCGGTACCCTCAGGACCGATTGCCCCGGGATCTTTACCACCATGTCCAGGGTCAATCACAATAGTTCTAATTCTTGGCTTCTTTGCTTCTCCCAGAGGCGGGACAGGTACAGTTATTTCTGGTTCCGGAGCAGAAACCTCTTTTGCTTCTTCCTTTAGGGGAGCGCCGGTCAGCTCTTCGACAGTAGACAAGGTTTTGCTCGGATAGTCCCAGAACGCCTGTCCACCAAGCACCTGGCCAAATGCTTTAGTAACCACAACCTCCAAAGGAATCCATACTCTTCCTTCAATAATTTTGGCTTCCTTTTTCATCTTGCGTTTAATATTGTCGATAATTACCTCACGGCTATCAATAAAAAATTCTACCTTCCCTCTACTCAATTCCAGACTTGCCTTATTCTTAACTAGGTCAAAATCAACTTTTCCATCAAAAATCTCAGCCACATCATCAATTTTTAGATACCCCATCCCACTAATTAAGAGTAAATCGATATCGCTATAAGTCTTCTCGTTAGTAAGCACTTTAATCTTGACCAGCTGACTTTGGGCTGAGGCAAGAGAGAAACAGAAAATCAATATTAATCCGCATAGAAATAATTTTTTCAACTACACCCCACTACCCGTTCGGTCGGTCATCATTCCCCTCACCTTTATCCTCTCCCCTCGGGGGAGAGGGTCGGGGTGAGGGGGAATCCTCTCCCTCAAGGGAGAGGAAATAGTTTGGGCGACCGACCTGTATTATGGGATAAATTTTTTAATCTTTAAGAAAAGTCTATCCCAATCGATTGGCTTGATTATATAGTCATTAGCCCCAGCTGCAAAGCCCTTTTCCACATCCCCAACCAATCCTTTACCCGTGAGGAGAATTACGGGAATATCTTTAATTTCCTCGTCCTCTTTAATCATCTTACACACAGTAAACCCGTCAACTTTGGGCATCATTACATCCATAATAATGAGGTTGGGCTTCTCCTCGCGTGCCTTGCTAATGCCTTCCACTCCTGAAAGAGCCGTCAATACCTCATAATCGCGAGTTTCCAGTATTGCTGCCATTGTATCCACAGCGTCGGGGTCATCGTCAACTACAAGTATTTTATATTTCCTGCTCATATCTCTCCTGTGGTTCTGGTGGAGGCGGCGGGACATATACCCCACTCATTTCTAAGTGGTATGGACTATCTCTTCATCCCGGGTAGGGAGCCTGACGTGTTATAGGAGGCATAGATTTATCGTTGGTTCAATTTCCTCCAACGATATCACCTCCTATCATTACAGTCTCTGCAGGGCTTTCGCCCCTCAGGGTTACCCATTCCCATGCTCTCGGAATTTGGGCTTCCCTGATGTAAGCCAGGTTTTGCATCCCGAATTGCTTCGGGAGTCGACCTTTTGATCGAACCCGCGTCCAGGAATATTTCAGCAGGACATCTACAGGTTTAGTCTCTGTTTGGAATCTCCTCCACCTTATTACCCAAAGACAGGATTCGAGGCGGAGCAGCCTTTAAATCTCATCCCGACTCCCAAGGCAAAAGCCAGGACTATCCCATCTCTCTTACACTCATCCCCATCCAATGGGCAAAACGGGGTGAGCGGTCTCCGCTTACGCGGCTAATGCTAACTCAGCGTCAGCACTTGTCATTTTGTCGATTGATTAACGAGCCTTCGACAAACCTCGACCTGCAACCTCTGCCTTCTTTATCCCTGTCGAAACCAGATCGCCCCCTTTATTTGTATTTATCTTTCATCGACCTCCTTATTTCCCTCTCGGCTTCACGCCTCTTTAACGCTTCTCTCTTGTCGTATACCTTTTTCCCCCGGGCAAGGCCAAGGGAAACTTTAGCATTTCCACCTTTAAAATACATTTCTAAAGGGACCAAAGTCAAGCCTCTCTGTTGAACTCTGCCCATCAATCTTTTTATCTCATGCTTATGCAAAAGTAATTTCCTCTCTCTCTTCGGGTCATAATCCTTTGTCGAGGATTTTTCATAGGGGCTTATATGTACATTATAAAGGTATGCTTCTTCTCCTTCTATGCGAGCAAACCCATCCTTCAAAGCCACTCCTCCCTCTCGCAAAGACTTCACTTCCGAACCAATCAAAACAATTCCCGACTCGTAAGTCTCTAAAATTTCATAATTATGTAAAGCCCTTCTATTTGTGCCTATGATTTTTTTCATTTTTTAAATTATACCAAAATAAATTCGTTTTTGCAAATAAAAAAGCCCCTCCTTAGTTTATAGTCAATAGTTCATAGTTCATAGAAAAAGAATTTTTTCAGGTCGTCTCCGAACTACGAACTAATAACTACGAACTAATTTGGGCTTGACTTTTCCTCCAGGTTAGACTAAAATTATTACGCAATTATGCCGAAGTGGTGAAATTGGCAAACACGCACGGTTCAGGGCCGTGTGGGCGAGAGCCCTTGGGGGTTCAAATCCCCCCTTCGGCATTATCTGGCATATCGCGAAAACTCAAAAACGGGCTCAATAAATTGAGCCCCTACATTGCACGGTTGAAACCGTACCTACAAAACCCCACACAATAAAAATGACTCTGACCCCTTTTTGCGCGTCAATTTAGTAGACTTCTCTTCTATGTCCTATCTTATGGATTTCAACAACCTTTTCGCTTTTCAGAATCTTATAAACAATTCTGTAATCCCCAACACGATAAGACATTTTGCCCTCGTATTCACCTTTTAGGCATTTGCCTGAATATGGATTTTCTCCGATCGTTTCCAATTCAACAAAGATCCGGCTTTTAACGCGAACTGGCAATTTCCTATATTGCCGAGCAGCTATAGGCAGAAATTCTATTTTATAGATCATTTACTTTTTGAATTCCTCTCTGCTTCCTGCCTGTAACTTGTTTAAAGGAAAGCCTTTTGCCTTTCTTTGATTCTTTCTCAGCTTTTCGGAGATCTTTCCTCCATTGAGGGTTAGCGGCAATCTCTAAAGTTTCAAGCCAACCCTCATATTCATCGAGACTCATAAGTACAGCTTCGCCTTTGCCCCTATGTGTAATTATGTACCGGGTATAACTCTTGTCAGCCGTTCTGACAAACTCCAGAAATTTTTGTTTTGCCTCCGTGGCCGATAAAGTCTTTTCAGACATTTATCCCTCCTTTCCTGTCCATTTTTCTATCTGGTCATTTTTCTGGTTATATTATATACCAATCTCTGAAATTTGTCAAGCCTTTTATTTGAGGGTTAGTGTCAAGAAGTTTGGGGGTGGGCTCTGAAAAAATAACTATGAGGTACTCGGGGTCGTCCCTGACCCCGAGGGAGAACAGGTTTTGTCCCGACAAGTCGGGACTACCCTATCCTCACGCCGACCTCATGGGAGGAAGAGCGTGGGTCGCTGTCCCGATGAATAAATCGGGACGCGATAGCGACGGGCGCGAGACGGTGAGCACCCCGGGTCCGAAGGACTGCGCCAGTTTCGTTCGCTTTTTGACGCACCAAAAACTTATACTTATAGCTGGAGCCGAGCCCTTTCAGATACGGCGTGAGAACTGGTTAGTCGTATCCAAACTTTTTTATAAACCACTTTTTTACTAGTTGCACCAATAATAAATAAGAGGTAACGATACCAATAAGCGCTATGAAATACAAAGGTGGCGGAGGAACAAATCCAAAAGGTTTAGCTAATGGAGAAAATGGTATTATTAGTCCTATCACGATTATGAAAAGCGAAGTCGAGATTAAAAATTTGCTTGGCTTACTTTCAATAAAAGGAATCTTGCCAGTTCGAATAATATGTATGACAAGAGTCTGTGTACAAAGCGACTCTAAAAACCAGCCCGTATGAAATAGAATTTGCGAAGCATGAAAAACAAATAATAATACCCCGTAAGTCATAAAGTCGAATATAGAACTAATCGGACCAATATAAATCATAAATTTCTTGATGGACTCAACCTTCCAGGGCCTTGGCTTTATCAGATACTCCTTATCCACCTCATCCGTGGGGATAGCTACCTGGGATAAATCATAAAGAAAATTATTCAACAGTATCTGAATAGGCAACATAGGTAAAAATGGCAGGAATAGACTTGCGCCTGTCATGCTAAACATATTACCAAAATTTGAACTCGAACCCATCTTAATATATTTAACTATATTTCCGAAAGTTTTTCTCCCCTCTATCACACCGTCTTTAAGCACCATAAGACTTTTTTTCAAGAGTATTATATCTGCTGACTCTTTAGCGATATCCACAGCATTATTTACCGAAATGCCAACGTCTGAAGCCTTTAAAGCTGCAGCATCGTTTATACCATCTCCTAAATAGCCAACGATATGTTTATTTTCATGTAAGGCATGAATTACTCTTTCTTTCTGCAAAGGTGACAGTCGGGCAAAAACAGTGGTAGTTTTTACTAATTCTTGAAGTTCTTTATCATTTAGTTTTTCTATCTGATCTGCAGTAACCAATCCTTTAACATCGAGACCAACTTCACTGCATATTTTCTCTGTAACTAATTCATTGTCGCCAGTTAAAACTTTAACCTCTATCCCCAACCTTCTCAACACCTCAATCGCTCTCCCTGCCGTAGGTTTTGGTGGGTCGAGAAATGCAACATAACCTTTAAGGATTAGATCCCTCTCATCATCCCTCGAATATACTTCTTTTTTATTATCTATGTCCTTATAGGCAATAGCAAGAACTCTAAACCCCTCAGCACTTAAATTATCATATTCTTCTTTTAAATCTGTAAGTATCAGCTCTTCCATATCCAATATTTCCCCATCTAATTCATACCTCGTGCACTTTTTAAAAATTTCTTCTGGAGCACCTTTTGCAATGATCCTATGCTTACCATCCATTTCAACAACTACCGACATTATCTTCCTAGAAAAATCAAAAGGCAGTTCATCAACCTTCTTATATTGTTTTATTAATAATTTTTCGTGCCTTAAGATAGCTCTATCCAATATATTTTTAAGGCCTGTCTGGTAAAAACTATTGATATAAGCAAATCTTAAGACATCCTCACTGTCTCTCCTTATCACATCGCAGTGCCGCTCTAAGATGATTCTATTTAAGGTAAGAGTTCCCGTCTTATCAGTACAAAGTACATCCATAGCGCCAAAGTTCTGTATGGAGTTTAAACGTTTTACTATGACCTGTTTTTTAGACATTGCTATTGCGCCTTTAGAAAGATTTATTGCAACTAACATAGGAAGCATCTGGGGTGTAAGCCCTACTGCCACTGCCAATGAGAATAGAAGGGCCTCTATCAAATTACCTTTGATTAAAGCATTTATAGTAAATATAACCGCCACCAGAACAAGCATAAATCGTATCATAAGCCAGGTAAATTTGTTTACCCCTTTATCGAAACTTGTCTCTATCCTCATGGTAGCAAGCTTACGAGAAAGTTCGCCAAACTGTGTAGCAATGCCCGTTTTTATGACCACACCCAATCCCGTTCCACTTACTACACTTGAGCCCATAAAAGCAATGTTACTTAACTCAGATATAGAGTTGCTTTTATGGTGTATCGGCTCAGCCATTTTTTCCATCGGAAACGACTCTCCAGTTAATGACGCTTGATTGATAAATAAATCTTTACCAGATATGATTCGTAAATCTGCAGGTATCATATCTCCAGCAAATAGATCGACAATATCGCCAGGTACAATCTCTCTAATTTTTACCTCTTTTGCTTTACTATTACGATAAATAGTAGCTGTAGCGTGCACCATTTCGCTAAGCTTCTCTACTTCTTTGCCTGCGCGATGTTCCTGTATGAAAGATAAAAAAACGCTCATGATAGCCATCAATATAACCAAAAGTGCACTTATCTTTTCCCCGAAGAATAGGGAAAATACGGCAATAATCAAAAGGACAATTACTAAAGGATTGATAAATTTGGAGATTATTTGGATAAGGATAGTTCTTTTCTTTTTTCTGGCAGGCTCGTTATAACCATAGTCTTCAAGACGTTTCTTAGCTTCTTCTTCAGTTAAGCCTTTTTTCGAAGTTTTTAGTTTTTCAAAAAGAAGCTCTGTAGTACTTCCAAAATAATCAAAATCTAAAATTTGAAGTTTTCTTTTACCGTTCATTGCACTAACTCCGCAATTTTCTTTTTCTCTGTCACTCCCTATACGAAAGAGGCTCGGCCTTCTGTCATAAGTAAAAGTTTTTAATCAATCAGGGGAGGGAGAGAAGGAGAGCGGATAAATTCCTTTTATAAAACAAATATTTTTAAAATGTCACTATATGTGGAAGTGAGGACGCTCCATCTGGTGGCTGCTGCCAACTGAGCCGAACACGCTTAAAAAATTAGCAACAAGCAAGCCCAACCTGAGTCGGAGCAAATGGGCCATGTATGATACAGGAGTCCTGCCAAAGGCGGGACGGTACCTATAATCTCCTTGAGGAGTTATTGTAATCTGTGAGTGGATAAAAACTGTATTTTGGCTATTCTTCAGATGAGGAGCATCCCAACAATTCAATTTCTTTTCAAGTCTCAATCAACCCAAATAGAAACAAACTAATCACGGCGATTTAAACCCTTCCATGATTATTTTTGGTACAAGAATCAAAATCTGTTTTTTCAGAAATTGATATTGGGTCTAATTTTCCTTATTCCAGCTTGAATTTAAGGGTGATTGTTCCCCACTGAACTATCTGCTTCTCCTGGGGAGAGAGGGGCTCAAAGAGCCATTTCTTCATCGCCTGGCTGGCAATTTGGTCCAGGTCCGGATACCCCGTAGTCTGGGTTACCTCTACTCTGTTGACTAATCCATCAGGTAAAACCCAAAACTTTAAGATAACCTCTCCACTAACCCCTGCCTCTTCCGCCCACCTGGGATATCTGGGATAAACTCGCCGGACAATTCCTCTACGAGAGACAGGACCGCTTATAGCAAAATCTCGAGCTTCACCCTTTCCGACAGAAATGCCCCCTTTATCAGGAAGTCCAGGCGTAATTTTTTCTCCCTCCATGGTGAATCTATCTTTGCCCGGCAACATCGATATCTTCTCTCCCAATTCGGGCTCAGGTGCGGGGACTTCTGTTAGGGTAATCTTCGTTTCAGGTCCCGGGATTGCCAATGGTACTCCCTCTCCCGGCGTCCAGACATCGACTCCAGGAGCAGGACTAACCTGAGTCCTGAGCTTGGCAAGAGCTAAAGACTTCGGGTAGCCTGGCTCACTGGGCTTTAAGGACGGCAATGAGACTAAAGAGACTTCCACAAATCCAATCGGAAGTCTTTGGCGCTGGGTTATCGGAATGTAGATCAGCATTACCAAATGGAGGATAAACGAAATAAGTAGTGAAATCTTGAAACTGCGATCTCCAAACATTCCCGTCTCCTGAAAATCATGGTAATTTTGGTTCTGTGGCGATTGCTAATCTATCGGCTCCACTCAGTTTTGCGATATCCATTGCCTGCACAACCATACCATGTCTGACTTCCTGGTCAGCTTTAATAATTAAGATTCTATCCTTCCTCTGAGCAAAAGCAGCCTCAAGCGCTTCACCGAGCTTATCCAGAGTAACTGGCTCTTCATTTAAAAAGAGTATGTTCTCAGCAGTAATCGTTAATATGAGGTCTTTCTTCAACTGAATTTCAGAGGTAACTGCTTTTGGCAATTTAACCTGGATGCCCGGCTGAACTACAAAGGAAGTGGATAGCATAAAAAAAATCAAAAGTAGAAAGACAGTATCGGCCATTGGCGTAGCATCGAGACGCGTACTTAAAGTTCTTGGTCTTCTGAATTGCATTTTCTTCCCCTCCTTATCTGGTCGGGCACTGTTAGGAGTAGCGGAGCGATAGCTCCGCGTCATAATTGCGAAGCTTTGCTTCGCTACTCCTCGTCACCCTAAAGGGCGACCGACCAACGGGCTGGAGTCCTTACGAATCGTGTAGGGGCGACCTTCATGGTCGCCCGAACCTCCCTTTCGGGAGGACTCCAGATCCATACACAAATCTGGTCGGGCATTTTCACCCTCACCTTTATCCTCTCCCCTCAAGGGAGAGGAAATAGCTTGGGTGACTGACCTAACCGGGAACTAAAATCTTGATCAATTCTTTACAGTATCTCTCAATCTCAGAAACAAGCCTATCTACGCGATGGATAAAATAACGATAGAAAAGAAGTGTGGGAATGGCGATGAGTAATCCTGCTGCAGTAGTGATTAGCGCCTCGGAAATGCCTGAGGCTACAATCGCCGGGGAAGTCGCACTGGCAGCAGCAATGGAATCGAAAGCACGAATCATTCCTGTAACTGTGCCAGTAAACCCCATCAAAGTAGATACTGATGCAATGGTGGCGAGAGCAGGCAGATAACTTTCCAGGAGAGGAACCTCTTCCAAGGCTTGAGCTTCAAAAGCATCTTCCATTGCTTTCTGCCCTTTGCCGTATTGACTCAAGCCAGCCTTCAATATAGAAGCAACAGGACCTTTGGCTTTCCTACAGAGAGTCACTGCTTGCTCGACCATCTTTTGATTGACTAACTCTTTAATTTTAGCCATTAGCTCCCTCTCGTTAGTTCTTGCTCGAGAAAGAACGTAAATCTTATTGATGACTATCGCCAGAGCCAATACCGAAGCAAGAAAAAGAGGGTACATCATTATTCCCCCGCGTAGAAAATAATTGAGCATTTCAACCTCCTTTCATAGTGCTGTATTTGGTCGGGCACTCTTCAGAGTGCCAATCCCGTCACCCTAAAGGGCGACCGACCTGAAGCCTGCGGTTACCATTTTACTTTGAATCCTGCAAAAAATTTACTGTGGTCGAGGGGATAGCCGAACCTCTCAGCATACTTCTCCTGTAGTAAATTTTCTCCTTGAAGAAAGAGAAAGAACTCCTTTGTTATGCTACAGGAAATTTCTGTTCCCAATGTCCAGTAGAAGGGTAGAGAATCGGTGCGATTGTAATATCTTTTACTCTGCATAAGAACTGATAACTCTATTCCCAATGGTCCGTAGGTATAGTGCGATAAAATTTTAAGCGAATGGCAGGGCCTATATGGCACTTTCTCATTTGGTCGGTCTTCATCCTCTGTTTTCTCGTATACATATCTCAGATTATGAGTGAAATTCTCTCCCGACTTGTAAACAAAGGAGGATTCTATACCTTGCGAGTAGACGTTGGGAATATTCTCCAGACTCCCTATCGTGCCATCATCAGAAAGAGCAATGAAATTTCTAAAACTCCTCTGAAAGAATAAAATGTTGCCAGAGAGGTTCTGGCTGAACTTATACTCCATTCCTTCCTCGAGGGAAAATTTTCTTTTCTGGGGAAGAAGGTCTAAATTAACCCCTGTATAGTCATTGTCTATATAAAGTTCATCGAAGAGAGGGACTGCCATCTCTGGTTTATATTTTACCCAGAGGTTAAAATTGGGAATCAACTCGTAAGAAAATCTGCCCGTGGGATAGAACAAGGAGGTAAAAGGTTTACTCTTCTCCTTGTATTCCAGTCCTAAGTCAACCCATAGTCTATCAAAAAGAAGAAACTCGTCGGTCAGGGAAAAGGAGCTAACCAAATAACGCCTCGTATTATCGTCCAGGCTAAACCTCTCTTGATAGAATCGAGCCTCAAGGTTCAATGAGTTATTTTGCGCAAGACCAATCCTCGCCTGTAAGCCGGCCCCTCCTATATCACTTTTGGCTTTACTATTATTTTTTAAGTGTGCTATTTGACCAAAGAACTGACACCCGACACTACTCTCTTCCCCTATCCTTCTCTCCAGCCCCAATTCCCCATTGACGAGGTCTACCTTTTGAGTATCAAGAGAATTGGACAGCCGATAATCTTTCAGGAGACCAGAAGTAGCAATTTTCAAATCGAGCTTTTTAGCAGGTTTAAAACCCAATTCTAAAGATGCCGTATCCTCATTATAATGCCTGCCGGAAAATTCGCCGTCTGTCTTATATTTTCCTATAGTAAAGAGATAGTAAATTTTATCTTTAATTTGTCTGCCATAAATGAGGCTACTTTTTAGAGAATTGAACCTTCCATATGCAAAATTAACTTCAGTAATGTTTAAGTCCTTCCTTTGAGGAAGAATAAGTAAGGGAAAAAGTTTCCCCACCGGTTCCAGGCCAACTTCGACCTTTTTCAAAAATGGCCTATCGATAAGCGCTTCCTTCTCGCCGCCCCTGATCACTTTCGATTGGTCCTCTCCAATAATTACCACCTCGGGGAGTTCGAAGGCCGGCCTCTCCTCAGTTGGCTTCTCTGCTTCACCCCGCGCCCAGGGGTTCCCGAAAAAGAGAAAAATTGAAATTCCCATAAAAAAGATGACTTTTCTTATCGGCATCCTATTTCTCAGCTATTTTCTCTAACTCGATCTGGGCTTTCCTTGCCCACTCGGTTTGTGGATAATTTTCTATAACTTTCCCGTAGGCTCTCCTCGCCTCCTCCCAGAACCTTTGCTTTCCATTGCACTCTCCCACCATATATTGGGAATAAGCAGCAAAGTATGGGTATTTGCCATAAAGGTAGACAACCTTCAAATATTCAACCATAGCATTATGGTAATCTTTCCTGAAATAGTAGCAGTCACCTATCCTCTTCTGCGCTTCTGCTCCTACTTCGTTGCGGGCTAGATTCGTAGCCAATTTATACTCTTCTATTGCCTTCTTATATTCTTTCTTTTCTTCGTATAAAATTCCATACATCAAGTGGACTCTGGCTGCAGCTATTGATTGGGGATACTTCTGGAGCGTCTTTTGAAAAGCTTCCTCCGCAAGGTCCTTTCTACCCATCTTTTCATAACTCTCTCCAATCTTATACTGGGACTCACTGGAGAAAGTATCTTCCGGTAGTCTCGAGATCTTTTTCTCATATTCTGTTATTGCCTCAACATATTTCCCCTGCACAAAATAGCATTCTCCAATGCGGAACTGAGCTTCACTGGCAAGTTCACTATCAGGATAGCTCTCTATTAGCCTCTCGAAAGTATTGGCTGCTTCACTATAGTTACCAGCCATATAGTAACTCCATGCCAACCAATAACAGGAATCGTCAGCAAGAGCTGAATTGGGATAAAGGTCCACTATCGTGCGGTAAATCTTTGCTGCATCATTGAAATTATTTCCGCTATAATAGTATTCCCCAAGCCGGTACCTCACCTCTACATTCAAACTGCTCTTCGGATACTTCTCGATAAAATCTTTATAGATATTAATTGCCTTATCGTCCTCGCCTTGAGCGTGATAACTCCAGCCAATAGCATAATAGGCAAATTCCGCTATCTCCTTCTGAGGATATTGGTCAATGACTTTCTGATAATTTCTTATCGCCTCACCATATTGTTTCTGATTAAAAAATGCATCTCCTATTCTAAATAAAGAATCTGCTGCAATGCTACTTTCGGGGTAATTGGCTACCACACTATTAAAGTGGAGGATCGCTTCATCGTATTTTTTTTGTTTAAAGTATGACCAGCCAATATAATAGATAGCCCTGTCAATCACTTCACTATCCTTAAACTCTTCCCTCAAGCCACTAAGAGCTTCAATTGCATTTTCATATTTACCTTCTTTATAGTATGCCAGCCCAATCTGTAACCTTATGCGATCTTCAATACCGCTCTTGGGGTAGTTTCTGAGAGCCATGTTATAGGCATTATGTGCTTCACCATACTTTTTCTGGCTTAACAGACAATTGCCTATCTCCAACTGCGCCTGGCAAGCGAGGTCACTATTCGGATAAGCATTGAGAATTGCCTGATAAGCCTTGTGAGCAGAAACGAAATCACCCTTTTCGTATAAAGACCTTCCCAGCCCAAAATAGGAGTCGTCAGCCAGCTCACTCTTAGGATAACGGTCTATAACTTCTTGGTAGACCTTTCTTGCAAAATCAAAATCTTTCTTTCCAAATAGAGATTCTGCAATTTGGAACTTTGCCTCTGCCATCAAGTTGCTATCAGGGTAGTTCTTTTCAACTTCCTTGTAAGTATCGATCGCTTCATTGTATCTACTTTCCTTATAATAACACCAGCCTTTCCAGTAAACAGCGTCGTCGGCCAGATTGCTTGTAGGAAAACTTTTAATTAAAGCCTCGTATTCTCTAATCGCATCTTCGTACTTTTTCTCATAATAGAACGAATTGGCAATCAAATAGTGAGCTGACACGACAAGGTCAGATTGGGGATACTTAATTATCACATCTGAGAACGCCGCCCTGGCTTCAGCAAACTTTCCCTGTCTTAAGTAGCTCCAGCCAATAGACTGCTGGGCCTTCACTGCCTGGCTGGAACGGGGATAGGTTTTGATAACTTCCTGATAAGCGGTAATTGCCTCAGTGTATTTCCCTTCTCGGTAGAACGCTTCGCCGATCTCATATAGGGCAGCGGTTCGCAGGTCACTACTCTCTGCAATGCTTAATACCTTCTGGTATGCTTCTCTGGCAGAAGAAAACTTCCCCAGCTGGAGAAACGATTCTCCTATCTTAAACTGGGCTTGAGGAAGATAGGTGGATTGAGGATAGGTGCTTAACAACTTCTGGTATTCATCTACAGCTAACTTGTAACTCCCCTGGTAGAATTGACATTCCCCTGTAAAAAATTGGGACGCATCGGCAAGACTACTTTTTGGAAAAGATTTAATCACCAGGGAGAATTCAGTCAACGCTTGAGAATATTTTTCTTGCTTAAAGTACGAGAAACCCTTGGAGTAGTGAGCGTAGTCAATATACTTGGACTGAGGATAATTCTTAATAATTTCATCGTATCCTAAAATAGCCTCTCCATACTTTCCTTGATTGAAATAACATTCAGCAGTATAGTACTTTGCATCCACCACCAGGTCACTCTTGGGATATCTTCGGATGAAATCCTGATAGAGCTTTATCGCTTCATTATAATTCTTAGTCATATATTTACAGTCAGCCAGACGAATACCACTCCTGATAGCAAAGTCAGTTCCCGGAGATGAATTTATGACTTTGCCATACCCAAGAAAGGCTCCCACATAATCTCCTTCTTTAAACATAGCCTCAGCTTTGTAGAATCTTACTTCAGCGAGCTTCTCGCTTTCCGGGTAATTTCTCTCAAATTTCTCGAGCTGCTCCGCCGCCAGTTTGTACATTCCATCCCAATAGAGGCTCATACCAAAATTATATAAGTCCTCTTCCTGACGAGAAGCGACCTGACTGAGCACACTATTTATTGAGAGAATAGATAGTAAAAGAAGAGTTATCAGTATCTTTTTGACCATGGAAGATTACCCCATAATTTTTTTTATTATAACATATAATTGTTTAATAGTCAATTGTATGGTCGGGCACTGTTTACAGTGCCACCTGGTTGGGCACTCTTCAGAGTGCCGTCATCGTCACCCTAAAGGGCGACCAACCAACGGGCGACCACAAGGGTCGCCCCTACGCGTGGTCGGGCACCATTTATGGTGCCGTCCTCATATGAAAAACTTAACCCCTGTTTATGAAGATATTGACAGGGGTTAATCTATTGTGTAACCTCAACAGGCAAGAATTAGGCAGTTTTTATCTCCTCGCCTTTCTTACTTCTTCCAGAAATTGTCTCGCTTTCTGAGTCAAAACTTCAAACTTTCCTTCAGCCACTGCCTTCTTATCAACTAATGCCGTTCCCACGGCAATGGCACACGAGCCAGCTTTAATGAATTCACCAGCATTCTCTAAATCTACTCCCCCTGTGGGAAGAAGGAGAATGTGTGGGAGGGGACCCTTCAAAGCCCTAATATACGCTGGACCACCTAACTCCCCTGCAGGAAAGATTTTCACAATATCCGCTCCCATCTCCCAGGCATGGACAACTTCTGTAGGAGTCATCGTCCCCGGAATTGCAATTTTACTATACCTCTTACATATCTTAATGACCTCTTCGTTCAATGAAGGTGACACAACAAACTCTGCACCTGCCAGAATAGATGCTCTGGCTGTCTCCCCATCGAGAACAGTGCCAGCTCCTAAAAGCACATCTTTTCCAAACTTCTCTGCCACTTTTTCCATTACACCAATAGCGTTGGGAACGGTCATCGTTATTTCAATAGTCTTAATCCCACCTTCCCTGATGGCATCAACTATCTTCATAGCCTGTTCAGGAGATTGGGCTCTAATTACGGGCACAACTCCGCAGTCAAGCATAAGTTGAAGTTGCTCCGATTTCTTATCCATAAACTCACCTCCGCAGTAATATTACCATTCTACCAGTTTGCTTGGGAAACGAAGCTTTGCTTCGCTACTCCAGTTTTGGAAAGGAGTAGCAGAGCGGAGCTCTGCGTTATGACTGCGAAGCTTTGCTTCGCTACTCCAACACAAAAATGGGCTGTCCCCTTTCCCTCACCTTTTCACCCTCTCCCCCTGGGGGAGAGGGTGGGGTGAGGGGATTACTTCTATCTTTGAATTTTGTAACCAACAGCCTTAATCTGCTTCTTAACTTCGTCTTCTGTAAACCAGCTGAAATCACCGGGAACAGAATGTTCCAATGCGGCCAGAGCGTCCCCATAAGCAACAGCCTTTTCAACATCGCCTGTCAGATAACCATAAATGAAACCAGCAGTATATGCATCCCCAGTGCCCACTCTATCCACTATCTCTAAATCATAAGTTTTGCCCCTATAGAGTTTATCAGCCAGGGCAATACTGGTCCATCCACCGGTCAGGACAGTGTGTACGTCTCTTAGAGTAATGACAACCACCGGACAACCGAACCTATCCTTCAGTTGTTTTGCTATGTCCTCATAAGCACCTTTATAGCCAAAAACGTCCTCGGTATCAAATTGTGTAGTTACAAGGATATCAACTTTATCCAATATCTTAGAGAGGCAGTTCTTCGCCTCCTCGGCTGACCACAGCTTTGCCCTGTAGTTAATATCAAAACAGATTTTGCAACCCTGCCTCCTTGCCTCGTTTATAGCCTCAATTGCAGCTTCCCGGCAAGTCGGGCTCAGAGCGGTGGTAATCCCGCTGGTAAGAAAAAGTTTTGTTCCCTTCAGAATGGCGGACCAGTTTACTTCACCCGGCTCGAGTTTACTAATAGCCGAGTCTTTGCGGTCATAAAAGACCTGGCTCGCCCGGGGCGTGCTACCTAATTCCAGGTAGTATATTCCTACTCTCCCTTCGTCAGTCCAAACTATGTGGGAAGTATCTATGTCCTGTTCTCTCGCCTTGTTAGCTACCATCCGCCCGAGAGGATTCTTGACCAACTTTGTAACCCAGGCCGTCTTCAAACCAAATCTAGCCACTCCCACACAGGTATTAAGCTCTGTCCCACCCACATTAACATCGAAGCTATGAGTCTGCTCCAACCTCATAAAGTTGGGCGGTGAAAGCCTTAACATTGCTTCTCCTAAAGCCACAACATCATACATCCTGCTCACCTCCTTAATAATTTTAGAAATATGGCCAGGACTTCCCATACAGTTTGTTCATATATTCAATACTTGACTTTATAGCGTCCCGACATCCCTTTCCTCCTCTGGGTTCCAGACATATAATACCCTCATATCCCATAGCATTGAGTGTGTCAAGCAGTTTCTTAATGTCAATATCTCCTTGACAGATATGCGTCTGGGGTTCACCATTTATTGTCTGCTTGAGATGAACTAATTTTATGTCCGAAACTTCTAAGGACTGTAAAGCTTCTAGCGGATCTTCCTTTTCTATAGCGATGGAAGTGAGGTTACCCGGGTCGAAAGTCACGCCCATTATGGGAAAATTTACCTGGTTAATCAGATATTTTATATCTTCCATAGGTTCTCTGGCATTTTCAAGGCCTAACATTACTTGGTGCTGGGTAGCTATATCAGCGTATATTTTCAATTTATTTATTATTTTGGTCTTCTCTTCAAAAGTGTATCTCCTCTTCTCATTCTTGATAATTTCACCATCAGCAACCAGCCTGAGAATAGGCTCTCGGCTGAGTGATACCGAAAGCTCAATCGCTACTCTAACTTTCTGTTCATCTCTTTCATCAAGACAGTCATTCTTGATCGCATAGGTAAAATGGATACTTTTATACCGCTGGGTAAGCTGACGTAGAGCCTCCCCATTATAATCTTCTACACACCCTTCCCTTAACTCGATAGCCTCAAGCGCATTCTCTTTACTAAATTCAACAATATCTTTGAGGCTAACCTCCTTGTCTTTTAGCTCTTTCTCAAAGATGGCAGTGGTAAACCCCAACTTCATAATCCCACCTCCTTCTTTCCACGCGGAGCTTCGCTCCGCTACTCCTCGTCACCCTAAAGGGCGACCGCAAGGGTCGCCCCTACGCGTGGTCGGGCACTCTTCAGAGTGCCAGAACGCAAAGTTCCGCTACTCCATTCGTCCCGATGAAATCGGGACCCTCCTTACGATTCTACGGTTTAAATTCTTCAAATTCTTCTTCAATTTCTGGCTTGTTTTCCTTTCCTTGTTCAAAATCTTCTTCGATTTTGGGTGCAGATGTCTCCTGTTCTACTCTAAATTCTTTGACCTGTCCCAATTCCTCCTTTTTCCCCGCCTTCAATGCCTCTAGTTGCTCAAGTTTCTTTTCCATTTCGGAAAGATCCACATCAATATTTCTAAACTTATTTAGAATACGCTTAAGGGTAGCAATGCGCTCATCCGGGCTCGCTTTCCTTTCCTCAAGTTTTCTGTAGAAATCCCTGGATGTTTTAAATGCCTTAAGAACCAACAATTTTTCTTTAACTGGAGTTAGGTTTACTCCGATGTCTTTGTACTTATTCATGATTTTTTCCAGTGTAAAGATAAGCTCTTCCGCTCTAACCTTTTTCCCCACCAGTTTCTGGTAGAAGTTCATGGAATATTTGAAGTCCTTTTCAGTGAGAGCAAATGAAATATTGAAAAGAAATAGAAACAAAAAGGAAAGAAGAATCGAAGTATGTCTTTTCATGGATTTTTCCTTTAATACGTTTTTTAGTATATTATAGATTTTGAGGTTAGTCAAGTAAAAATATGAAATGAAGCCTCTCCCGAATTTATCCTTCTCTTGTGGATTTTAGTTGCAAGTTATTTCGAATTTAGTATAATATTGCATATAAAATTTATTAGCCTAAGAAAATCTGACTGTATCGGTTGTCGGTGTTGACTATTCATCAAAAAAGGTAGTAACAAAAATTGCTGGAACTGTATTTATATTAACCGGTATATCATTCTTTTTATTTTAAAAAACCCTCCTTCAATTTTGCATCTAGCGACCTCCTACTCTACTTTCCTATTTCCCTTCCCAAAAAGAAAACGGGCTCAATAAATTGAGCCCCTACATAAAATGCGCAATTTTGAACTTTGTACTTTAATTAATGCCGATTTTACTATATTATAAATTTTGAGGTTGTCTAAAAAGATAGGTAAGGTGGGTTGGTTTTAGGGTGAGGAAAGGCACTGTTTAATCTTTAAGACGAGCTCGGTTAAGCCGAAAGGCTTGCGTAAATAATCTCTTGTATCTATATTATGTCCCGGAAGAGTTCCTGTCATTAAAAGCGTCTTACAACGAGGATACTTTTCCTTTACCTCACTAATCAGTTCCAAGCCATTGAGCCCGGGCAGATTCAAATCTGTAAGTACAAGCTCGTAATCTTCTTCTTTATCCAGTAGTTCAAGAGCTTCCTGAGCGTTTTGGCACACGTCCACCAGATATCCAGCCCATTCCAGTGCTCTCTTGCACATGTCTCTAATTCCCTCTTCATCATCGACGACAAGAATCTTATGCCTTTTCATATTTTTGAAACAGCTCCTATATAAAATTTCAAATTTCAAATTGCGGGCATAAAGCCATACAATAAAAATCAAAAATTAAAAATTACACTATCATAATGTTGCCTATTTGTCAATAATAAAATATTGCCTGTTGGGATATTCAAAGGACCGACAAAAAGACGTATAATTTTTGTTAGAGGTGCCTGATGGAGAATATTTACAAGACCGTGGGTAAAAGGGCCCGGGAAGAGAGAAGAAGACTAAAGTTGACTCAAGAGGAATTGGCAGAGAAAGCCGATATCAGCGCTAACTTTCTTGGCCATATTGAGAGGGGAACAAAAAGACCCACTTTAAATACCTTAAAGAAAATTGCCGATGTCCTAGAGATACCCATGGAAGCCCTGTTTGCTACTGAGAAGACCTATGGGTTGCCCAAAGAAGACCTTTTCATTAGAAGATTTATGTCATTGGTCAGGGATAGGAAAAGGGAAGAAAAAGAGCTGGTTTTGAAAATCGCTAAGATGGTTCTCAAAAAACCAGCTCAAAAGTAGGACTCATTTATTGAAGGAATTTTTTTAAGTATCTTCCTGTATAAGATTTTTTTGACTGGCAAAGTTCTTCGGGAGAGCCTACTGCAACTACCTCGCCGCCTCGCTCACCGCCTTCGGGACCCAGGTCAATAATATAGTCCGCAGTTTTGACCACATCCAGATTATGCTCGATAACCAGAACCGTGTTCCCTCTATCTACCAGGCGATGCAAGACGCTCAACAACTTCTCTATGTCCGCAAAATGTAACCCTGTGGTAGGTTCATCTAATAGATATAATGTCCTTCCTGTACTCCTCTTAGAAAGCTCCTTGGCGAGCTTCACCCTCTGAGCCTCTCCGCCCGAGAGAGTGGTCGCCGATTGTCCCATCTTTATATATTCTAGTCCGACATCGGATAGGGTCTGGAGTTTCTCTCTAATCCTGGGTATATTCTTGAAGAATTCCAGGGCTTCTTCTACGCTCATTGATAGGACGTCCGCAATATTTTTCCCCTTATATCTGACTTCGAGAGTTTCCTGATTGAACCTTTTCTCTTTACAAACTTCACAGGGAACATAAACATCGGGGAGGAATTGCATTTCTATTTTAATTAATCCGTCGCCCATGCAAGCTTCACACCTTCCTCCCTTGACATTAAAACTGAATCTTCCTGGCTTGTAACCTCGAATCTTTGCCTCAGGAAGCTCGGAGAAGAGCTGCCGGATAGTAGCAAACAGGTCTGTATAAGTGGCTGGATTAGAACGGGGCGTTCGGCCGATTGGCGATTGGTCGATATTGATTACCTTATCAATGTTTCTTATGCCTAAAAGCTCTTTGTGTTTCCCCGCTTTCTCTTTGGAGTGATATATTTTCTGTGCCAGTGCTTTATATAGAATTTCCTGAACCAGTGTACTTTTACCAGAGCCAGAAACGCCAGTAATGCAGACAAAAACTCCCAGTGGGATTTTTACGTCGATATTTTTTAAATTGAACTGGGCTGCGCCCTTTATCTCTATAACCTTATTAAGGTCTATTTTTTTCCTCTTTGAAGGCAGGGGCACTTTCAGCTTACCTGAAATATACGCGCCAGTCAAAGATTCGCGGGTCTCTATTATTTTGGATAGGGGACCACTAACCACAACCCTTCCCCCTTTTTCACCTGCTCCCGGACCCAAATCTATGATGTGATCAGCAGCAAGGATTGTGGCTGGGTCGTGCTCTACAACCAGAACTGTATTGCCTAAGTCCCGCAAATCTTCCAGAGTGGAGATCAATCTGGACACATCACGCGGGTGGAGACCAATAGTGGGCTCATCGAGGATATAAATCACTCCTACCAAGGATGAGCCAATCTGGGTTGCCAGGTGAATTCTTTCTGCCTCTCCGCCAGCTAAAGTAGCTGCCGGTCGGTCAATTGTGATGTAGTCCAAACCCACATTGATAAGGAAAGAAAGCCTCTTCTTAATCTCTTTTAGTACTTCCCGGGCAATAAGCGCCTCAGTTGGGGAAAGAGAGATCTTATTGAAAAATCCTTGAGCCTCCTTGACAGAAAGTGCTACTATATCTGCAATAGACTTCCTCTGGATGGTAACAGCCAAGCTCTCCTTTTTGAGCCTTTTGCCCTGACAATCTGGACAGACCCTTGTAGTCATATACTTATTAAAAATTTCTTCTCGCACGAAATCAGACTCGGTATGGTGATAGCGCCTCTCGAGCTGCGTAATCACTCCCTCAAAAGGCTCTCCTGACTCATAGATTTCATCTGGAGAATCGTAAAGGAGTATGTTTTGATACTTCTCGGGAAGCTTTTTGAAAGGTGTGTCCAGACTAAAACCATAATATTCACTGACGTCTTCAAGCATCTCATAGTAATAGTTTCTGGCAGCCCATTTCCAGCGGTGGCGTCGTGTTGTAATTGGACTGCTCCAGGGAACTAATGCTCCCTCATTTACAGAAAGGCTCCTATCAGCCACAACAAGGTCTGGATCTATTTTGGTCTTCGTTCCCAGCCCAGAGCAACTGGGACAGGCACCATAGGGAGAATTAAAAGAGAAACTACGGGGAGATATTTCACCCATGCTTATTCCGCAATGAGGACAAGCGTTGTGGATGCTAAAAAGAGTGGAGCGCTCTCCAGGAGTAGTTATTAGAACCACTCCCTGAGCAAGTTTTAAGGCGGTTTCAATAGAATCGGTAAGCCTCGTCTTCACTTCAGGCCGAATCGCAAGGCGGTCAACAACCACTTCAATATTATGCTTCTTGTTCTTGTCTAATCCAACTTCCTCTTCCAGGCCGTAAATTTTCCCATCAACTCTTACCCTCACATATCCTTCCTGGCGAATCCTCTCGAAGAGCTCTCTATAAACCCCCTTCCTTCCCCTTACAAGTGGCGCCAAGACCTGAATCCTGGAACCCTCAGGAAAGTTCAAAACCTGTTCCACTATCTGTTGAGAAGTCTGGGGAAGGATCTCCCTTCCACATTTAGGACAATGTGGATGACCTACCCTGGCAAAAAGAAGTCTCAGGTAATCATAAACTTCAGTGAGTGTCCCCACAGTAGAACGGGGATTTCGACTGAGACCTTTCTGCTGGATAGCTACAGCAGGAGAGAGACCTATTATCTGGTCAACATCTGGCTTATGCATCTGACCCAGAAACTGTCGAGCATAAGCAGAGAGCGACTCCACATATCTCCTCTGCCCTTCGGCATAGATGGTATCGAAAGCGAGAGAAGACTTCCCCGAACCTGAAAGGCCAGTTATGACCACAAGTTTATTGCGGGGAATCTCCAGATCTATATTTTTTAAGTTGTGCTCTCTGGCACCCCTGATTATGATTTTGTCTTGTGCCATCACTCTTTACCCGCACGATTTGAAATCGTGCCTACAAAATTTCAGATTCATCCCTTGTAGGCACAAATTCAATTTGTGCATAATCTTAGAATTCTTGAAATTCCAACGATAAAAAATATATCAAATTCTATTCCACGACGCGTAGGGGCGACCCTTGTGGTCGCCCAAATGACGGCACCATAAATGGTGCCCGACCAAAAAATAATTAGCCCGACAATAACTAAAGAAAAGTTCGCGCTTTGGCTGCTACATGAAGGAATTTAGGCGTCTAGCCTAGGGGTTCGTTATTTAGGTGGCTTCTTTTGAATAATTGTGTCCTTTTGCCAATGGAGGTCATCCTTTGATGGGTAATCGAGGTTATAGTGGAGACCGCGACTCTCTTTGCGCTGAATAGCAGAGTTAATAATTAGCTGTCCCACCGTTGCAATATTGCGTAGCTCGATCAGGTCACTAGTAATAATAAAATCCCAATAATACTCCTGGATTTCCTTCTGCAGAAGTTCAATGCGGCGTTTAGCCCGCTCCAGGCGCTTTTTCGACCGAACTATCCCCACATAATTCCACATTAACCTTCTGATTTCGTCCCAGTTATGGCTTACCATTACAGCTTCATAGCTATCCACAGCATGTCCTATATCCCAGGGAGAAACCGGTGGAAAAGAGATTTCTTGTTCGACCGCATACTTTGCCTCCTGACTAGCTCTATGAGCAAAGACTAGCGCCTCTAAAAGCGAATTAGAAGCCAGGCGATTGGCACCGTGTAAACCACTACAGGCTACTTCTCCCACAGCATAGAGTCTTTTGACATTAGTCCGCCCATTAGTATCAGTTAAAACCCCTCCACATATGTAATGTGCTGCTGGAACTACGGGAAGTGGTTCCTTAGTCATGTCGAAACCAAAGGAGCGACATTTCTGGTAAATATTAGGGAATCTCTTCTTTATGAATTTTCGGCTTCTATTGGTAATATCCAGAAAAACACAATCATCTCCCCTTTCTTTCATTTCGTGGTCGATTGCACGGGCAACTATATCCCGGGGAGCCAGTTCCTTCTGCGGGTGGTATTTGTGCATAAAAGGCTCCCCATTTTTTAATCTCAAAATCCCCCCTTCTCCCCTCACAGCTTCTGAAATCAGGAAAGACTTCGCCTCGGGATGGTAGAGGCAGGTGGGATGAAACTGCATAAATTCCATGTTGGCAATCTTAGCCCCTGCCCTATATGCCATGGCTATTCCATCCCCCGTAGCCACATCCGGATTACTGGTATACAGGTAGACCTTTCCCACACCACCAGTGGCAAGAAGAGTGACCTTAGAGAGCAAAGTGTGAACTACTTTTTTCTTAATGTCCAGGACATAGGCTCCCCAACATTCCTCCTCTCTCACAATAAGGTTTACTGCGATTAGGTTTTCGTATATGGTTATGTTACTATTTCTTTTAACTCTCTTAGCCAAGGTCTTTTCTACCTCTTCGCCAGTCAGGTCGGCGGCATGAATTATTCTTCTCTTGGAATGGCCTCCTTCACGAGCGAGGTCATATTTTGTCTTATCTTTCTCCCACAAAGTGAAATTTACTCCCCAACTGATTAAATCTCTTATTCTATCCGGGCCATTTTTGACCACCATTTCAACTACATCCGGATGGCAAAGACCATCCCCGGCAACCAAAGTGTCCTGAATGTGTGCATCAAATGAATCCTCCTGACTCCAGACCGAAGCTATTCCTCCCTGAGCATACTTTGTGTTAGACTCCTCAATTTCCCTTTTGGTTACCACTGCTACTTTTCCCCATGCGGCAACTTTGAGAGCAAAGCTCAAGCCGGCGACACCACTCCCTATCACTAAAAAATCGGTCTTTACTTCCACAACTCTCCTCTAAAAGTCGGGCACTGTCTATAGTCCCATTTTTTATTGATGCGAAGCTTTGCTTCGCTACTCCAATTTTGCACGGTTAAAACCGTGCCTACAAATCTTCTCGTTAATTCCTCTTATTGTAGGCACAGATTCAATCTGTGCATAATCTCTTTTTCAATCTTTACTGCCAACTTTCAGGTCTAACATCCTGTTTATGCTCTCGTAAGCCTTGACTCTAATTTCTTCAGGGACTTTAATAAGATGGACCATCTCTTTGAGTGAATCGCGAACTTTCTTTAAAGTGTGGTATTTCATATTGGGACATACCATCTTTTCGCTGGCAGGATAGAATTTCTTATCCGGATTCTCCTTTCTTAGACGGTGTAACATCCCGGTTTCCGTGCCGATTATTAATTCTCTAACAGAAGTTTCTCGGGCAAAACTTAGTATTCCACTGGTAGAGGCCACCTCGTCAGCCAAATCTAATACTTCCTCCAAACATTCGGGATGGGCAACAAACTTTGCCTCTGGATGAGCCTTCTTTACCTTCAAAACATCTTCCCTCCTCAATACCTCATGAGTAGGACAAAAACCTTCCCATAAAACTAGCTGTTTATCAGTGGAGCGAGCTACCCAGTGCCCCAGATTTCTATCGGGGACAAAAATGACCTTTCCTTGAGGAAGAGAATCTACTACTTTCCGCGCATTGGCTGAAGTGCAACAGATATCGCTTTCCGCTTTCACCTCTGCTGAAGAGTTGACATAACAGACCACAGGTGCTTGCCGATGCTCCTCCTTTAACATATTCAGTGCTTCTCGGGAAATCATATCGGCGAGAGGACACCCAGCTCTCAAATCGGGGAGGAGAACTCTCTTCTCTGGAGAAAGAATAGCCGCCGTTTCCGCCATAAACAAGACACCGCAAAAAACTAAAGTCTCTGCGTCAGTGGCGGCTGCTTTACGGCTCAGCTCCAGAGAATCGCCAACGAAATCGGCAATATCTTGAGTCTCTCCTATCTGATAATTATGGGCAAGAATGATTGCGTTTCGCCTCAGTTTCAACTCTCCGATCTCTTTTAGAATTTTTTCTATGTTTCCCAATTTCCTTTCCCTTTTTGTAGCCGCAAAGCGTGAGCTTTGCTTTCCCCTTAGCAGAACTTCGCTCGCCACAATTCAAAATCTTGCACGATTTGAAATCGTGCCTACAAAATTTCGAACTCATCCTATTGTAGGCACAAATTCAATTTGTGCAATTTGCTACATCCTTTTCACAAGTATATTATCGATCAATCTAGTCTTGCCGATCCAGATAGCTAAGGCAATCAGAACCGTTCTTCCCGGTCTTATTTTATTCACATCTTCTAAGGTTTGAGGGTCAACAATCTTTATATAGTCTATTTTAGCGTGGGGTTCTCTCTGAATAATTTCTTCCATTTCGGAGATTACATTTGGAACGGAATTTCCGGCTTTTATCAACTGCTTCGCACGCTTTAGCGCTCTATATAATGAGAGAGCCTCCTTTCTCTCCTGAGAAGAGAGGTATGAATTACGAGAACTCATTGCCAATCCATCTGGCTCACGAACAATGGGGCATTCTCTAATTTCGACTTCCATATTCAGATCCTCCACCATCGTCTTTATGACTCTCAACTGCTGATAATCTTTCTCACCAAAATAGGCGATATGGGGCTTCACGCTATTAAACAGTTTACATACTACTGAGGCCACGCCCCTGAAATGTCTTGGCCGGGACAGTCCGCAAAGCTTATTCGATAACTTCTCTACTTCCACATAGGTAGAATACCCCTCCCTGTACATCTCAGAACCAGAAGGATAGAAAATTATATCCACACTTTCTCTCTGGGCAAGCCCTCTATCTTTCTCGAAAGGACGGGGATACCTCCTGTAATCTTCTCCGGGCCCGAACTGGGTAGGGTTAACAAATATACTTATGACCACAATATCATTTTCTCTCCTTGCTCTTTGCATCAGAGAAAGGTGACCTTGGTGGAGTGCTCCCATTGTGGGAACGAAACCGATGGACTTCCCTTCTTTCCTTAGCCTATCAGCAACCTTTTGCATTATCGAAATTTTCCTGATTATTCTCATTTTCAATTTAGCTCTCATACAGAAATTTTACTTGGGAATTATCTTTTAAATCTCTCAATAATTCCGAAACAGTTTTCTTGAAAATTGGGTGAGCCAATTTTGGGGCAATCTCTTGAAGGGGAATCAGAACAAATCTCCTCTTGTGTAGTTCAGAATGGGGAATCTGTAATTCTTTACCATTCAAGACCTTATTTCCATAAAAGAGTATATCTAAATCGATTATTCTCGGTCCCCATTTGACCTCCCTTTCCCTCCCCATCAACTTTTCTATCTTCTCAAGCCTCTTCCAGATTCCTCTGGGAGAGAGTTCTGTCGTCCCCTTAACTACGGAATTCAAGAACCAACCCTGCTCCTTATACCCCACGGGCTCCGTCTGATATATGGAAGACTCCTTTATAATTTCTATCCCTTCTTCCTTCATTAATTCGATTGCCTTTCTTATATTTGCTAAGCGGTCTCCAAGATTGGAACCAAGACCTACATAAATTTCCTGTTTTACCATTTAATACTTCCCAGTTTATCAACTGCCTCTTCTATTCTCTTCTCATCCACCGTCAGAGCAAAACGCACATAACCCTCTCCGGAGGGACCGAGTGCATTACCTGGGGTAGAAAGGATACCTGCTTCCTCCAAGAGATTCTCCACACACTCAAGCGAGGAATAGCCTTGTGGAACTTTTGCCCAAAGATAGAATGTAGCCTCTGGCTTTTTGACTTTCCAACCAGTTCTGTTTAATCCTTCGCTTAGGAGGTCGCGGCGCTTTTCGTATATACGACGCATTTCGTCCACGCAGTCCTGGGGTCCATTCAAAGCCTCAATCGATGCAACCTGAATAGCGCCAAAAACACCAGAATCAATATTCTCTTTCACCATGGATAGACCCTTGATTATTTTTCTATTCCCGCAAGCCCAACCAATCCGCCAGCCTGTCATATTGTAAGTCTTGGATAGAGAATGGAACTCAATCCCTAATTCCATTGCGCCCGGGAGTTCCAGGAAACTTATGGGTTTCCTTCCCCCATAATATATCTCGGAATAGGCTGCATCATTTACAACAATAATATTGTGTTTTCTGGCAAATTTGATTACTCTTCTGAAAAAATCTATATTGGCACAGGCTGCAGTGGGATTGTTGGGATAGTTTATAAACACCATTTTGGCCTTTGCTATTATCTTTTCGGGAATTGAGTCAAAATCCGGCAGAAAATCGTTCTCTTCCAATAGAGGCATAAGGTAGGGAGTGCCTCCGGCATATATTGTCCCTATCTTATAGACAGGATAGGCTGGCTCTGGACAGAGAACCACATCACCCGGATTAACAAATGCCAGGTGAATGTGTCCAATTCCTTCCTTGGAACCAATTAGAGCATGGATTTCATTCTCGGCATCCAATTCTACGCCAAACCGGACTTTGCACCAGCGGGCAATTGCCTTGCGAAATTCTAATAGTCCCGGGCCAAATGGATACCTGTGGTATTTAGGCTCATCTATAGCCTTCTTCATAGCCTCTCTGATATGTTGAGGAGTGGCTAAGTCTGGATCTCCGACACCCAGATCTATAATATCTATCCCTCGCTGAATAGCCTTTTTTTTCTTCCGGTCAATCTCAATAAAAACATAGGGAGGTAGCTGGGATAACCTCTGGGAATAATCGAATTTCATCTCTTACTCCCTTTCAAGCCCAAGAAGTCCTGCATATCGTAAAATCCAGGCGGTTGCCTGACAATCCATTTTGAAGCCTTTACCGCTCCTCTAGCAAAGCAATCCCGGCTATGCGCCCGATGGGTTAACTCCAGCCTCTCACCCGTTCCAGCAAAAATTACAGTATGCTCACCTACAATATCTCCAGCTCTCACAGCGTGCACTCCTATCTCTTGAGGCTTTCGTGGCCCAACCATCCCCTTTCGTCCATAAACTCCTACTTCCTTTAAATTCAATTTTAACACTTGAGCGATATTTTCTGCCAATTTCGCTGCTGTACCCGAAGGAGCATCCTTCTTCCAATTATGGTGAGCTTCAATAATCTCTACATCATAATCTTTAAGAACTCTCGCCACACCCTCTACCAATTCAAATAGAAGATTCACTCCCAAACTCATGTTAGGAGCCATAAGAAGAGGAATAGTTTTAGCTTTCTCTATGACTAATTTCTTCTCTTCTTCCGTATGGCCTGTAGTTCCAATGACCATAGCCTTCTTAAACCTCGAGGCGACTTCTAAATTCTCCAAACTCGCCCGCGGATTTGTAAAGTCAATGACAACTTCTCCTCTATCAATAATTTTCTCTAGATTATCGGTCACTTTTATTTTAGGTGTGACTTGAGTACCTAAAGCCTTATGCCCTTTTGCCTCAATAGCTCCCACAAGTTCAGTCTGTTCATCCTGACTGAGAAGATCAATAATCCTTCCACCCATCCTCCCGCAAGCACCACAGACAATTACTTTAACCATAATTCCCCCCCGAATTTATTGTTCAAAAATCTTGCGTTGGTTGGGCACTCTTTAGAGTGCCGATACAGTGCTGATGCCGTCACCCTAAAGGGCGACCAACCAGAAGAGTTCGTAGTCTCGCTCACTTCGTTCGCTTTAGTTCATCGTTCATAGATACTAACTATAAACTACGAACTATGAACTACGAACTATGAACTAATTACTTTTTCATATAAGGTTGTACTCTTTCAATACGGTCTTTAACTTTGCCAGATTTTCCTCAGACATTTTACATAGAGGCAGCCTGAGCTCATCAGAAATCATTCCCATAAGGTTCATTGCTGTCTTAACAGGAATTGGATTTGTCTCATAAAACATCGCACCAAAAAGAGGGAACATCTTCAAATGCATCTCCCTGGCTTTCTTAATGTCTCCTCTGTTAAAAGCTTCCACAAGGCCCGCCATCTTTTCGGGCACAATATTGGCAGCTACGGAAATTACCCCTTTGCCACCAATAGCCATGATGGGAAAAGTCATAGCATCATCTCCGGAGAGAACATCAAAATCTTCTCCACAATCCATTACAATCTGGCTTACCTGACTAATATCGCCACTGGCTTCTTTCAATCCCACAATATTGTTAATCTTAGCCAGTTTCGCTACTGTAGAGGGAAGCATGTTAACCCCAGTTCTTCCTGGCACATTATACATAACAATAGGAACATCCACAGTTTCGGAAATCACTTTGAAATGTAAATATAGGCCGTTCTGGGTTGGCTTATTGTAATATGGCGTAATCACTAAACATCCATCGGTTCCCACTTCCTTAGCAAATCGGGTCAGTTCAATTGCCTCAGTTGTGCTATTGGAACCCGTGCCGGCAATAACTTTTATACGCCCATTGACTGCCCTAACCACAGTCTCAATGACTAACCTGTGCTCCTCATGGGAAAGAGTTGCCGATTCTCCCGTAGTTCCACAGGGAGCAATTCCCGCTGTGCCCTTATTAACATGAAACTCAACCAGTTCTTCAAGCTTATCCACATCAACCCGATTATTCTTGAACGGTGTCACCAGTGCCACATAGGAACCCGAAAACATCCCCGCACCTCCCTATTAAAATTTCTAATTTCTAATTTCTAATTTTTAATTTTAAACTTCTATCTCACCTTTATAGACTATTCTGACTTCTCCCTCAAGCCAAACACCTTTGAACTTCTCTATTCCTCCTGTATCTTTTTCCATTACATATTCTACTTTTAAGGTCTCACCGCCTCGAGTATGAACTTCAACAGGAGAAGATACTTTCCTCTGTAAGCCTGAAACCAAAGCCGAGGCAACAGCACCCGTACCACAGGCAAGAGTCTCCGCCTCTACTCCTCGCTCATATGTTCTGATATAAATTGAGTTCCTCCCTTGCAAAGTAACGAAATTTACATTTGCCCCGGAGGGAGCAAATCTTTGATGGCAACGAATCATCCGTCCCAAACTCTGCACATTAACCTTCTCCAGAGCAGGAACAAAAATCACAACATGGGGAACACCAACATTGATAAAGTTAACTTTTTGAGATCCACGTGGCTTAAATGGAATTTTAAAATTTAGCTTTATATCGAAGGGAGTGCTCAATCTCACTTTCACCTTCTTTCCTTTAACCCATGCTTCCACATTCCCCGCTTTGGTCTCCATAATCGCCTTTGGAGAAGCAATTCCTTTAATAAATGCGAACCTGGCAAGGCACCTGGCACCATTACCACACATTTCCGGCTCACTACCATCTGGATTGAAAATTCGCATCCTGTAGTCAGCCTTCTCTGCTCTTTCCAGAACGATTAGACCATCAGCGCCAATTGAAAAGCGCCTCTGGCATAGATTGACTGCGAGTTTAGAGAGGTCACGAGGGAGTATCCTCTTCCTATTATCTATAATTATGAAATCGTTGCCCCCACTTTCCATCTTTGTAAAAGAGATAGAACGTCTTCGTAATGCCATTTCTTCTCTTAGCTTTGCACGGTTAAAACCGTGCCTACAAAATTTCCCTGGAGTAGCGGACTTTAGTCCGCGTTTTAAGACGTCCCGATAAATCGGGGCTACTCCAATATTAGTGTAGGCACAGATTCAATCTGTGGAACTTTGCACGGTTAAAACCGTGCCTACTACATTCCCCTAATCAAATCCTGATAAGTTTCTCTCTTTCGTATAATATCATATCTTTCTTTTCTGACCAGAATCTCAGCAGCTCGACAACGAGAATTATAGTTGGACGACATGGTGAACCCATAAGCGCCAGCACAGAATATGGCTAAGAGATCTCCAGCAAATACTTTAGGCAAAACTCTGTCCTTAGCAAAAAAATCACCAGACTCACAAATGGGACCCACCACATCAGCCACCATTACCTTTCTCGTAGCCGGAGGCCAAAAAGAAGGCCTCTCCAGTTCCCATTTCCCTTTCGCCACTTCCTCGAGTTTGATTGGCTTTATCTCATGGTAAGCATTGTAGAGAGTTGGCCTGATAAAATCGGACATCCCTGCATCAACCACAATAAATTTTTTCGAAAACATCTCTTTTACGTAGAGAACTTTGGTTACCATAATCCCCGCATTTCCCACTATAGCTCTTCCAGGTTCAAAGATTCCTCTCGAACCGATCTTCTTAATCAGGGGTATCAAAGCACGAGCATAACTGGCGGGTGTAGGTGGTCTCTCATTCCAGTAAGCTATTCCCAATCCTCCTCCCACATTCACATACTCAAAATTTATTCCAATCTCTTTCAATTTATCTGAAACAGTAATGAGCTTTTTCAGTCCCCTGATAAAGGGCTCTATCCTTGTAATCTGGGAGCCGATATGCATATGAATGCCACAGGCTTCCAAATTTCCCAGCCTCTTCGCCAGTTTATAGCCTTCAACTGCTCTTTCCAATTCGAAACCAAACTTGCCCTTCTTTACCCCGGTAGCGATATAGGGATGTGTATAGGATTCGATATCGGGATTAATCCTTAGAGCAATTCTCGCCTTTTTCCCCAATCTCACGGCAACCCGATTAAGTAGAACCAATTCCTCGAATGAGTCTACATTAATCATTAAAATATCTGACTTAATGGCCAACTCCATTTCTTCTATTGTCTTGCCATTTCCGTTAATGACAATCATCCGGCCGGGAACTCCCAGTTCCAGGGCTTGCCTGAGCTCTCCCAATGAAGTGACCTCAGCGCCGCTACCGGCATTAACCAAAATTTTGCATAGAGTGGAGTTCGAGTTTGCCTTAAAAGCGTAACATACGAGGTGTCTTATCTTTCCCAGAGCCCTCTCGAAACTGCGGTAATTCTCCAGAAGAGTCCCGTGACTGTAAAGATAAAAAGGCGTTCCAACTTCGCTAGCCACCTTCTCTACAGAAACTCCCTCACAGAAAAGATGCCCATTCCGGTAACTAAAATGTCTCATCTTTATTTTTCCCTAATTTTCGATCTCCTAATTTGCTTCCTTACTTCCACGGGAGCAGTGCCTCCCTGGGACTTGCGGGCCTCCACGCACCTTCTTATATTAATAACAGAGAAAAAATCCTCAGAAAATAATGGCGAAAAAGCTTTCAATTCCTTAAGATTCAGCTCTTCTATCCGCTTACCCCTCTTCATAGAGTAGAGGACAATTCCCCTTAAAATCTGATGAGCCTTTCGGAAGGGAACACCCTTTCTAACCAAATAATCGGCTGCATCGGTGGCATTCAGATACCCTTCTTTGGTTGCTGAGAGCATCCTTTCTCGATTCAGTTTGAGTGAGGAGATAAGCGGTGATAAAACTTCCAGGAGATTTTTCAGAGTATCTACAGTATCAAATAGTCTCTCTTTATCTTCCTGCATATCCCGATTATAAGAAAGGGGAAGGCCCTTCATCACCGTAAGGACGGACTGGAGATTCCCGTAAATCCTGCCGGTCTTCCCTCGGATGAGTTCAGCAACATCCGGATTCTTCTTCTGAGGCATAATGGAAGAGCCGGTACAGAAATCTTCATCCATCTCGATAAAAGAGAATTCCGGCGAGGACCAGATAACCAATTCCTCTGCCAGCCTTGAAAGATGCATTATCAGGATTGCACCGGCCGACAAAAACTCGATTACGAAATCACGATCTGAGACAGTATCTATGCTATTCTCGCTAACTGAGGAGAATCCTAATTGCCTGGCAATAAACTCCCGATCAATCGAAAAACTCGTGCCTGCTAAAGCTCCGGCGCCCAAAGGCAACACATTCACCCTCTTCAAACAGTCTTCAAATCTCTCCCTATCTCGCTTCAGCATAAAGAAGTATGCCATTAGGTGATGTGCAAAAAGGACTGGCTGAGCATGTTGAAGATGGGTAAATCCTGGCATTATTACTTCCATATTTCTCTCACACAATCTAACTATAGAATCCTGCAGATTTCTTATAAGTCCGGAAATCCTCCCTATCTCATCTCTTAAATATATTCTCATATCGAGGGAAATCTGGTCGTTGCGACTCCTGGCAGTGTGAAGTCTACCTCCCGCCCCTCCTATTTTCTCAATCAATCTTCTCTCAATAGCCATATGGATATCTTCATCTTTAGAGAGAAATTTAAATTTTCCCTCAATAATTTCCTTCTTAATTTCCTTCAATACTTTGAGAATTTTTTCTCCTTCATTTTTGGGGATAATTTTGCACTTTACCAGCATTTTACAATGGGCAATACTTCCAGCAATATCGTAAGGTGCCAATCTCTTATCGAAAGAGATAGAACTGGTGAAACCTGAAGTATCAAACTTTTTCAACTTTCTATCCTTCATAAACCCTCCCAAATCTTTTACATAATGTATCTAATCTTGCCCTTCCGCACGTTTTTAGCGAAGTTTCGCTTCGCTACTCCTCTCCATTACGGGTTCGATGAATCGAACCCCTACACTAATTATATTTTTGCCCAGGGATGAAGGGATATTTGCAGGAGCTTCAATTCCGCCAGGTCTTGCCCCAGCGCTGGCGGAATTAGAGCGAGGTTCTGACCGAGCGACTCCGAAAACTATCCCTTCATCCCAACTACTCTTACAGATTTCTCACGCGAAGCTTCGCTTCGCTACTCCTTTTTATCTATCAATGCTTTTACTTCCAAAGGCAACCCCAATAAGTCAATAAATCCCTTAGCAGCAGTGCGGTCAAACTTATCTTCAGCTCCATAGGTAGCCAATCTCTTCTGATAGAGGGAGTAAGGAGATTTCCGGCCTACAACCCACAGATTTCCTTTATATAGCTTCACTCTAACAGTTCCGGTAACCCTCTTCTGAGTCGCAGAAACAAAAGCATCTATTGTCTTCTTGAGCGATGACTCCCAGAGCCCACAATAGACCAGTTCTGCATACCGGGGAGCAATGAATTCTTTATAATGGAAAGTATCCCGATCGAGTGTTAAACTCTCTAATTCCCGATGCGCTAAATACAAAATTGTTGCTGCTGGGGCCTCGTAAATTTCCCTGGACTTTATTCCCACCACCCTATTCTCCACCAGGTCAACCCGACCAATCCCATGAGAGCCACCCACTCTGTTCAGCTTTTTGATTAATTCCACTGGTGAGAATAATTTTCCATTTATCTTGGTGGGGATTCCCTGTTCAAAATATATATCTAAATAGACGGGCTTGAAAGGTGCCCTTTCTGGAGGAGTGGTTATCTGATATGCATCCTCTGGAGGCTCCTTCCAGGGATCCTCCAATAGTCCACATTCAATGCAAACTCCCCACAGATTCCTGTCAATGCTATAGGGTTTCTCTTTCCCGATAGGGACAGGAATTTTATACCTCCTGGCATATTCGACCTCCTCTTGACGCGATACCATTTTCCATTCTCTCAAAGGAGCCAATATTTTCAGTTCAGGATTTAACGCTTTAAAGGTCAACTCAAATCTCACCTGGTCGTTTCCCTTTCCTGTGCATCCATGCGCAACTGCGTCTGCCTTCTCCCTTTTAGCGATTTCCACCAATTTTTTAGCAATGAGAGGCCGAGAAAGTGCTGCAGAGAGGAGATACCTCCCTTCGTAAGCAGCATTAGCCTGGAGGGTTGGAAATACATAATCCCGGACAAATTCATCTTTCAAATCCTGAACGTAGACCCTGGAAGCGCCAGCATCTATTGCCTTTCGTTTCAAATCTGAAACCGTTTTAACGGTCTTTCTGGCAAGCTCAAACTGACCCACATCCGCAGCGAAGGCAATTACCTGGCAACCATAGTTTTTCCTTAACCAGTGAATTATTATAGAAGTGTCCAGTCCTCCCGAATAGGCTAAAACAACCCTTCTTGCCTTTTCCATCACACCTCCTTACGTGAATCCGCCTGTGCTTCCCCTCACCTATATCCTCTCCCCAGAGGGGAGAGGGCGAGGGTGAGGGGTTTCCTATTAAGAACTTAGAATTTTATCTATAGTCTTTACTAATCTATCTATATCTTTATTATTAATTGTCAATGGAGGTAGAAATCTCAGAACCCTCTCCTGAGTACAATTGATAAGAATCCCCTCTTCAAAGCACCTCTTCACAATCTCTTCTCCCTCCTCATTCAGCTCCATCCCCACCATTAACCCTAATCCCCGTACTTCTTTAATCTTCTCGGGATATTTAGATTTTAATTCATTCAGGCGCCTTATGAAATAGTTGCCGGCCACTTTCACATTCTCCAACAACTTATCATCGAGTAGTCTAACTGCCGCCAGTCCTGCAGCGACAGAGATTGGATTGCCTCCAAAGGTTGAGCCGTGGTTTCCATATCCGAAAAGCTTAGCTATTTCATCCTTAGCGATAGTTACAGCCAGAGGTAACCCGCCGCCCAGTCCTTTAGCCACAGTGAGGATATCAGGAGTTACACCGTAATGCTGATAGGCAAACATTTTCCCTGTTCGACCCATTCCTGACTGTATCTCATCAAAAATTAAGAGGAGTTTAAATTTATTACATAACCTACGTAATCCTCTGAGGAACTCCCGGGTGGCGACTCGAACGCCTCCCTCTCCCTGAACAGGCTCCACCATTATAGCGCAAGTATTATTGCCAATCGCTTTTTCGACTGTAGAAAGCTGATTGAACTTTGCCTGCTTAAATCCAGATAATAGAGGAGCAAAACCCTTCTGAAACTTTTTCTGCCTGGTGGCTGAGAGTGTAGCCAGAGTTCTGCCGTGGAAGGAGTTATCAAAAACAATAATTTTGTATCTATCCTTCCACTTCCCTCCCTCGAGATGACCGTATTTCCTGGCAAGTTTTATCGCACACTCGTTGGCTTCGGCTCCACTATTTGAAAAAAAGACCTTTCCCGGAATAGATAATTCCACCAACTTCTCAGCCAGCTCAACCTGTAGGCGATCGTAGTATAGATTCGAAATATGCAGATGCTTCAAAAGTTGATACCTTATTGCCTTCAGGATCTGGGGATGGCAATGGCCTAAATTATTCACAGCCAGACCGCTAAAAAAGTCGAGATATCTCTTGCCTTCCTCGGACCAGATATATTTCCCTTTAGCTCTCTTAACTGCCAGCGGGTAACGTTTATACGTCCCCATAATAAATTTTTTATCGGAAACCATTAGCTCTTCCATTAGTTTCACCCAGAATAAAAATTACTTCAGCAGTATACCAAAAAAAGAAAAAAATAGCAATAATACGAGGGAATCGTAGTGTAGCCCCTTAACAAATTTCAAATTTCAAATTTCAAATTACGGGGACAAGCCCCTACACTACAAATCAAAAATCAAAAATCAAAAATTACCCTGCTTCCATCATTCACACAGATTATCTCATACTCTTTTCCAAGCGAATCCATAACCTCGGTGAGGGACTTCAATAAAATCTCGAGATTATCTCTCTCATCATAAACAGGGACCACAACCGAATAGTCCATTATAGACCACCACTAACACCTGAGATGAAGGGATAGTTTGCAGGAGCTTCAATTCCGTCAGGTTTCACGTGAGCGCTGGCGGAATTAGAGCGAGGTTCTGACCGAGCGACTCCGAAAACTATCCCTTCATCTTGTGGGCGAGCAAAGTCGCCCCTACTTTATTATTTTGGTTCCTGCCAATTTCATTTGTTCTTTAAGAAGAGGCAACAGAGCATTCTTTTTTCGACCATCAAGAATATCTATTTCCTTAACACCTTTACGGAGCGCCTCGACGCAGGAATTTATCTTGGGAATCATTCCTTCAGTAATGGTTCCCTTCCTTACCAGCTCCTCAACCTCTTCTATTCTTATCTCTTCAATTACAGACTTCTCATCTTCAGGATTTTCCAGAATGCCTGGCACATCGGTTAGGAAGAATAACCTTTCTGCTCCGATAGCGGCTGAAAACTGGGCTGCAAAGATATCGGCATTGATGTTATAAGTCACCCCTCTTCTGTCCATAGCCGTAGAAGAGATAACCGGGATGAAACCGTTATCCAAAAGGACGTACATAATTTCAGGATTTACTCTCTCCACTTCAGCCACATATCCGAGGTCGTGTCTTCCTTCCAGCTTCTTCGCTTCCACTAAAAAAGCATCCTTCCCTGAAATGCCCACAGCCCTCCCTCCCAAAAGATTAATCCTTCCCACTATCCTTCGATTAATCCCTGCCAGAACCATCTCCACAATTTCCAAGCTTTCAGCATCTGTGTACCTCTGCCCTTTTACAAATCTCGGCTTCTTACCCAAACTATTTAGTTTTTCAGTAATTTCCAGCCCGCCTCCATGAACGATGACTGGATGTTTTACTCGCTTTGCCAGCGAGATAACATTTTTGAAGTGACTATCCATCACCGGCCCTCTCAAAAGTTTCCCGCCAATCTTTATTACTAACAATCCTTTCACTGTCCCCCCTGTCTCATTGGTTCTATCTGGAATGACTTCCCATTAGTTCTTATAACAATAGCACCATTATTAGAAGTAGAGAAAAATTTTATTTTATTATACTTCTCTCCCAATTTTCTAACCTGGAACTTGGTTGATATTATACCATATTTTGGCGACACTTTATATAGAAATTTTGGCGATATCGGGCCTCTACCATGATTGGGTATCTGCAGAATATCGCTTTCAATCTCTTCTCTCTCTAACTCTTCCTCGACCTTATAATCGATATCCCCAGTGAATAGGATTCTAAAATTTCCATAGCTCAACTTCGTAACCAGAGAATTATCATCAATATTATTTATCTTAACTCTTGGATTAAGGATGTGAAATTTTACACCATTATATTCAACTTTTTCACCATAAGCTATATATTTCAGGGAAATCCTTTTCTCTCTAATAATCTGAAAGAATTCTTTAACAAGGTCGTCGTTGTAATTTTGCCCGTTACAGTATACCCTTTTCACTTTAAATTTTTTCAAAATGGAAATTAAACCCCCTATGTGGTTATAATGGGGGTGAGTCAAAAAGATAGTATCTATCCTGGAGACACCATTTTTCAATAAATAAGGAATTACCACTTTATCACCTATATCAAATTTTCCTGCTACGCCGCCCCCGTCTATCAATATGTCTCTCCTGTCAGGCAGTCTAAGGTGGATCGCATCCCCTTGCCCCACGTCGACAAAAGTAATGGTTAGTTTATCGGAAGGGAATAATTTCCTTTGCGTTATTAAGAATAGAAAAAAGAGAGGAAAAAAGAGGAGAAGCCTACGAGCTGAGCGGGAAGAATTTACTTTCGGCAAAAAGGCGAAGAAAAGGTAGTAAGTTAACATAAATATGAGAGAAGGATTCACTATGTATTTAGAAGAGAACGGTAATGAAGCAAAAAATCCAATACATCTAATTAAAACATCTATGAGCAATCTGTTAATTATGCCAAAGACCCTGGCAAGCCACAGTGAGAAAAGACCCAATATTGACGAAGTAAATCCCAGAGCTATAATTACACCAACTTGAGGGACAACCAGAATGTTAGAGATTAGGGCAATTAATGAAATCTTATTGAAGTAGAAGGCAGTTATGGGATAGACACCAACCAATGCTCCAGCAGAGACAGCCAGCGAGCTCAAAAGGTAGGTAAAGACCCTGTTCAGTTTACTAAGATGAAAATAAGTCTGGAAATAGGGAGTAAGATAGAGAATCCCTAAAGTTGCCATGAACGAGAGTTGAAATCCCACATCGAACAGACTAAAAGGATTCAACAGTAGAATAATCAAAGCAGCCAGAGCCAAACTATTATATAGATGTTTATCCCTCTCCAGAAGAACTGCCACTAGCCCGCAGGTAGCCATAATCGCTGCCCTTATCGCCGAGGGGCGACCACCAGTCACTTCAGCATATAGAATGACCACCAGTATTGATAGAAAATAGGTTGTCTTTTTCGGAATTCCAATTATTCGAAAGAAGGCATAAAATATGAAAAGCACTAAGCCAACATGTAGCCCGCTTACAGCCAATGTATGGAGCACCCCAGCATCACAAAATATATCTTGAATCTGCCTGGATAAACCAGTTCTCTCTCCCAGCATAACTCCCGCAAGAATTGAAGACTCCATTTTAGGGAGGGTGCTTTTGATAACAGAATCTAATCTCTTTCGGATTTTTGTAATAACTGAACGGAAAATGCCCATTTTAGCTCGGCCCAATATTTCGACATCTTCTCTCCTATATACGGAAAAAAGCGAATGGACATTTCCATAACTTAAATATTTTCGATAGTCAAATAGGCCTGGATTAGCCGAGGCAAGGGGAAAGGAGAGTCTGCCTGAGAGTTTCACGCGGTCTCCATAATTTATCTCGCTTGGCACGGAAGTGTAGAGAAAGATTTGTGTTTTTCCTGTTACTTCTATTTCTCTATCGTCAGTGGTTAATCTCTCACAAGACAAAACAAAATCGACCCTTTCCGATGACTTATTAGGAATTGAAGCTACAAAACCTGTGAGCTGAGTTCTCTTATGAGTTCGAGGAGAAATGTAATGGCTTATCTCATCAGGAGCGAGAAGGCGGGCTCTCAGATTGCGGGCAATTCCCAAAAAGAGGAACGCTAAAATGAAAAAGATTAAAGCAATGGTTCCACGATTTCGCTGAAGAATGAAATAGAAAACTGAAGCCAGAATAAAAAGACTTAAAAAGATTATTAGAAACCAGAAATATTTAGCTCCTATGAAGAAATTGCCAAGAAGAATTCCCAAAATATATCCGATTACAGTTAAGAGGAGTGGCGTTAAACCAAATTTCCTCATTCAATAGTCCTTGTGCGAGACCGATTCGGTTGATGCGAAGTTCTCAGATAGGAAAACCCCGTTAGAAGGTTCGGATGGGCTTCAAACCCCAACTTAACCACTCATTCATAAAATCCTCATTCCCGGCCCGACGGACGGACCTTCTAACGGGGAAAATGTGGTGAGATTCTTATTCAGCAGGGTTTCTTCTATCTAACTTATTTCTCTAACATAACAGGATTTCTTAAATTAACTATTCCTTCCGCAATAGACTCAATGACATCGCCCGGCTGTAGCCCTTCCTCAGGACCTGCTGGAGGGCTGGCCGTGGTAAACACATCTCCAGGCTCTAAAGTCATAATATCGCTCAAGAATTCGAGGATTTCTGGTATCTTGAAAATCAAATTCTTCGTGCTCGACTCGCATTCAACTTTGCCATTTCTCTTCCTAATCATTTTTACATTATGTGGGTCAGGAACTTCATCCTTTGTCACTATCCAGGGACCTATAGGGCAAAAAGAGTCAAATGCCTTGCACCTTTGCTGATACATTACATGGCCTGGCTGAATCATTTCTATGTCGTGAGCTGTCACATCTACAAGCATTGTATACCCAAAAATATGGTCATAGGCTTTCTCTTTAGGAATATGCTTACCTTTCTTCCCAATCACTACAGTGAATTCCCATTCCTGGAAAAGACATTTGGAAGTTGTCCCTGGCCATTTCCCCCCTTTCGGTATCACGATGGGCTCATCCGGACCTATCACTGTTGATTGGGCTCTGATAAAAAAGATCGGAACCTGGGGCTTGGGATAACCTAACTGCAAGCGATAATCCTCATAATTGATGCCAATACACATTATCTTAGGAGGTTTGGGAATGGGTGCTCTCAATTTCACTTTTTCCAGGGGAAAGACAACTGCCGGCACATCAAATTTTCGACCTTCAACATAAGTAATTATCTCTCTCGCAGCCTTAAGCGCCGGCTCTCCCGCCGCAATAAATTCAACCATAGAAAGAGGAACGGTCTCGCAGGCAACTTCTTCCGCATTGGGAACATTCTTAACTCTTGACAAATAACTTACATATCCGGCATTCAAGTCTATCACATTACTTCCCACAACTACTCCAATTCTTAACCTTCCCTCCACTTCAAAAGTTACAAATTTCATAATAACCTCCTTTTCAAAATTAACTAAATTAACCTAAATTTAGCACAGGAGCCTATAAAAAGTCAAGTATTCTTTTTGAACTGATGTTAGTATTTTGCACGGTTAAAACCGTGCCTACAAATGCCATTGTAGGCACAGATTCAATCTGTGCAGCTAACCGAGTGACTCCGAAATCTGTCCCCCTCTACTACCCTGGGGATGAAGGGATAGTTGCAGGAGCTTCAAATCCGCCAGGTTTGAGAGGAGCGCTGGCGGATTTAGAGCGAGGTTTTACTGACCGAGCGACTCCGAAATCTATCCCTTCATCCCAGCTACCCCGATAGATTTCTAACGTCCCGCACTTTTGTAAAAGTGCGGGGCTACTCCTAACCCATATAGCTTCCTAATACTGAATTCTTATAGCTACCAGTATCCTCGTTACCGTCTCATCTATTCTCTGACGTTCTTCGAAGAAGGCAGTATCTCCATAATAATTCCTTTTGCCGAACTCACCGGCAAAATCTACAGATACCATATCGTTAAATTTATATCCAAACCCTCCAGTAAAGGAGACCATCTGAAATTGCTTGCTACCATAAAATGGTTGAAAATAGAAACCATATCTTAAAGAAAGAGCATCTGACAGATAGTGCTCTGCACCAATACGAAATTCAAAGGTATCACCGTAATTGGATCCCGATTCAAATCCCGACCACTCGCTAAAGATAAACTCAGCCGCTATTGTGGAAGAGATTTCGTCAACGAAATTATAAGCTACACCAAAGCCATAAGATAGAGGGAATTTTAGCTCTGTCTTGCCTTCTTCTGTCGAGGTAGAGTAATTCACTTTCCATCTATCCTCGACTTCTCCTCTTGTCTTAACAATAAATCCTGCTCTAAACTCATCAGTGAAGCAGAGCATTCCTCCGAACGTGAAATTAAGACCAGAACTCTTTGATCTGAGCTCGGTAACGGTGGTGGGAGGAGAAGCGTAAATAGTGTATCTATTTTTGAGACTTCTCTCTCCTTGCAAAAGGTTAATGGCTCCACCTATATATAAATATGGCGTGAGCTTCCATGCTCCTCCTAAACTATAGGCATAGAGGCTTCCTTCTCCACTTATGCTGGCAGAGCCAATTTTCTCACCTGGCGAACCTGCATCAAAAATGGATTTCTTATGCTCGTAATGGTTGTCGTACAGGGGGACAAGCCCTAAAGCCAGCACCAATTTTCTTCTGACCGGAAAAGCAAGAGCAGCACTATTGAGTTGAAAATAGTACTGAGAATTAAAATACGTCAATTCATCTTCTGTAACTACCTTTTCTACAACCGGCGCTATTCCCAAAGCTAATGAAAATTCTTTCTTTTCCAAAACCCCGAGACATGAGGGATTTATAAAGATAGAAGAAGAATCGGTTGCACTGGCAATTGATGTTCCTCCCATTCCCAGGCAGCGAGCCCCAATTCCAGAAATGGGATCTCCCAAGCGAGAAACTCCCAGATAAGTAAGCGCATCAACTTTTGAAGCCAGAAAACAGAGAATAGTAACTATTACAAAAACAATTCTTTCTTTGTTCACCTTTCCTTTGTAACCCACCCAGTTTCAAACTTTCTAACTATCTCACCACTTCACATCCCATTGTAGACTGAAGGCATGTCTTCTGCTTCTGATTATCCTATCTAACTCTTCTTTATTTTCCGGCCTCGTTATTCCATAATCATTGTAATAGTGTGTATTTTCATATTTCATCCAGAGGCTAGTGTTTTTAGTAATTCCTTGCGTTACCATTAAGTAGTATCTTACACCTTTGCCATAGGTCCACCAATGGAAAGGAGTCAACCCCATAGGCCATAAAAATTCGATTTCGCTCAAAGCAACTCCTGGGTCAGCTTCAAAGAAGATCACTCTCCCTTCAAGTTTCAATTTGACAGTTGGACTGTACTTGAGGTCGCCAAAAATTAAGTATCCTCTATCCACTTGCTTGAGCTCATAAATACTATTCTTTCTCCCATCCCACCTTACCCTAAACCTCACCCTGCCATCCGGATTCCAGGTAACCTGCACTCTCGTCTTCTTCCAGCTCTGGTATAAATCTCTATTTTCTACCTTTTTATCATACCAGTGGTCCCATTTTCTAAAATATAGTTCCAGCTTCCTTGATACTCTCTGTTTAACATCAAACCAGAACTCTTTATCCGTGGTTGGCATTAAATTATCCTCTCTCCAAGGATGGCCAACAGGTCTAAAATAGATTTGTACTTCCCTCTCTCTTTCCTCATACTTACCACCAAGGAATATTCCATTCTCATTCCAGCCTTCATCCCTACGTCCAACTATAGTGGTAGCACTACTATGTTCGCTATAATAATCTGGATCATATTTATAGATACTCGTCCATAAAGTAAATCTGCCTAATTTCAGCATGGGCTGAATCAGCCACGCCTCACCATACCCTATGCACTTAGCATATTCGGCGCAGAGATTCAATTTTCTATACCTGGTATCAAAATCGAACCCGAAAATCCTATTTCTCTCTCCTCGAAATAGATAGTATCCTTTCTCTTCCGGTGGATTAATCTTAGGGTTATATCTGCTCTCATAACTGATAAAACCAATCTGTGAATCTCTTAAACTGTATGCTACCCTACCACCAATTACTTCCTCTGTCAAAGTGTCGTTTCTTTCCAATTCCTTATCGCTAGTAATATAACCCATATCCGCCCTAATAGCGATCAAGCTCTCGCTCACAGTACCATCCGGATTCAAGGATGCATCGAGCTTCTTATTCGAATAGAAGAAATCCAAGTCGAATTGTTCTATTCTCTTCTTTACCGCAAATCCTCTGAAATACGTATTTGGCGTTGTGCCTCTATCTTCAGTAATACCTCTTGCTTCAATCTTTACTGGTCTAGTTAATTCTGTTGCCAGAGGATAATAGAAAATTAATCCCTGATTATATTGAAGCTTGTAATCGCCAATGACTATTTTTTCAAAGGAATAAACATTTCGCATTACAAGCCAGTATTTGGTCAGATAATATTTCCAGAGATTATAAAAATTAATTGCCGGTTCAGAACCGCTGTCTGCCTGAGCTCCGGCGTGACGAAGCACCCACCCGGCTTCATAGTGGTTTCCATATCTCAACCTTGTGCGATTATAAACATATGGAGGATTCTGAAATTTACAGGGAGCATTCAGATAAGCTTCGCTATCGGGCTTATCCACCTTAATTCTCCACCGGAAATCACCCTGCAAGGCTAAGGGCATTCCTCTTGGTTCAACCTTAATGTAGGAAGCTATTCCCTCAAATATCTCATCACTCACTCCTGGCACCTCCTTAAGTTCCTCGATATCTGTAAATCCCCTCTCCTCACGATAATGAATTATTGCCTTTGCCAGGCGAGTATCAATTAAAGGAAGCTTTAACAATTGGTCCAAAGATACAATGTTTAAGTCGAGTGGATGATCTTTCAAATCAGCAAGTTCTTCCTTATCCACCGCCACTGGAGATACTGTCTCCTCTTCATCCTCTTCAATTTCAACCTGACCTACCACTGGTGCTCCAGGATCGGTCATCAAAATCATAGACAAAACGAGCAGAATAGCGACAATTCTTCCCATCGTTTCTGGTCGGGCACTCTTTGTAGCGGCAAAGCGCAAGCTTTGCTTCCTTTTTGTAGGGGCTCAATTTATTGAGCCCGTTCCATTCCACATCTTACTAGAAGAGTTCGTAGTCACGCTCACTTCGTTCGCTTTAGTTCATCGTTCATAGACTACAAACTACAAACTAACCTGGTCGGGCACTCTTCAGAGTGCCGATTAATTTTGTATAGTCCGCTTGCCTAAGTGGAGAGAGAAAGAGAACTGATGCTGGCCGTTCAGGAAGGGATGGCTCAAGAATGCGTAATCGAATTCGAATA
>Ga0315282_10000951_pt1 | contig 56565 bp, 48 predicted proteins | sample YL17G07_20_MG_FD_203693 | JGI IMG/M metagenome (GOLD analysis project Ga0315282, IMG submission 203693) | Sediment microbial communities from Yellowstone Lake, YNP, Wyoming, USA - YL17G07_20 | ecosystem: Environmental > Aquatic > Freshwater > Lake > Sediment | place: USA: Wyoming | collected...
AGATATCGCCCCCGCACCGCTTCTGTGTATTCAAGTATGCTGCGTCGTGTCACCTTGCCTCCTTTCGGTAACACTATTATTGACGCAACGATATTATTTTTGGTAACACTTATTATGAGTCAATGCGATCTATTGACTTTATCGACAGGCAAGAGTAAAATTCGCCATGTGTCTCATGCACAGAACGCACAGATTACACACCTGATAATATCTACCATCATCATACTGCTTGTCCCACTATTGAGCTTCATCGCTGTTATCCCTGCCCTGCGGGTATCGGCGTCTCCCGAAGCTGTCAAGTGGTCGAAAGTGAATATCCCCACCGAGGGCGAGGCAGGAAACTGGGTACTGGCTGAAGGCTCTGATATCCAGCACCTCACCTTGGCCGTGGATGGGGCTCTCTATGCTTATGGTAAAGGACTCCCTTATACCCTGTATAAGTCAACCAATGGCGGCCTTAGCTGGGCTCATATCGGTAAGGTGCAGGATACCATAACAGGTATAGCGGTATCTCCCCATGACGCTGGCACCATTTATTACGCCACTTCATCATCAATTTACCGGTCAACCAATGGCGGCAAGACCTTCGTAAAGATACCGGGAAGTCCCGGAGAGGCCGGGACCGGCCATAGAGAAATAACCTCGATTGCCGCCGCCTGGTCGGACCACAACATTATCGCGGTCGGTGTTAGAGATACCGATAGCTCCGAGTTCGGCGGTGTCTACACTCTGGACGAGGCAGATATTATCCCCGACTGGGTAGATACTCACGTCGGCAGTTACGATGTCTACGCTGTGGCTCTTTCACCGGATTACGCCTCGGACCGGCAGCTTGTAGCTATAATGACCGATGAGACGGATACTTTTATCGCCAGTAAAATCAGCGATGACGACTGGGGCGCCCAGATAGGCTATGCCAGTCTGAACGCCGTCGCCGTTGCTGACGCGGCAGTGATTGCCTTCCCCGACGACTTTGATGCCGATGTAAGTTCAGGAAAGAGCGTTTTCTTTATCGGCATTGATACCGGCACCGGCGAAGGAGATGTCTATAAAATCAGTTGCGCCGAGGCTCCCGCCACCTCGACGGCCACCGACCTGAACGTCGGAAGTGTTTACGGGCAAAGCAATACCGACATTACCGGACTGGCTGCTTACAGTAATAACTCGTCCGTCATCCTGCTGGCCGGCGCTGCTGACAGTGCCCGGACCTATGTCAGCGCGGACGGCGGCGTCAGCTGGACAAAAAGTCGCAAAGAGCCGACCGGTGATTCCGATACATGCGTGCTTATACCTTCCGATTTCGCCGATACCGGCCGGATGTATGCCGCTACCAGTGGTAATTGCAGTGCCCTCTCCATAAGCCGCGATATCGGCGCAAGCTGGAATCAGCTTAGCTTTATTGACACTGCTATTGATACCATCGTCGACCTGGAGCCATCTCCCGGCTACAGCCAGGATAATACCTTATTTATGATTACCTTTGGTGGTAGCCATAGTCTTTGGCGTAGTATCGACGATAGTTCTACCTGGGAAAGGGTTTTTTCCGGTAATCTGGCCGGTGTGGATGGCCTGAAGTTCGTTGGCCTTCCCCCGCAATACGGCGATGATTGCCACACAGTATTCGTTGCCGGGGAAAGCAACGGCAATCCGGTAATCTGGGAATCAAAAGATAACGGCCAGACCTACCGGCGGCGATTTACCTGCGACCCCACCACAGGAACGGCGTTTCCAGTTGACGCCTGGGCCATCGCCGATGAAAATACTCTTCTCATCGGCAGTTACGATGGCAGCCACGGAATAGTCTACTGGAGTACAGACGATGGCTTTTCCTATTCTGAGGGAGTCCCGGTGGGCAGCCAGTCTTTACACTCTTTAGCCCTCTCACCTGACTTTAAGAATGACGGGACCATTCTTATCGGGAATACCAACGGGTGGGTTTTCTGGTCCAGCGACAATGGCACTTCGTTTCAAGCATTACCTGAGGACGCCACCTCACCACTCCTCTCCGGCCTCATCGCCGTCGCCTTCGACCCCGAATTCAAAACCAACCGTACTATTTATGCCGCCAGCGATAACGTCGATAGCGGACTTTACCGTTTCGTCATCGGCCGCAGCTCTGCCTGGGAAAGCATTGACGATACCCTGCCCGCCGGAGCTATAATCAACGGGCTGTCCGCCGCCGGCAATGGCACTCTATACGCTGCCAACTCTGATGCCGATGGCGGCATGGAACGCTGTCTCAACCCCACCCTTTCCTCCGGTCCGACATTCGAAACGGTAACCCGCGGCCTGAGCGATGACGCTACTCTATCCGGACTGTGGCAACGCGACAATCAATTATGGTCGATAGATACTTCCAACTGTAAATTGATGACCTTCCTTGATACTCTGACATCGCCGGCCACCCAGGTTTCCCCGGACAACGGAGCATCTGGCATCGGTAGCCTTATTGACCACACCATCAGGGACATCTACATCGACTGGGAAACGATGGATGGTGCCACGAGCTATAAATGGCAGTGCGACTATGATAACGATTTCTCTTCTGTCCCCGGCGGCTTTGAGGACTCCACTTCGTCCAGTTCTGCCCGCTTGCCGACTCTCGAACCGGCCACCACCTACTATTGGCACGTGCGCGCTACTGCCCCGGTACTCAGCCCATGGTCGCCGAAACGTTCATTTACCACCAGCCTGGATACGGAGGCTATCGCCCTCAAGCCGGAAATTCCGGCCGCCGGCGCTACCGGAGTGTCTCTCAAGCCGGTTTTCCAGTGGACGGCCGTAGTCGGGGCGAGTGCTTATGAATTGCTGGTATCCGCCGATGACGATTTTGAAAATCCTTCTATCGTCAGGATAAATGATTACGCCCTGCCGACCAACGCCTGGCAGTGCGATGTCAGCCTGGACTACGACACGACCTATTACTGGAAGGTCAGGGCAACCACCGACAGCACACATAGTGGCTGGAGTTCCGCCGGTATCTTTACTACAGAGTCACCCAAGACTGCGGACAATGAGACTTCAACCGCACCTCCGGCACCAACCCCTCAGAATAATCAGGATAAGATGACGGAGTTGACTCAATCTCTAAACTCACCACCCGTGCCGACCACACCGGCTCTGATGCAAATAACCCCCCCCTCCCCACCAGCGCCAGTGCAACCTGCTATCCCTCTCCCGAACCTCAGCCAGCCGCCAAGCGTACCCGGCTGGATAATCTACCTTATCGGGGGCCTGCTTTCGGTAATCATTCTGGCATTAATCGTTATCCTGGCTATCGTCCTTAAAACAAGGCGCTTCTAGTGTGGCGACTGGTCAAAATTAAATTTATTCCAAACTATTATTGATTCTGTTTGCATTTGGTTTATGGCTCTGCCTCACCCCTGACCCCTCTCCAGCCTGGGTTATGATAGGTAACCAGCTTTTCCCCTAGCTGGAGAGGGGGAAATAGGGGGTGAGTAAAGATGATGTAAGGTTCAGATAGTAACTAAAAACCAAGACCTAACAAAATCCTAATTATTTGACTCTCCATTTATTAAGCATTAAACTCTTTCTATAAAGTCAACAGGGAAGGAGAAACACGCATGCCGCTGGTAACTATAAAAATCTTCGAAGGCAGGACCATTGAGCAGAAACGGGGTATGGTCAAAGACGTCACCGAAGCGATTGTAAAGAATATCGGGTGCCCGCCTTCCGCCGTGCATATTGATATCGTGGACTTAAAACAGGAAAATTTAGGCCAGGGCGGAAAGCTATTTATTGACAGTCGTTAACCGGGAGGTTGCTTTGAAAGTTCTGGGTATTATGGGCAGCCCGAGAATCAAGGGCAATACCGACCTGCTCCTGGACGAAGCCCTCAAGGGAGCGCAGAGCCAGGGGGCGGATGTCGAAAAAATAGCTGTGGCTAATCTCAAAATATCGCCATGTCGCGAAATATACGCCTGCCTGAAAGACGGCAACTGCGTTATCCGGGACGATATGGATGGCATTTACCCCAGGATACTCGCTGCCGATGCCGTCATCATTGCCTCCCCCATATTTTTCTATACTGTCAGCGCCCAGCTTATGCCGCTTATCAGCCGCTGCCAGGCGCTCTGGTCGAGAAAATACGTCCTGAAAAACATGAATATCCCGCTGAAAAAGGGCGCTTTCATTGCCGTGGGGGCGACGAGGGGGGCCAAACTGTTCGACGGGCCGAAATTGACGATAAGATACTTCTTCCAGGCAATCAACGCCGAATACAAGGAAGAGCTTTTAATAAGAGGCGTCGACAAAAAAGGCGAGATTAAACAACATCCCACCGCCCTCGCCGACGCTTATGAACTGGGTAAAAAGCTGGCCAGCCCTTAAACGTTGACAAGGACTGTATAATACTTTCCGCTCGTGGTGAGCTTGTTTGTTGTCCGCTCGTGGTGAGCCTGTCGAACCACGAGATATCACCCTTCGACATGCTCAGGGTGAGCGGCTCCAAAATGCTCCTTTTCTCCTTCTAAAAACCGGGTAGGCATCAGTCCGCCTTCCGTTCGCCCCTGATACTGATGGTGATGTCTCTGAAGGGAACGACATTGCCGCTGGCGAGAATCGCCTGCTTTGCCATATGCACCAGGCCGGAACAGCAGGGAACCTCCATGTGCAGCACGGTCAGGCTCTTAATCCCCGATTGTTTTAATATCTCGTTAAGCTTTTCCTGGTGGGCTTGAAAATTATCCAGCTTGGGACAGGCCACCAGCAAGGCAGTGTTATCGCCGAGGAAGTCCCGGTGAAAACCGGCATAGGCGAAAGGAACGCAGTCCGCCGCCAGCAACAGGTCCGCCCCTTTCAAGAAAGGCGCCGATGGCGGCACGAGAGCCAGCTGTACTGGCCAGTGACATAGCCTTGATTTGGTCCCAGCCGCAGTGATAACCGCTGCCGGAGCCGCAGCATCGGTTTTTCTTTCAAATTGGGTAACAGTGGCGGAAGGACAGCCGCAGGGAAGCTTATTTTCTGTCTCTTCTGCCTGAAAATGCTCCTCCGTTGCCACCTCATCAAACTCCCGGGCTTCCCTCTCCTCGATAGTAATAGCGTCCTGAGGGCACTTACCGAGACAGGCGCCTAGGCCGTCGCAATACGTTTCGCTGACAAGTCTGGCTTTGCCGTCGATAATTTTCAGCGCTCTCTCGGCGCAGGAGATAATGCAGTCCCCGCAGCCGTTACATTTATCCTCGTCGATTTTGACTATCTTTCTTAAAGTCCTGGCTACCACATCACACCTCCAGAAAACATTCGCTAACTCTCGCCCCTGAGAGCTTTCCATCTTTCCTCCCCCAGGCACTGGCGCGCCGAAGGGCACCACTCGATACAGGAAGGCGTCTGCTCTTTATACACATACTCACCGCACTTCTTGCACTTTATCCTGAGTTCGTCGGAAAACATTTCCACCTCAGCGCCGCACTTGGGGCACTTGTATAGCGCAGCCCTGAGATTATTTATATCCTGGCCGGGGCACTTGGTATTCATCGCCATTACCTCCTTGCCTGATACGTTCTCCCTTTCACTGAAAACAGTATATAACATTCACCCATATCCTCTGCTATGACTTTAGTCACAACAGAGATACAGCCAAGGGAAAAATTGATTTATATACTCAGGACACAATCGTCTAAGGAATGAGAATAATGACCGCATCATTCGTAGAATTTACGTATTACAAGACGAAAAGCGGCATCTTCAAGCATATCGGTGTTATCGCTGAAAACATCGACGCTGCCAATCGGGCTCCGTTTCATGAGGGGTGTAATTTGCGGGTCTTTAATTCGTTTGAGAATAGCTGTGGCGAATCTATCGCCCCTGATGACCTTAAAAGGACGACCCCAGAACCGTGATACCTCAGTGGAAAGCGGTTCGGTGATTCCCAAGGCATTGTGCATCTCTGCCAGTATTGAATAAGCTTTAGAGAGATGCGTTTCACGTTCTTTCCAGGAAATTGCCTGCAATATATCCGTTAAAACTGGCTCCAGTTTCACGGCAGCTTTCAATTTATGAAAAGCCGTACCGAACCACTTCGCATAGGGGGTATACTCTTTCTCCATTAAAAAAGCCAGCCGCATAATATCGCGGACGAGCCTTGAGCCGATAATCGAAGAACCGTTTTCGTCCCCCTCAAAGCCGGCCCGCCTCATCAGGTGTTCTTCCTGTCCTATTCTTGCCCACACCGAGGCAAGAATATAGAGCCAGACATCGTGCGGATACCATGAAAGCCGCTCCCTTATCGCTTCCAGGCCGAGCCCGTCATGGAAAACGCGACCCGCGGTGACCGAACGGAGCTTCTGCTGCGGCAGCGTCAACCAGTCAACTGACTCCAGGTCCTTCTCAATGTCAATATTTAGATAGTCGGTAAAAAACCCGCTAAGCGTGTAAGTCTCAACCAGATGATTTATAGGCCCGGAAGCAACAGGGCGCAGAATTTGTGTCCCGTTATCCTCCGGGTCAGGCTCCGAGAAATTGGTCGGGTAACCACGGTATATCGTTGGTAGTTTATTGCTGAGAACTGCCCGAATAGCATCTCTCTTCGACTCATAATCATCGGGTCTCAGGAACAACATCACCCGCGGACCCCAGTTATGGTCGGCGGACATTTCCGCATCCAATTCCATCACCTCGGAACCGCCGCCAATCAGAGCGGCAGAATATCTCAGATTCGGAAATTGGGCTTCCAGAATCTGCCTTACTTCCTCCTGAAAAAACCCTTCCGCCAGCACCAGTCCCGGCACGAACGTGGGTCGTTTCTTATCGTTTTTCATATATTTCCAATGCTTATTAGATATTAATCCAGTCTCAGTATAGAACTCCATGATTATAACATATTCTATAATTTGACTTATGACAGCTTTTAGTGCTATATAAAAATAGCATCCACTTGAATCGCTATTAATCATCATCCGGAGGTATTTTATGAAGATTACCAAAATTGAATGCATCCCGGTCTCCCTGCCCTTCGCCAAGCCTATCGTCATGTCGGGCGGCGCCGCTAAATGCGCTGACGCTGTTGTTCTCAAGATACATACCGATGAGGGCATTACGGGCATAGCCGAGACCGGAGATACGTCTCCGTGGTACATGGGCGAGAGCCAGGACTCCATCATGCACAATATCAACCGTGTTTTCGGGCCCCAGATACTTCTCGGCGAGGACCCCTTTAATATCGAAAGAATCGTGGCGAGGATGGACCGGGCCGCTAGGGTCAACAACCAGTCCAAGGCGGTCGTCGATTACGCCCTGCATGATATCATGGGTAAAGCGCTGGGAGTCCCCGTCTATAAACTCCTGGGCGGTCTCGTCAACGAAAAGATAGCTTTGGCTTTCGTGATGTCTTCGGGAACGGCTGAAGAGGTAGGGGCGGAAGGCAAGAGCCTGGTAAAGGCCGGCTTTAAAGGCTTGAAGCTGAAAGTCGGCGCCAGGACGCCCGATGAAGATATCGAGCTGGTCGGCGCTTTAAGAGAAGCGGTGGGCGGTAAAATCAAGATAATGATTGACGCCAATGGCGGCTGGCAATATCACCAGGCACTCTACGTCCTGAAGAAAGTAGCGAAATACGATATCTTCGTCGCCGAACAGCCCGTGCCCTGGTGGGATATCAATGGCCTGGCGCGTCTCCGCCAGAAGGTAGACGTGCCGGTATTCCCCGATGAATCTGCCGCCGAGCTTAATGACCTGCTTAAAATAATCCAGCTGGAGGCGGCGGATGGGCTTTTCCTAAAGGTGCCCAAGGCCGGCGGTATATTGAAATCGCAAAAGTGGGTGTCTATCGCCCAGTCGGCCAACCTCCCGGTAATGTGCGGCTGCATGATTAACTCCGGTCTCGGCGCCGCCGTCGAAGCGCACTTCCTGGCCGCCACCGAATGGATGAGCAGGATAGAGCAGGAAGCCATCGGCCCGCTGAACCTTTATAACATACCGGATACGGTCAGCACCCCGCTGAAGAACGACCTCGCCGTAAAAGTCCCCAGGTACGAGAAGGGCTTTCTCTATCCGCCCGATGGTCCCGGCTTGGGCGTGGAACTTAACGAGGCTGCCGTAAAAAAGTTCGCTACTCCCGGCAAAAGCCCGACGGTGATAGGCAAATAGGCAGGATATAAAGCCCTACCAGAGCTTGTTTCTGGTTCATATTTGTTTGACAGGATTTCTCTTGGTGGTATAATGTAGTCGTGCTATATAGGAACGCCTGTTCCAATATGCGTAACGGCAAAATTCTCACAGACCTGAACCAACCCAAGGGGAACTGCCATCGCTATAGAATTACTATCGATTGCCGGCCGTACTTTAAAAAATATGGCAAATATTTTTCCAGCAAAGGAGGTGGGTGCCTATGACATGATAGCGGCGTAAAAAATGAACACTTATTTATTCAGGAGGTTTACAGTAAAAATGAAAAAGATATTTATCATGCTGATTGTCGCAGCAATTGTTTTAATGTCCGTCGGCAGTTTTGTTTCCTGCGCCGCCAAAGAAGCAGCGCCTGCCAAGGTTGTCACATTAAGACTATCAGGGCCCTGGCCACCTGGCGACCCCGTGACAGACCAGCTACAGGGGTTAGTGGACAAGTTCAATAAAGCGGCTGCCGGTAAGTATCAAATCGCCCTCCATCCTGGATCGGAACTGGTGAAAATCCCGGAAAGCGTTGATGCGGTGAGAACCGGAGCCATCGAGATATGCGGCTGGCCCATCGGCGTTTTTGGCAGCATCGACCCGAGATTCGCCGCCGCCGAACTTCCTTTCGCAGCCAACAACGTAGAAGCCGACGCAGCTATGGCAGTGACCTTGCTACCGAAGTACAGCGCCTTCATGGAGGAAAAATTTAACTGCAAGGCAGTATTTTCCTTTACCTGCCTTGCCCTGGATGTTTTAAGCACTAAGCCGGTAAAGACCGTGGCCGACTGGAAGGGCCTGCTGGTACAGGCGGTATCCCCCCAGGCCTCCAAGTTCATCGAGAGCCTAGGCGGCGCGCCTGTCCCCATGGACTTCCCCGAGGCATACCAGGCACTTCAGAAGAAAGTCGTCGATGCCACCATGCAGTCATCTTCGATGATGATAATGTTTAAACTTAACGAGGTGGCCAAATACGTGACACGTGGCTATCTCGTCCCAGCCAGCATCATCATCGCCGTTAACCTAGACACTTTCAAAGCCATGCCCAAGGACATCCAGAATGCCCTGGTTGACGCGGGCAAGCAGCAGCAAAAAGAGGCCAATGACTTCTTCATAAAGGTGGCGCAGGAAAATACCACTACGCTAACCCAGATGGGGATAGACGTCTATAACCTGCCCAAGGCGGAGCGTGATAAATGGCAGGCAATGGTCAAACCGTATAGCGATTCGCTTATATCGGCCATGGGTGATTTTGGCAAGGACGTCCTGAAGGCTTCTGACGACGCCAACAAGAAGTATCCTTACAAGTAATCCCGGTTCTAACTTAACTCGCTATCAGGCAAGATTGAAAGCAGGTGCGGCGACCGTAAAGCCGGTGCCGCACCTATAAGGTAGGTGTACCTTGTTCAAGAAAGTGATACAGACTCTGGACCATACGCTTGAACGTGCCAGTCACTACGGCTTGCTGGTCAGTGGAGTCCTGATACTGATAATGGCATGGCTCAGCACCTACGCCGTGACAAGAAGATACCTGTTGCATATCCCGGAGCCCTATTCTTATGAAATCGGCATGAGCATGTTAATCGCCTGTGTTGTATTAGCCATTGCCGGCCTGCAGAGGCAAGGTAAGCATCTCAGGGTTGATTTTATTACCAACCGATTTTCCGAGGATGTACAGGCTGCCCTGCTGAATATTTTTGTGCCTATCCTGGCGCTTTTTTATATTGGTATCTTGACCTGGCAGAGCTGGGACGTCGCCTGGTACTCATTTCAAATCCATGAAACGAGCCAATCGGTCTGGCAAGAGCCATTATTCCCGATAAAGTTCGTCGTTCCCATCGGCTCAGGCCTGCTCTGGCTGATACTTCTGGCTCAACTTATTCGCGGTGTTACTTCGCTGGCACAAAGTCTTAAGAAGATGAGACAGTAGCGTCGACCCTGACATTGCCCGAGTTTCTTTTTGAAGGAGTTAGAGCTGTCATGGACCCGATGCTGGTATTTATTTCATGTATTATCGGCCTGTTTGTCCTTATGATGCTGGGGGTGCCTATTGCCTATTCGCTGGGGTTCACGGCCATCGTCGGCGGGCTTGTTGCCTTTGGCGGTAACATTTTACCCAAAGTGGGCTGGGCCCCCTTCTCCATGCTGTTTAATTTATCCTGGACCCCGCTACCGCTCTTCGTGCTGATAGGCTCTTTAATTGCCGAAACCACCATGGGCAAAGACCTTTTCAACGCGGCTTCCAAGTGGCTATCCCGTATCCCCGGCGGACTCATCGCTTCCGGCATTATCGGCGAAGGCGTCATGGCGGCCACACTGGGTACCAGTGCCGCCTGCATCATGGTGGTGGGCAAGGTGGCGGTGCCGGAATTCGAGAGATACGGCTATAACCGGTCGCTCGGCCTGGGTGCGCTACTGGCCGGCGGCGTCCTTGGCCCGCTCATCCCACCCAGTGCCACCATGATTATTTACTCCTGTCTGACCAACACATCCCTGGGACATCTTTTCATCGCCGGGATAATGCCGGGCATCCTCCTGGCTGCCATGCTCACGTCACTGGCCGTAGGGATTTGCCTGGTAAGGCCGCAACTGGGTCCCCCGGCAGGAGGATTTAGCTGGCGGGAGAGGTTCGCCTCCATCAGCAGGGTCTGGCCGGTAGTTGTCGTGATATTATCAATTCTCGGCTCGATTTACCTGGGAGTGGCCACCCCCACCGAGTCGGCAGGAGTCGGGTGTGTCGTCGTCCTTCTTTTAGGTATTTTTCTTTTTAAACTCCGGTGGGATGGCATACGCCGTGCCCTGATAGACGCCGCGACCATCAATGGCATGATTCTTTTTATCCTTATCGGGGCTTCCTTCTTCACCTATATCGTGGGAAGCACCAACGTAGCCCAGCACGCATTCAATTTCATTCAGTCATCAGGGTTATCTAAATGGCTAGTCATTGTTGTTATTAATGTCATTTATCTGACGCTGGGGTTTATTCTGGACCCGCTGACCATAACATTCTTAACTATACCTATTTTCTACCCTCTGATTGTTAGCCTTGGTTTTGACCCCGTCTGGTTCGGGATAATCTTCGTCGTCAACACGCAAATAGGGCTCATCACACCGCCCATGGCCATAGACCTGTTTGCCGTGAGGACGGTCTTTGATATACCGACCGGTGACCTCATCCGTGGCGTGACGCCCTTCCTAATTTTAGAGGTGATCTTCCTAGCTATCATCATCGTCCTCCCCCAGATAACTCTCTGGCTGCCTAGCCTGATGATAGGTAAATAGGCCGGGAGGTTGTTTATGAATAGAGATACGGAAAACACGGCTATCGAAAAACTGGCCGCCAATGCGCTGGACACACGCTTTGAGAATTTCGACAGGGCCACCCTGGAGAGCACCAAGTACCGCATTATCGATACGCTGGGCTGCCTGATAGGCGGCTCTACCGATACCGGCAACCCGGAGCTGGCCAGACTCCTGAAAGAGAGCGGCGGCAAGGAGGAAGCTACCATCCTGGTTCACGGTGGCAAAGTGCCGGCGGAAAACGCCACCCTGGCTAACTGTGTTATGTCACGCTCTTTCGATTTTGAGCCGGTAAGCCCCCTGGTAGACGGCGCTAGCTGTCCGGGGCACGTCAGCGGCACCACCGTGCCGACGGCCCTCACCATGGCTGAGGCCACGAATGCCAGCGGCCGCGAGATGATTACCGCCCTGCTCGTCGGCGATGATATTGCCGCACGTACGCTGGCTGCCTCCGGCTTCGGCTTTACTTTAGGCTGGGACGGCACCGGTACGGTAAACGCTTTCGGGGCTACGGCTATTGCCGGTCGTCTCCTCGGCTTAAACAAGCTCCAGATGAGAAACGCCTTCGGCATCGTGCTCAATCAGCTGGGCAGCACCTTTCAGATAATCTGGGACGGCACCACCAGCTTCAAACTGCCCCAGGGACTTTCCGGCCGGGCCGGTATTTTCTCCGCGCGTCTGGCTAAAGCCGGCTGGATGGGGCCGGAGGACGCTCTGTTCAGTAAATTCGGCTATTACAAGATGTTCACCGAAGGCTGCCAGAAGCCGGAAGCCCTGACCAAAGACCTGGGTAAGGTCTATTGTGCGGACGGCACCATCAAGCCCTATCCCTGCTGCCGTATACCCCATGCCGCCATCGACTGCGCCCTGGCGTTCGTCCGAAAATATGGTGTTAAAGCGGATGATATACAGTCGGTTAACCTCGACCTCGCCCAGGGCGGCATCGACCACATCTGCGGGCACCCTTTCAAAATCGGGCCCTTTCCGCACGGCAACGCCGCCTTCAGCTATGAGTACGTGGTGGCGACGGCGTTTTTGTTCGGCAGTGTTAAGCCGGAGCACTTTACCGGAAAAGCGATACGCAACCCCCAAATTACCGACTTTATTCGTAAAATCAAGCTCATTTCGGTAAAAGACGTGGAGTTTGAAAAAGCCAGAATGACGATAACTCTTAAAGACGGGCGTAAACTGACCGAGTCCTGCCAACATGTCAAGGGCGACCCGCAGAATAACCCGATGACCCGCGACGATATAATCTCTAAATTCTGGACGAACGTGGATTTCTCCAAGAAAATAAGCAAAAAGAAAGCCACGGAACTGCTGGGAATGCTGGAAAACCTGGAAAAACTGGACAGCGTCAGAAAGCTTATCCCACTATTGGTGGCTTGATTACTTGCTCCTCTGCACCAGCTCTATCAGCACGTTTTCCGCGGCGCTGGGATGAACAAAGGCCACCTTATCGCCGTTGGGCAGGGACATCGGCTCTTCGTTCTGGAGCTTCCTGCTCTGCGCTTTTAAAGTCTTCAGTTCCTTCACGATATCGTCCGTGGCGAAGGATACGTGGTGTAACCCGCCGCCTTTTTCTTCGAGGAACTTCGAGAAGCTGCCCTGTTTCATAGGCTGGAATAATTCGAGAGTGATATCGCCCGCTCTTATCATCATGGACTTAAACTCCCCACCCGGGCCCTCCCTCGTTTCCGCCACCTTGAACCCGAACATATCGGCATATGACTTCGCGGCTTTGTCTAAATCTCTAACGATTAAAGCAATATGGTCGATTTTCTTTAACATGGTTTTTCCTCCTGCTCACTATATTTTAATGTCATTGCGAGGAGTCCTTCACAAAGTGAAGGACGACGCGGCAATCTCCATCAATGGTTTAAGCATATCTCAGGGATTGCCACGCCTCCCGACTGCGTCGAGATGGCTCGCAATGACAGTTTTTAGAACGGGAAAATCGCCGGCAAATCGTGGACTTTGTCTCTGGTCAGCGTCGACGGCATGGTCTCGGCTAGTTCTTCCGGCGTCCACCGCCCGTCTTTCCATAGCACCTGCTCTAAAGGCGGCGGGTCGACGTAAATGCCGATATGTCCGTGCCAGACCTCGAATACGCAGCCATTGATATTGTGGGCTTTTTCGCTGGCGAGGTAGACAACCAGCCCGGCGACGTCCTCTGGCTGGTTGAGCTCCAGCATTTGCTTCAGCCGCCTTTCCGCAAGCTCGGCACCCCACATCTTGACCCACGCCTCTTTGAGCCCCTTATCCCTGACCAGCTCGATAAAACCCCTCGTCCCCGCAACAGGACGGATGACATTGCAGGTCACGCCGTACCTTCCCATGTCCCGCGCTACCGTGCGTGTCAAACCGACGATACCTTCCTTGGCAGCCCCGTAGTTAGCCTGCCCCATGTTGCCCAGTCCGGCATGGGAAGAGGTATTGATAATCCGGCCGTAGTTCTGCTGCCTCATTACCCTGCAGGCAGCCCGTGTGCAGTAGAAAGTTCCGTTTAGGTTCGTTTTTATTACCGAGTCCCACTCTTCGTCGGAGGTGTTATAGACCATGCGGTCCCTGTTGAAGCCGGCATTATTTACCAGCACGTCGATACGTCCGAAGCTGTCGACAGCCGTCTTAATGATACTCTCCGCTCCCTCCACGCTAGCCACGCTGGCATAGCTGGCGACGGCATCGCCGCCGGCGCTCTTTATCTCACCGACTACCTCATCGGCCGGCCCCCTGGAAGCCCCGCTGCCGTCGGTGGCTGTTCCTAAATCATTGACCACTACCCTGGCTCCCTGTTGAGCCAGCCCGATAGCCTCGGCGCGACCCAGGCCTTTGCCCGCCCCCGTCACCACCGCGACTCTTCCTTTCAATAGCTCGCCCATCGTTGCCTCCTTGTGCCGGATATTTAGTAGTGTAAGCTCCTCTCCCTTGACAGGTTCTCCCTGAAGGGAGAGGCAAGGGTGAGGGTGAAATCCTGAATCTGCCCCTCACCTTAATCCTCTCCCACGAGGGGAGAGGAAACAAATATTCTAAAATACCGTCATTATCGTATGACCCCTTTTTCCTTTAAAGCAGAAACTTCGTCCCAGCTATAGCCGAGAGTATCAGTAAGGACCTCCTCCGTGTGCTGTCCGAACTCCGGGGCGGTGCTGCGGATGGTCGGCGGGGTCTTGCTGAATTGCCACGGAGGCATTATCATCTTGAGCTTTTTCCCCGACGGGTGGTCGATTTCCTTAAAATATCCGTCCGCCCAGGGTGTCGGGTCGGCGGCTACCTCGGCCGGCGTTTTGACTACCGTCCAGATGATGTTTTCTTTGGCAAGCCGCTCCGCCCATTCCTTCTGGGGCTTAGACTTAAAAATTTTGTCCAGAATGACGATAAACTCTTTATTGTTTTTCATCCGTTTTTCGTGCGTGTTATACCGCGGGTCGTTCTCCAGCTTTCCCAGCTCAAGCGCCTTACAGACCCCGGCCCAGTACCTGTCCCCCTGGATGCACGCAAGCTGCAGCCATTTGCCGTCGGCGCACTCATAGCTGTTGAAGATAGGGTTGCTCTGGACCTTCCGGGAAACGCGGGGATATTCCAGTCCCGTCGCCAGCACGGAAGACAGCACGATGCCCATCGACCATATCCCCCCTCCGACGAGAGAGACACAGACTTCCTGCCCCTCCCCGGTGCGCTCCCGGTGGAAAAGCGCCATCATGATAGCACAGGCCGCATACATGCCGGTGGTATTATCCCCGAAGCCCGGCAACTGGAAGGACAGCGGTGTGCCTGGCTCGCCCAGGGACGCCATGACGCCGCTGCGCGCCCAGTAGCCGACGAAGTCATAAGCGCCGACATCTTTTTCCGGCCCGTGCAGTCCGTAGCCGCTGAGGTGGGCATAGATGATGCGGGGGTTAATCCTGGAAATGTCTTTGTATTCCAGCCCCAAATCCTTAAGGGCGTGGGGGCGGAAGTTACAGACGAAAACGTCCGACTTTTCTATCAGTTTGTACAGGACCTGCTGGCCCTCTTTCATCTTTAGATTCAGGCTGATTCCCTTTTTATTGAAGTTGTAGAACTCTAAAACGTAATTGATATCGTAAATCGGCACGTTGCCGCTTATTTTCAAAATACCTCTCGTCTGGTCACCGCCCTCCGTCCGTTCTACTTTAATTACCTCGGCGCCCATGTCCGCCAGGATGCGGCAGCAAACAGGGGCCAGTCCCGCCTCGCTGACATCGAGTACCCTGATTCCTTCAAGTGCCATTTTCATGGTAAGCTACCTCCTCATGGTCTATCTCTATTGTCATCCTGAGCGAAGCGAAGGATCTGGAGGTGGGGCAGGGCTTTTCTTGCCACCTTTACCCGAGATTCTTCGGTCGATTATCTACCTCAGAATGACAACTTCATGGATTCCCGCTTCCGCGAGAATGACGTTTCTGCCTATTTCTCATTGCCGACGATGATGGCGCTGCAAATGCCCGTCCCGGCGTTGCCCCCCAGGTTATGAGTCAACCCCAGGCGCGGATTTTTCACCTGGCGCGGCCCGGCTTTGCCCTGTAGCTGCTTGTACACCTCGTACATCATTCTCAGGCCGCTGGCGCCGAGCGGGTGCCCGAAACACTTCAGTCCGCCGTCGGTATTCACCGGCAGCTCACCCTTCAACGTGAATGTCCCCGCCTCGATATCCTCCCTGGCCCTGCCCCGGGGGCTGAATCCCAGGTCTTCATAGACTATCATCTCGTGGATGCTGAAACAGTCGTGCACCTCGGCGATGCTTATTTCTTTACGTGGGTTTTTCACGCCGGCTTCGGCATAAGCCCTCCGCGAGCCGAGGACATTCTCTTCGATATGCACGAAGTCGTAGTCCTGCTTCATGGCGCCCTGCCGTGCACCGACGCATATTTGCAGCCCTTTAATATAGATGGGGTCAGCCCGGAATTTTTTCGCCATGTCGGCGCGGGTCACCACGGCTACCGCCGCACCGTCAGATACGCCGCAGCAGTCGAACAGGCCCAGCGGCCAGGCGATAATCGGTGCGTTCACCACCTGCTCGATGGTCAGCTCGTTCTGGAAATGCGCCTTGGGGTTCAGGCTGCCGTTGTGATGGTTCTTCACGGCAATCTGCGCCAGCAGCCGCTTGCCCTCTTCAGGTTTGATATTATAGTCATGGAAATACCTCGTTGCCAGGTAGGCGAAAGAGGCCGGGGCGCTGTAGCCGGGCCCGATGCCCGAGCTTCCGTCCTGGTTATCCCCGACGACGCTAGGGCCCTTGACGCCCGTCGCCCCGGAATCTTTAAGCTTTTCCACCCCCACCGCCAAAGCCACATCGCAGACTCCGGCAGCCACGGCATAAGCCGCCGCCCGCAGGGCTTCTGAGCCGGTGGCGCACATGTTCTCCACCCTGGTCATCGGTATGTATTGCAGCTGCAGAGGGGATAACGTGATAGCGCTCAGTCCGGAAAATACTGTGCCTATCCACGCCGCTTGGACATCTTTAGGCCCAATACCGGCATCCTCGAACGCCTCGTAAGCAGCTTCGACGATTAAATCTTCCACCCCTTTATCCCACCGCTCCCCGAATTTCGTGCAGCCCATGCCTACGATGGCGACTTTATCCTTAATACCTTCCATATATGGGCCTCCTAGAGTAAGTTGTCATTGCGACACCATCCCCGACTGCAGCCGGGGAGGCGAAGCAATCCCCTAGATTGGCTTCAGTCAACCAGAGAGATTGCCGCGTCGTCCCGATGGAATCGGGACTCCTCGCAATGACAGCTACATTTATTCTACAGGCTTCGCCTTCCAGAAATAGTTATGTATCCCCCGACTAAAAAACATCTTCCTGAAGGTCATCTCGACCGGCATACCAATCTTAACTTTATCAACCTCGCAGTCGGTAAGCTCGCATATCATTCTGCCGCCATCGTCGAAGTCGATAACGCCATTAACGCCCGGGGAATTCAGCGTGGGCTGTAGCTGGTCGATAGCGTAGCTGAAGAGCTTGGCCTTCTTATCGGAAAACTTGTAAGGCTCGAAGTCGTCTTTAGCCTGGCAATTGACGCACACCCTGGGCGTCTGCCCTATTTGAGATATCTGCAGGGTGCCACACTTTCTGCATTTTGCCCCGTACAGGGCGGAAATTGCCCTTCTTTCCCGCCACCGACTCGGCAGCGAGAGTGCCGAACGCTCCGGCAGCGTCGAAGCCTCCACCGGGACGAGATTGCGCCAGTTGAGATACTGCCCGTAGCTTATGGGGCCTTTCCCCTCCAGTTTATCGGATATAACAGATTTTTTCTGGAACTTTTTTATTTCATCGGTAACGCGGAAGATAAAGGCATCGGCGCCGTCACCGTAGCCAACGAAGAGAATACGGTCGCCAGGCTTGGCTTTTTCCAGGGCCGCCGCCAGCATTAACAGCACCGCCGCCGTCCCCGTATTGCCGATGTCGCTAAAAAGCGGGTCCTGCACCTGCGTTTTATCCAGTTTCATTCTTCTCGCCAAGGCGGCGTGCTGCCTCGCATCCGATGCATAATAGACGACTGTGGCAAAATCGCCTGCTGTAAGCTTGTACTTTTTCATGAGGCCGTTAATGGCCGACTGCATGGTCGGCAGGTAACCGACCTCATCGATGAAGCGGCCCTCGGCGGAGCGCGGGAACTTATCATCCTCGGCCCGCCACAGGTCGGTAAAATCGTTAAATATGGAATAGCTGCCTTCGACCTCGGCGATAACCTTCTCCGAGCCTATCATCAGGGCCGCCGCGCCGTCGCCGAGCGTCTTCTCCAGCGTGCCCCTGGCCGCGCCCATGCGGCAGTCCGAAGCTGTCACCACCACGTTCCTGGACGGGTCGGCTTTGACTGCATCAATGGCCGATTTTAAGGCAGCCGTCGTCGCTCTAAGTGAATCGGTGAAATCAGCCACATGGCATTCCACTGGAAGGTCGGCAGCGCTGGCTACGATAGCCGCCGCTAGCTTTTCCCTGTATGGGGCCGTGGTCGTCGCCAGGGATAAGCCGTTCACCTCAGTCCCTCCCCGCTTCAGACAGTCCAGAGTGGCCGCCACCGCCATGGTGACGGTATCCTCGTCATAGCCGGCTACGGCTTTGGCCCCGCCCATGCTCCTTCCCCCCCACATTTTAGCGATTTCATCCCGGTTAAGCCTGTATATGGGAATATAAGCTCCTGCCGATGTAATACCAACCATCTCCCCGTTTTTCCTTTCTTTTCGCCTGACGTTCCGGTTGGCGTGTTTTACCTGACATCCTCAATAAGATGGTAATGCCCGGATAGTTCGAAATCTCGTAAAGAGAATTCTAAAACACCCCGATTAATCCCCGGATTTCTAACATTACGCTATGCTATCGGGTAAAGCCAACTGATAGCCCTATGACACGGTAAATCCGCCATCGACGGGCATGGCTACCCCGGTGACATAGGAAGCTTTATCCGAACAAAGCCATATCACGGCCTCGGCAATTTCTGCCGGGTCCGAGTCCCTTCCCAGAGGCACCATTCTAATAACCGCTTCCGCCATACCGGGTTGGTTGGCCAGCATCCGGTTGTAGAAACCCGTGCCTTTCATTCCAGCAGGACAGACGGAATTCACGCGGATACCCTTTTTGGCATAGTCCGCCGCCGCCGACTTGGTCAATCCGTTGACACCCCACTTACATGCAGAGTAAATAGCCTGGCCCGGCGCGCCAATCAGCCCCGCAATGGAGGAGGTATTGACGATAGAGCCGCCGCCATGTTTCTCCATGTATTTTATCTCGTGTTTCATACAAAGCCAGACGCCCTTCATATCCACATCCACGAGGCGGTTGAATTGCTCCTCGGTGCCTGCCGTAATGGGGTGCGGCAGCTCCTCGATGCCAACGTTATTGTGGGCGCAGTCGAGCCGCCCGTAGTCTTCTACCGTTTTATTGACCATAGCCTCGACATCGGCTTCCCTGGAGACATCCGCCTTGATAAACATAGCCTCGCCGCCGGCTTTTTTAATCGTGTCTACCGTCTTCTGGCCGTTCTTCACATCAATATCAGCCACGATAACCTTCGCGCCCTCTCTGGCAAAGGCAATCGCCGCCGCCCGTCCCAGGCCCATCCCGGCACCGGTGACCAGCGCGACTTTACCCTGCAATATTCCTGCCATCTTGAAACCTCCTGAGTTAATTATACGTTTTAAATGCCTTAAATATCTTATTCTGTAGAACGTAGGCTGTCAAATAACAAAGATGTCTTTTCTGATTGTAATTAACAGTTATACCTCACCCCTTACCCCTCTCCAGCCAGTGACATCATAGAAAGACCAATGTTTTTTGGCTGTAGAGGGGTGTAAAGATGAGAGGGGGGCTTCGCCCCCCTCTCAAAATCTCTCCCCCTCTTCGACCAGCGAATCACGGCTTAAGTACGTAACGTAACAGGTCGGAGAGGGGGATTCAGGGGTTCACCCTGAAGGATTCTCCCTGAAGGGGTGAGGTTAAAATGGAATGCGGAAAAAGAAATGTGTCTGGACTAATCATTTATGGACGTTGTATGATAGCAGATAATATCACCTCCCAATCCAAAGGAGACCATTTATGAAAAGAATTATACTCGGTTGTCTGGCGATGGCTTTGATATCCGCTTTAATTTACGTCCTGCTGGGAATCGGGGTTATGCATGCGGGCAACCTGACTACGGGCGATGGTATCCCGGCTTTCTTCTATATTATACCTGCCGGGTACGTACTTGGTGGTGTCCTGATTCTCCTGAAAAAGCGCTGGTTGTGGATAACCGGCGCCGCTATTAATGCTTTTACCATCGTGATGTTCTATACCGCGTATGCCGCCAGACCCGCCATAATGCTCAGCGCCCCCGGCCTTATCACCAAGATTGCCCAGGTGTTGCTGGAAATAGGCCTCATCTACCTGATTGTGAAGTCCAAGCCTAAAGAAGCCTCGGTTAACATTAAATAAATCTTTCAAAACGCTCTTTTTTAGCTTTACAGATGGGGCACACTTCGGGAGGTCCCTCCCGGGCGCACAGGTAGCCGCAGACCTTGCAGCGCCAGACCGGCAGGGGCAGTAACGAAAGGGAAATTGCCTTCTTTTCAGTTTTTATTTTCAATCTCTTCTCGCGCGGCGGCCTTCTCTCCGGAATAGAGCCGATTTTTACCCTGCCGTCCACTACCCCCTGAGAGACATAGAGGCTGCAATAGCACGCATTGTAATCATCCAGGTCGGGGTCGCGGTAGTCGCACGGGCAGACGATGTCCAGGTCTTCCTCCTTTACGCCGGAGGCTAGGCGGCAGGGACAGGAGCGGTATCCGTACCTCTTTTCGTTAACCAGCAGGCCATTTACCAGGTCCCTGGTCATTGCCTTGTCGGGATTCAGATGGTAGCCGGCTGATTCCGCCTCAGCACGCAATTTCTCGTATAGCCGGTTTACCTCGTCCTGTGTTACCTCTGTATTTCCGCCCATTATCCCAGTGCCTCCCGGATATCGCTCTCCTGATAGCCGATGATACATTTTTTATCGTCGATTATCAGGGTCGGAAAGTTCCCTGTGTTATTGAATTTCTTGATTTTCCCGATGGCTTCCGCTTGCTCTTCCCCTTTTAACAGGTCAACTTCGGTAAAATCGTATTCAACACCCAGTTCTTCGAGAAGAGCTTTAGTCCTTTTACACCACCCGCACGTGCTTAAAGCATAAAGCATAATATTACCCTTTTTCTTACCGGCGACATGTTTTACATCCATGATACCAGCCCTCCTTAACCCTCTTAATCACTTCCCCGGTTCAATTGTAACATATCTCATTTTAAGTGACAGGACGGACATGAAACCTCTTTCCTATTACTGTTCGTTTTTTCATCTCTTTATTATCTTAACATTACCCTCACCCCTGTATCCCTTCAGGGAGAACCCTCAGGGTGAACCCCCTCTCCAAACAGAGAGATTGAAGAAAGCCCTGCATCATAGTGTTTGGATAGGGAGAGAGAATACGAGAGGGGGGTGAGGTCTATCCATCAACCAGATACGAACCGAACCCTTTCTATCAGCCCTTGTTATTTCCCAAATTATAGTATATAATATATACTATATAGATTATAGACTGTATATTCCATATACCAACTGAAACCCCAAAAATCTTTCCGGAGGAATGTAAATATGCGCAGCGATATTCTAGGAAAAGTAGCCGTAGATTTACTTTCTATACCACCGTTTATTTTCAGAATTATCCGCCGAAAGCTCGTCATGAGCACGATGGACGATATCGATGTGGATATTAAGCTGCTGCACTTTGAAATCATGAGAGTACTGAAAGAAGAAGGGACGCTGCACGTCGCGGAAATCGGCGAGAAATTAGAAATTGCCAAAGCTCAAATGACCCATCTCATCGATAAACTCGTAGAAATGGATTTCGTAAAAAGGGAGATGAATTCTAACGATAGGCGTACCATCAACATCACGCTTACCGATAAAGGGAGTAAAGTGCTGGAGGAACAGGACACCTTTATCATCAACGCCGTACGGGAAAATATGTCCAGCCTCACCGATGCCGAGCTTGAAGCTTTATCACATTCGCTGCGGACCCTGCGCGATACGTTATTTAAACTACAGTAATTGAACTGATAATACCTGCAACTTTTTTATTTCTCTACTATAAAGAATGAATAACTCAATGCAAAAGCAGAACCGTAATGTGCTTGACACCGATAAAGTTGGCCGGCTACTGTTTATACTTTCGCTTCCGGCGTTCTTCGGTATGTTCGTCCAGACCCTGTACAACGTGGTAAACACCATTTTTATCGGTCATTTCGTCGGCCCGCTGGCCATTGCCGGGCTTTCTATTGTCTTCCCCGTGCAAATGCTGTGCATGGGTATCGGCATGATGGTCGGGCTGGGCGGGACATCACTGATTTCAAGGTTTATCGGGGCCGGCGATGTACCCAGGGCGGAGCGCACCCTGGGCAACGGCATAACCTGCAGTATTATTCTATCTCTATTATTGACCGCCATTATCTTGCCCAACGTCAACTTCTGGCTCCGGCTTATCGGTGCTTCGGAAGAAGTCCTTCCCTTCGCCAGGGAGTACCTGATAATTATCTTCAGCGGCACAGTTTTTAACGTCGCCGGTATGGCGCTCCTCAGCTTCACACGGGCCGAGGGAAATGCCCGCGTCGGCATGATTGCCAACATACTTGGCGCCGTCCTGAATATTATCCTCGATGCTATATTTATCATATGGCTGCATATGGGCGTGAAAGGGGCAGCTATGGGCACGGTAATAGCGCAGGTAGCTACCCTGATATACCTGTCGAGCTACTATTTTACCGGGAGCAGCTATCTGAAAGTCCGCACCAGTAACTTCCCTCTCGATTTCAAGATACTGAAATCGATGTTTGCCATAGGTATCTCTTCGTTCGTACAGTCGATAGCTAGCAGCCTCTCCGCCATGTTTTTAATCAAGATGGTAATCACCTATGGCGGCGATATCGCCCTTTCCGCCTTCGGTATTCTCCAGCGTGTTATGATGTTTGCCACGATGCCAGCCATGGTTACCGGCCAGGGGGTGCAGCCAATCCTCGGCTTCAATTATGGCGCCAGGCGTTATTCGCTCGCCCTGAAAGCATTGACTATTGCTTCTATCGCCTCCACTTCATTGAGTCTCCTGGGATTTCTCGTACTCTATTTTATCCCGGAACCGATTATCAAAATTTTCAGTACCGACCCCGAGCTTATTGCCATGGGTACCTTTGCCGCCAGGCTCGTCTTCCTGAGCATGCCCCTGATGGGCTTCGTGATGGTCGGTACGACGTCTTTCCAGTCGATTGGCAAGGCCGTGCAGGCGTTTATTTTGGCCATCGTCAGGCCGGTCGTATTCCTGATACCGATGGTAATGATATTGCCCCGTTTCTTACAGTTAAAAGGCGTGTTTCTCTCCTTCCCCGCCTCCGATGTACTTACCTTCATACTGACGATAATACTGCTCATTCCCATCATAATGGAGTTCCGAAAAGCCGCCGCGATGGAAAAACAGGGTAAAACCATCCCGATAGTAACCAAGCCAATATTGGAACCTACAGATACCAGCCGGAATGACTGAATAACTGGAGAGGAATTTCTGTAAACTATGCAAAACCAGAGCCATAATGTACTTGACACTGACCGAATCGGTCGGTTACTCATGAAACTGACCATGCCCATGTTTTTCGGCATGTTCGTCCAGACTATATACAGCGTGGTGGATACCATATTTATCGGTCACTACGTTGGTTCTCTTGGAATCGCCGGCCTTTCCATCTCTTTTCCCATACAAATGCTATCGATGGGTATCGGGTCGATGGTGGGAGTGGGCGGGGCATCGCTGATTTCAAGATTAATCGGAGGTGGTGGACAAAAAGGGGCGGAGCGCGCACTGGGTAACGGCATAACCTTCAGCATAATATTCTCCGTACTTTTAATGATCATTATCTTACCCAGTGTCAACTTCTTGCTCAAACTTCTCGGTGCTTCGGAGAATGTCCTTCCCCTGGCCAGGGATTACCTGGTCATTATCACGAGCGGCGCTATCTTTAATATTACCAGCAGTGTCCTCCTCTACTTTGTGCGGGCCGAGGGCAATGCCCGCGTCGGTATGACCACAATGATACTGTGTTCCGTGCTCAACATCATACTCGACGCGGTGTTCATCATATCGCTGGGTATGGGGGTAAAAGGGGCCGCTTTAGCAACCGTAATATCCCAGATAGTTTCCCTGATATACGTCCTGAGTTACTATCTCACCGGCAGCAGCTACCTGAAAATCCGCACCAGTAACTTTGCCCCTGATTTAAAAATACTTAAATCAATCTTCGCTATCGGCATTGCCTCATTCGTGCAGACCATAGCCGGAAGTGTGTCCGCCATGTTCCTGATAAGAATGGCGGTTACTTACGGTGGCGATATTGCCCTATCTGCCTTTGGCATCATCCAGCGCATCATGATGTTCACGATGATGCCGGGCATGGTCCTCGGGCAGGGGATGCAGCCGGTATTGGGCTTTAACTATGGAGCCAAACGCTATCACCTGGCGCTAAAGGCCATCACCATCCCCGCCGTTGCCTCCATGATATTCGGCATGGTGGCATTTCTGGTACTTTATTTCATACCGGAACCGATTATAAAAATCTTTACTACAGATACACAGCTCGTTGCTGCTAGCGTCTTTGCGGCCAGACGTGTATTCCTGGTCCTGCCTTTGTTTGGCTTCTTCAACGTCGGTTCGCTGGTCTTCCCTTCAATCGGTAAAGCTATGGAGTCGTTCATTATAGCCGTCGCGCGGCCGGTTTTATTCTTAACACCTCTGGTGCTAATACTTCCTCGTTACTGGCAGCTGAATGGCGTCTGGCTCTCTTTCCCGGGCTCCGATGTACTTACTTTCCTGCTTACCGTCGCATTGCTGATACCCCTGATAAGGAGATTCCAGAAAGCCGCCGCGATGGGAAAAACAGAGAAGCCGAATCTTACCCGGGATGAGCCGCCTATTGGACACTGAGCTGATAATCGTTTAAAATTATTTAAGAGTACCTTTTTCACAAGCCAAACCATCCTGACCAACTATATGTCTATGAGTAAAAACATGCCAAAAGAAGCAAAGCCATCATCAAGTCCACTGGACTGGCTTCTGGAACCCGACGATATTGGCGTGAGATACCTCGCCATGCGAGACCTGGTCAAGGCAGATTCCAAAGAACTATCGGCGGTAAAGAAATCGGCGCACACCGGGGGACCCATCGCCTCAGTCCTATCAAAGATGGAGAAAGAAGGATACTGGGAGCAGCCTGGAGCCGGCTATTACCCTAAATATACCGGCACCGTATGGTCGGTTATTTTACTCGGGCAGCTTGGCGCTTCCATAGACTTGGACGAACGCATCGCAACCGCCTGTTCCTATATCCTCGGCCATAACCTGACAGCAAACGGCGTATTTACAGCAAACGGTTTGCCGTCCGGGACCTTGGGTTGTTTACAGGGCAATCTTTGTTATTCACTTCTTGATTTAGGCTGCACCGACCCCCGCCTGGATAAAGCTTACGAATGGATGGCGCGCAGCGTTACCGGTGAAGGCATCGCCCCGGTGACAGACAAGAAGGCGAAAATCCGCTATTATGCGAGTAAATGCGGGCCGGTCTTCGCCTGCAGTGGGACCTACCAAAAGCCCTGCGCCTGGGGTGCGGTGGACGTAATGCTCGCGTTCGGTAAGCTGTCGAAGGAGAAAAGGACGCCGCTCATCGAAAGGGCAATAAAAACGGGGGTCGACTTTCTTTTCAGCAAGGACCCCGCCAAAGCCGATTACCCCATTGGCTACAGCGCAAAGCCGAGCGGCAACTGGTGGAAATTCGGCTTCCCCAATTTTTATGTTTCTGATATCCTGCAAATCGCCGAAGCGCTAGCACGTCTCGGCTACGGCAAAGACCCCCGGTTGGCCAACGCCCTCAAAATCATCCGTGAAAAACAGGACAGCCAGGGACGCTGGCCGCTGGAGTACACCTATACCGGTAAGATATGGATAAATTTCGGTCCTAAAAAGCAGCCAAATAAATGGGTAACTCTACGCGCCCTGCGTGTTTTAAATATAGTTTAACATTAAAAGAAAGGCTTTTTCATGAATTTTCATCGTCAGTTTTCACCGGAATACTACCGGAAATCCCTTGATGTCCTGGAGACATCTCTCAACCAGCTTCACGCTTATCGTTCCTGGCGTGCCTTCGACCCCGGCGCTGGGCAGTCAATCGACCGGCGTTATGCCGCCATGCCGGCGCTTACCAAGAACGATATCCGCGAGCATTTCCCTCAGGGATTCGTTCCCTCGGGTCAGGACATCAAAAGCGGGCTGGACAGCGGCGAAATCCAGTTCGTTAAAACCAGCGGCTCCAGCGATGCCTTCAGGGTGACCAATATCTGGAACCAGAAGTGGTGGGACGAATCGGAGAAGGCTTCCTGGAAACTGAACTCCCACACTGCTCGTTTGGCTACGGGAGATTTCCCGGAGGCTATTCTGGGTAACTCACGGAACGTCGGCTTTATTTCGGACGACGTTGACCTCCCCTTTGAAAAAAGGCGCCTTTCGCGCTTCCTCTATCTCAATGAAAAGACCGACCCCACCACCTGGACTCCGGAGCTCATGGACAGGATGATTCATGAGCTGGATATCTTTAAGCCGTCCATCCTGGAGGCTAATCCCTCCCTGCTGGCCCGACTCTGCCGCTACGCCGCCCGGAAGAAAAAGACCGTCTTTCAACCGGGATTAATCACCTTTACCTACGAATATCCTTCAAGATTGCATCATCAGCAAATAAGCCGCGTTTTCACGTCTCCCCTGGCCAGCTCCTACGGTACCACCGAGACCGGCTATATATTTATGCAGTGTGAAGCCGGTAAGTTCCATCAAAATAGCGATTTCTGCCGAGTGGACTTTCAGCCACTGAAAGCGGAACACGGCGGCCCGCAGGTGGGTAGAGTTCTGGTCACCACCTTCGATAACCCATGGTACTACATGCTCCGCTTCGATGTCGGCGACCTTGCCCGCCTCGATGAGGAACAACAGTGTCCCTGCGGTCGGAACTCCGGCTTCATTGTTTCGGCCATCGAGGGCCGTTTCACCAACGTCACGCTGGCCTGCGATGGCCAGCTGGTTACCCTGCGCCGGCTCGACGATGCCCTGAGCGCTCTGGACGGCATTGACCAGTACCGCCTGGAACAAACCTCTCCCGGAGCTTATACCCTGCGTCTGGTGAGCCAGCGGAAAGATACCGACCGCCTAAGTAACGAATCTGCGGATTTACTCCATAAGCTCTACGGCAAAGAAGCCGCTATAACTATTGTTTACGAAGAAGACCTTCCCCCGGAAGATTCGGGAAAATACTCCCTGGCAAAGACCCTTTTCCCGCTGAAGATAGAAGATTACCTGGATACGGAATGCTTTTCCAGGTAAAATATAATAAACCGATTGGATAAATATATGACGACCGATATTAAACCTGTATTTTTATTAGCCGGAGGGCGGCGTGGTCCTTCCTTAAAACCGGACCCCTTGTTGCAGGCGGTTTTCCGGGGGTACGGTATTCCCTCGCCCACGATAGCCTATAGCGGCACTGCCAGCGGTGATGATAAAAATTTTTTCAGATTTATTACGGCATCCTTTAAACTGGCGAGCGCCGGGAAAGTGAACCATGCCGTTATCGCGCCGGATGGTGCGGATATCAAGAAGGCGAAAAATATCCTGGAATCCGCCGATATCGTCTTCGTCAGCGGCGGGGACGTCGAAGCTGGTATCGATGTTTTACAGGAAAAAGACATGATTGGCTTCCTTACCGAGCTCTACCGACAGGGAAAACCCTTTTTCGGTATCTCCGCCGGCGCTATTATGCTGGCTAAAAAGTGGGTCCGCTGGACTGACCCCGATGACGATAACTCCGCCGAGCTTTTCCCCTGCCTCGACTTTGCGCCGATTATCTGCGATACCCATGACGAACAGGCAGGTTGGGAGGAATTACAGGCAGCGCTTATGCTGGAAAAAGAGGGCGTCAGGGGATACGGACTGACGAGTGGCTCGGCCATCAAGGTCTTTCCCGACGGCAGGGTGGAGGGGCTGGGCGGGACCGTCTACCAGTACCTTCGCCGCTCCGATAAAGTGGTACGCATTGACGATATCTTACCGACCAGCCGGGGATAACTCTTTCTAACTTTAATTCTCCTTTTTAGTACTTATAACGATTATCCCCCTGCTCTCGGTTCTTTTGTATTTGGTTGATGGACTCACCTCACACCTGGCCAAACTTTAAATGGATTAATCGCAGTAAAATTGGATTCCCCTCTTTTAGAAAAGGGAGTAGCTAGCGGAGGAAGGCATGAGCACAATACCAGGGTCTATAGTTCCAGTAACTTCAACATTCTCGGCGTCAAGGTATATTGTGATACCAAGCATATCAAGCGCCAGTCGGTTGCCCTCAAAGTCTATGTCAGGTAATTTGCTTTGCATATCCTCAATAAAGCGTTCAAGCATAGGAACATCAACGGCAACGTCCATGCTTGCCTTGATACGCATCTCTAGCTCGGTTTTTTACGCCTTTAATGTTTCCTTTGCCTTGTTTAGACGCTTATTTTCCGCTTCTACCTGCTCTGCTGGAAAGTCCTTTAGTGCCCATTGTAAAAGCTGATGTTGTTCCTTGTCTATCGCTTTATGTATAATGTAATATATGTGCAAAATAAATAAAAATATCTTTATCCAGAAAATGGAGGTAAAGTATAGAAAATAACAAAGAGAAGAACTGTGAATAGGGGAATATGGCTAAGCGAAACTATTTTGAATAAAGGAAAAATAAAATGGCGCAAACAAAATACGGGCATTTAGTTAAAAGTATCCCCCCTTTTAAAGATAATGGGCAGGGCTCCTACAGGCAGGGGACCGAAATGAACGGTAAATTCTTAGGATACGACCTTAACCTGAGATACGGCACCTTCTATAATTCCGGTGACTTACAGCCATTCGAGACACAGGTATGTGATTACGACCAGATATTGATTTGGATGGGCACTAATACTATTGACCTCGGTTACTTAGGGTCTCAGGTTGATTTCTGCCTGGGCGAGGAAAAGGAAAAACACCGGATTACCACGGCTACAGCAGTTTCCATTCCCAAAGGACTACCTCATTTTCCTGCGTCCATTGGTCCGTTAGATGACCGGTTTATTCTTATGACGATTTCCATGGCACCAGAAGTAAAAGCCAAGCCGGTAGCTTCAGATAAGCCGATAGGTCCTTACGCCGGTTGGCGTGAATCAAAATATCATCAGTATTTCAAAGAATTGGCCTTTACACGTAACGGACCCTGGCACTATGGCCCCAAAAATCCGGATACGCACAACGGTGCAATCACAAATATTGATGCCACAGGTTTTGAGTTCAACATGTCTTACGAAAGTATGAATAAAGCTCCCTATAGATTTGCCCCGGAACCTGATAAGCCGCATGTTCATCCTTATACCGAATTCTTGATTTTCATCGGGTGCGATTGCAATGACCTGAATGAGTTTCCGGCAGAGGTAGAGTTATGCATGGGTGAAGAAATGGAAAGGCACCTGATTACTAAACCAACCATCGCCATACAACCCAAAGGACATCCTCATATTCCGGTGAGAGTTTTTAAGCAAAAAAAACCCTGGATATTTATTGTCCTGCGCCCGTGGGGTCACGGAGGTGACATCTTTTCAGGAGGGGCAGCTACATCACGGGAAGACCGGCGTTAATCGCCTTTACGAAAATATGCCGGGGCAGACCCCTTGGCGAAGTTGAATTATCGGGCTCATATAGGTTAAAATTACTTATCTGCATTTGGTGAGGGTTAAGGTGGTTTACAAAATATCTGAAAAATGCATCAAGTGCCGGGCCTGTATCATGAATCGAATATGTCCCGAAGAGGCCATTATCGAACGTGGGGAAATCTATAACATTGATTCAGGTAAATGTACCGACTGCGGAACCTGTTATACAGAAGAAGAATATTTCTGCCCGGTCCGGGCCATTATCAAGGTGTAAGGTTCGGAATATAGAAAGGAGGTAAAGTAGAGCAAAGAAAGAAAATGAATCGAATAGGACTTAGGCAAGTATTTACAATCCCAAAAAGGAGGATCTATAGTGAAGAAATTATTCTTGATAACATTAATGATTATATTGATGGGAGGTCTAGTTTTAAGCGGTTGTGCTAAAGAAGAAGCGGCACCGGCGCCCGCTCCGGCACCAGCTCCCGCCCCGGCTCCGGCACCAGCTCCGGCACCTAAACCCGCTCCTGCACCTGCACCCGCACCAGCACCAGCCCCGGCCCCCGCGCCAGTGGCTGGACAACCGGTATACGGCGGTAAATTTATCATGGTGCGCAATACTGGCATAACCGAGATTGGTGCTCCCATGGATTTGAAAAGTGGCTTTGGCCCTTCGACTTTTCCCCTTACGACACCTATCACCGAGACTTTATTCATTGTGGATGCCCAAGACCGGATCGTCCCCGTACTGGCCGAGTCCGTGGAAGTAGCAGCGGACGGCATGTCCGTCACCTTAAAGCTGAGAAAGGGAGTTAAGTTCCACGATGGTACAGACTTCAATGCCGAAGCCGTGAAATATAACTTGGAAGCTGTAAAGGCCTCTAAAGTTGGCGGTTCTGCTGCCCTGGACAACGTTAAATCTTACGAAATCATTGATGACCACACCATTAAAGTTAACCTCAACAAATTTGACGCCACTTTTTTGATGAGCCTGGCTCAATCAGGTATTGCCGTCATGATATCGCCCACTGCTCTGGCCAAACCTACAACTCCGGAAAATGCCGGTAAAGATCATCTGGTGGGCACCGGGCCTTTCATGTTTGATAGCTGGTCTCTCAATCAGTACATCCGCATGAAAAAGAACCCCAACTACTGGCAACCTGGTAAACCCTATCTCGATCAGATTGAAATCCGCAACATGCCGGACTATACCACTTCAGTCATGGCTTTCAAGGCCGGAGAGGTGGACATGGTCGAAAGTATTGACCCCGCTCAATATAACGAATTGAAAGCGCAGGGTTATACCGTCGGTATTCCAGAAGGCTTGGCCTTTGTCTTTAGTTTCCGGACTGCCAATGCCGACCCCAACTCACCTTTCTCTAAGAAAGAAGTACGGGAAGCCTTGTGGTATGCCGTTGACAGGGAAAGCCTGGTCTTTGGTTTGGGTAAAGGCACCTATAATGTAGCGAATCAATTAGCCGCGCCACAACAGGGGTGGTATATTAAGGATTATCCCAACCGAAAGTATAATCCGAATAAGGCTAAGGAGCTGCTGGCTCAGGCTGGCTATCCAAATGGTTTTAAGGCTGTTTTACACGGTGATGTCCGCGGACGCCAAGATGACCTGGTCGCCCTCCAGAATTACTTCAGTGCGATTGGCATAGAGTGCACTCTGGATGTAGCCGACGTTGCTCGATCGAGTACCTTCGGAACCAAAGGCTTCGACGGCATCCTACAGGGCGGTTTCCCCAACTGGTCTTCCTTCTCCGGCTGGATGAATGTCTGGCTTAGCCCTGTAGCGACCTTCCCTACCATGAAGTTCCCGGATAACTGGACATCATCCTGGCAGGATGTCAGGTCTGAGCCCGATTACAATAAACGGATGGCCAAAATGCAGGCCCTCCTTAAAGTGGTCTATGATGAAGCTCTGGTAATTCCCTGGATGTGGGATTCTCCACGCTACGTTATCAACTCCAAAGTTCATGATCTGAAATGGGATGCCGTGGACATCAATGGCTACTTCGACCCAGTCAACGCCTGGAAAGAGAAATAAACCATAAAATAGACTGCTAAGGTAATTTCATGATGAAAGGGAGTGTCTCCGCCCCCGGGGAGACAAGCAACCAGGGGCGGAGTCCTTCCAGTTCCTCCAGTACATGCTGCACTGGTAGAAAAGCTGGGGCGGAAAGTGGCCGTATCCATGACTTAATGTTTACTGGTCTGCCATGGATGGCGAAAGGTGTAACTGAGTATAAAACATCCTGAGAGCGATCCGGCTAGTCAGGCAGAGTTTAAAAACTGCCATATTCACCGAAGCTAAATCCGGCAGGATAAATATGGAACAAATTGCTTGGAGACTATTTTGCTAACAGGGTTTTCAGTTAGCTAAATGCGGCAACTCTTCAGGTTGAAAATGGCCTGGCTGCAATGCAAACAAACAAAGAAACACTGAAAAGACTAACAAATTGGAACTGGATAAATGCTATCCTGAACGCTAATTAGACTGAGTTGTTAGAACGGAGAGCCTTCTTAGTAGTTAAATAATCCCTCCGGGGAGGATATGGAATGACAGCGTATATCATACGCCGATTAATGTTAGGGGTGATTATCCTCTTGCTGGTTACCATGCTGGTCTTTCTGGCAATGCGACTGTTACCGGGTGACCCGCTAATCATTTTTATTTCTCAGAGCCAGGTTGAAATTTACTCCCCCGAACAGCTGGCAGAACTACATCATGAATATGGCTTAGACAGATCTCTTCCCATGCAGTATATCAGCTGGATAGGTAATATACTGCGGGGAGATATGGGTAAATCCATTAATCTGGGTCAGGATGTGGGGTATTTGATATCCAACAAGCTACCGATAACCATTTATTTCGGTGTCATGTCTTTTATCGTGAGCGCATTTTTCGGCATCATTTTTGGCATAATTTGTGCTCTAAGAAGGGGTAAATGGATTGATTCGGTAGTTACTGTTTTAGCCAATATCGGCATTACGTTGCCTGCTTTCTGGGTAGGAATATTATTGATGTATCTATTCTCGCTGATGTTACATTGGCTGCCTACTAGCGGTTATGTAGCTCCTACAGAAAGTCTAGGACAAAGTCTACGTGCGGCAATCATGCCTGTTATCTGCCTTTCTCTATTCTCGGTTGCTTCACTAACCCGTCAGACCCGCTCTGCCATGCTTGAGGTTGTCAGCCAGGATTATATCCGAACCGCCTGGTCTAAGGGTTTACGTGAGCGGGTAATAATTTACCGGCATACCATAAAGAACGCCATGATACCTGTTATTACCATCCTGGGCTTACAGGTCGGGCTGGTCTTCGGGGGATCGGTCCTGATAGAAACCGTCTTCAATATTCCGGGAATGGGACGGCTAATGGCCGAATCTTTATTTTCTCATGATTACCAGATAGTCCAGGCTGGGACACTGGTCATCGCTGTGGTAGTGGTGCTTTCCAACCTGATAGTCGATATTTCCTACGGCTGGTTTGACCCCCGCATAAGGTACGGTTAAGGAGTGCGGAAATGCAGAATAATGTAGCCAATACAGCTAAATCGGCGGTATCGCCTGAAATCTTACCAGCCCAGAGCGAGTCCCGCCGGGTGATGAGGGTATTTTTTGGCCGCAAGCTTGCGGTTGTCGGTTTGGTACTGATTGTCTTTTTGATTTTAACGGCCATATCCGCTCCATGGCTGGCACCCTATCCTCCTAATAACATCAACATGGCTCAAACTCTGGCCAAACCCAGCGTAGAACACTGGCTGGGAACTGATAATCTGGGAAGAGACGTTCTGAGCCGTATAATTTATGGAGCCCGTACTTCTTTGATAATCGCTGTCGGCGCGACTGCGGCGTCCGTCATACTGGGCGAGACTTTAGGTCTAATCGCCGCTCATTTTGGCGGAATCGTTTTTCAAATTATAATGCGCATTATCGATGCCTTGATGTCAGTTCCGATGCTTTTGGTTGCTCTGATTATGGCTTCCTTGCTTGGTGGCGGGGTGAAAAACGTAATCTTGGCTCTAGGTGTCGGCATGCTATCCGTCCACGCTCGAATGATGTGCGCCCAGGCGCTCAGTGTTAAGCAAAATGATTATATTCTAGCCGCCAGGGCGATGGGTATAAGTGACATTCGCATGATGGTGCGTCATATTTTCCCCAATGCTTTCCCGGCGCTAATGGTAGTGATAACCGTGGGGCTGGGGGCGGTCATTCTGGCAGAAGCTGGCCTGAGCTTTCTGGGCGTGGGCGTGATGCCCCCTTATCCAGCTTGGGGCGGTATGATCAGCGACGGTTACAAATATATACTCTCCAATCCGGCGCTTTCTTTTTCCCCGGGTGTGGCTATCATGCTGGTTGTATTCGGTTTTAATATGATGGGGGATGGCTTGAGAGACGCCCTGGACCCCAGGCTCAGAGGCATAATTTAAAGGAAAATGGGGATATGTCGGTAAGGCAGCAGGCGGTTAGAAACATCTTTTCACATGAATATTAAGAAGAAAGTGTTTGTTCCCGATATTTCTTCATCAGGTTCTTCATATCCGGTTCGTTAGGTGGACGGTGCTCGGTAAAATATGAAATTTTCCTGATTTTAAGCTCACCATTCTTGTCTTCAACAAGTTGATAGTGGGCGCAGTTATGTTTCACGGGGAACGATATTCCGGTCGATTCCTCCTTGAATTGCACACGCAGAATAACAGCGGCAGCTTTACGCTTCTCATCGATAATAATGTCTTCAGGAGTTAGTTCTTCCAGAAGACCGGGGTGCACCATAGATTTCAGTAATCCCTCGCGGTTATCCGGTCGCTTTACATTCAGAATATATGAGATAAATTGAAGGTCATGGGTAAAGTATTTTTCCATGTTCGGTACTGTCTTGGGGTTTCCGTTGCATCTGTTGAAGTCTGCGAAGTAATCATCAAACCACTTCCGGACGTTACTATGAGTAAACTCCATCCTTATAACCCCCTCCCTTTCACGACTATGGTTGTTTAATAATCGGAGCGTATTTTATTCACTTGAGCTCGTAAAAACCACCATAAGCACCAACAACAATACCAACATTAATTTGTCGAGTAGGTTTACCAGGCTCACTGGGTTGGGGGGCTGGAAACCGAAATTGTCGACTGGTGAAATACTCCGGAGGCCTCACCAGTTCATATCTTAACGCCTTCTGCTCGCACCCGACAATACAGACGCCACACCCCTTACAGTTCTCGTTGATGATGTGTGCCTTGAGCTTCTTGGAGTTTGCGGACTTTCGCATCTCGATGGCATTAAATGGGCATTTTTCGACACAGTCCTGACAACCAGTACAAAGCTCCTCATTCACCGTAGCCAAGAATCGGTTGGGCTCCACCAGGTCAAGCCGGTTAGCTTTGGTATAAGAATAGAGCATTTCACAGGCGTCTGAACAGCAATAGCAGACTCCCCAGTGGACAAGCCCGGCTTCCTCATTCGCACGCACAATTTCCATGGTTTCTTCCAGGGAATATTCTTTTAGCAAACGGCCCGGCTGGTTGAGATAATATTCCCCCCTGGAGTTATCAAAACAGGCAAAACAAGTCATGCGCGGGTGGTCGCATTTCCCCCAGAGTGTCCGGCAACCGCAAGGAGCGATGATTCTCCTTTTGGCAGCTTTGATTTGCATTTTCCAGTTCTCCTGCGGCAGGATTTGCTCCGGGCTGATATTTGGGCTGAGTTCGAGAGCACCGATAGCCGGCGTTATCATGATGCCATGTCCTCCGGCCTTCTTCCTCTCGCTAGCCTGATTTACCCAGATGACTGACCACTCATTGTAAAAGAAGTCTGCCCATAGGTCCTTGACCTTCTGAGAAATTGCGTGCGGCCCGGTGTGTACCCCCGTATCTGCCAGATCATGATGGAACCCTAAGAGGGTCGTGTGAAAGGCAAACTGTGTCTTTCCTCTGGTAAGTATCCCTCTGTCTACCAGGTTCCCAAGCTTTTTAGAGAGGTTTTTTTCATCGATGTTTAGCCTGCTAGCCAGTTCCTGGCAGGTCGACGGGGCAAACAACTCGAGGCAAATTTTAGCCTCTTCAGGGGTAAACATTGTGTCGAGTATGGTGAGAAAACGCTTGGACACTGGAGCACCCAACTTCTTGGCTAATTGACTGTAAACATCATTTTCGCTCATTGCAACTCCTTTTTTGTCAGTCTATTCAGGTGCTACCTGATCTGGGCAGACCATTACTTATTTCTATGTTACATTACTATACTCCCCCGTAGAAGTCAAAAACTAAAGGCTCATTGCTATATAAACACGAAGTTAGAGACTACCTGGGTTGCATTTTCTCTCACCTTTAAAAACTCTGCTTGCAGATAATAACGACGATATAGCTGATTTGTGATGAAGTAGTATGAACCAGTCGGCTAAGTAAGTCGACTGGCGTTGGCGTGAATTTCGTAACAGTTAAGTAACCCTAAGCTGTGCTGGTTTTCTGTTTTATCGCATCTTCAAGCCACGAGAACCACTATTCCAGACCTTCGCCGGTTGACCTGCCCCCGGGAAGGATATCAGATATAATATCGTAAAAAGGTGGTATAAATGGTCAAGAAAGACTTACGCAAAGGGAAGATTATTAGTTAGTTTCCTAAAAATCAATAAGTACCGGAACCTTCCTGAACTGCTCACGAAACCAATTAAGCATTGTTTCAGGTGGAGTTCAAATCACCCCTATCTCCCCGTCCGCAAGTGCCGAGACCTTTCCGGTGAGGAAGTATCTATTCCTACCCTCTATTTTACCAAACCATTGCTAATTTTGAGGCTAAAAGGTATAGGTGTATTGTGCTCACGCATTGATAGGGACGCCAGCCCCCTCTTTGTTTTTTCGTTCCATGCATGTTACCTCTCCCCCCTTTAATCTCAAACTATTGCCCCACATCTCATCAAGGTGTAAAATAGATTTAGACTCAGACAGATGAATCACCGGGGATTGGAGTAACGAAATGGATATCGTTTATGATAAGAGCGCGGCTAAAAACCAGGAGGTAGAAAAGACCGTCAGGAAGTGCCTGGAAAGCATCGATACTTTAGAAAAAGCCAGGAACATGCCCGTTTACATCTTTCAGGACGGCGTAAAAAAGAGCTACTATATACGCTGCACCGTCACGGGCAAGACCATGACCGGTCTTATCAGCCTGGATGCCCGGCTTAATCCGGAAAGCGGCGAAACATTCCGCGATAACCGTGAAATACTGGAAACACATAATACATTCCTGCGCATGAGAGCCGACGCCGCCAACGAACGCGAGTTCAACGACCTCATCGCCGAATATATTACTTCCTATCTGCCGGATAAACCATTGAAAATCTGGGGAGGTCAGCACCGCTCCCGCGCCATCATTGATGCCTATCAGGAGAAAAAAGTCTCCAGATATCATGGGTTCCGCGTCTATTTCTGCCTGTCCAAGGAGCAGAGGACTGAGCTTGCTTTGATATCTAACACCAGCATGTCGGTATCGAATGACCTCTTCGATAGACAGCTGGAAGAGACTTATATGGGCCCCTATCTGAGAAGGTGGTGCACTAAAGTCGGCCTTCTCAAGCAGGGGGAGGACTTTCCCGATGTCGGCTCCCACGCTGATAAAATCACCACCCAGGGCGCCCGCAGCTTTATCGTAAACTATTTCAAAGGCAAGCAGGCCGGCCAGCAGGTAATCGACGTTGAGTTAGACAGGAATGTCTATGAACCCTATCTCTGCCAGACCGGCATCTTCCTGGACGAGGAATACCGCCAGCTTACGGAAAAGATGGGGAGTAATCTCTGGACGGATAAGGGTCTCATAGAAGCCGCCAGGGCTTTCGCCAAGCTGCACAAGGCGCAATATGAGGCGATTAAGAAAAGCAAAATCAACTTCAAGGTCTTCCGGATGAAGGCTATGGTGCCGTCGGTATTGACCGCCTGGAGCTATGTTACCGGTCTGCTTCAGGCGCATCCTTCCCGACTGGCGGTTCATCTCACGGTTCCCCAGCCGCCGAAGGGTGTCCCCGACCCGCTCAACGCCGAAGAAATGTCCCAGTTCCGGTACTATCAGGACATCGAGACCTATCGGGGACTGGGCACCCGGGCTATCATGAAAGACCGCCAGAGGATGGCGCAGGTGTTCCTGGCGAGGAGCATCGACCCCGAAGCGACGCTGGACAAAAAGCTGCTTAACCAGGCCGTCAATCAGTTCGCCGCGCTAAGGTTCTTCAAAAAAGGCTATACGGCGTAAATTGCCTTTATTTTTTCTTTTTATCGGTCGTTATATAACCGGCGGGATTTGACTCTTTAACTGTCCCCGCCCCCGGCATGACCACCATCTGTATATGGGGCCTCTCCACCTTATCCCAGGTCACCGGGCCGTGGTCCACGCCCCTGGGGATAAACAGGGCCGATGTCTTATCGATGACGAGCTTTTCATCACCGACCACGAACTCTATTTTCGCCCCGAGGTCTTCCGGGTTTTTCGGGTCGCTACCGATGTGCAGCACTATTTCATCGTAGTCATGGGCGTGCTTGTGGATATGCGGGTTTGGCTCGGGCATCTTATATACCCAGCCGATTTCGATGTATGTGTTGCTGCCCGGGACGAGGTCGTTGCTCAGGAATGTCATCGTCGGGTTCTGACGGCCCTTGATTACCTGCGCGCTGCCGACTTCATAAGTGGGTTTATTTACCAGGTTTTTCTTGTAGCTCTTTTTTGCCATCTTACGACTCCTTTTCAAATTTTTTTGATATTATTACTGTAGCGAATGATGTCAATTTAAAGATTCTCCATATTTTTCATTCCCGCTACTTTCACCGTCATTCCCGCGAAAGCGGGAATCCAGACGCTCCTGTCCTTCCCTGGAAGGACCAATCAAGTTGAGAATGACATCTGCCTCAGGCGGATAATTTTTTAATCATTATTTAATACAATTATATTACGTCTCACGGGCGACTGCGCCGGCATAGGTCATTTCGTAAAGTCGGGCATAAAGTCCGCCCAGCGCCAGTAGCTCTTCATGTTTGCCCTCTTCGACGATGCGCCCGCTGTCCAGCACCGCGATGCGGTCGGCGTTGCGAATCGTGGAAAGCCGGTGGGCAATGACGATGGCCGTCCTTCCCTTCAACAGGTGCTTGAGGGCTTCCTGGAGGACCTGCTCGCTGTAAGAGTCCATATTGGCGGTCGCCTCATCCAGCAGCAGGATGGACGGATTAGCCAGGAGCGCCCGCGCGAAGCTTATTAGCTGGCGCTGGCCCATGCTCAGGTTCTGGCCCCGCTCCTGGAGCCAGGTATCATATCCCTTTTCCAGCTTCATGATGAAGTCGTGGGCGCCGACGGTTTTGGCTGCTTCCATTATCCCGGACTCGGTAGCCAGCGCGTTGCCATAGTTAATATTATCGCGTATCGTCCCGGAGAACAGGAAAGGGTCCTGCAGTACCAGCCCCAGCTGGCTCCGGTAGTCAACCTGTTTCATCTCACGTATGTCGTTGCCGTCCACCAGTATGCGTCCGTTGGTGACATCGTAGAAACGGGCTAACAGGCTCACCATGGTGCTCTTACCGGCTCCCGTAGGCCCCACCAGCGCCGCCGTCTCCCCGGCAGCTACGTACAAATTAATATTATGGAGCACCTCCGGCCCGGTCTCGTAGTGGAATGAGACGTTTTCGAAGCTGATTTCGCCCTTGAGCCGGGACGGCTTCAAGCTCCGCGGGCTATCGACGACCTCCTGCCTGACATCGGTAAGCTCAAAGATACGTGCCGCCGAAGCCATAGCCCGTTGCAGCTGCGTATATTCCATGGTCAGCGTCCTGATGGGGTCGAAAAACTGCTGGATATAAAGGGTAAAGGCCACCAGCGTACCCACCAGGATGGCCCCCTGCAGGACGCCTATCCCGCCGAAAATGATGGTCAGCGCCGTCGCCAGTGATACGAGTGTCTCCATCACCGGCATCATGACGGCGGACTGCCGCGCGGCCTGCAGATTTGCCTGGAGGTTGACCCGGTTAACGCTGTCGAAATGCTCCGAGTTTATTTTCTCACGGGACAGGCTCTGGATAAGACGTATGCCGGTAATATTTTCCTGTAACGAAGCGTTCACGGCGGAGAGTGTTCGCCGGGCGTGTATGAAAGACCGTCTGGCCCTCTTTTGCCAGACAAAGACGAACCAGAAGAGGAACGGCACCACCGCCAGGCTGATAAGGGCCAAATTAAAGCTCATCGTGAGCATAATGACCACGATGGCAATGAGGCTGATAATCTCCCCGACCACCCAGAAAGCCCCGGAATCGAGAAAATCACCCAGCTCGCCCACGTCGTCCTGGGCGCGGGACATTATCCTCCCCGCCTCGTTATGGTCGAAAAAGCTGATGGAAAGTCGCTGTAAATGGCTGAAGACCTGCCGCCGCAATCTGAGCAGGATGCCCTGCCCTATGACCGCCTCCGCCCGTATCTGGCCCCAGTATGCCGCCAGATTGAGCGCCGCGTTGCCCAGGAAAAGCATAATGGCTATGTTGAGGCCAGCGATATTCCCCGCCACGATATATTTGTTAATCGCCATACCTACCAGGTAAGGACTGGCTACGATGGTAGCGGTATAGAACAGGGTCGCCACGATGGTCAGGATGACGGCGATTTTATGAGGAGCGAAGTATTCGACCATGCGGGCGACGATGCGCGAATCGTACGGCTTCCCGAAAACGATATCATCGGAGTCGCTGAGACTGCTCCGCGAACGGCCTCTCCCCGTCGTCGGTATAACAAGCCCCTCCGTAACCGGTAGCGACACTGTCTCCAGGGGTTCCTCCGGTATCTGTTCTTCCTCGGAAACATGCCAGCCTTCCTGGTATTGAAACTGTAGATTATAGAGGCGATTATAATACCCGTTACGGGCGATTAGCTCCTGATGGGTGCCCCGCTCCACGATGCGCCCGTCCTCCAGTACCAGGATGAGGTCGGCCATCTGGACGGAGCGCAGCCGCTGGGCGATGATAAAAGTCGTCCGTCCCGCCAGCAGCGAGTTCAGGGCCTGCCTGATGAGGTGCTCGGTCTCCATGTCCACGCTGGAAGTGGCATCGTCCATGACGACGATGCGCGGGTTCAGCAGCAATGTGCGGGCGATGGCCAGCCTCTGTTTCTGTCCGCCGGAAAGCGTGATGCCCCTCTCCCCCACCCAAGTCTCATAGCCCTCCGGCAGGCTCATCACGAAGTCGTGCAGGTGGGCTATCCGTGCCGCCTGCTTGATTTCTTCCAGGGTGGCATCCGGCTTTCCGTAGCTGATGTTTTCACGTATGGTGGCGGAAAAGAGGAAGGTATCCTGGTGTACGATACCCACGCTCCGCCGCAGCGATTCCAGAGTCAGGTCACGCACATCCCTGCCATCAAGCATAATGCGGCCTTGAGTCACGTCATAAAATCTTGGTAAAAGATTGGCTATCGTGGACTTGCCGCTGCCGCTGGCGCCGACGAGGGCGACCACCTGGCCCGGTTTAACCTCGAAACTGATTTCCCTCAAGGCTGGCTGCTGTGAATCATAGCTGAAGAACACATTTTCAAAGCGCACGGCCCCCTTAACCCCACCGGGGTCGGTAGCCCCCGCTTTTTCCTCCACCGCCGTCACCTCGTCCAAGACTTCGAAGACGCGCTGCCCGGAGGACATCGCCCTCGAATACAGCTGAGTCAGCCAGCCCAGCATCCTTACCGGCATATTGAGCATGACCACGTAAAGCAGGAACTCGGCCATTTTACCCTGGGTCATCGCGCCGGTAATCACCAGCCTGCCCCCGTACCACAATATCCCGGCCATGGCGATAAACAGGGCGAAGCTCATCATCGGGCTGTTGGAGGCGAGCAGCTTGGCGATTCCAATCTCGAGGTTATAGTTTTCTTTAGCCTGGCGAATAAATTTCTCCGTCTCGTATTCTTCGCGGGCGAAGGCACGCACCACTTTGGCGCCGACGATACTCTCCTGGATAAAAGTCCCCAGGACGCCCAGTCCCTGCTGGATTTTCATGGAGATGACGCGCAGTTTATCGCCGATGAAAACAGCCCGGAAGGAAATGAAGGGGAGAACGCAGAGACTGATTAGCGCCAGCTTCCAGTCGAGCATAAGAAGCACGACGGCTATCGCTACCCCCAGGACGAGGAAATAGACGCCCCGCAGCAGGGCAAAACCGACGAACATGCGTACCCCCTCCACGTCCGAGGTAGCGCGGCTCATCAGCTGGCCCGTCTGGGAGCGGTCGTGGAAAGCATAACTGAGCTTCTGGAGTCGGTCGTACATCATGTTGCGGAGGTTATAGGCTACTCGTTGCGATAGAGCCTCGGCCAGGTATGTCTGCCCGTAGTTAAGGATGCCGCGCAGGATGCCGGCCCCGGCTATGCCCAGAGACGTGAACACCAGAAGGCTCGTCTGGCTCGAACCGAGCGCCAGGTCGATGGCCCGACCGGTAAGCTGTGGAATCGCCATGGACAGGCCGGCCCCCGCGAAGAGACAGATATAGGTCAGGGCTGCCTGCCGCCGCTGCTTCCAGAACAGAACCGCAATCCTGAGAAATATACGCATCTGACCCTGTTACTATGTTAGCACAAAGAAGGCTCCCTCGTAATTATGCTGGTCGGTGATGCCGAATGGATCAAGCATGCCATCAAAGAGTTCCGCGAGATGAAGATGCAGCCCTCCCTGGAGCGCGCCCTGAGACATAAGGATATTTTGAAAGCATAGCATCCGGTAACCAGGTTATTTCAATTTCTTTTGATTTCACATCATATTGTCAGGTAAGAAGGTGCAGATTACAGGAAATACACATAGTATGGCAATGTTAATTATGCCAGAGATGATGAAAGGCATTACCCCCTTGAAGCTTGCGCTCTTAGTACTTCACAAATAGTAGTAGATTACAGAGAGCTATGACCATAATCATCAAGGGCATAGCATACTTAAGGTATCTTCCCCAGCCTATCGGGTACCCTTCACGTTCAGAAATAGCCGTACCAACCACATTAGCCGAAGCGCCAATAGGGGTGCCGTTGCCACCAATATCAGTTCCCAATGCTAGTGCCCAAGCCATTGGATGTAGGTTTAACCCCATTGTCTGCCCCAGTTCACTTATTACAGGTACCATAGTAGCCGCAAAGGGGATATTATCAATAATAGCCGAAGCAAAGGCAGATATCCACAGGATAATAGCCAAGACGGCTGTCAGACTGCCGCCAGATACCTCTCCAATGCGGCCAGCCAGAACTTTTAGCACGCCGGTCTCTTCCAATCCACCCACACAGACGAAGAGACCAATGAAAAAAAGCAAGGTGCGCCAGTCAATTTTTTTAAGGATGTGTAAGGCATCCTTGTTGGCTGCTAGAAAAGTCAGAGCGGCGGCAATAACACCTATTAGAGCAACAGAGATACCTGTCTGAGCGTGAGTGACAAGCAGCACTATCACCAGAACAAATATACCGGTATGAAGCATGAAGAGACTAGTGTTGGCGATGGCCTCTCTCGGCTCCGGATATGTTGTGGCGGAGACACCAATATTGTTTCGTTGAGAAGCGGCAAGTGGTTTTCGGAAGACGAAATAGCAAAAGAATACTGATACAAGCATACCCGCCCAAGCAATCAGACCCGTATTAACTACAAAGTCCATGAATGTGTAGCCAAACGACGTACCAATAATGATGTTGGGCGGGTCACCTGACATGGTGGCACTGCCCCCCGTATTAGAGGCGAAAATCTCGGCAATGATAAGAGGGACAGGATCAAAATTAAGCAGACGGGCAATCTCTATTGTCACTGATGCCAGAAATAGCATAACGGTGATGCTATCAATAAACATGGAGAGGAAGCCGGAGAGGAGCATGAATGTAACCAAAATAGGAATGACCTTGTAGTGCACGAGCTTAGCTACTATGAGACACATCCAGCGGAAGAAACCTACTTTAGCCAGCCCTTCCACCATAACCATCATGCCGGCGATGAAAACGATGGTCTGCCAGTTGATCCCCCGCGACTCAATGTGTTCTTTACCTGGGAGCCAGAATTTTGTCTCGACGAGTTGTCCCAAGTTAAGGACGTTCCGAATAGGCCCGGCATCTTTCATAATGATGAGAAATACTACAATAAGAACAAGAACCGCCCCGACAAGCGCTGGAATATACCTGTGCACCTTCCCCCACGTGATCACGCCGAACATGACTAAGAAGATCACTATAGCCAGAATTTGAGCCAGCGTCATATATTCATCCTCCCAAATCTGAGACAGAACAGCAAAAGTCAAAGATAGTGTATCAGGACTCAGGTCACTTTTTCAACGAACTGCCATTAACCATATGAGCTACTTAGTAACATTATTGCTTGGAAGACCATGGAAAAGTTATAGTAAAAACTTTCCCCGACCAGTCTGAGTTAGGTCTGCGGGGAGTTCTCGGTATCGTCCCCTTAGCTGGAACCGGGGGTTTAAAACCCCCCACCTCCCTGATAGTCTTGCCTTAAAAGAACTGTATCCATGTCACCCTGAGCGTAGCGAAGGGTCTTGGGGTGGTGGGGACTATCTGTGCACTGCCAGCCCTACCCGCAGATTCTTCGTCACTCCGTTCCTCAGAATGACATTTGGGGCAAAGCCCTCCCCGATTTAATCGGGACATTCTCCCGGATATTAATGATTTCGGTAATTAATTTTTGTTTGTTACTTGGTACTTGGTACTTGATACTTGGCTCTTGGGTGGGGAAAAGGCAGGGTTGGGAAATGGTGGAGCCGGGGTGATAATAGTCAAAACTATCGAACTGGTTTTCAATCTCACAATTTAATTTAGCCGGTTTTTCATCTAGCCAAGTGAGTAAGTCTGCGAAAAAGTTTGGTGCGGGCGAAATATATATCCCTAAGATGAGCATTGGCATATTCGTTGGCAATGTTGTTTTCATCTATCTGCAGAGAAATACCCGCGGGTATCTACGTATGAAGAAGTCTTTCGGCTCCATTGAACGAAACGTCATGTTGTTCAGCTGCCACCAGGATGGACATCAGCGCCAGTCAATACCTGGGCGTGCGTCTGCGAGTAATGTTCAAGACGAAGCTGCTCGCCCCCGGCATACCGAGCGCCTACTCTGCTAATTCTACGAATCTGTGATACAATAGAAAAGCCATGTGGGGTGGTGCTCAAACTTGGATAAGAAATCATCTGTAGGGGGACACATCACAGGTATTTTCCCGCCTAAACGTCGCTCCGTACTACTTATCTTTATTTCCACCTTCTTTTTCTGGGCGGCTATATATTTTTATGCACCGGTTTTACCAGTTTACGCTGAATCTCTCGGAGCCAGCTTAACCGCAGTGGGAATTATTGGGACGGCTTATGCCCTCCCACAATTACTTTTTCGTATACCAATAGGGATGTGGTCGGATTCTCTAGGACGAAGAAAACCACTGGTCATCGGTGGAATAATAATGGTATTCTTGGGGGCGCTTGGGCTGTGGATTTCGCCTAATTCCTGGTTTCTCAGTCTTTTCCGGGGGTTGGTAGGAGTCGGTTCGGCTAGTTGGGTAGTATTCACCATATATGCGGTTTCTTTTTATCCAGAACATAACAATACTCAAGCGGTTGGCATACTTAATTTTATTGTTAGCGCAGCGATGACAATCACGACTGCTCTTGGTGGATTGGTTGCGGATACTTGGGGTGAAAAAACCGCTTTCCTTACTGCCGCCATATTAGCAATTGTAGCCTTAGTTTTTGTGCTATTCGCCAAGGAAAATCGAATGCCGAAAGCGCAGAGCTTATCCTGGAAAGGATTCAAACAGGTGACACGCCGTCCTTTATTGCTCGTGGTCTCAATCATGGGGATCTTGCTATTCTTTGCGGAATTTATGAGTGTCTGGGGATTTGTTCCCATTTACGCCGCGAGAATCGGGGCTTCTGATACAGAACTGGGCATACTTACCATGCTGGCATCGGGGGTTTCGATGGTTGGCTCGCTGGTAGTTGCACCCATGGTCAAACGCTGGGGAAATATTTTTACCTTGGTCCTGGGCTCCGTTATGCTGGGTCTATCTTTGTTAGCGGTGCCATTTATACATAATATACCTCTGTTAGATGCGGCACAGATGCTTAATGGGTTGGGATGGGGAATGCTGCCCACGCAATTAATGGCTTTAAGCATTCACAACACCGCACCTCAACAAAGAGCTACAGCTATGGGTTTTTTCCAGGCTATGTACGCTATAGGTATGCTTTTGGGTCCGCTAGTTTCCGGTTTTCTAGCTGATAATTTCGGCCTTGCCGTTATCTTTTATGTTTCTTCGGCGGTTTGCTTCACAGTGATTGGTCTGGTCTATCTCCCTATCTTACCTAGACGCCAATCTTGATTTTCTGATAATCTTTTAGTTTGTATTGACATTATACATGAGAATAGTATATTGTTGATACCAAAATCAATATAAAGGAGGCATATATGGTACAAGCATATTGTGTTAAGTGTAAATCTAAGAAGGATATGAAAGCCGCGAAGTCCATAACCATGAAGAATGGTAAGCCGGCGACCCAGGGTATATGCCCAACATGCGGGACCAAAATGTTCAGGATAGGGAAAGCTTAAATCGATACCCAATAGAAATAGACACCTGAGGCAGGATACCTCTAAACCAGGTATCTTGCCTCTTGATTTGCATATTTCATCTTTTTGTTCAACTTCGCTCCATCCAACAAAAAGTCAGAAGGGGAAATATCAAGAACTAGCTCGTTTATTACCTCCCCGAGGGCTATGGAAGTAAATGAAAAAACAAAAAGGCTCCCTACACTGGGTAAAGCACTAATCTGATATTAACAGAGAGACGGGGGTCAAATATTATGAGTAAAGTAGAAATTAAAAAAGCAATTTGCACATTCTGTGCCGGCAATTGCGGCGTGCTGGTGCATGTTAAAGACGGGCGACCGGTTAAGATAGAAGGCAATCGGGAACACCCCATAAGCCGCGGTTTTATTTGCCAGAGAATTCCATATGCCATCAAATGGCTCTACCACCCTGAACAGCTTAAGTATCCACTTAAGAGGTCGGGAGAAAGGGGCGAAGGAAAATGGCAGCAGATAACCTGGTGGCAGGCTCTTGATGAAATAGCTGAAAAACTGGGTACGTTAAAGGCGAAATACGGACCAGAGACGCTGGCTGTTACCGAGGGCACTGTCCGGGGTGCTCTCTTCTGGATGCGTTCGAGGTTTTGTAATTTATTTGGTAATCCACACAATGTATTCCACCCCGGAGTTACCTGCGCCCTGAATCGATATTCCATCGGTCAGGCTATCGCCGGCTGGCGTGTTTGTGATAAAGCCATGACGCCGAAAAAGGCTTCCATAGAGAAGACTAACTGTGTTGTAATATGGGGTAATGACACCACTAATTCGATACAAAGAGCATCCGCCTGGTTAATGGAACGCCGCCGTGAAAGACCCCTGCGCATTATCGTGGTTGACCCTCGTGTAACTAAAATCGCCGAAATAGCTGACATACATCTGCGTTTAAGGCCAGGCACAGATTGCGCTCTGGCGCTGGGTTGGGCTAATGTCATTATCAATGAGGGAAAATACGATAAGGATTTTATTAAGGACTGGACGATAGGCTTCGATAAGCTGGTCGAACGGGTGAAAGAATACCCGCCAGAAAGAGTTGCCGAAATTACCGGTTTGACCGTAGCTGAGATAGTAGAATCAGCCAGAATGTACGCATCCACCAAACCAGCCTGGATTATAGGCGGATTGGCCCCCGACCAGATAGGCCTGAACGGCACCCGTGTGGAGCAGGCCTGCGCTATCTGTCAGGCATTAACCGGCAACATTGACATTCTCGGCGGTAGTATTATGCCGAATATTGGCCCTAAAAATGAAAAGGGGGCCTTTGTTAGGGACTCCGTCCTGGAACTACGCGACCTCCTTCCCAAAGAACAAAGGGCAAAACAGTTAGGCTCAGACAGGTTCAAGTTGATGACCTGGCCAGGATACGAACTGACCTCAGGACCCTACGAAAAGTTTTACGGAGTCCCGGCACCGGCCATACATCGCATGGGAGCCAGTGCCCCGCTGCTATGGCGTGCTATTCTTACCCGCCAGCCTTATCCCATTACGGCGATGATAAGCTGGGAAAGCAATCCGATGCTCTGGGCGGCCAATACCAAGCTGGTGTATCAGGCTATGAAGAGTCCCAACCTGGAGCTATTTGTGGTTAACGAATACTGGATGACGCCCACCGCTTTACTCGCTGATTACGTGCTCCCTGTGGCCAGCTGGCTGGAAAGGTCGTATATTGATACTATCGAAGACTTTGCTGATTTTGCCATTGGCGGAGAGAAGGCAATCCAGCCCCTGGGAGAGCGAAAAGAAGACTATTATTTCTGGCGGGAGCTCGGTATAAGGCTGGGGCAAAAAGAATTCTGGCCCTGGGAGACCTTTGAAGAGCATATTGCTTATCGGGTCGAGCCGATGGGCATTACCTATGAAGAATTCGTGCAGGCCGGATGTTTGATGAGCCCTCTGGAGGAGAAAAAGTACCAGAAATATGGCTTCGCTACCCCATCGGGCAAATTCGAACTGTATTCCTCCATACTGGAGAAATTGGGATATGACCCTTTGCCTTTTTACGAAGAACCGGCGGAAAGCCCGGTAAGGACTCCGGAGGTGGCTAAAGAGTATCCTTTCATATTGAATACCGGAGGCAGGTTTATGCCACAGCACCATTCCGAGTTTCGGCATCGTGGGATGGGTATGCGAGAAAAACACCCTGACCCTCTGGTTGATATCAATATAGATAATGCGCGGGAGTTGGGGATACGGGATGGCGACTGGATATATATCGAAACAAGAAGGGGTAGAATAAAGCAAAGAGCCAGGGTTTCGGACCGTATTCCGCGTGGTGTTGTTAACACTGAAGCCAGTTGGTGGTTCCCCGAGATGCCCGGGAAAGAGCCTTCTCTCCATGGAGTCTGGGAGTCAAACGCCAATGTCCTCGCTCTCGATGACCCGGATTGCTGTGACCCGCTGACAGGCGGCTGGCAAAGCAGGGCGCTGCTATGTAAGGTATATAAAGCTTAATACGACAGAATATCCCTGATGTTGTAAAATGAAAGACTAAAATATATATACTTACGTTAGGATGCTTAAAATTGAAAAATTGATTATTTCTTATCATCCAAAATCGGAAGTAACACGCTGAATTATGTCATATCGTGTCATCAAGTCTACCTGCCGGGGATGTCATGACGTATGTGGTGTCCTGCTACATATGAAAGACGAGAAGCTTGTAAAAGTGACCGGCGACCCTGATAGCCCTACTTCACAGGGATATCTTTGCGTCAAAGGTAAATCAGCTCCGGAGCTATTATATCATCCTGACCGGCTGAAATATCCCATGAAGAGGGCAGGTTCCCGTGGGGAAAATATGTGGCAGAAAATTACGTGGGACGAGGCACTGGATACGGTCAGTGAGGAATTACTTAAAGCAAAGCAAAATTTTGGGGCTGAATCAATTGTCGGGGCAAGGGGCACCGGCAGGCCTTACTATGTAATGTTTCATCGGTTTCTCAATTGCTTAGGTACCCCTAATCGTCTCGGTTTCGCCCACCTCTGTTATGGTCCCAGATTAATGGTCTCAGCGATGACGTGCGGTGACCTGCCTGTATGTGATTATTATGGTTTTGGTGGAATTAAACCACAGTGTGTGCTGGTATGGGGATGTAACCTTACCGAAGTCGGAGCTTCTGACGGCATGTGCAGCTATCAGCTAACCCAGGTATTGAATAACGGTGCAAAATCAATAGTTGTCGACCCCAGAAGAACAAGATTAGCTGCCGGAGCTGATTACTGGCTACAAATTCGTCCTGGGACGGATGCTGCCCTGGCCCTGGGTATGCTCCATGCGATAATCAAAGAAAAGTTATATGACCAGGATTTTGTTGATAGGTGGACTCTTGGTTTTACTGAGCTGATGGAGAGAGTTGAAGACTATTCCCCGGAAAAAGTGGCTCAAATTACCTGGGTTCCCGCCGACGTTATAAAAGCAGCGGCGCGATTATATGCTACTACGAAACCAGCCTGTCTAAAATGGGGCGTCGGCATCGACCAGGGAGTTAACAATTTTCAGACTATTCGGGCCTTACTTCTACTATCTGGTATTACGGGCAATATAGACGTTCCGGGTGGTGATGTTTTCTGGGTACCACCTTCCAACGTGGTTATACAGGCACCGCGTCTCAATCCGGATATAGAGTTACCAGAGAAGATACCCCTTGAATCAAAGCAAAAAATGATTGGAGCCGGTAAATATAAGTTGAGTACGACAATACAACCCAGAGAGTTCATCAATACGGTACTCACGGAGAAACCTTATCCCATAAAGGCTCTGTTTATTATGGGTAGCAATTTGTTAGTCGGTCACAGCGATTGTTTAAGGATGGTACAGGCATTGCGGAAAATCGATTTTATAGTTGCTGCGGACCTGTTTTTGACACCCACGACTCAGCTTGCCGATATCGTCCTGCCGGCTGCCAGCTGGCTGGAAACTGACGATGTACCTGACCATCACATGGTCTGGTGTGTTACGGCCCGGTCAAAGGTGGATACTATCCCTGAATGCAGGGACGATAAGCAAATTATTTTCGATCTTGCCCATCGCATGGGGATGGAAGATTGTTTTCCATGGCGTAATACCACAGAATATTGCGATTGGTTGCTGAAAGATATGGGCTATGACCCATTGCCCTGTTACGTTGAACCTCCAGAAAGTCCCTATTCTGCACCAGATATTTTTAAGGAATACCCTTTAATAATCACGACCGGAGCCAGGATTCAGGCTTTTTTTCATACTGAGGGTAGACAAATTACATCGCTACGCCGGCTAAACCCTGACCCAAAGGTTGAGATTCACCCTGGTGTTGTTAGCGCCCAGCATGGCTGGTGGTTTCCAGAAAAAGAACCGTGGGAATATGGGTTTACAGAGTCGAACGTCAACATGTTAACACACGGGATGTCCTGTGACCCTCAAACAGGCTCAGAACCATGGCGTTCCTTTCTCTGCAAGATATACAACGTATAAAAATAGACCCATATCGCGAAAAATTTTAGAGTGGAAGAAGGGGAAAACCAATGCTTGAAGCAGGATTTCGTTATGACATAGGAGAGTTCGAATGTATAGTTATTAGCGATGGAACGCTTATTAGCCAAGGCTCGGGGAACGAAGAGGTATTTAGCTTAAACTGTCTATTTATAAACTCGGGGGACCATAAAATACTCATAGATACTGGATGTGGAGACGGATTTCAATCTACTGCCGGGTGGTTAGCTAAAAACTTAGAGGCGGAAGGAATAAGATGTGCGGATATTGATAGAATCATTTTCACCCACGGTCATATAGATCATGTCGGTGGTAGCTTTGACTCACAGGGAAGGCCTGTATTCCCCAACGTTCGTTATATAACGTCCGAAAGGGAGTGGGAATGTTGGCTAACCCGACCAGAGATTAGCGAGCTTCAGAGTATGTTTTTTAGCGCCGCTAGAAAGAACCTTTTACCCATCCAAGACCAATTTGACCTGGTAAAGGATGACGTTGAAATACTACCTGGTATTAGATTCATAGCAGCACCAGGACATACGCCAGGAAACAACATGGTAGATATATCGTCGGATGAAAAACGACTTCTTTGTATCGGAGATATAATCCATTCACAATTAGAATTCATTCATCCTGAATATTTATCATCATTCGATGTTAATCCTGAACAAGCATTACATACAAGGGCTCAAATTCTATCTGATATTGCGAAATCCGGGATTCTTGTTTTTGCCTGTCATTTTCCATTCCCGGGTCTTGGCTATATAACGCACAATGAAGGCGTCTTCACCTGGCAGCCTATCTAAGTATGCCTTCTTGTCAGTTATTAAGTTCACTCCGTAAGATATATACATAATACATAATGCCTATTCAGGTTTGGTGGGCTTGAGGGGACGATACCTAGAACCGATACCGTCTCCTGTTTGGCACCATCCGGGGGCAATCCGTAGTTGAAAGTGATTTCCCCATCGTCTACTTCCAAACTCTCAATAAAGGTTCCCAGGAATGCCCGCCGCTCAAATATGTTACTGGATTCAAGAAACTTCTTCAAGTCATTTACATACTTTACGACAACATCGGCATCCAGGGGCTCCAACCGCCGTCTCCTGATATCCTCCTCAACTTCAAACCTGGCTTTTCTCATTTCATTCACTTTGTCCTGCACTTCAGCTATCCTTTTCGCCATTCTCACCGGCTCGATAGATTTGGTCTCAACAAAGTCATACAGCCGTTCAAGACGACCCTCCCATTGAGCGGCCTCACGGTCAATAGCCTCTATGCGCTCCTTGTATTTCCCGAGTGAGCCTTCGAGCTCTTCATTTATGATTCTCACCAGGTCGGTTAGATTCTCATCAGTAAGAAGGTAGCCCTTTATCTTTTCAACCACGTACTTTTCCAGCTTCTCCTTGGGCAGGTGCTGGCTGGGGCACGTCTCTTTCCCTTTACTGTAGGTCGTACCGCAGACATAGTAGTGGTGACGCCCTGATTTGGCGCCATAGCCGATGTATGCCGCACCGCACTTCCGACATTTGATCAGCCCGCTGAGAAGGTACTGGCTGCTGGTGATTTGCGGGTGGACAACTTTAGGAGCGCGACCGTTCAAACCTATCTTAATGCTGTCGAAGGTATCCTTGTCCACCAGGGCCGGCCAGGCTCCTTCTTTCCTCACCGGCGGGAGGCCTGACTTGCCGTTGTGATTCTTTCCCCAAATGAGACACCCGGTATATGCTTCATTGGTCAGGATCTTGTGAATGCGCTGTTTCCCCCATTTGCCCCCGTCCGGAGCCGGTATGCCGTCCTTATTGAGGCTCTTGGTGATCTCTTTCAACCCTTTGCCCTCGCTGCATTCCCTAAATATTCGCTGCGCGATAGGTGACTGGTCAGGGTCGATATCCAGGGTATTCCGCGACTTATCACCATCCTTCACCTTTTTCCTGAGATAGCCAAAGGGAGGTCGGCTGCCATTGAAGAAACCACGCGAGGCGTTTTCCCTCATTCCCCGAACAACATCCTGTGCCAGGTTGGAAGAATAGAACTCGTCAATGACCTCGATTATTCCCTCCATGAGACGGCCGGTTGGCGTATCCTCGATATGCTCATTTATCGATACTATCTGAATACCCTGTTTTCTGAGGAGCGACTTATAGATAATAGAGTCTTCACGGTTTCTGGCAAACCTTGAGAGCTTCCATACCAGGATCATTTGGAAAGGGGGATGCTTCATCCGGGCCATGCTGATCATCTCGCGGAAAGCCGGCCTGGCGGTGCTTCTGCCGCTCTCGGCCTCATCAACGAATTCTTTGATGACCGTGTACCCGTTTCTAGCAGCGTATTCCCTCAGAGCCTTGAGCTGCGCCGAAATCGAGAGGTCTACATCCTGACGGTCCGAGGAGACCCGGGCATAAATACTAACTCTCTTTGGTTCATTTACATTCATTTAAACAACCTCCAGCACTAATGAAAAGCCTTAAGGTAGAAGTTTTTTACCCGTTGCCTTTTCATACATTTCAACGATAAATCGTTTCACCTCGGCGGTAAGTTCCCCTTTAAGCCTGGTACCGGACTGGTACCTGGGGTCATTCATCACGTATTTGAATGCCATCTCCACCTCTTCCTCTTCTGTAAGGTTACTCTTGATATCCTCCAGGTAACCAGCCGCCTTAAGCAGGTCCCTCACCGGCACATTGTAGATTGGAGCCAGGTTCTTTAGTATTTCTGCTCCGGGCGGTTTCCGTTTACCCTGCTCGACCAGGGCAAGGTAAGAGTTGGAGACGCCAGCCATCCCCTCGACTTCTCGCAGGGACAGTCTTTGTTCCATTCTGAGACGACGCAGGTAGGTACCGAATTCTTTCATAATCTCTCCAGATGAAATGATTATATACCACCCGTTAAACTATTGCAAGTACCTTTGTAAGCATAATGCTATCTGAATGATGAACAATTGCTTGACAGATAAACTATAGTATGTTAACCTGCTATTGTAAGCAATATGCTTTCTGGAGAAATACTTGATTAAGGTCAAACTGAAGAAAGAAGTGATTAAGCTGGCTTTAGCCAGAAAGAACCTAACCCAGAATGAGCTAGCCAGACGATTGGGGATCTCAAGCGGCTATATGTCCCAGATTATGACCGGATACAGGCATCCGTCGGCGGCTGTCAGGCGACTTATCCTGCGTCACCTGCGCGGTTGCAGCTTTGACGACTTATTTGAGGTCGAATACTGCGAGATAAATGAAAGGACAATCTGAACTACGCATTCCCGGGTGTAAGTAAGTCATGGCGTCTGTTAAGGAGCAGAAGGTTAGATATCGCTCACCCCTTATTTCCTTAAAACCTTCACAACCTTCACATCTGTCACAGCCAGACATGGAGCTAGCTTGTGAAGGTGTTTGTGACAGTTATGCTGACGACGAAAACCTTCACAGGAATTTGAAGCTATTTGTGAAGGTGTGACAGTAGTGAAGGTTTTACCAGGGATAAATGGAATATAAGTTTTTGGCTTATGTAGGAAGTCCAGCCTGTAGAAAGGGAAAGCGCTCGGTGTCTATATCGTAAATACAGCGCTCAGTATGGAGGGGTCACCCTTTAGGGGGTCATTACTGCAGGTGATGGAATGAACGCACAGCTAACCACCGCACGTTGCCGAATGTGTATACCAGCTATGCGGATAGTAATTTGAAGCCTAACTAGTTGTGTTGAACTTTGAATTAGTAGCGTTAGGGATTGATAGTTCAGAGAAACCAGACCAATGAGATTAGAGTACAGTGGGGTTGGGGGTCACCCATTGCCACCGCTGAAACGAGTGTAAATTAGGAGTTCGACCCGTGGTATACAGGTGTGGTATACAACTATGGTATACAGGAGGTATACAAGCAAATATGACGACAGCAAGAGAACGATACGAAGCCAAAACGAAGGTGGTTACCTTCAGGGTAAACCAGGAACTCTACGAAGACCTGGAACAAGTAAGGAACGAAACTGGTCTCTCCTTTACTGATATCATCAAGCTGGGAGCAGGCATTGCTCTCGAGGAGATTGAGAAGAAGCTGACTGAAATAAGTAAGCTGCAAGGCCAGCTTGCAGAGCTGCAAAAGTCAATCCGGAATGAGCAAAAAACACTGGACGAATTTATAGAAAAACAAAAGCAAGAGCGACTATCTCAACAACTGGAGCATGATTATCAAATCTACAGTCTTTTTGATGCCGGTTGGAGCACTGAGGAAGTCAGCTTCAAAAGCAAGATTTCCCAGAAAGAAGTGTATGAATATTTCAAACAGTGGGGCAAGCTAAGAAAGCAACACCAAGCAGTTCAGGACGAGCTGATTAAGAGATGCCTTCAGGAACATATCAGCCGTCTGGATGAACAAATCATGTGGGCTAAGTTCCGTGGCTACAAGCCCGGAGGATTGGACGAGCCAGAAAGAACGTTGGAGCAATGCCGGCGTCGGTTAACTGATCTATCGATGTTATCCAAAGAAGAAAAGTCATTTCTGATTGCGGAGTATTCAAAGTTCATTCGCTAAAGATGATATATTAGGAGATTGAACTAAAACAGGTAACAATATATTTCTGGGTTACCTTTGGTTAACAATCTAGATATTTCTTATGGACTGCAGAATACAGAATTGAAAACCAACTACAACATAACTAAAATAGTTGAGGATGGAGGGGGCATGATTGTCGTTACGGGCGCAACTGGTCATATTGGCAACGTTCTAATCCGGGAACTAATCACACGCAGGCAAATTGTACGTGCTCTTGTCATGCCAAACGACGACTACAGTCCTTTGACTGGCCTCGAAGTGGAGATTGTCCGTGGTGATGTCACCGACCTGAAAAGTCTTGAATCGGCCTTTAGTGGTGCGGATATCATCTTTCACTTAGCTGGTATCGTTACCATCATGCCCAGTATGAAGAAGGTGCTTGAGCGGGTAAACGTGGGAGGCGTGCATAATGTAGTTGAAGCCTGTCGTTCATCCGGTGTCCGCCGCCTTGTCTATACAAGTTCCGTCCACGCTATTGCCGAGCCGCCCCACGGCACGGTAATTACCGAATCTCAGCCCTTCGATCCTGACCGCGTCCTGGGTGACTATGCCCGCAGTAAGGCACGTGCCACTCTTCTTCTCCTCGAAGAAGTACGTAAGGGAGGGCTTGATGCGGTTATATGCTGCCCGACAGGTGTTATTGGACCCGGGGATTATGGCATGTCTAATGTTGGCCAGCTTATCCTTGATTTCGCTAGTGGGCACCTGAAGTCATATGTGCGTGGTGCTTATGATTTCGTGGATGTGCGTGATGTTGCTAATGGCCTTATTCTTGCTGCTGAGAAGGGGCAACGGGGACGCCATTATATTTTCTCCGGGGCCCAGGTACAAGTTTCAGAACTGATGAAAGAACTAGAACGCAATATCGGCTACCCTGCTCCGACCTATGAGATACCTCCCGCATTAGCTCGCGCTGCCGGTGTGCTGGCGAGTGTGTATTACCGATTAATACGGAGGCGGCCGGTGTTTACTGCTTACTCAATTGACGTGCTTCGTAGTAACTCTCAAGTGAGTTCAGCACGGGCGCGTGAGGAACTTGGCTTCAGAGCTAGACCATGGCAGGAATCTATTCATGATCATGTCGAGTGGTTTAGGGCTGAGGGGATGCTACCAAAGCGTCGCTAGTGTCCTGTGTCATAAATAAGTTGAATAATTAGGCTGATTATGGTATCATGGGCTAACCTGACGGAAAGGAAGGAGAAAGCCCATGAGAAGAGGCCGCCCGAAGAAGCCCATTGTCCTGTCTG
>Ga0315282_10000952_pt1 | contig 56458 bp, 61 predicted proteins | sample YL17G07_20_MG_FD_203693 | JGI IMG/M metagenome (GOLD analysis project Ga0315282, IMG submission 203693) | Sediment microbial communities from Yellowstone Lake, YNP, Wyoming, USA - YL17G07_20 | ecosystem: Environmental > Aquatic > Freshwater > Lake > Sediment | place: USA: Wyoming | collected...
TTTGTTGACTAAAATAAAATATGAAAATTTTTGTTGATTTTGACGGCGTTATTTTTAACACCAAACTTTTTAAAAAATCCCTTATCAAAATTTTTTCCGAAAACGGCATTTCCAAGAAAGATTTTGACAAATCTTACCAGCAATTTAAAAAGCAAAAAATACCTTATTCGCCGATAAAACATATCGAATTCCTGAGCAATGATAAAAACTGTCGTTATAAAACCGATCGCTTTTATAACGACATCTTGAAATTTTTGAAAAACCTGAAACTTTATATTTTCAAAGACGCTGAAATATTTTTAAAATCTTTTTCTAAAAACAATCTTTACCTTTTATCTTACGGCGATTTAAATTTTCAGAAACAGAAGATAAAAGGCACTAAAATTTCCGATTACTTTAGAAGAATTATTATTACCAATAAAAATAAGGCGGAAATAGTTAAACAAATAGTTAAAAAAGACAAATTTAGAAAATTAGAAAAAATTATTTTTATTGATGACCAGCCGAGAAATATTAAGGAAGTAAGTTCTATTAGAAATATTACAACCATTCAGCTAATCAGACCACAGAATAAATCAATTTTAAAATTTTCAAAAAAAGTAGATTTTAAGGTAAGAAATTTCAGAGAAATAAAAAGTTTGCTTTTTTATTGAAATTTTGATAATATTTTTTTAATGAGTGAGAATTTATTACAACAATTTGAGGAATTAAAAAATTGGGCCCGACGATTGTCGGGCTGGCTTTGACATAGAAGCTAAGAAAAATCGCGTCAAAGAGCTGGAATTTGAATTAAATGACCCTGACCTGTGGAAGAACAGAGAAATGGCTGAGTCAAAAATTAAAGAAATCGGTGAGTTGAATGATTTAATTAAGAAATTTGAGGAAATAGAAAAGTTGCTGGCTGAGGCGGCTGCCTATTTGTCTATCGGCACCGGCGGTTCGTCCGCTCCAGCGGCAGACGACCGCCTACACTCTCGGCATTCGGACTCCGCCAAAGGCGGAGACCAAGCTCCGAATGCCTCCGAGAGTTGCCGTACGACAAACAGGCAGCCGCCATCCGATGGCTCGGCTTCCGAGACATTTTCTCAAACAACTTTTCTGCTTAAAAGGGTTGAAAGTTTAATTCGCCAATTGGAAATTGAACATTTGTTTACTGGTAAATATGATAGGCAGTCAGCGATTTTATCAATTTATGCCGGGGCTGGCGGCCAGGATGCCGAGGATTGGGCCGGAATGCTTTTTGAGATGTATTCCAAATTTTGCGAGAAACGCGGCTGGAAGAAAAAAGTAATCAATGAGAGTGTCGGTGATTTTCAGTCAAAGACCGGTCGCCATCTTGTAAAGGATATCACTTTTGAGGTAAAAGGGGATTATGCCTACGGCTATCTTAAAAAAGAGGCTGGCGTGCATCGCTTAGTGCGAATTTCGCCTTTTTCGCCGGAGAAAAAGCGCCATACTTCTTTTGCTTTGATTGAAGTATTGCCCAACATCGTAGATTTACGCGGAGTTGACGCGGATTTACACGGATTAGAAATACCAGAGTCGGATTTAAAAATTGAATTTTTCCGTTCCAGCGGTCCAGGCGGCCAAAATGTCAACAAGGTGGAAACCGCAGTCAGAATTATTCATTTGCCAACCGGACTAGCCGCCGCTTCTCAAGTAGAGCGTTCTCAGTCCCAAAATCGCGAACGGGCAATAAATTTATTAAAAGCGAAATTACTGAAATTAATGGAAGATACCCAAATAAAAGAATTAGATAAATTACGTGTTAAAGTCAAACCCGAATGGGGGAGCCAAATCCGCTCTTATGTGCTTCATCCGTATAAATTAGTCAAAGACCATAGAAGCGGGATAGAAACAACAAATGTGGAAAAAGTTTTAGACGGAGAATTGGATTTATTTGTGGAAAGTGATATAATTAAATAAACGCATGATTATTTTTCAAAACGTTTCAAAAATCTATAATGGCAATGGACGCCAAGTGGTGGCTTTAGAGGACGCGACTTTTACTATCAACCCCAAAGAATTTGTTTCAATTGTGGGGAAATCCGGAGCCGGTAAATCTACTATTGTGAAGTTATTAATCGGCGAAGAAAGGCCAAGCAAGGGCAGAATAATTTTTAGTTCCTATGACGTTAATAAATTAAAGCACCACGAATTACCGCAATTACGGCGCCACATTGGTGTCATTTTCCAAGATTTCCGACTTTTGCCTAATAAAACCGCTTTTGAGAATGTGGCTTTTGCCCTGGAAGTGGCTGGCCGATTACAGTCAGATATAGAAGAATTTGTGCCTCAGGCCTTGGAGATGGTGGGCTTAAAAGATAAAATCTCAAATTTCCCCCGGGAACTTTCCGGCGGCGAAAAACAAAGAGTAGCTATTGCCAGGGCAATGATAAATCACCCGGACGTCGTGGTGGCTGATGAGCCGACTGGCAATTTAGACCCGATGAATACTTGGGAAATTATCAGATTACTTTTGAGAATTAATGAATTGGGAACAACCGTACTTTTAGCTACCCATAACAAAGAAATTATCAATTACATTAATCAGCGAGTCATTAGTTTAGAAGACGGTCGAATTATCAGAGACGAGGAAAAAGGGAAATACATTTTGGTTTGATAAACCATGCTTACTACTCTTTTTCGCATAATTAAATACGGTTTTCTGGGGTTTTGGCGCAATGGTTGGTTATCAACAGCCACTTTATCCATTATTGTGTTGGCCTTATTGGTTTTTGAGGGCCTAATAATTTCTAATGTTTTAACTAAAACCGCCTTAACCAGTCTTCAGGAAAAAATAGACATCAGCATCTATTTTAAAAGCAATACTTCAGAAGACGATATTTTAAAAATTAAAAAATCTTTGGAAAGTTTAGCCGAAGTCAAAGGCGTTGAATACATTTCCCGCGATAGAGCTTTAGAAATTTTTAAAGAGCGGCACAAAGATGACCCGACCATTACCCAATCACTTGAAGAATTAAAAGAAAATCCGCTTCTGGCTTCATTGAATATAAAAGCCCATGACCCAAAAGAATACGCGACGATTGCTGACTATCTTGAGAAAGCGGATTTTAAAGTTTGGTTTGAAAAAGTGACCTATGCGCAGAACGCGATAGTTATTGAAAGATTGGGTCGGATAATTGATACGGCCGAAAAAGGGGGATTGATTCTTATTATTTTTCTTGCTCTTATCGCCGTGTTAATTACTTTTAATACTATAAGATTGGCAATTTATTCCAGTCGGGAAGAAATTGGCATTATGCGTTTGGTTGGCGCCTCTAATTCTTTTATCAGAGGTCCTTATGTGGTGGAAGGAATAATCTACGGACTGGTAGCCGGAATTTTAAGCGTGATTATTGCCTTACCAATTATTTACTTCGTTTCTCCCTATGTGAAAATTTTTATCTCCGAAATGAATCTTTGGAATTATTTTACCGCTCATTTAATCGGTATCTTGGGATATCAGTTACTTTTCGGCGTTGGCTTAGGAGTAATTTCTTCGGTTATTGCGATTAGAAAGTACCTTAGGATTTAACTTTCCCCATTACTTCCAAATCTTTTTCCTTGAGCTGCTCTAAAATTTTCATTTCCGGGTCAACGCTAATGCTTTTGCCTAAATATTGACCAGAAGTCAGATAAGGGAGCAGGACATAATCCGCTCCTTTTTGGTATAAAATTTTGGCGTCTTTTTCATCCTCGGCTCGAAGAATAACTTTACCATTGTGAACCTCATTGAGAACTCTTAAATTATCTTCAAAATCAGGACTGGTGCAGATAATTAATCGGGCTGAATTTAAATTAGCTCTTTCTAAAATTTCGTTATCAGCAATATCTCCGAAAATGACATTATAGCCCTGCTTTCTCATCTGGCTGATGACATCAGGGTCAAAATCAATAATCAGCAAATCCTCTGTGGGAAGATGACTGGCAATATTTTGGCCGACCCGATGAGCTCCAATCAAAACTATCGGCTTGGAAAAGCTAAGTTCGCCAAGGTATTCCTGTTTTTTAACCCGGCGTTCAAAAATTGATAAAAATCGGGAGAGTCGTTGGAAAATCTGTTCGCTGTAAATAATCAAATAAGTGGAGAGAGTGATGGTAATAATGCCAACCGCGGTAATTAAAGAAACTACTTTTTCGTTAAGATGACCCAACTTTAATCCTAAGGCGGCTAAAATTAAACTGAATTCTGAAATCTGAGCCACCGTCACTCCAGCCAAGAAACCGGTTCTTTTTCGATAGCCCAAGAGCCCCATAATAATTAAAACAATTAAAGGATTGCCGATTAAAACAAAAAGCGAGAAAACGATAATGGGTAAAGTGAGACCAGAAAAATCAGAGAAGATAAGAGAAGAACCCAAAATCACAAAGAAAATCAAGATGAAAAAATCTCTTAAAGACCTGATTCTGGCCGAAATCTGAAAATGTTCCGAAGAATTAGCCAAAGCCAAGCCAGCCAAAAATCCGCCGATTTCAATGGAAAAGCCGGTTTTAGCAATTATAGTGGCCGCTCCGAAACACCAGGCCAAACTCGTTAGAAACAAAAGTTCCTGAGACCGGGCAATTTTGTCAAAAACCAAAGGCAGAATTTTTCTGCCCAGATAAAGCATAACGATAAATAATCCAAGGCCTTTCAGAGTAGTTAGAAAAATGTCATTAAAAACAATTTCCTTTCCGCCTTGAATCCCAGCCAAAAAAATCAAGATTAAAATCGCCACAAAATCCTGGACCAATAAAAAGCCGATGCTGATTTTTCCGTATAAACTATTGGTATCTCTTTTTTCCGAAAGCAGTTTAACGACAATCACCGTGCTGGAGAAGGTCAGAGCAATGGCGATATAAGCCGATTGAAGAAAATTAAAATTAAAAAATCGGGCGATAAAAAACCCGGGAATAAAAGTGAGAATAATCTGACCCAGACCGACCAAAACTGAGACCTTACCTACCAATCTTAAAGAAGTATAATTGATTTCTAAGCCGATTAAAAAAAGCAGAAACATTAGGCCGAGCTCGGAAAAAATCTGGAAAAGTTCTTTATTGGCTAAATGGAAAAAACCGAAAACGCCGATAGCAATGCCAGCAAAAAGATAAGCCAAAATAATTGGCTGTTTAAATAATCGGGCAGCAATTCCCAAGCCAGCGGCGATTAAAATAACAATTGATAGCTCAAAAATTCCAGTAGACATAGTCGCGTCTAATATAATTATATAATAAACAAGAACAACATTCCCTAAAGTTATCCACAAATTTTTACTTTACGAGATCGTATCTCGTAAGATACAATATATGTATACAATAATATAAAAATATGGAGCGGCCAAAATTTACTAATAATGAAATTTATCATATTTGTAATCGGGGCGTGGAGAATCGCAATATCTTTCTTGACGATGACGATTATTTTAGATTCGTTCATAATTTATTTGAATTTAATGATATTGAACCCGCCCTTAACTTTTATTATAAATCTTACGAGATACGATCTCGTAAGATTGGAAATAATTATGGAGGTTCAACCTCAATAGACTCCAAAAAAAGGTAATTAGGGGTAGTACCTATGGAAGTTGAACTTCCGGGGGACCTTTTTTAAAATTTCTTTAATTCCTTCTCAAATTCTTTTAGGAGGGCAAACTCTTTGCTTTCCCATCTATTTGCCCCATTCATTTTATGGGGCTTGCACAACGTGCAACTGTGCTTTTTCTTTTTAAATCATTTTCTCATAGTATTATAAAACTCTTTCCCATATAAGAGATTTACTATTTAGAAGTTTAAATTTACTCCGGGTGCTTCTTAATGTTTAATAAAATACAAGTATCATTTTTAATTAAAAAATAGAACCGGATTTTTCGGTCTACTCTGGCTTGCCAAATTCCACGACTCTCATCATATTTCTTGGTATGGAGCGAGGGATGGCGAAAGATTCCAACCGCTCTGTAAATCGCCTCAGAAGTACATATTTCATTTTTTAATTTTTGATACCTTTCGTGTTTTTAAAAACTTGATACCGTCTTCAACAGTATTAAAAGGACCAAAAAACTTTCCCGCTTTATATTCGGCAATCGCCTCATCTAAATCTTGGTCTAATTGAGTGTAGATTCGTTTCTTTCTCCTGGCTGTTGCGCGTAGAAGCTCCTCATATTTTTTCCGGGAAATGAGAATCAAGTCCTTTTCCTTTATTAACTTTTTAGGAATAGTAATTGTGGTCATAATTCAATTTTATCACAACCAAAAATCAAAAGTCAATGGAGGTTCAACCTCAATAGAGACCAGCGAGGATTTTTCAATGTCTTTACTGATGTTTACGAGACTAAGTCTCGTAAGATTGAGAATTTTTTCGGAAAAAATTCGGGAGATAAATTTCAGTCCTATTTTGTCGGCTAAAATTAATTTGCCGGGCAAGATTTCAACTCTTTAATTTCAGATTTCAGCTCTTCTATCTGCTGCTGCTGTTCCTTGATGGCTTGTACGGTCAAAGCAGTGAGACGGTCGTAGCTTAAAGCCAGTGTTGAGGTGCTCTCACGGTACACTACCTCGGGAATTATATTTTCCACGTCTTCCGCAATCATGCCAATATCGTGCTTGCCGCTGGCTATCCAGTCAAAATAGACGCCGTTAAGCTGCAAAACTTTATCCAGCGCATTGTCTATGGGGGTTATATTTGTTTTAAGTGTCCGAGAGCTGGAATCGCCGTGGCCGTAATAGAAAGTGGTGTAGCCATTAGTAATACCCACCCAAAGAGCGTTATCCAAAATACTTCTAAACGCAAAGTGTGGAGAGTATGACCAAGGATGTACAAAGAAATTAACTGCTCCCATTGCCGCTGTATCGTAATTTATAATTTTCTTGTCTGCTGCTAGATAAATAGCATTTCCTGTGGGAATCTTGATATCTCCATTAACCTCCAACTTATACCCAGGATTCGTCGTCCCGATGCCGACGTTGCCGCCCATTATTGACATCACATTAGCCGCTGACAGTGTTGTACCTGTCATATTGGCTATCGCAATCCCCACGGAATTAACCCCCGAAACTGTGAAATTTGAGCCTATGGACACTGAGTCATTCCCCGAAACTGATGCCCCATAACCCAGCGCGATTGACCTCGCACCTGTTGCACTTGAACTTGGACCGATTGCGGCAGCTCCAATATCTGTTGGCGCTTCTACATCTAGAAATGCTTCCGGACTCGCCGTCCCGATGCCGACCTTGCCGCTTCCTTTGATAGTCATTTTCGGACGATACGTTGTCCCATCATGTGAGCCAAAAGTTAAAGTTCCATTATCTGAGGTTCCATATGCAAAAAATTGGGACATCTCATATCCAATACCAGCTAAGTCAACCCCAAAACCCGCAATATTTCCTCCGCCTCCGTCATATGTATATAATCTTCGTGTCCCGCCAGTACCTCCTCCAAGATTCAAACTATAACTGTTACCTACTGGTATATAAACATTGCCACCTTCTACCTGTAATTTATTGGTTGGCCCCGTCGTCCCGATGCCGACGTTGCCACCGTCTACCTGAAGCGCCAAATTACCCAAGTTATTAAGTCCTTCCTGACCAGTTTGAAGTTTCCAAACTCTACTACTTTGAGCACCGGCGGTTCCTATACTTGAAAGAATCAACAGATTTCTGTTGCTGTCAGTATCATTGGACGACCAAACAGTTGCAGTCCTTTCAGTTGTATCTGTTCTGGCATAAGGATAAACAATATGTAATGGACCTATCGGCCCCGTCGTCCCGATGCCGACGTTGCCAGAAGCATCAATTCTCATTCTTTCAGTACTATTAGTGGTAAAGCCAAGAATATCAGCGCCAGGCCTGAAGATTCCGGTATTAGTATCAGCGCCAAAACTATAAGAAGGGCTGGTGATTGAGCCATCACCGACAAAAACATTTTGCCAAGTTGAACCAGATTGCCCAATGGTATAAGAAGTAGCGCCAGGCAGTAAATTAGAATCAAAAGTCGCGGCTGAAACCCGGGCAATGGCTGAGGACAAGGTTCTTTGCACCCGGGATTTAGGATTCTGGCTGTTATAAGTCATCTGAATATCAAGCGAGAGCGTATCATGACCAGGATATTGAGTGAATTTTTTGAAATTCAAAGTATCAACAATCACCCGGTCGCTGGTAAGAGTGGTGGTGGCGCTCGAACCTTCTTTAAGCTGAATGGCGTTCCCAGAAAGAGAAATAAAGGTCGGATCTGTGCTGGTGGCTTGCATTCGGAGTTTTAGAAGAGTTGAAGGAGTAGTACTAGTCGGAATTTCAATATTTGATGATTCGCTGACTATTTGCCGGAGACGCTGCATCACAAAATTCAATTGGCCAGTCACTTCAGCGCTGGCTGATTCTCTTTGCTGAACCTGAGTAACGGTTAATAAAATCCCGGTGGTTAGACCGCCGACAATGGCAAAGATGGCGGTGTAAAGGAGAACTTCGATAAGAGTAAAACCCTTTTTATTGTTAAATTTTTTCATTGTTAACTTTACGAAGCTTAGCTTCGTAAGATTTTATAAACGACCTTTATTAAACTAAAAAACTTATGGCTTTATTTCTTTTTAAGAATAACATTAAATAAAATCAATTTAAATTGAGTTATTAACATTTGCTGCGGGGGAAGGAGTCGAACCTTCATACCGGGATCCAAAGTCCCGTGTCCTACCATTAGACGACCCCGCAATTCTCTAACTATTTTAATATATTTCTTAAACTTTTTCCACTTGACTTTACGAGGCTTAGCCTCGTAAAATTATATATATGAGAAATATAAGATTTGTAAATGAGGAAATTTACCACATTTACAATAGGAGCGTCGAAAAAAGAGAAATATTTGTAGACGACCAAGATAGATTTAGATTTATTCACGACCTTTTTGAGTTTAACGACGAGGCACCAGCGGTTAATCTTTATTACAAAAGACCCCTCCTCCAATTTCAATCTTACGAAGCTAAGCTTCGTAAGATTGAAAAAAATCATAAAAGGAAATTGATAGTGGAAATTTTGGTATTCACGCTGATGCCCAATCATTTTCACTTACTTTTAAGACAGATAAAAGAAAATGGGATCTCGGAATTTATGCATAAATTAGGAACTGGCTATACAAACTATTTTAATCAAAAATATAAAAGAAACGGTTCATTGTTTCAGGGAACTTATAAAGCGGTTTTAATTGAAAAAGATTCTCATTTTATCCATATTCCCTATTATCTCCATTCGAACCCCTTGGATCTAAAATTTCCGGAATGGAGGAATAAAGAAATCAAAAATTACAAGGGAGCAATGAAATTTTTAGAAAATTATCGCTGGAGCAGTTTTTTGGATTATATTGGTAAGAAAAATTTTCCTTCAGTCACTCAAAGGGAATTTTTAAATGAATTTTTCGAAGGACCGATAGAGTATAAAAAAGATACTATGAAATGGCTAAAAGAAATGGATTTAGAAGAAATAAAAGATTTAATTATAGAAGAATAAGTAATTTTTAATCTTACGAAGCTAAGCTTCGTAAGATTTTTGTTTCAAACATTCTATTATCGCCACTTCCAGCGGCACAATAACGAATGGCGAGTACCGCATTTCGGTGTAGGCCTCAATTAGCGATTTTATCAATTTAATAGTTTTTTCCGGGTCAATCATTTGGCTGTGTTTTTTTACCAAAACCAATTCCTGGTCAGTTAATTCGCGGGAAAAATGATTTCCCAGTTCCGGGCTGAATCTTAAAGCCAAAACCCGGCGGAAATAATGAATTAAATCTTTGTTGAATTGGACAAGATTATAGCCGCTGTCGTTGATTTTAGAAAGGAAATCCAGACTAGCGGAGAGGTCGTTTTTAATTAATAATTCGGCTAATTCCGAGGTTCTTCCAAAAGCCACCTGGCCAAGGATTTTTTCCACATCTTTGGTATCAATCGCGGATTCTCGCTGATCTGCGAGGGATCCGCGGATCGCCCGCTGATCTTTTTTTTGATCCGCGTTAATTAATGTTTGATCCGCGTTTTTCAATGAAGCGATTTGGTCCAGAAGCGATTCGGCATCGCGGAAGCTGCCAGCGGCCGTGGCGGCAATCAATTCAATTGCCGATTCGCTGATGTTAATATTTTCCGCTTTAACAATGCTTTTTAATTTTTCAATAATGATGTTTAGCGCTAGTTTTTTAAAATGAAACCGCTGAGTGCGGGAAACAATGGTGGCCGGCATTTTCTCAATTTCCGTGGTGACCAAAATTAAAATCGCGTGAGCCGGCGGTTCTTCCAAAGTTTTAAGCAAGGCATTAAAAGCATCTTTTGTAAGTTGATGCACTTCATCAATAATGTAGACCTTGTAAGAGTAGGAAGCAGGGGAGACGCGGATGCTTTCTTTTAAATTTCTGATTTCATCAATACCGCGATTAGAAGCCGCGTCAATTTCTATAACATCCAGGGCTTGACCCTTATCAATTTCCAGACAAGGCCGGCACTCATTACAGGGCTCGCCGAGTTTTTTAAATTCTTTGTCTTGCTGTCGTTTCTCGCAATTGGCGATTTTGGCGATAATTCTGGCCGTAGTTGTTTTTCCACTTCCCTTGGGACCGTAAAACAAATAAGCATGACTTAAACGGTCCAGCCGGCTGGCATTTTTTAAAATTTCCGAAACCGCTTCCTGACCCAGGACGTCTGATAAGGTTTTTGGCCGATATTTGCGATAGAGAGCTAACATAATATATAGTTTATATAGTATATCTTATTATTATTGTGGCTTCTTGACAAGTTTTTGGACTTTGCTATACTCAATTTATATGAGTAAATACGCAGTTTTAATACTGCCATTTTTTATAATGAGCATCGTGATAATTGGACCATTTATTACCAACAAATCTACAGCCAAGAGCTCAACTCAAGAACTTAATCCTGAGTTAATTCAAGGGATTGCCAATCCCGAGCTTTTAGCCCAAAACTATCCTTTATTAAGGACGGCTGAGGACGAAAGTTCTAAGAAAACGATGAAAGTTTTGATAACTGCTTATTCGAGTTCTTTTGAAGAGACAGATGAAACGCCTTTGATTACAGCTTCGGGAAGTTATGTCCGACCCGGAGTAGTAGCAGCTAACTTTTTAGCCTTTGGCACTAAAGTCCGTTTGCCGGAAATTTTTGGCGACCAGATTTTTATTGTTGAGGACCGGCTACATGAAAAAAACAACGACCGGGTGGATGTCTGGTTCCCAAGTAAAGAGGAAGCCTTAAAGTTCGGTTTTAAAATAAGCGAGATGGAGATATTATAATTGACAGCGCTATGCGGCAGCGAGTGGTTCTCTTAGGGATAATTATTGGTGTTTTAATAATTTTCTTTTTCGTAGGATTTAAACTCGGTCTTTTTTTATTTGAAGAACGCGGAACAACGCAGATAAATACGCGGAACAACGCGGAAAACGACACGGATAATATCCGCGTGAATCCGCGTGTATATCCGCGTAAATTCGCATCAGAAGAAAATTTTTGCAGCAAAGAAATTAAATTTATCAATGAGGACGATGAAAAATTTTGTTTTCAAAAGTCAAAACTGACTGAGCCCCGGGGAATTGAGGTGGATTTAACTAACAATAAAGCTTTACTTTATGATAACGGAAAATTGACCAAGATTTTTCCTCTTGCTTATCAATCACCGGAAAATAAATGGTATCAGGCGCCGACTGGCTATTATCGGGTCGGGGTTAAGCACGAAAAGCATCTTTCTTCGCTTTTTCCGGTGATTATGCCTTATGCCATCCAGTTTTACGAGGACTTTTTTATTCACGGCATTCCTTATTACAGGGACGGGAAAGATGTTTCTTCGAAATTTACCGGCGGCTGTCTTCGATTTAATAATGACATCGCCAAAGAAATTTATGATTTGGCCAAAACCGGAGACCAAGTTGTCGTTTACAAAACTTTTGATGATTTAAAAATAAAGGAGGAATTTTATCCACCAGTTGACTTAGAAAATTTTTGGATTAGACAACGTTTTAATAATCCCTACCGGCTATTTTGGAATTACGGCGGCACGGCTAATTTAAAACTTGATTATTACCACCATACAGGCGTTGATTTCGCGCCTTCAGACGCGGAACCACGCGGACAAGAGACGCAGAACTACGCGGAAAAAGACGTACGCAAACTAAATGTGTATGCGATTGATGACGGCGAAATAGCAAAAATTCAACTAAATAATGGAAATGACCATGGCTTGGGTAATACAATAATTATTGAACATAAAATACAAACGCAGATAAACGCGGATAAAAACGCGGATAAACGCGGATTAGAATCAAAAATATATTCTTTATATGCTCATCTTGATTCAATTAAACCTGAATTGAAGGAAGGTGATATAATAAAGAAAGGAGAAATAATCGGCGAGGTAGGCAACAGCGGCTATGGCTGTCAAAATTACTGGCGAATTGGGGAAGACGGCTGTGAAAGTCAAGCTCCTCGTGATATTCATCTTCATTTTGAAATTAAAAAATCAGGGGTCTTAGAAAACCCTGAAGCCGGTCAAGAAAGATTTTACTATGGTTATGTGCCGGACTATCCGCAGAAATACGGATATTTGGACCCAATGGAATTTCTATTTGAAACCGCTAAACAGACGCAAAACTAATACGCAAAACTGACGCAGAATTCCGCGTGGTTCTGCGTAATGTTCTGCGTCGGTTCCGCGATTAATATGTTGAAATATACGAAATATTTGGCAATATTTTTTATTTTAATCGGAGCGACGGGGTTATTTTTATTTCTTCAGAAAAAAAGAGTAATAGAAATTACCGACCCCAACGCTTCGTCAACGATTACTTCTTCCGATGAGATGAAAAATCCGGATGAAGACGATATTCCTCAGAAGCCCTTGGCCAATCCGCCGACAGTTATTAAAGCCGTTTATTTTACCGGTTGGTCAGCCGGCATTGAAGATCGAGTTAACTATTTAACAGAACTTATCAAAACTACCGAGTTAAACGCCGCGGTTATTGACATCAAAGATTACTCCGGTTATGTGCTTTACGACATAAAATTGCCGGAGGTGGAAAAATACAAAGCCAAAGAAATAAGAATCTCCAAAATAAACAGTTTAATTAAAAGGTTGCATAACGAAGGAATCTACGTTATTGCCAGAATTTTAGTTTTTCAGGACCCGGTTTTAGCCCGCAGCCGAGGGGATTTGGCGATTAAAAACAAAAACACGGGTAAATTATGGCTGGACAATAAAAATCTTGCCTGGATGGATCCGGCCGCCAGAGAAGTTTGGGATTACAACATCGCCATTGCCAAGGAAGCGGCCGAGCGGGGTTTCGACGAATTGAATTTTGACTACATTCGCTTTCCTTCGGAGGGTGATTTAGATAATATGGCTTTTCCTTTTTGGGATAAACAGACGCCGAAAAGAGAAATTATCGCTAATTTTTCCAAATACCTCCGCCAGGAATTGCCGAATGTAAAAATATCAGCTGACCTTTTCGGTATTGCCACTATAAAAACCGATGATTTGGGAATCGGTCAAGTAATTGAAGACGCCTATTCTTATTTTGATTATGTCTCGCCGATGGTTTATCCTTCGCATTACGAAAATGGGTTTATGGGTTATAAAAACCCGGCCCAACATCCTTACGAAATTGTAAAATATTCAATCGAGTCGGCGGTCAATAGACTTAAGATTTATGATTTAGGATTTAAGAACGCCAGCTCAACCGCTACGAGCAGCAATGAAATTCTTACTTCTTACGACTTAAATCTTAAACCTCGGGCTAAACTCCGGCCCTGGCTTCAGGATTTTAATTTGGGCGCTGATTATGATGCGGCGGCGGTAAGAAAAGAGATTCAGGCTGTCTACGATGCCGCTTCCAGCACGCCGGAAATAATAAACGGGTTTATGCTTTGGAGTCCATCAAATGTCTACACCCAGTAGTGAGCCGAGCCCAGCGCTTTCTACAACGCCCTTGCTTTTACTATGATTCTCGTCCAAACCATATCTTTTCAGAACAAGAAGTTATTTCAAAGAAAGCGACTGGGCGTTGATGGGCTCGGTCTACTACTGGGTACACCCAGTAGTGAGCCCGCGATTGGATTTAAACCAATTCGTGAAGCTTGAGCTGGGGCAAACCGAGAATAAGAATCAAAACTTTATAAATTTATCAGCCGCGATAGTTTAAATCACGAATTGCTATCGCGGGTCTACTACTGGGTACACCCGAGAGGCATTACAATAATATGTATCAACTTAATCTTGAACAATTTTCCGGACCAATTGAAAAACTTTTAGAGTTGATCGAAGAAAAAAAACTGGAAATTACCGAATTAAGCTTAGCCGAGGTGACGGCTGACTTTTTGAATTACCTTAAACAGATTGAGAAAATCGAGCCGAGATTTTTGGCGGATTTTGTGGTCATAGCCAGCCAATTACTTCTTATTAAATCAAAAGCCCTTCTGCCGGGTCTTAGTTTAACAACCGAAGAAGAAGGCAGTATAAAAGATTTAGAAAGCCGCCTCCGCTTCTATCAAGAGTTTAAGCCAGCCATTAATTATTTAAAAAAACTTTCGGAACAAAATAATGTTTCTATTTCCCGGCCGCTCTTTTTCGGCCGGCCGGCAATTTTTTATCCGGCTGAAAATATTAAAATTGAGGAGTTATATAAGGCAATTGATGAGATTTTTGAGACTTTTAAAGAATTATCAGAAAGCCAAATTATCAAATCTTCGCTTATTAGTTTGGAAGAAAAAATAGAAGAGATTATGAAACGGCTCGGCGTTGAATCGCTCAAATTTGAAGAATTAACCAAAGAAAAGCCCCGCTCGGAAATTGTTGTCTTGTTTTTAGCTCTGCTTCATTTATTAGCCAGCCAACTCGTTAAAGTCGAGCAAAAAAAGCGATTTGAGAGTATAATGATAAGGAAATCCTAATGGCCGAAATCCAAAATTTAAAACAAAATAATTTGACCGGAGCGATTGAAGCCATCCTCTTCGTTTATGGCGAACCGCTTGAGATAAAGCGAATTGCTAAAATTTTGAAAGTTGAAGAAAGCGTTATCGCTGCCAGCCTGAAAGAACTTGAGCAGGAATATTTATCGGAAAACAAAGGATTGGCGCTTATTGTAAATAATGGCCGGGTTCAATTAGCGACCAAACCGGAATTTACCTCGCTTTTGGAGAATTTTGTCAAAGAAGAATTTAAAGAAAACCTGACACCGGCTTCTTTAGAAACACTCTCTCTGATTGCCTATTTGGGACCGCTTTCCCGGGCTCAAATTGATTATTACCGGGGCGTTAACTCCAGTTTTATTTTAAGAAGTTTACTGATTCGGGGCTTAATTGAGCGCTTTTCTGACCCTAAAAGACCTAATACCTATCTTTACCAGGCAAGCTTTGATTTGTTAAAATATTTAGGAATATCAAAGGTGGAGGAATTGCCGGAATACCTTAAATTCAAAACAATGACAATGACCAATAACAATGACAATTAAAGTCATAGTCAAAAGTCATAGTCATTGTCGTTAATATGCGTTTTCAAGCCTTATTACTTTCTTTAGTTATTTTAATCTCGCTTGTTTTAAGCAGTGGAACTAAGTTATTAACGCCCGTTAATTCAGAGGAATTAAAATCTAACAATTCCTTTTCTATTTTTATAAAAGACCTTCACTCTGCCTTTTTGGAAAAAATAAAGCTGGCGGGTCAAGATTTAGAAAACTTTCAGTCGGCTTTTTCAGAAAAAATAAAGCTGGTAGATCAAAATTTTGCTTCTGCCGCCGCTAATCTTAATCAAAATTTAGTTGCCATAAAAGAGATTTTGTCTTCAGAATTTAACAATGAAAACGATAAGTCCGATAAGTCTTATCAGTCCTATCCTTCAACCAGTGCTTTAATTTCAGAAACAAAAATCACCCTTCGACAAGCTCAGGGTGATGGTGAGCGAAGTCGAACCATCAATAGCCCAGACGCTTCGCTAATTTTTCCTTGTAAGCCAGACCAATCAGATTTCACGGGTTTTACAAGTAAAGCCATATTAATGAAATATTTAAACCCTTCGGCAGGCTCAGGGCAGGTTATTTTTGAATTAAATCCGGAAAAACGCTGGCCCATTGCTTCCTTGACTAAATTAATGACGGCCATTGTATCCATTGAAAAAATGGATTTAGATAAAGAAATAGTGATGACTGAAAAAGCCGTCGCTACTGAGGGGACAGCTGGCGAATTTAAAATTGGAGAAGTTTTTAAACTCAGGGATTTGATTAAGGCCATGTTTATCTCCTCAAGCAATGATGCGGCGGTCGCCATTGCTGAAAGTTTCGGCGGCCAGGATTTTATCAATGAGATGCAGAAAAAAGCGTCCGAACTTAAAATGTTTTCCACTACCTATCTAGAACCCACTGGCCTTTCTTTCATTAATCAATCAACCGCTAATGATTTGGCTAAATTGATGAGTTATATTTATTTTGAGCATCCGGAAATTTTAGAAATTTCTCGCCAAAAAGAGGCAGAAATATTAGAATTAAAAACCGGCGAGAAGAGAAGAATATTAACTGTTGATAAATTTGCCGGGGAACCGGATTTTATCGGCGGCAAAACCGGCTATATTGACGAAGCCGGCCGCAATTTAGTCGGCCTTTTTGATATCAATAATAAAATGTTTTTAACTATTACTCTTGGTGCCGAGGATTCTTTTAAAGAAACAGAGAAATTAAAGGGCTTGATTCAAAATTGCAAGTAGGCTACGAATTTACGAATCAGTACGAATATACGAATTATATGAATAAATTTATCGTATTCGTATATTCGTAAAAATTCGTAATTTCGTAGATGATATGTATTTAACTCACGTTTTTCTCATCGTAAAAATTTTAAGTTTCTTTATATTGTCTTTTAGTGTGGCAATTATTTTGGCGCCGATTTTAATTCGTTTTTTATATAAATATCAATGCTGGAAGAAAAAACCCCGGGAGCAAACTTTTGGAGGCGAAAAAACGCCGATTTTTACAAAACTGCACGCTGAAAAAGAAATTTCCACTCCGCGGATGGGCGGCATTCTTATTTGGGGAACGGTATTGATTGTGACTATCGGCACTTATTTAGTTTCTCAATTTCTCTCGCCGGATTTAGCGGTTAAAATAAATTTTCTCTCTCGCTCGCAAACTTGGCTGCCGCTTTTTACCTTGGTTTCCGCTTCAATTTTGGGATTAGTTGACGATATTTTGGTTGTTAAAAACAAGGGTAAATATATTGCTGGCGGCCTGAGATTAAAAGTAAGATTAGCTTTGATTTCTTTAATTGCCATTGTCGGCGCCTGGTGGTTCTATTACAAACTTGAATGGAGCAGTATTTATATTCCTTTTTACGGCAATTTGGAAATCAATGGTTTATATCTTTTGATTTTTGTCATTGTGGTCTTGGCCACTTTCTCCGGCGGCGTGGTTGACGGTCTTGACGGATTGTCAGCCGGAGTGCTGATGCCGATTTTCGCCGCTTTCGGAGTAATCGCTTATTCTAAAGGACTTTATGATTTGACAGTTTTAATTACTATTATTATCGGCGCCTTGGTGACTTATCTTTGGTTTAACATTCATCCGGCCAGATTTTATATGGGCGAGACCGGTATTATGGGTCTGACTGTGACTTTAGCGGTCATTGCTTTTTTGACCAATTCGGTTTTGTTTTTGCCGATTATTGGTTTCGTTTTAGTAATTGAATCGGGTTCGGTGATTTTGCAATTGCTGTCCAAAAAATTGCGAGGCAAGAAAATATTTTTATCCGCTCCGATTCATCATCATTTTGAGGCCTTAGGCTGGCCGGAAACCAAAGTAACAATGCGTTTTTGGATTATTTCAGCCGTGATGAGCGGTTTGGGATTGATACTATTTTTCTTGAGTAAATTTATGTAAAACGTAATACCAATATACGAATGCGTGCGAATGATACGAATGAATACTAATAAGTATTCGTATTCATTAGTATAATTAGTATGAATTAGTATATTAGTATCACATTATGACCATTCTGATTAAAAATATCCAGCTTCTTGATGGCAGTGGCCGAGCCCCGGTCAAAGCCGATGTTTTAGTAAAAAACGATAAAATTTCAGCCATCGGTATTTTTCCTAAATACCGGGCCGATGAAATTATTGACGGCTTCGGCGCTTATCTGGCGCCGGGCTTTATTGATATCAATACCGACTCTGACCATTACTTGACTCTTTTTTCTAATCCGTGCCAGGCCGATTTCGTGCTTCAGGGCGTGACCACCATTATCGGCGGTCAGTGCGGAGCTTCTCTGGCGCCGCTTCTTTACGGATCTTTGGAATCAATTCAAGAATGGGCGGATATTAGTAAAATCAACGTTAATTGGCATACGGTCAAAGAATTTTTAGAGACAATGGATAAGCGGCCGCTGGGTGTTAACTTTGGCACTTTGGTTGGCCATACCACTATCCGTCAATCCTTAGTAGGCGAGACTAAAATGGTTCGACAGGCTCACCATCCTGAGTTAAATCGAAAGAGAAATTTGTCGCAGAACGAACTTAGAGTTTTTAATTTGGTTTTGGAAAGAGCCTTAAAAGACGGAGCTTTTGGATTTTCAACTGGTCTGGGTTATAGCCAAAACCGTCAAACTTCTTACAGCGAAATTAAAGCTTTGGTAGAAATCGTCAGCAAATACAAAGCCCTTTATGCCACTCATCTTCGCAATGAAAAAAGAGGTTTGCTTTCTTCAATCAACGAAACAATTGAAATTGCCAAGGAGACCGGAGCTAAAGTTTTAATCAGTCATTTTCGGCCCATCCTTGGTTATGGAAAAGATTATGATGAGGCCTTAGAAATAATTAATAAAAATACTGACAAAGCTGACCTCTATTTTGACCTTTATCCTTTTAATACCAGTACGATGTTAGTTTACACTTTCTTGCCGGATTGGGCTCAAGAAGGAGATAGGGAGATGATGTTTAAAGAAAAAATTTTAAGAGAACTGCCCCGAGTTAAAGGAGAAGAAATTGTTATTGTCAGCGCGCCGAGCAATGAATATTTAATCGGAAAGAGTTTAAAAGAATTTTCCCAAAATAGGAATCTTAACATTAGTGAAGGATTATTAGATTTGATGAAATTAACCAATTTCCGGGCCGTGGTTTTTTACAAAAATATCAGTCTTAAGAAAGTAATTAAAACTTTGGTTCACGACCGGGCGATCGTGGCTTCTAACAGCGCCAGTTTTGGAGAGCCGGAAGGGCTTAAGAAAATTATTAGACCAGAGCGTTCTTACCGAACCTTCATTAGATTTTTGGAATTAGCAGAAAAAGAAAAAATTCTAGCGCTGGAGACCGCTATTTATAAAATCACCGGTCTGCCGGCCCAAAGATTGGGATTAAAGGATAGGGGATTGATTAGAGATGGCTATTTCGCCGATTTAGTAGTTTTTAAAGATGCCGAAATTCGGGAAGTGCTCGTCAATGGTAAAAGAGTGGTCAAAGACGGAAAGTTTCAAGGCATTCTGGCAGGGAAAATATTGAGGCACCAATAACTATATGAAGTCCAAACTCGGTCACAGCCCTGATTATATCTTTATCTCCTGCGTTGTTTTACTGGTGTTTTTTGGTTTGGTGATGCTGTCATCTGCCTCTTCGGATTTAGGCAAGATTAAATTTAACGACACTTATTACTATTTGAAACACCAGTTACTTTACGGTTTAACTTTGGGAATAGCCGGATTTTTATTTGCCAGTTTTATTAATTACCGTTTTTGGCAAAAATTAGCCGTTCCTTTATTGCTTATTAGTTTATTGTCTTTAGTTTTGGTTTTTACGCCTTTGGGCTTTTCTCATAGCGGATCTAATCGCTGGCTCGATCTCGGACTTTTATCGGTCCAGCCGGCAGAATTCTTGAAATTTTCTTTCATTGTCTATTTGGCCGCTTGGTTAAGTCTAAAAAAGGAAAAAAGTTCTCATCGCCAGACAAATATTTTAACCGGCTATCTGCCTTTTTTAATTATTTCTGGTTTAGTGGCTTTTCTTATTATAATGCAGCCTTCAACCACTACCGTAGTTATTATTATGGCGGCCGGCCTTTTGGTTTATTTTATTAGCGGCGCTCGACTATCTTTTGTTCTCGGCACAATATGTTTGGGACTATTGGGTTTGATTTTAATTATCTCCATAACCCATGACTATCGTTTAGCCAGAATAGAGAGCTATCTAAAAACATTTCTTGGTTCTGAAGCCACCAATTTCCAATCTGAGGGCTATCATCTTAACCAGGCCTTAATGGCTATCGGCTCCGGCGGCGTCTGGGGAGTGGGCTTTGGCAATTCAACCACAAAATTTAAATATCTTCCGGAGCCCATCAGTGATTCAATATTCGCCGTGATTGCCGAAGAGTTGGGTTTTGTCGGCGCGGTCTTTCTTATCGGAATTTTTATTTTGCTTTTTATCAGAGGAATTAAGATAGCCAAAAATTCCCGGGACCAATTTGCTAAACTGGCAACCATCGGTTTTATTTCAGTAATTGCCATTCAAACTTTCATTAATATTGCCGCTATTTCAGGAATTCTGCCTTTGACCGGCGTGCCTTTGCCTTTTATCAGTTACGGCGGCACTTCTTTGGCGGTCTTTTTGACTATGACTGGAGTAATTGTTAATATATCTAAATACACTTAAAACAATGTTAAGAATTTTATTCACCGGCGGCGGGACTGGTGGTCATATTTATCCGATTTTGGCCGTGGCTGAAGAGCTGCAATTTGCTGGCGGCAAAATCCAGCTGGATTTGCGTTATTTCGGCGCTCCCGGGCAGTATCGGAATCTTTTAGAAACTAACGGTATCAAAGTTTCAAAGATTTTGTCGGCTAAATTACGCCGTTATTTTGATTTGAGAAATTTTATTGATATTCCGATTTTACTACCCTTAAGCATTATTCAGGCCCTTTGGAAGGTTTTTTGGTTTATGCCCGATGTTTTGTTTTCCAAAGGCGGACCCGGCTCTTTGCCGGTGGTTTTGGCCTGTAAATTTTATTGCGTTCCCATTATTATTCATGATTCTGATTCCATTGTTGGCTTGGCAAATCAAATAGCCATTCGTTTTGCCGACCGAATTATGGTTTCTTTCAGCTCAACTATCAATTTCTTGCTGGAAAAATATCCTAAAAAAAGAGAAAAATTGGCTGGAAAAATTGCCTTGGTCGGTAATCCGACTCGGCGGTCATTGGTCAGCGCTGATATTTTGGAGTCGGCAACCGCTAAAAAAATTTTTGATTTTAATCCGGAAAAACCGGTAATTTTAGTTATTGGAGGTTCTCAAGGCGCAGTAAAAATAAATGATTTTATGTTAGGAATTGCCGAAGAATTGATAAACGACTTTCAGGTTTTGCATCAGACCGGCGTCAAAAATTTTGAGGATTTCAAAAACGAACTCAATATTATTTTAAAAAATCACCCTGACGAAGAAAAAACTCGCTATAAAATTTTTGCCTATTTTGAGAAAGACTTAAAAGACGCTTATTCAGCCGCTGATTTGGTTATTTCCCGGGCTTCTAGTGGTTCAATTTTTGAAAATGCCGCTTTTGGCAAGCCTTCAATTTTAATTCCTCTGCCTTCGGAAGTGGTCGGCGACCATCAAATTAACAATGCTTATGAATATGCCAAAACCGGCGCCGCCATTGTTATTGAAGAACCTAATCTTAAGCCCAATATTTTTTTAACCCAGCTTAAAAAATTATTTTCGGAGCCGGAAAAATTAAAACAAATATCTGAGGCAGCCAAAAAATTCTCCAAGCCCGAGGCAGCCAGGATTCTGGCCGAAGAAATTTTGAAATTAGGAAGCCCCGCACCTTAGAAGCACAGCAACGCCCAACCGTTTTTCTTATGAGGAAATTTTGTTTCCCAAGTCAAATTTTTCAACGAAGACAAGGTTTTATAAAGGGCGTTGTGAAAAACGAAGTGCTTCTAAGGTGTCGGGGCAAGTAGGGGATAAAGATAATTTTCAATTTTCAATTTTCAAAACTACAATTTAAAGCGGTAAGACGGTTAGAGAAGATTTAGCGCTAGGTATATATAAAAATCTTAAAAATATGCTAAAATAAGAGTTAATGACCGATAGCCCCAAAAGGTCCATCGGACCGGTGAGGGTGCGTTTTGCGCCTTCGCCTACTGGTTTTTTTCACATTGGTTCAGCTCGAACCGTGCTTTTTAATTGGCTGTTTGCTAAACAAAATAACGGAAAATTCATTTTGCGCATTGAAGACACTGATGTTGAACGCTCAAGCCCAGAGTTTGAAAAAGACATTATGGCTGGAATAAAATGGCTGGGCCTGGATTGGGACGAAGGACCCTACCGACAGTCAGAGCGGCTGGATATCTACGAAAAATATCTCCGGCAGTTGCTTGATGAAGATAAGGCCTATTATTGTTTTTGCACTAAAGAACAGCTGGAGTCAGACCGTCAGGCGATGTTAGCCCAAGGTCTGGCACCCAAATACAGCGGCCGCTGCCGGCATCTTTCTAAAGAAGAAAGCCAAGAGCGCATTGTCAAAGCTGAACCAGCGGTTATCCGCTTTAAGGTTCCGGAAGTTGAGGTAGAATTTAATGATTTAATCCGGGATAAAGTGAAATTTAACGCCGCTTTAATCGGCGATATTGTGATTGCCAGAAATCTAAGGTCGCCTTTATATAATTTTTCAGCCACTATTGATGATTTTGAAATGAAAATCACTCATGTGATAAGAGGCGAAGACCACCTTTCCAACACTCCAAAACAGATTTTGCTTCAAAAAGCCCTGGGCTTTGACAAACCTAAATACGCTCATTTGCCTTTGATTCTGGCTCCGGACCGCTCTAAATTATCAAAACGTTATCTGGAAACATCTTTGAATGATTATAAAAATCAGGGTTATTTGTCAGAAGCCTTGGTGAATTTTTTGGCTTTGCTTGGCTGGCATCCAAAAGATGATAGAGAAATTTTATCCCGCGAAGAGCTGATTCAGGAGTTTGATTTAAAACGAGTGCAGAAAGCCGGAGCAATTTTTAATGTTGAAAAATTGGATTGGCTGAACAGTCAGTATATTAAGAAAATTAGCCCTGATGATTTAGCCGAAAGAATTAAAGATTTTATTCCGGCTGAATGGCTGACTGAAGAAAATAAGGAATTACTGGTAAAGGCCGTTGATACAGAAAAAGAAAGAATGGAGAAGTTAACCGACTTCAGGGAATTAGCTGACTTCTTTTTTGAGCTGCCGGATTATGATGTAAAACTTTTGGCTTGGGGGGTAGTGAAGCAAAAGCTCTACTACCCCCCTTGGTCCCGGCCAATAACTTTTCCTTCAGACAAACAGAAAACTCTGGCTAATTTAAAACTTTTAGCCGAAGAAATTGATAAGGTTTTTAAAGCGGACTTCAATAAAACGAATTTGGAAAAAATAATTATGCCCTTAACCGAGGTCTGGGGCAGGGGAGAGCTATTGTGGCCGCTAAGAGTCGCTCTTTCGGCTAAAGAAGCTTCACCGGGCCCGTTTGAAATTATGGAGGTTTTAGGAAAAGAAGAGACATTAAGACGATTAGAGATAGCCATTAAAAAACTTGAATAAGCATGAAAAAAACCTTGTTTCTATTTTCTATTTTCTATTTTCTATTTTCTATCACTTCATTTGCCGCTGCTCCGCAAGAGCTTAGAGATGCCATTGACCAAAAATCTCAGCAACTGCAGGAAATAAATAATCAAATCAAAGAAACCCAGAAAAACCTTGAATCTATTCAGGGGCAAGGACAGACCCTCCAAAAAGAAATTAAACAAACTGATTATAATATCAATCAGCTTAATTTAAATATCCGCTCCAGCGAAATTACCATTGATAAACTGGCTTTGGAAATTAATTCTCTTCAATACGAAATCACTGATGCCGAAAATGAGATTGTCTTAAAAAGAGAAGCCATCACTAGGATTCTTCAGGAATTCCAAAAAACTGACGGCGAAACACCCTTGCTTATCTTTTTGAAAAACAAAAGTTTGGCGGACAGCGTTTTTGAAATGCAAAATTTGACCGACCTTAATGCTGGCTTAAGAACGGAGATTGATAATCTGAGAAAGGTCAAAGAGGAAATGGCCGACAAATTAGACCAGTCCGCCAATAAAAAACAATTGACCGAAATAGAAAATAGCAATCTTAAAAACAGAAAACTGATACTGGACGACGTTAAAAAAGAAAAGAAAAATATTTTAGTGCAGACAAAAAGTCAGGAAAAAGTTTATCAGAGTATAATCAGTGATTTACAGAAAAAGCAGATGGAAATTGCCGATGAGATTAACACATTGGAAGAAAATTTGCGTCTTAGTTTTAACCCAAGTGTTTTGCCAACTAGACGTCCCGGCGCTTTGGCTTATCCGATCAACGATCCTTATGTGACTCAGGAATACGGCTATACCGCCTCTGCCAAATTGCTTTATAAAACTAAATTCCATAACGGCATTGATTTCAAGGCGTCTCTGGGCACGCCCATATTGGCGGCTGAAGATGGAGAAGTGATGGCTGTCGGCGATAACGGTCGAGTCCAATACGGAAAATTCATTTTGATAAAACACAACAATAATTTGGCAACGCTTTACGCTCATCTGTCGCGGCAAATTATTCAAAAAGGAAATGTAATTAAAAGGGGACAGGTAATAGGATATTCCGGCAATACCGGCTACTCTACCGGCCCCCACCTTCATTTCGGCGTATATTGGGCGTTAAACCTTAAAATGCAAAGTTTTTCCGGCGCCGGTCTGGTGCCCGTTGGCGTAACCATTAACCCGGCAGATTATTTGTGATATAATGATTACCATGATATTATATTGATATGCCCAGTAGTGAGCCCGCGATTGGATTTAAACCAATTCGTGAAGCTTGAGCTGGGGCAAACCGAGAATAAGAATCAAAACTTTATAAATTTATCAGCCGCGATAGTTTAAATCACGAATTGCTATCGCGGGTCTACTACTGGGTATGCCAGATATTATTCAAAAAATAGCTAACCTCTTGAATTATACCAGCGCCTGGTTTGACCAGTATATTCTTTCGGGCCTGGTCGGCTTTCTTAAGGCTTTAGGAGATTTAATTATCAAGGTTTTAGAGGTTTTCATTGATATTATCAGGTGGATTATCTCGCATTTATAGAAGACGCGGATAAACGCGGATTAATACGCGGATTAACGCGGAAGGGAAGGAGATTTTGCGATGGTATTCATAGTGTTACAAAATGATGCTTTTGCGACAAATATAAACTATTATAATGACAAAGCCACAAGTCCACTTTATCGGCATCGGCGGTATTGGAACCAGCGCCTTAGCCCGCTGGTTTTTGTCTCATAACTATAACGTATCCGGCTCTGACGCCTCTTCTTCAGAAATTACCTCTGAATTAAAGAAACAAGGCATAAGAGTATTTATCGGTCATCAAGCAAAAAACCTTCCCAGGGAGGCAAATTTGGCGATTTTTAGTGCGGCTGTGCCTCTGAATAACCCGGAACGCCGACAAGCAGCCAAATTGGGCATTCCTACTAAATCCTATTCTGAGGCAGTCGGCGATTTGGCAAAACAATACAAAACCCTGGCTGTGACCGGCGCTCACGGCAAAAGCACGACTACTGCTCTCTTGTCTTTGGTTTTAATTAAAGCCGGCTTTAACCCAACAGTAATTATCGGAACCAAATTAAAAGAATTCGGCAATTCTAATTTTAAAAACGGCAAAGGGGATTATTTAGTATTGGAAGCCGATGAATATCACGGTTCATTTTTAAATTACTCCCCTTTTGCTGCAATTATTACAAATATCGACCGGGAACACCTTGATTATTATAAAAATTTAGGAATAATTAAAAATGCTTTTTTGAAATTTATTAATAATATTCAACCGAATGGAATTTTGGTTGTCAATAAAGATGACAAGAATTTATTCAGTTTAAAAAACAAAATCCAAAAAATCGCCAGAAAAAATAGTCTTAAATTATTTTGGTATGGTATCCGCGTTAATCCGCGTATTAATCCGCGTTTATCCGCGTCCCTAAAGATTTTCGGCGAACATAATATTTCAAATGCTTTAGGTGTTTATTCTTTAGCTAAAGCATTGGGAGTTAAAGATAGCGATATTTTCAGCGCGATTGGTTCTTATCGCGGTGCCTGGCGCCGCCTGGAATACCGCGGTCAACTCAGAGTTAAAAGTCAAAAGTCAATAGTCAATTGTCAAATCTTTGATGACTATGCCCATCACCCGACTGAAATCAAGGCCACCCTGGCAGCAATAGCCCAAAAATGGCCAAAAACAGCCCTTATTTGCGTTTTTCAGCCCCACCAAGCCCAAAGACTATCCCTTCTTTTTAAGGACTTTGTAGGCGCTTTTGACAGGGCAAATGCTTTAGTTTTACTCCCTGTTTATCAGGTAGCTGGTCGCGAAGCTGGTCGCGACAAACTGTCGCAAAACAGAGGTTGTTGCAACGCCCAAACTGGTCGTCGCAAAACCTCGCAGATATTTTGCAACAATAAAATTGTCGCAAAATATCTTTCCAAAAAACTGGCCGAAGCAATTAAAAATCGCATCGCAATTCTAAACCCTAAAACCTTAAACCTAAAAATTGTAGTCTACCTCCCCTTCCCCAAAAAACTTCCGACGGTTATTAAGTCAATAGTCAAAGGTCAGAAGTCAAAGGTTGTTGTAGTGATGATGGGCGCCGGCGATATTTACAAATATACAAATCTTTTGTTATCATATGATAACAAAAGAGCAAATTGCTAATCGCAAAGCGCTAATCGTTAACGATTTGCGATAGGCGCTTCGCACTTTGCATTTATTAATGTTTTATTCCAATCTTCAACATTTTAAAGGAATGTCCGGTTATGAAATTGACGGTATTTGGTATCCGCGAGTGACAAAAATCGTGGAGATTAAAGCCAAGCCGGCGCTTTATCGTTTTTACGCGGAAATGAATAATTTTAACGAAGGCGAAGCAGTCAAAAAACAGTCAGCCAGCGAAGGCACTTTGATTCATGAAACAGTTGAAAAAATACTTATTGGCGAAAAGCCGGAAATTGAACCTATAATAAAACCAGCCATTGACGCCTTTTTGAAACTTTTGGAAGAGAAAAACATTCAAGTTGACCCGGAATTTGTGGAAAAACAAATTGTTCATTTTGATGAACGTTATGCCGGTACTTTGGATGCCCTGGCTTTAATTGACGGCAAATTCGGGGTTTTGGACATTAAAACTTCTCAGGCAATTTACCGGGATTACAATTTACAGACCAGCGCTTATATAGCGGCCGTAGAAAAGGATTTTAAAAATCTTCAGACCCGCTGGATTTTAAGAATTGACCAGATAAAAACCTGTCTGAAATGTGGAGCCGTGCTCCGGGAAAAAGGCGGCCGGGAAAAAATAAAACTGCCTTGGATTAATGGCGGTTACAGCGAAAAAGCCAAAAACTGCGACCACGAGTGGTCCAAACTCAAAGGCGATATTGAACTTAAAGAATTTCCCTATTGGCAGGAAGATTTTAAGGCATTTTTAGGCGCCAAAAGATTATGGGAATGGGAAAACGATTATTGGTTAAAACAAGCTGGTTATCTTTAATAAAAATAAAGAAGCCCATCCAAGGTTTTTATTCTTGAATGGGCTGCCTACAATTGGCATATATGTTATTATGATTTTGTGAATCTGAAAGCACTGGATTGATGACGATATGTATTTGTTCTCTCGAAAGATAACCCAGTACAAGCTGATATCAAATTTACTACATCGAAAAGGTTACGGGGTGATAATAAAGGAAAATAAAATTTATCATCCCCATCGACCTCTAACCGCTCCGCAGGAAACTCTTCTCTTGGACGCCACAAGATTATACTTTCGGCGGTCCCATCATAGACAATAACATCCCCTTCTTTCAACATTGTTTCTTTTTTAGTATCCGCTTCTCTCAGAATTGCTTTAGACATACTATCACCTCCCTTTCTTCTTGATTTAAAGAGCAAACATCTCATTTGAGATGCCCGCTCTTTTTACTTGACCAGACATCTCATTTCGAGATGCTGTCAAAAGAATAGCATAACTAAATTATTTTGTCAACTATAAGCTACTATAACCTATCATAAAACATTTCATAACAAATCTTCACGATCGTGAAGATTTGTTATGTTTTTATTCAGAGCATTTCTCAATAATAATCGGAGCGTGGTTAAATTCACGATTGACTAAATAACCTAAACCGAAACTTAGAGAACTAATTAAAAATATCAGCAAAAATATGATGATATCTCTTTTATGTTCGGCAATCCATAATTTGAGAAAAGTCATAATGCCAATCAATGACTTAATTTTTCAATATTGAGAATTAAAAATTAAGATAGCGGTTCCATTTTTCATAAAGCTCTTTTGTCGCTTTTAAATCGCCCAAATTGTATTTGGCAATCTCCAAAATTTTTCCTTCCTTATAAAGACGGCTGATATCTTCGCCGGTAATCCCCTCTTCTTTCGGGCTTTTGATGCCGAAAGCCTTGGTCCAGAAATGGAGATTGAATTTTTTCCGGACCGCGCCGTAAAATGTGAGCTGGTCCAATAAATCCACGTGAGCGGCGTCGTATTTTTGCGAACTCAAGTAGCGGTTGCTCATTAAGTCTTTTGTCGGCTTCAGCCCTAAAATTGCCGAACGAATCATTAAAAACGGCACGTCAAAAGTTCTGCCGTTGAAGGATATAAAATAATTATACGGCTTGATAGTTTCCCAAAACTTTTCAAGAATTTGCTTTTCGTCGCCGGTTTCAATTAAAATACCATCTTCTATGTTGTTAGTTGTTAGTTGTTGGTTGTTGGTAGTCCGTAAGTACACAGCTCCTTTATTCGTGTCCGGATTTAAAATGCCAATGGCCACAATTTCGCCGGTTAAAGGCGAAAAACTCAAGCGCTCCTTAGCTTCTTTAAATTCCTCTTCGCTTTCGGTGTATTTTTCGATATATTCCTGAGAGATTTTATCCAGGGATTCAAATTCAACGCCAATGGTTTCAATATCAAAGATGAGCTTTTGCTGGCCGAATGAAGTTGACATAATAATGCGATACTAATATACTAATGATACGAATGGACATTATAATTATAAAGCATTTATATCTATTAGTATAATTAGTATTCATTCGTATATTGGCATCGGTTTATGGCTCACGCAAAATCCGGAGGTTCAACTAAATTAGGTAGAGATTCTGAATCAAAAAGATTAGGCATTAAAAGACAAGATGGACAAACGGTTAAAGCCGGCGAAGTTTTAATTCGTCAGCGCGGTACTAAATATTTGCCGGGCTTAAATGTCGGGAGAGCACGCGATGATACTCTGTACGCCCTTAAAGCCGGTATTGTCAAATTTCTTTTCAGGAAAAAAATTCGTTTTAATGGAAATAGCCGCAAGGTTAAAATTATTCAAGTGACTCAATAATCACCTTGATAGTTGTTTTTACTCCTCTACCTAAATCAACTTCTATTGAGTGCTCGCCAAGAGTTTTTATTGGTTTTTCTAAATCAATTTCAAGATTCTGTAGATATCTGTGTAAATCCGTGTTCACATCTGTGTAAATCTGTGTCTTAACGTCGCTTTTAGCGACCGAGCCGAAAACTTCGCCTTTTTTACCGGTTTTAAGAGTAAATCTAAATTCCTGATTAGCCAAATCCTTAGCCAGGGTCTCTAATTTATTTTTCATCCCCTCTTCTTCTTTTGACCAGGCGGCTTTTTGAGCTTCTAATTCTTTTATTGCTTGTTCAGTCGCGATTTTTGCCAATCCTTTGGGAAACAAAAAATTTCGGGCATAACCGTCTTTGACTTCTTTAATGTCAAATTTTCTAGCCAGACCTTTAATGTCTTGGAGTAAAATAATCTTCATCAGCGTGATTCTGCTTCTAAAACTTCAATTGCTTTCTCCAGCTGGGGGTCTTTTCCCGCTTTGATGTCTTCATCAGTCAAGTTAACTTCGTAGTCTGGATTCAGGCCATTTTTTTCAATTAATTGTCCGGCTGGCAGCCGCCAATGAGCAATGGTAATTTTAATTAACGAGTTATCTTTAAGACTGGCCAGTTCTTGCACTGTTCCTTTACCAAAACTCTCTTTGCCAATCAACTTTACCTTGAGATTATCTTTTATGGCGCCGGCTAAAATCTCTGAAGCCGAGGCCGAACCCTCGTTAATTAAAATTACAAGCGGTATATCTTTAAACAGTCCGGTACCCTGGGCTTTAAAAATTTGTTTCTCGCCAGAGCGAAATTCTTCACTGACAACTGTTTCTCCCGGCTTTAAAAACCAACCGGCTAAATTAACCGCTGCCTCCAAATAACCGCCGGGATTGTCTCGCAAATCCAGAATTAAACCGTTAGGATTTTTAAAAATAATTTCAACCGCTGTCTGGTAAAAAAGAAAAGGTGCTTTTTCATAGAAATTATATAAATGGATATAAGCAATATTACCTTCGAGCATTTTCCAGTCAATAGTCGGAATTTGAATGACATCTCTAATAATGGAAATTTCCTCCGGCTTATCCCAACCGTTTCTCAAGATTGTTAAAACGACGGTTGTCCCCCTTTTTCCTCTGATTAATTTTACGGCTTCGTCAACCGCTAAACCAACAGTGTTGGTCTCATCAATTTTCAAAATTTTATCTCCGGACCGGAGCCCGACTCTTTCCGCCGGTGTGTCTTTAAGCGGAGCAATAATCACTAATTGGTCGTTTTTGATGCCGATTTCTGCACCAATACCGGAGAATTCACCGGAAATATCTTCATTGAATCTTTTGGCGTCGCTGGGCGGGAAAAAAACAGAATTGGGGTCTTTTAAGCTGTTTACCAAACCAGAAATAGCGCCGTAAACAAAATCTTGATTATTAATCTTATCGGCCTCCAAAGATTTCTCTTTGATTACTCGCCAGGCATCCCAGAAAAGAGAAAAATCAACCGCCTCAAGTTTGCCTTCCTCAAGATTAGCCACACCACGGATAATAACGGTCTGCGGATTTTTCATTCCCTGCTGATAGCCAAAATAAAAAGAAGCGCCATTAAGAGCGATGATTACAGCGATTGAAATTCCGATTACAAAATACCGATTTTTGAGAAACTTTTTCATGACTTATTCTATATTAATACATTTTTTGAATAAAATCTACTTTTGTTAAAATTTCGTACTCGGCGCCGGTGCGTTTAAGATGGGATTCCATCAAATCCAGGGATTGAGCTTGAAGGCTCAACGCTGATTTATACTGATTACTATGCTGATTTACGCTGATATTTAATCTGCGTGAATCCGCGTCTATATCCGCGTTTATCCGCGTCTGTTGAAAGCGCGCCAAAGTCAGATGGGTATTATATTTCCGATTCTCTCTTTGAAATCGCACGTTGTTTTTGACCAGTTCGTCTTCCAGTTTTGTTTTTATGGCAGCCAGATTTTTTGAAGTTTCTTTCGTACCTGTCAGCCAAATCATTCTCGCCGGTTTATTCGGCGGCGCCCAGATTATTTTTTCAAATTCAACGGTTGGCTCTGGAAAATTTTTTACTGTCTCTTTCAATGATTCTAAAATCGGGTTAATCGCTTCATCCGGCTGATAGCCTAAGAAAACGAGCGTCAGGTGCCAGTTTTCCTTTGGTAAAAATCTTATTTCTGCCACTGACTTACGCGGATTTTCACACTGATTAACGCTGATTTTTAAACTATCCACAATCTTTTCAATTTTATTTTTTAAATCCTGCGGCAGGTTTATTGCCACAAAAAGCCGTTTCATTGTATAGTTGTAAGTGAAATATGGGGACAATCTATATTGTAGCAACGCCAATCGGCAATCTCAAGGACATTACCTTGCGGGCTTTGGAAATCCTAAAGGAGGCTGATTTAATTTTATGTGAAGACACGCGCCAGACCATGAAATTATTGAATCATTACGGAATTTCAAAGCCCTTGGTCAGCTATTTTCAGCACAGCAAAATTTCCAAAATAAATTATATTCTTGAGCAGTTAAAACAGGGCAGAAAATTGGCCTTGGTGACTGATGCTGGCACCCCGGGAATTTCTGACCCAGGCGGCAAATTAATAGAAATTATCCTCACTCACCTACTCTTTTGTAATATCGTGCCGATTCCCGGTCCGACCGCTCTGATTGCGGCTTTAAGTATTTCCGGTTTTCCGACTGATAAATTTATTTTTATGGGCTTTCCGCCGGCTAAAAAAGGCCGGGAAAAATTTTTCAAGAAAGTTTTAGAATCAGAATATCCGGTGGTGTTTTACGAATCAGTTCATCGGATTTTAAAAACTTTAGGGCAGCTAAATAATCTTCTCAAAACTCAAAACTCATTACTCAAAACTAAAATTGTGGTTTGCCGGGAACTGACAAAAAAATTTGAAACCATTTACCGGGGCACTATTAGTGAAATAATCAGTCAATTAAAAAAAGAGAATCAATTAAAAGGAGAATTCGTCATAGCGATAAATAAAACCAAGTATCATCTGTCGCAAAATAAGTCATAACATTTACTCACGATCGTGAGTAAATGTTATGTGTTTAAATATAGATAAATAATAGAATGATAGAAAAAGATTATATAGAAACTCTAAAAGAGCGGGGCAAAAAATCCCACGTCTATAAAAAATACCAATTGACCGGTCTTTTAATTGCGCAATTACTGGAGGACGAAAAACACAAATCGCTTTACATAAAACTGGCTAAAAAACATAATAGCGACGATTTATTAAGGATTGCCAGGGACGTCTCAGAAAGAAAAAAAGTAAAAAACAAAGGGGGATATTTTATGAGGGTGTTACAAAAGACATACCCCTATATCCTGAAAAATTCAAAATCTGAAGCACGCTGTTGCCGAAGGCAAGTCCCCGGAGGGTTTAATTCGAAACAATATTTAAAATCTAAAATTCAAAAATGAAAATTCTTACAATAGATAATAGAAAAGAAGCAAAAATCTTGCGTAAAAAAATCGCTAAATTTGATTTCTCTAAATTCAAGAAAAAAGAAATTTATGAGTTAATAAGAAAGATGCGAGAAGTAATGAAAGCCAGCGATGGCGTTGGTTTAAGCGCCAATCAAGTAGGTTTAGATTTAAAATTTTTTGTGGCTGGAATACCAGCGGATATCAGCATAAATCCGCGTCTCAATCAGTATAAATCAGCGTCTAATAAATTTTACGCCATTTTCAATCCGGAAATCATTAAATTCTCCGGAGAAAAATCAATAATGGAAGAAGGTTGTTTAAGCGTGCCCGGAGTTTTTGGTTTAGTTGAACGGCCGGAAAAAATCACGCTTGTCGGCTATGATAAAAATGCCAAAAAAATTAAAATTAAGGCCTGGGGTCTCCTAGCCAGGACTTTTCAGCACGAGGTCGACCACTTAAATGGGATACTTTTTATTGATAAAGCAAAAAATATCCAAAAAATAGAACTCAAAAGTAAAATTTAAAAATTTTATGAACATCGCCATTTTAGGATTAGGGGCGGTCGGCTCGGTAATTGTCCGGCTTTGCCAGAAAGATAAACAAATTAGAAAAATTATTTGTCTGACGAGAAATAACAAGAAAGCCAAAATTTTCCTGTCCGAAGGACTTAAAAAAGTCGTCTTAAAAGAAATTGACGTTTTAAAGGAAAAGAGTCGATTTATCAGGGAAATTTCAAAAGCGGAGTTAGTAGTCAACGCGGCTTCTTCGCGGATAAATTTACAAGTTTTGGAAGCCGCTTATCAAGCAAAAGTTAATTACCTCGACCTTGCTTCCCATCATCTCCACAACCCTTTTAAAGCAGAACAATTTGAGTTTGATAAAAAATTTAAGAAACAGGGATTAAAGGGCTTGATTTGCGCCGGTTTAGCGCCGGGAATTTCTAATTTATTAATTCAGCAATTGGCCGCTGATTTTGATTCAATAAATACTATCAAATTACGATTGGCTGAACAGACCGTCTCAGAAGACATTATTTCTTCTTGGTCGCCGGATTTAGCTATTGACGAATTATCGGACCCGGTTCCGGTTTTAAAAAACGGACGTTTTATTTCAAAAAAGCCGTTTTCTGACGAAGAAATTTACAATTATCCTAAGCCGTTCGGAAAAATGCCAGCCACGCTTATTGCCCAGGACGAACAGATTACTGTTCCAAGATTTATTAAAGTCAGAAATATGGAGGCGAAATCCGGCGGCAATGACGTTGAATTAATGAAACTATTTTATCGCTTGGGATTTTTTTCCGAAAAATTGATGATGCTCAAAGGCGCAAAAGTCCGGCTGCGTGATTTATTGAAAAAAATCATTCCGCCAACGCCGTCGCCAAAAGAAATGACAAGCATTATTAAAAAAGGCAGGATTCAGGAGGCGCGTTTCGGAATAATAGTTGAAATAAACGCTAAAAAACATGGCCGGATAAAGACAAAAAAGAACTGGTTGATTATGCCTTCTATTTTTGAAATCAACCGGAAAATGCCCGGCGCAACGTATATTTCTTATCCGACTGGATTAGCTGCTTATCTGTTTGCTAAAAGTTTAGCGGAAGCAGACTTTAAAGGAGTCATCCCGCCTGAAGGATTAGCGCCCGGAGTCGGTTCAAAAATTCTGGATAAGTTTATAAAAATAAGCGCGACCAAGCGCGGTCAAGAAATTTTATGATTTCTGATTATTCTCATTTAAAAATCGTCTTTCTGGGTAATCCGGAGTTTGCTTTGCCAGCACTGGAAGCTCTTGTAAAGGAAAATTATCAAATAGCCGGAGTAATTACTGCTTCGGACAAGCCAGTAGGTCGGAAACATATTTTGACTCCCCCGCCGGTTAAGGTTTTGGCTCAAAAACATGGATTAGCGGTTTATCAACCAAAAGATAAAGCCGAGCTTTTGGAGATTATAAAAAATCTTCAGCCGGATGTGGCAGTTGTAGCGGCTTTTGGAATGATTTTTTCAAAAGAAGTTTTGAATATCTCAAAATACGGCTTTATCAATATCCACCCTTCGCTTTTGCCGAGATATCGCGGACCAACGCCGATTCAAAGCGCGATTTTAAATGGGGATGAAGAAACCGGCGTTAGTTTGTTTCTGATTGACGAAGAAATAGACCATGGACCAATTCTGGCTAAATCCGAAATCCAAATTTTGAAATCCGAAACATACGAATCACTTCATGACAAACTGGCGAAATTAGGGGCAGAGTTGTTAATTAAAGTGCTTCCATCAATGGAAGCAATTCGGTCAACCAAAACGTTTGAACCACAAGATGAATCTCAAGCCACTTATACGAAAAAATTTTCCACTCAAGACGCTTATATTGAGCCATTAGATTTAGAAAAAGCCATAAATGAAGGCGGCGAAATTGCTATTCAAATAGACCGAAAGATTCGCGCTTTAAACCCTGAACCGGGAGTATGGACAACTATGACTATCACGATGACAATGACAAAGCGAATGAAAATTTTAGAAGCAACTTTAACTCCAGAAAACAAACTGAAACTCAAAAAAATCCAATTTGAAGGCAAAAAACCGGTTGAAATTTAATATTGCATAAGTATAACAAACTCTCACGATCGTAAGAATTTGTTATACTTTGGAAAATTGAAAATTAGTTGAATTTTTGATAATATTACAACGATTTGCCGGGTCGGCTAATGGTAGGCCTATGGACTCTGAATCCATCAATCTTGGTCCGACTCCAAGCCCGGCAGCCAATTTATATAAATTTATGGCAAGAATACTTACACAAACATTCGGCGTAGTTGGCGGACTTCTCGAACGAGATGGGAAGATTCTTTTGGTGCGCGAGGCGCAAAAAAAAGCTGATTATGGAAAGTGGAGCCATCCCGCAGGATGGATTGAGGTCGGCGAAAATCCGATAGAAGCAGTTAAACGAGAGGTGCAAGAAGAATCGGGTTTTTCTTTCACCCCTCGGTATGTTCTAGGTGTGTATTCTTTAGTGAGAAGGGACATAGAAAAAGAACTTGGCGCAATACCCCATGCTATCAAGATTATTTTTATCGGAGACATTTCAGAAATTCAAAACGGGAATCTCCATGGTGATGTTAGCGAAACAAGATGGTTTTCTCCAAATGAAATTTATTCTATGGGTCAAGAAACCCTAAGAGATTTGGATATAAAGCAAATGGTGAGAGATTATTTCGCGGGCAAAAAATTTCCATTAGAAATGGTAACTCATACAGTCGCAAAGAAATAAACAGCAAATATCGGAATTCGCCAATCCCGCTGGGGAATCCAAAACCAGTAAAAATATGATTAAAAGATTCCATTCTACATTATTCTTCGCAAGAGATATTAAAAAAACTGTTCGATTTTATGAAGAGCTTGGATTTAGCGTAATAAAATTAAAAGACCAAGTTAAAATAAAGCTGGGCGATTTTATCATGGCGTTCATAGATGAAAATAAAACCCCAATTAAAAACGAATCTGGATTAAAACCTAAGGGTTTGGGAATATATACTTATATTGAAGTTGATAATATTGATGATTATTGTCAATTTATTAAAAGCAAAGGCATCCATTCAACCGAGCCAAAAACCTGGCCATGGGGAAAACGCGAATTCGTTGTCAAGGACCCAGACGGATATAAATTGGTTTTCTATTCGCCAGTAATCAAAAATGATTAAAAAAGTAAATCAAAACCGATGTTATACTATAGCATAGCGCTATGATATGTCATAGCGCTAGTGTTTAAGTCACATGATTCGCCTGCCCTGAATTTATCGAAGGGCCTGCCCCGCTGGGGAATCCAAGCCCGGCAGTAAAGTTGATAAGAGTTTACACAAAAAAGACATAGAAAAAGGTAAAAGAATTTGTTAAAATCGCTAAATCTTTTCGCTAATATGTCTAAAATAATCTTAGCTACAACTTCGCCGTACCGAGAAGAAGCATTTAGTTTTTTAGGTATTAGTTTTGAGATAGAAGGAAGTAAAGTTGATGAATCTCAGGTGCCGCGAACCAACCCTGAAGAATTAGTTAAACAACTTTCAAAATTAAAAGCTGAAGCAGTTGCAAAAAATCATTCTGACGCCATTGTCATTGGTATGGATTCGGTTGGTTGTTTTGAGGGTAAAATTTTGGAAAAACCAAAATCAAGAGAAGAATCTTTTGAAAGATTAAAGAACTTATCAGGAAAGAAACACGAGTTTTATACCGGTATTTATATAATCAACATCTCAACTCAGATAACAGAATTGAAAGTCGTAAAATCAGAAATATTTATGCGTGAATTATCAGATTCGGAAATAAAACGGTATCTTGACCAAGATCCAACCTATAATACTTACGCTCTCGGATACGACCCGCTCAAAAACATTAGTTCATCATTTATTATCAAATTAGTGGGGAGTTATAATAATGTATTAAGAGGCATACCCCTTGAAGTTTTACCTGAGATGCTTTCAAGGGTGGGCTATAAATTTTTAACATAATTTTATGAAAATCTTTATTTGTGGAAGTATGCATTTTGCAAAAGAAATGCTTGAGGCAAAGAAGAAACTAGAAGAAGTTGGTCACACAGTTGAGGTTCCTTGCGATACTCAAAAATTTGTGGATAATTCAGAGATGACTACCGATAACCATGAAGAAAACTATAAATGGTGTATTGATAATGATATAATCAGAGAATGTTTTAATTCTATTGCCAAGAATGATGCTATCTTGTTATTAAACTACCCTAAAAATGAGCTGAATGGTTATGTTGGAGCTTCTGGTTTAATGGAAATTGGATTGGCATATTATTTGAATAAAAAAATCTTTTTACTGTACCCACCGCCTTCAGTCAAAGAAGCAAAATATTCTCACGAGATAATTATAATGCAGCCAATTATTTTAAATGGTAATCTAAATCTGATAAGTTAATTTTATGAAAATCACAATTTGCGGAAGTATTGCATTTCAAGACGAAGTACTTTCTCTAAAAGAAAAATTACAAAAATTAGGGCACGAAGTAGAAATATGGCCCTCTGAAGTAAAAGGAGAAAACGGGCAATTCATTCCAGTTCAAGAATACTATAAGATACGACGGGCAGCGGCTAATAATGAAGAATGGGTCTGGGACAGGAAGGCCGAAGCCGTAATGGAACATTTTGATAAAGTTGCTTGGTCGGATGCTATTTTAGTTGTGAATTACGATAAAAATAATATTAAAGATTATATTGGCGGCAATACCTTAATGGAAATAGGTCTTGCCTTTTTCTTGAAAAAGAAAATTTATCTTTTAAATCAAGTTCCAGAAATATCATATAAAGAAGAAATATTGGGAGTAAAACCGATTATTCTAAATGGAGATTTAAGTAAAATTGCTTAATTCAGTATAATTATCTGGAAAATGCCAATGAATTTGCCATTAAACAATTTCTAACATTTTCCAGTTCTCGCAGTATTTAGCTTATTTTATCGAGAGACCCCCCCGCGGCTGCCTGCCGCAGGCAGGGCTCAGTTAGTCCCCTATTTTAATCCATGGTTACAATAATTTTCGAACCACACGGAACAACATTTGATAACGAAGCTCACCTGGCCTCGGGTCATTTTGATGTTGCTTTATCTCCATTGGGAGTAAAACAATCAGAAGAAATAGGAGAAAGGTATAAAAACGATAAATTTGAGGCAATCTTCTGCTCGGACCTGCAGCGTTCCTATAAAAGCGCGGAAATCGCCTTCGGAATAATTAAAGACTCACGTTTAAGGGAATGTGATTACGGTGATTTTACGAGAAAACTGAGTGAACAAGTTGAAGCGGAAAAACTCAAAAAAATTGAAACGCCGTTCCCAAATGGTGAAAGCTACACGGAAACAACTGCTCGCATAAAGAATTTCCTTGGAGATCTTTTAAGAAATTATGACGGCAAGAGAGTAATAATAATTGGCCATCGGGCAACCCAGTACGGCTTTGAAAACCTAATCAAGGGTATTCCCCTTAAACAGGTAATTTCTGCGCCATGGAAATAGCAACCAGGCTGGACATACGAATTAGTTAATATATAAATAAAGAGCCCCCGAGACGGGTCAGTTAGTCCCCTATTCTGACCTTCAAAGAAGCCTTATAATACTTGCAAGGTTGGGTACCAGACCGAGGTGCACAGCTATCTAATAATATGTGGTTTTTATTTCTAGTCCTAATAGGTCTTTTTATCTGGCTTGCTATTATTTTCCCTTGGCTATGGATTGTTTATGCTATAATCTTTGTAATCTGGTTAATTAGTCTATCTTCAAATTAATCTAGCTCGTTTTATCGAGAGACTAAAATGCCTTTTAAAAACATATGTTGGATTATAAGGTTCCGTTTTATTCAAATACCGACGACGATACACACTGTTTTCAGGCAGTGTTGAGAATGATTCTTAAGTTTTTCTGGCCGGAAAAGGATTTCTCATGGCAGGAACTCGAGAAGATTACCGCTAAAGTTGAGGGATTGTGGACGTGGCCAACAGCGGGCCTTTTATGGTTACAAAAAAACGGTTTTAAAGTTAAAAATATCGAGGTTTTTGATAACAGCCGATTTGCCAGTGAAGGAGGAAAATATTTAGTTAATTTCTTTGGAAAAGAAGTTGGCGAAATACAGATTGAACATAGCGATATTAATCAGGAAATGGTCTATGCCAAAGAATTCATCAAAAAAATCCAGCCGATAGTAAAAATTCCGACGATTCATGATATTCGGCAGTTAATAGAAGATGGATACCTCGTAGTATGTAATATTAATTCACATGCGTTGAATAGTGAGGCGGGATATGCCGGTCATTTCGTAGTGGTAAAAGGTTTTGACAATAATACTTTGATCATCCATGATCCTGGCCTGCCTCCTGCCGAGAATAGAAAAGTCGATTTTGCCGCATTCGAACGCTCGTGGGCATATCCCAATGAAAACGCAAAAAATATTATGGCCTTTAGATTAAAATCCCCGACCGAGACCCTTCGATAGTTCGATTTACTCACCACAAGTAAACTCAGGGCAAGCGGGTCGGTAATAATAATTTTATGCAATATCGTTTTAGCCCAATTGAAACCAAAGAGAAACTAATTGAAGCTGCACGCTATATTGTCAGTCAAACATCGGCACTGGCGCAAAAAGCTGTCGGAATATCTTTCCCGATTACTTCCCTAACTATATTCAGCCATTCGCAAGACGAATTCGAAAATCTTATAAAAATCCAGAATGAATTAGGCGATTTCTATAATGAAAATAACGGGCCGCGCGTCGCTTTGCGCGAGCCGATAATAGCGGCCGAAAACCGTATTACTTATCTTCGCATTCGCAAACCCGATCCAGAACGACCGCAGGTTGGCTGTAATGATTTTGATACTGATTATGAATCATTCAAAAACCAATATCTCGCCGCTCACCCCAATAACCTGCGCCTTATCAAAAGACCTGATTACGAAATGATTGAATTTTTTGACCCAGATTTTGACGTATTGGCGTATGTAGTTTCAAGATAGAGGCTCCCGCGCCTCAGTTAGTTCCCTACCGTTAAGGGTTCTTTTTGCGCTTAAATTATTTTATGTTATAATAAATTAAACAAACGAAATTACTTTATGAAAACAATTTTAAAAGGATTTATTGGTGGCATTATTTTATGGGCCATCGTTTATGGACTCATAAATTATGTTACATTGCCCCAAAAATATCACGACTCTTTGGTGCAATTTTTAGGCATTCCTACGGAAGTAATCGTATTTTTGGTAAAAATTTTAAGGGAAAAAACCGGTGTTGCGATTGCCGAATCAGGCTGGTTTGTTATCCAGCCGGTAAGTTGGGGAATCATTGGCGCTTTAATTTCCTTGCTACTGAAGATTATTAGGTTTTAAAGTATATTCACCAAAAAACCCGACCGAGACGGCTCAGTTAGTCCCCTGTTTTAAATTCAACACCGTCACGCTCAATTTAAAAAGGGCAGACTTTTTACGGGCTGCCCTTTCTACGATGGCCGTTGGAAACCATAGCTTCCAGCGGCTCAAATTCTTGAGGACCGTTTACAAGGCAAGACGCCGGCGAGCACACAAGTATCAAAAAACCCAATACTGAGGCAATCTAGATGAAGCCAGCGGCGGTCTGGACTGCGGAACAGGCATAAAATACGAGAGACACCTTCCGGGTCCTTCCATGCCTCATGTAGGAAAAGAACGAAGGGTTTTTTATTGGAAGAAGTCATTATTCTTCCATGCTGTTGACTAAACCTAATTCCATGCTCGTAGGTCGGCCGCTCCAGCTTAACCTCCGCAAGAATCACGAGTCCCTCTTCTTCTCTGAAGTTACGGTTGGGGTCCACAATTTGGATCTCGACTTCCTCAATGGCCGCATGGGGCTGAATTGGGAAATTTTCTTGGGTGATTAACTCGTTTGCTGGAAACCCGAGATTGCTGACAATTTCGTCTGTTGTCTCAATACCACCCAATCTTACGCGAAAAACTTCTGGTTCGAGAGTTATATTCATGGCGTAACTCCTTTCTCTATAGATTTAAGGTACGACAATATTATAATATTATATATGAAAATGAGAGCTAATTGTCAACTTTCAGAAAGTAACTCCCGACCCCTTGCGGCTCAGTTAGTCCCCCAAAAAACAAAATGAATGAATTAATTTATTATCAAAATCAATATTAAGCTGTTAAATGCCAGTTAATCTTTAAACCCAGAAATCCTTTCTTTCCAGAAACTGTAATTTTTCACCTCGATCAAGCTTTTTCAGTTGTTCTTGCCAATCCTTTTTCAATTTTCAAAGACCTCCTCCGTAAATTTGCTATAGTTAAATTTCTCCTATCATCACCTCCTTTCTTTTAAAGATCTGATTTCAAAGTGTTGCACTTTGGGGTATAATGCGCCGAAGACTTACCTCTCTCTAAAATAGCATAGATTTTAACTAAAAAATAGGGCCTCTCAAAAAACACCTCTCTTATAAGAGAGGCCGAAAAAGATAGAAGCCGGGGAAGATTTTTTGCAGTATAACTTCATTCACCGAGGAAAAATCAAATTTTGCTCAGTATTTCCAAAAATTAGCAAAAAATAAGGCCGTGCATTTTGCACGACCTTTTATGAAATTTCCCTCCTTTATTCTACGACCACTTTTTCTTTTCCAATGCCTTCTCAGCTGCTTTTTCTTGTGCCTCTTTCTTTGACTGACCAACTCCTTCTGCTACAAGTTCTTCAGCCAAGAAGACCCCCACTTTAAATTGTTTCGCATGTTCAGGGCCCCACAGTGATAAGACTTCGTAAGTCGGTGTAATGCCAACCTTTTCTTGCGCTGCTTCTTGGAAATGACTTTTAGCGTCTCGGTAAGCGCCTGACTCCAAGATACTCGGCAAATGAACTAGAATATAAAGATTGATAAATTCATTTGCCTTGTCTAAACCCTGATCTTGGTAAATAGCGCCAATCAACGCCTCTAAAACACCGGCCAAAATATGGGTTTTGTTTTGTCCTCCATCTTTTGCCTCGCCCCGGCTTAAAAGAATATAGTCATTCAAGCCTAATTTCATCGCAATATCAGCCAGCATCTTGCTATTAACTAGCGCCGCCCGCCAATTTGTTAATTCTCCCTCTGGGTTAGAATAATTCTGATAAAGATAATTGGAGACTGTCATTTCCAAAACTGAATCACCAAAAAACTCTAATCGTTCGTTATGTTCTAGTTCCACACCAAGATGTTCATTCAGATAAGAACGATGCGTCATTGCTTGTTGAAGTAATTTTTTGTTTTTGAACTTGAGTCCCAATATCCCTTCTAGCTTTAAAAAGTTCCCACTTTTTTCAACTCCTTTAATTGGTGAATTTACCACCTTCTGCTCCGTAGTAGAATACTTAGATCTCGTTTTAACTTCCAGACCCTCTTTAAAGTAATTCCTGATTTTATTGTCAAATTTACCAGACTCTCCCTTGACTTCAGATTTTCTCAGCGCCTCCTTAATCCGCTCATAACCATGCATCACCGTAGTATGGTCAGCAAGGTTCAATATCTGAGCGATCTTTGGAAAAGACAATTTGTACTCTTCACGCAAACGGTACATCACCACATGACGCGCCAGCGCTACTTCTTCAGTTCTCCCTCTGCCCAAAATTTTCTCAGGCAAAAGGTCATAGGCCTTGGCAACATCCGCGATAATTTTAGCCGAATCATTAACGGATACGGTATTTGCTTTACGGAGAATAATCTTGGGAGCGCTTCGCTGCCTTTCAATGAGCTTCTCTTTTAAGGATGGCTGAAGTTCTTCAACCTCGGCAACATGAGCTAGCTTGAATTCCGCGGCTTCTTCCACGCTAAAAAGGTTATCTACTTTAACATCTGGAACTATTTCTCTTGCCCATTCTAGTCGCCTAAAAAGATCTTCGATAGACTCACTAGCATCCACCACTCCCATTGCCTGAAGTCTCTCTAAACTTTTTTCTTCAATCTGACGAATTCGTTCTCTAGATAACCCCATTTTATCGCCGATTTCTTCAAGTGTCTGGGGATGACCACCATCCAGGCCAAATCTTAAACGAACTACTTTTGCATAACGCGGCGGGAGACAAGACAAAGCGTTGCTGTTTATTTTCTTTAATCTTTCCATGATGCTTTCCAGCTCTTCTTTTGCCATGACATAAACTTCCGGAGTTACCGCATATCTATCTACAAATACATTTGTATTTTCCCAAGATAGATTGTCGTCATCTTTGTCATCAGAACGGACCAAATCCTCAAGATAGACTGTGGTCATCCACATTGCTCTTAAAGCCCTCTTTACTTTTTCCACTTCAAGACCTAGCTCTTTTGCGATTTCTTCTTCATCTGGCTCCCTTCCAAAAACCTGAACTAACTTAGCAGAGGCAACAAAAATCTTATTCCATAATTGTCTAATATGTACGGGAACGCGAATGATCTTGCTATAGTCATGAATAGCCCTGACTATTGCTTGCCTAATCCCCCAAGTAGCATAAGTGCCAAACTTGTAACCTCGGCTGTAATCAAAGTTATCCACTGCGTTCAGGAGTCCTATATTTCCCTCCTGAATCAGGTCCAGATACTCAAGTCCGCGACCGCGATAGCGCCTGGCCACATTAACCGGTAGCCTGAGATTCGCATTAACGAACCTTTTTCTGGCTTCCGGATCTTCTGGCAATCGCTTTGCTAACTCTACTTCCTCTCCCCTTCCTTTTAACAACTTGAATCGGTCAATTTCTTTAAGATATATGCCAAGGAGATCTCTTTCTGGTACAACCTCGTCATGGAGCTCTTTGGTAATCATTTCCAGATATGGAGTTTTTTCCTCTTCTTCAGTTATGACTTCCCAGCATCCCTCATCCTCAACATTATCAGATTCGTCCAACTCATCTGTTCCGGATTCCGAAATCTCTGGCTCCGCAGAGATTTGCTTTGGTTTGTCTGCCACGATTCTGATTTTTAATTGAGCCAAACAAACCATCAGCCAATCTATGATTTTGTCAGCCAATTCCTTATTTTTTCTTGCTTGTTTTGGCAAAGCACTGGCTATCTCTCTGGGTGACAAGATGCCAGTGCTTAGCCCTCTCCGCAAAAGATGGAAAATCTCAGAATTGAGATTTAATGCCTTCAGCATTTCCATCTCTTTGCCTTGACCATCACTCAATTCTCTAAAAGCTATCTCTGGCATCTTGCTCACCTCCTATTCTGCCTTATTAGTACTAATGTTAATCCATTATCTCTATCTCTTCTATAATCCGCTCAAGCTGTTTTTTGAGTCGCTTAAGGTCGACTTTTATATTTTCTCGTTTAGACAGGGATAATTTTCTAAGGTCCAAGTCTTCCAAAAGATACTCCAGCCGCTTAATCGCAAGGACAACCTTCGTGTCAGTTACTTCTTTGCTTCTAACCTTAACCCTCTTAGTTTTCTTTCTGCCAATTTGCTTTATTTCTTCAACAATCATTTCCTTTGTTTCCTCAACAGAGAGAGTGCTTGCCACTATTTCTCCAGCCATTTCTATCTGCTTTTCCGGAGAAGGAAGCTTTGCCAGATGCGATACTGACTCTAATGCCAGTTTTCCATCTGAAATATATTTTTGGACTGGCTCTGGCAGTCTTAAAAGTGTTAATCGTTTTCTAACAAAACTATCGCTTTTGTTAAGCCTTCTGCAAACATCTTTCTCGCTATAGCCATGCTCTTTAATAAGTCTCAAAATAGCCCAAGCTTCTTCAAAAGGAGTCAAATCTTCTCTTTGAAGATTTTCTGTAAGAGCCATTTCCAGTGCTTCTGGATCGCTTATCTTTTTAATTACATAAGCGGGTATGTCTCTGAACCCGGCTATTTGCGCTGCCTTTAGCCGTCTGGCACCCATTATCACTTCGTATTTCTTGCCGTCCTTCTCGCTTAAAGGCCGAACAAGAATTGGTTGAAGTGCCCCTTTTTCTTTCAAGGAAGAGGCTAATTCATTCAGTTTCTCCTCGTCAAAGAATTTGCGAAGCTGGATAGCCCCTAATTCCAAAGTCTTTAAAGGTAACCCTTGTGTCTGAATATTAACTAACTTAGCCATTTTCATCCTCCTTTCTATTTATCGAAAAAACTTGCCTCTCTATTCTCCTCATATCTTCTGCGGTTAAACTGTTAATCCATTCTTCAATATTTGATGTCTGGAACACCAGATTGGGATTTATACCATTCACTTCAAGGGCTTTCCGGTAGCTTCCATAGTGCCAACAGGCGTACTTATACAAACCAGAGGTGGAAGAATGGTTAGCCATATACGCGGCATTAAGCGGTTTACCTTGTTTAAAGCGTTTCCAAAGCTGTTGCCCTACTTTTTCCTTATCACTCCACTTGCCTATAACCCGGATGCCAAGTTTCTGATAAGAAAGACCAGCCAGCCGAACCGCCTCTTGATAGCTGCCAATACATCTACGGCTAGGCACAATTAAATCTTTATTAAGACTGGGATTAAGAAGTCTGCCTTTTTTGTGTCTCTTTTTTATTTCTTCAATAACTTTATATGAATCCCAACCAACATCCCACCTGATATCTTTGTCATAATTAAATCCTGCTGCCTCTACTGTTTTTCTCCAATTCCCAAAAAGGTAACAAGCTCTTCCATGACGTTTGGGGTACTTCCGCTTGATATATCGGTTATTTAAACATTCCCCTTGTTGATGAAGTTCTTTAACCCATTCAATAATAGACTTCTTAGACTCCTTATAATACCTATCGTTACATTTTTTACTATTCACTGCTTCTCACCTCCTCTCAAACCACTTTCTCAATAAATCAAACAAAATGTCTTTGATTAAATTTTCAATGAACCTCTTTGATTGTACCTTGAAGTGCGACACCTCACATGATAAAAAGATTTCATATGAGGTACATACACTTCAGCAAGACGGAATGTTTAGAAATCTCCGTCCCACTGAAGAGGGATTATTCCCATAGAGAGATTGGTCGAACTCTCGGGAAGCACCACTCTTCAGTAAGCAGAGAAATCCATAATAATATTGTTACACTTCAGGGTAGCATGTCCACCATTCTACAATATATAAATTATATAATATATAAATTTTAAGTCAAGCACATGCCCCCGCGGCGCAGTTACTAATTAATAAAAATAAATTGCTATCATTGATGATAGCAATTTCAAAATAGTCCCCGACCCCCGCGCCTGCCCGCCTTGGCTGGGAATCAATTAGTCCCCTAAAAATTTCTCATTGTTGACATTATAATTCTTATATGTTATGATTATAACTCTTTCAATTAGAAAGAGTTTTTGAACACTAAAAATTTCATAAAGGAGGAGGTGAGATTATGAAATGCCAACTTTGTGATAAAGACATTGGGGATACTATTGTGCTTTTGCCGCTAAAAAGAACTGATGGCGCTCTCAGTACTATGGCCTGTTTAAATTGCGCTGAAAATTCTTCGGCTTACTGCAAAAAGCACAACCGACCGCACTTGGGATTTATGGATGACAATAGCACGGCTTGTATCTTTTGTATTGAGGAGTTGGTGGTCCAAAAAGAAAATGAGGAAATGTTCGTATTTGAGAAAATTTTGGAAGCGATTCCTCCAGAAGAGAAAAAATGTTTATTGGACTATGCAACCACTGTCGCTCGCATCAAACAGGAGCGCGAGGCGACGTCCGTCTTGAGAGCCGTGGCCACTAAAGCACTGCGGCTTAAAAGAACCGTTGAAGAAATGGTGGCTCAGGTTGTTATACAAAAATCAATTGAGTCAATCTTGCCAAAATAGGTTTTTTTAAATGAAAGGAGGTGTTTATATGACCACATCTTTGTTTTGGCAACTCTTTCCTAAGAAAAAGCCAATCATCGCGATGGTCCATATCTTTAATGATAAGCGTCAGCGGCAAATTGACCAAGCGCTCGAAGATGTTGAACGGCTCCAGCAGGGCGGCGTTGACGGCTTACTCGTAGAGAACTACGACTGCGGCTACCTCGATACGAATCGTGCCACTGAGGAGATGGCAGAGCGGCTCGCCGAGATTGTCATCGCAGTCAAGAAGCACTCGAAGATTCCCATTGGCGTGAACGTCCTTCCCAATGATTATTGGAAATCGTTTTCCGTCGCACTCTCTACCGGCGGCACGTTTATCCAGATGGATCACGTCACTGGCGACTTCGAGGATTGCGAATCAGTTGACGCCGAGGAATACCTCTGGACACGGAGATGTTACCGCAACATCGCGGTCTTCGGCGGCATCCACCCCAAGTACTACAAACTTGTTGAGCCGACCTGCTCGCTTGCGGAATGCGCGAAGAAAGCGATGGTGCTCGCAGACGCGGTGGTAGTGACGGGACAGTTTACAGGAGATTCTGTAACTCTCGATGACCTTCGCGTTGCACGAGAGGCACTCGGCGAGCATCCCCTCGTGGTGGGAAGTGGCCTTACTCCACATAACGCCCAAGCACAACTTGCCATCGCGGACGGCGCAATCGTCGGCACTACGTTCAAGAAAGGCGGCGTGCGGCCCGGCGAGTCCATTGATCTTGATCTAGTCAAGCAACTAATGGACGAAGTCGCAAAGTTGCGATGAGTGACCAATTATGGGGCGCCTCAATATGTCGAGCGCCCCTTTTGTTTGCCGTAACTTCACTGATTTGCTAAATTTTAAGGTACATCGTCTCGCCCATTTGTTTCGCCGCCGGCGGCGCGTACGATCCCCTCTCTGGTGATTATCAGAGCAGCGTCAAGGGATTTTTTATTTTCGAATTAAATAAAAAAGGGTGCTAAAAGATTTTTAGCATCCTTTTTTAAATTCCCGGCTGCTCACCGGCTAGTAAGACTGTAAGTTACTATCCCCTCTTCCTCTTTTTTTAAAAAGGGAGAATAATAATAATTTCGTTTTCCACGGAGAGTGGAATTCTCTTGGAGGAGGCCCGCAACAAACTCTCCCAAAACATTCAATTCTTCGTCTTTAAGAGTCGTATACCGATAAGGGTTAAAGGCTATTCTTCTCCGATTGTCCTTTGGGACAAACCAAAATTTTAATCTTATCCCATTCCATCCCTTGTTATGTTTGAAGGGATAAAATTCTCCCTTGATCTCAGGATGCTCGGACAAAAATATCCGAATCCTTTCCTCGATCCAGGATTGGAGCTTTCCCCAGTCAACCTTTTCCATAATTTACCTCCTTTCTATATAAAATTTTTAAGTTTCTCTCGGGGATTAGAGGGAATCTCTCACTTCCTCTGCCTAAATAATAACAAATTATTCTACATTTGTCAAGAGGATGTCAAAAAGGCAATTTTTTGGTAAAATAAATATATGACCCAAATCATTTGGATTTTAGTTAATTGCAATAGTTTACAAGAGGCTAAATTAATCGGCAGAGAGATATTAAAAAAGCGACTGGCTTCTTGTTTTGACATTATCCCCCGCCACCTAGCTTCTTATTATTGGCCGCCGAAAAGCGGAAAAATTGAAACAAGCAAAGGCGTCACTTTGATTCTTGAAACTTTCAAAAACAAATATAATTCTGTTGTAAAGGAAATAAAAAGACTCCACAGCGACAAGCTTCCTTTTATTGGATTTATTGAGATAAAAGGTACAAGTAAAGATTATATCAATTGGATGAAAGGAGAATTAAAATAAGTTCGGATTATGAAAATAATTTCTTGGAATATAAATGGGCTTCGCTCGGTATTTAAGAAAAATTTTGCGGATTTTGTGGAAAATGGTCACGCTGACATTATTTGTCTTCAGGAAATAAAAACCCAAAAGGAGATTAGCCAGCAAAATCTGTTTACTCCCCTCGCTTATCAATTTTATGCCAACTATGCGCTTAAAAAAGGTTATAGTGGGGTGGCGGCATTCGTAAAAAATAAGCCGCTAAAAATAAAAAAGAATCTTGGATTGGAGAGATTTGACACGGAAGGCCGGATGCTTTATTTGGAGTATCCCGATTTTACTCTTATCAATTTATACGTGCCTCATGGAGGCAGACAAAAAGAAAATCTGGCGTACAAATTAGAAGTTTATAAGAAATTTTTAAATTATCTTAGAAAAGTTAAAAATAAAAACGTAATTCTTAGTGGCGATTTTAATGTGGCTCATCAAGAAATTGACTTAGCCAGGCCGAAACAAAATCAAAACAATATTATGTTCACACCGGAAGAAAGAAAGCAAATAGACGCCCTAATAAAATTGGGCTTCGTTGACACCTTCAGAAAATTTCACCCCGATGGCGGTCATTATACTTGGTGGCCGTATATGGCCAATGCCCGGCAAAGAAATCTTGGCTGGCGGATTGATTATATTTTTGTTTCAAAAGCTCTTGCCCCCAAATTAAAAAATGCGTTTATTCTTAAAGATATTGTTGGTTCTGACCACTGCCCGATAGGAATAGAAATCTAATGCCGGATTATTGACAAATAATACAAATTCTGCTAACCTTTAATAAAATCGGCAAGTCAGGCGATAGCCTCGGCATTTTGTCGGGGAGGAAAGTCCGGACACTTAGTAGAAAGTACGGGCTAACAGCCCGCCGCAGTAATGCGAGAGGTGCGAACAGAAACGCTCCGACCCGAAAGGCGTCGGAGAGACCCAATCCCAAGCTAGTCGGTCTGTCTCTGCCATAGGGATAAAAAAGCAGAGGTGAAACGGCTAAAACCTTATCGAGTGCAAGGTTGTGCTCCGACCTCGGTCGGAGAATACCGCTAGAGCTTGAGAGTAATCGATGGCCCAGATAAATTATCGCGCCAATTTTGTTTCCGAACCTGTGAGGAATTACAAAATTGAGCGTCCGCCGAAGCTTTATGCGGAGGCGGACCCGCCTTCGTCAATTTATTGACTTCGGCGGGTTCTCAATTTAGTAACCTCGCTTTACTCGGACTAAATTGGAACAGAATCCGGCTTATGACTTGCCGGTTTTTTTATTTAAGGAATTTTTGAGGAGTTGGCGTATTAAAAAAATAATCTGTTTTGACTATCTAATTCGCGGTTAACTATTAAATCAGCCCTTTTATTTTCTTCCCGAGAAATTTGAATAAATTTCACCTCTTTAAAATCCTGCTTTAAGTTCCAGATTTCAATAAAAAACGGCACCAAGCTTTTTTCTTTGATTTTATATTGACCGTTGAGTTGATTGATCAAAAGTTCGCTGTCGGAGCGGATTTCAATTTCGGTTTTTTGGGCTTTTTCTTTGCCTATAATTTGCTTTACTTTCTTTAGGGCGAAAATCACCGCCTGATATTCAGCTTCGTTATTGGTGGCTTGGCCCAGAAATTTGCTATATTCTTTTTCTCCTTGTCTGTTGTCGCTTGTCGCTTTTATTACTATTCCAATCGCGGCTGGGCCGGGATTATTTCTCGCTCCGCCATCGGTGTAAATAATAATTTTTAACTTTTGACTATTGACCATTGACATTAATCAGTTTCAAAAATACTTTATAAGTGGTTCGGCTGTCCTCAAGAGCCGAATGCGGTTTTTCATGGGTAATTCCAAAATAAGTGGCCATTTCACTAAGGCTTAAATGTTGAATATTGGAATTATTCCTTAATTTCTGCCAAGCCAAAGAAAAAGTATCTATGCTTTTATACCAGAAGGTTGGCGTTAAATTATAAACAGCCAAAGCTTTATAAATATAAAATAAATCAAAATTTATATTTTGGCCGACTAAAATAGTTTTTTCAACTTTCTGTAAAAAAATTTTCAAAGCGGTTTCTTCATCAATGGCATTCTCCCAGTCCTTTTCATTGTAATGAGTGATTTTTAGGGCTTCGGCTTCGGCAAACTCTAAATTCCGGGGCTTAATTTTCGCCTCCCATTCTTCTAAAATAGCAAAATTAAAACTACTGACCCGGACAGCCGCGATTTCAATAAGCTCATTTTTAAAGCCCCGGCCGGTGGTTTCGGTATCAATAAAAGCTAAGTCAAAATCTCTAAAATTAAGTTTATTGTTCATACAAAGACGCAGATTTACGCGGATAGTTTTTTAATGCTTCGATTCCTGGCAACTTTTTGCCGGCTAAATATTCTAACATTGCGCCGCCGCCAGTGCTTATAAAAACTTTTGACTTTTGACTTTTGACCTTTGACATTAAGCTAGTTGTTTCCCCTCCTCCAATAACTGAGAAGGCGCGGCTTTTCATAATCGCTTTTATAATCGCTTTTGTGCCTTTGGTAAATCGTTTATCTTCGATATAGCCCATTGGTCCGTTCCAAATAATAGTTCGCGCATTTTTAATAATTTCAGCGTATTTTTTAGCGGTTTCTGGCCCGATATCCAAAATTTTTCCATTTTCAGTTACTAAATCAATTGGTAAGATTATTTTCCGCGAATATCTGCGTAGTAATCCGCGTACATCCGCGGTCTTGTCATAGAGCGAGTCACCAATTGGCAAACCTTGAGCCGCCAAAAAAGTGTTCGCCACTCCCCCGCCAGTTAAGAAACAATTGACTTTTGACTTGACCCTCCGGGGAGTTGCTTCGCAACAGTGACCTTTGACTTCTTTAAGGAAATTTTTAATCACCCCGATTTTGTCGGAAACTTTCACGCCGCCCAAAATAATTACTAAAGGTTTTTTTGGATTTTTCATTATTCGGGAAAGATTTTTGATTTCTTTTTCCAAAAGCAGGCCGGCATAGGATGGTAAAAATTTAGTGATAGCAACTACCGAGGCGTTTTTTCTATGACTGACACTGAAAGCGTCATTAACATAAAAGGTAGCCAAAGAAGCCAATTGTTTAGCTAATTTTTTGTCATTTTTGTCTTCAGCGGGTAAAAAGCGCAGATTCTCCAAAAGAAAAATACTATCACGCGTGATAGTGGTGATTTTACGGATTTTGGATATATTAAACCCCTTTCTAAAATCTATAAAACAAACTGGTTTTTTTAATAATTTTGAAAGAATTCTGGCAAACGGCCTTAATGTATAACTTGAAACTTGGAACTTAGAACTTGAAACTTTTGGTGGTCTGCCGCGGTGAGACAAAATCACCACTTTTGCTCCTCTTTTAATTAAAAATTTAATCGTCGGCAGAACCGCTAAAATCCGCGGATGGATATTATTCCGCGTAAATCCGCGTTTTAATCCGCCTTCGGCGGACGAAGTCACCTTCGGCGGACGAAGTCCGCGTAAATCTGCGTCGTTAATATTAAAATCAACCCGCAAAAGACAGATTCGGTTGGATAAATTTTTGTTTTTTAATTCGCTTAAAAATTTCATTTATTTTAAAACTTTGTAATGAAGCTGGATTTCATTGGCTGAAAGATTTTTAACTCCCAGTAATTCAAGTTTTGCTTCAAAATTTGTTTTGTCTCCAAAAAGTTTAATGCCCCTGCCGAAAACCGTAGGTTCAATATCAAGATAAATTTCGTCAATTAAATTTTCTTTCATAAAACTGCCATTTAATTCTCCGCCGCCGCAAACCATTATTGTCTCAAATTCTTGATTAAGTAAGATATTTATTGTTTCTTTGGGCGATTTAGCAGTAAAAATAAATTGCGGATTATGAATTTCCAGCGAGGCATCATCTGTTAATACCACAGTTTTTATTTCATTAAGGTCTGATTTGTTAAACTCATCATTTTTCAACATCATTTCGTAAGTTCTTCTCCCAATAATCATATTGCCTAATTTTTTAATCATGCCACTAAAACTTTCCCATTCGGTTTCGCTAACCCAGCCAACATCATCGTTTTCTTTCGCAATCAAGCCATTTATTGTTGTCGCCATATAAAGTATAACTTTCATAAGTGAATATTTCGGATAATTTATTTCTTGCTTCCATCAATGGAAGCAGTAGAAAAATTAAATTTTAAAATTATCTTTTGCTCTATTTTACCTTGATATTTTTAATGTTATGTTTTAATGTTTGAAACTGTAAACGATATTGATATTTAAAAACAGTTGCTTCCATTAATGGAAGCAACATTACATGTTAAGAAATTGCCAGCGGCCACCACGGCTTATATATCTATATTTCGGTGTTTTTGATAGAATCTTTGCTAAATTATCTATGAAAGAAACCCCTGGAAGCGGATTTATCTTTTTCTCTTTCCGGCGATAGGAACTATAAAATTTGGAAGAATTTTTCAAGACGCATTTTTTGACCGCCCCAATGGTCTGATGAGAGACGCCAAGAATTTCGGAAATTTTTCTGTAAGTTTTGGCTTCATTTAAAAGCGAAATTATCGCCAACCTTCTGGCAAGTTCTTTTTTCTCATAAGAAGATAGTAAGATTTCTAAAACCTCCCCGATATTCTTAGAAGAAACAACTTGTTTTATTTTTCCCAAAAACTCTTGCCAAACTTTCTCTTCTAATTTTTTATTTTCCTCGGTGGTAAAAAATTTATTCATTAATGTTAATTTTAATCGATTTTACTTAACTAATCAATGCTTCCATTGATGGAAGCATTGTATATTGTTTCCTAATAGACGATTATTTTTTGTATGAGCGGGATACCGGAATCGAACCGGCACTCTCACCTTGCCAGGTAGTAGAAATGCGAGTTCTTATTAAGCAGGTGGCGGGAATCGAACCCGCGTCTTATCCTTGGGAAGGATACATATTACCACTATACTACACCTGCATCATGCTCGCATTTTCACTACCTGGCTTGGGAAGGTGATGTACTGCCACTATACTAATCCCGCAGATCTATTTTACCCAGTAGTAGACCCGCGATAGTAATTTGTTAAATTTAATTCATTACTATGGGTTTCAATTAAATTATTATTTTAGGATGATAGTCTTCCAAATCTCCAAACCTTAACAAATTGAGAATTAAATTTTATCGCGGGCTCACTACTGGGTTTATCATAACCTGCCCGTCTTTCCATTCAAAGTTTGGCAATAAAATAATTACCTTGGCTTTTGATTTTGCCCCTTTTAGCCAGTCATCAAATCCGCCAGCCGGCAGATTATTCTCCAACAGCAATCTGCTGGCGAGAATTTCCTGTTCGGCCTGAGGTTTCAAAATTCTTTCTTTAAATTCATCAAGGGATAAATCATAAAGGATTTTAACTTCTTTTTCAATGTCCTTTCCTTTTATGGTTTCCTCAATTTTGTTTTCAACCATTCTTTCAAGTTCATTATTTTTTAACCGCTTCCTTAATTCCTGATGAATCAAAACATTTTCAATTAATTTATCAAGCACGGCCCGTTCAATCTCTTGCTTTACCTCCGAAGAATTAATGACGGCGATATCATTTTTACTGTAAGTTTCAAGGGCTTTTTGATAGTAATAAATTGCCGCCGCGGAATCTTTTTTAAAAGTTTGAAAACTAATCAATTGCCAGTTGATGAGGGCAATAGGGTAAGATTGAGCTATAATAACGATGACTATGACAGTAACGATGACAGAAGATATTAAAATAAGGATTCTTTTTTTGTTCATGGCACAATTATCATCATTTTTTCATCAGGTTTTCTGTAATTAAACCTTAGCCGCAGCTCTTTTTCCAAATTTTCCGGATGGGAAAAATATTCAATTTCTGATTGGAGGTCATTATTTTCTTTTAATAAAGAGTCAAGTCGGCTGCTTAAGCCGTTCAGTTCAGTCTTCAACTGATTGCGTTCCTTTAAGATAAAATAAACCTGAGTAAAGACCGCCATTAAAATTATTGACAAAACTATAACTATTCCCAATTTCATTCTTTTATTTTAGCAAATCTTGAGATATTTTTAAAGGAGAGGTATACTACTGATTATGCTTCCAGAGCCGATCAAAAAATTTATTGAGATTTTTTCAATCCTACCGGGCATCGGCATTCGCCAGGCCACCCGGTTGGCTTTTAAACTGATAAACAGCGGCCGGAACAAAATAGAAGAGACAGCCGAAGCGGTCTCTGACTTAAAATATTTGAAAATCTGTTCAGAGTGTTTTTTTGTCTATCAATCCGCTTCTACTTTATGTGATATCTGCCGCGATTCCAATCGCCGGCAAAATATCATCGCCATTGTTGAAAAAGAAACTGATTTAATTTCTTTAGAGCGGACCAAAAAGTTTAAGGGACGATATTTGGTTTTGGGCGAACTTACCAAAACCGGCGTTCTGGAAAGTGTTCAAAAATTAAGATTGAATCATTTAAAAAACTGGATAAAGAAAGAATTTGGTCAAGCAGAAGAAATTATTATTGCCATTAATCCCACCACTTTTGGCGACCTTAATGCTTCCATAATTGCCAAGGAACTTTTGCCTTTTGCCAAAAAAATTACCCGGTTGGGCCGCGGCATACCAACCGGTGGCGAAATTGAGTTTAGCGATGAAGAAACATTGGGACAGGCGCTGGAAAGGCGAATCTAGTGGATATTCAAAATTTGAACTTCCGTAAACCGCTGCCGATGCCCTTTTTTCTTTTGTTCTCGTGTTTTTTGGCGGTATCTAAAAACAATTTTTTTTCTCTCTCTTCCCTGCTTTAAAATTTTGGCTTCAACTTTAGCGGCTTCCACATAAGGCGTTCCAATTTTTATATTTTCAGCGTCAGCCACCAATAAAATCTTATCAAAATTTAAAACAGCGTCCTTGTCGCCCTCAACTTTTTCTATTTTTAATTTTTCTCCGGGAGAAACTATTGTTTACCTCCGGTTTCAATAATTGCAAAAGTCATATTTAATTTTGGGATGACATTAATTTACTGAAATAATAACTCCTATCGCTATTAAAATCAAGATGCTGATTAGCAAGCTTACAAAAGTAAAAATATAAGAGAGAAAGCGCTCTCTGTTGTAGAGAAAATTAGATAAAAATAAATTAATTAAAATCATTACCAAAGCGGACAATAATATTCCGAAAACATCCAGCCGGCTGCCTAAAAAATCAATGCCTTTGTAAGCATCAAAATGGATAATTAAGGGAGTAGTAATGGAACCGAGTGTAAAATAAAAAATCAGCGCTGTCAAAAACAAAATCAAAAGGCTGGCGACGGCCACAACTCGAAGATATTTGTCTTTAATGAGATTGGAGAATAGCATAATCTGGTGCGTTTATTTGACAAAATCCGAACCTTTTTTGAACGGAACTGATGGCGCGCTTCGCGCGCCAAACTGAACGCTCGGGCGGGCAAAAAGGAAGGGGGTTGGGGGGAAGGAATTTTTG